>Ga0193716_1000363_pt1 | contig 28243 bp, 18 predicted proteins | sample U2c1metaG_FD_145901 | JGI IMG/M metagenome (GOLD analysis project Ga0193716, IMG submission 145901) | Soil microbial communities from a riparian zone of the East river system, Colorado, United States - U2c1 | ecosystem: Environmental > Terrestrial > Soil > Riparian zone | place: USA: East River...
AACATCCGCAGGATGTTCTCCTTGATGCCGTAGTCATAAGCCACCACATGCATCTGCCTCGCCCCATCATCAATCGCGGGCGTCAGCAATGAATCGCCCGTCTGATTCTTCGGCTCGCTCGCGTCCCACTTGTACACTTCCTTCGTGCTGACGGCGCTCGCCAGATCGGTACCTTCCATCTTCTTGATCGCCCGCGCCTTCGCCACCAGCGCATCCACGTCGAGATTCTCGCCGTTTGCAATCACGCCGCGCATCACGCCATTGGCGCGCAGATGCCGCACCACAGCCCGCGTATCTACCTCGGCGATCACCGGTACCCCATAGCGCTCGAGGTACTCATCGGCCACCTGCGTCGAGCGCCAGTTCGAGCTCATCGGCGAAAACTCGCGCGTCACCAGCCCTTCGATGTAAGGCCGCTTCGCCTCCGCATCGTGCGGTGTCGTCCCATAGTTTCCAATATGTGGGTTGGTAAGAACCACAATCTGCCCCGCGTAGGAAGGATCCGTGAAGATCTCCTGATAGCCGGTCAGTGATGTATTGAAGACCACCTCGCCAGAGCACTCTGCTCGTGCGCCAAAACTCTTGCCGCGAAAAATGCGCCCGTCTTCCAGCGCCAGTATTGCCTGCATTGCCTCTCCTGCTTGGAGTGGATTTAATAGATTCTATCAGTAACTACGCGACAGCACGGTGATTGTCCTTAATTCGTCGCAAGCAATAAGAAAGCCCGGCACATGGCCGGGCCTCTGTGAACGACAACTTCAAAATCTAGCCCCTATGATGACGATGGTGCCGGTGCCGACGATGGCGATGATGGCCTTGAGCATTCGCCGGAACTACCAGGCCTGCCAGAACGACGAATGCGACAACACTAAGAAACATAGTACGGATCTTCATATTTTCCTCTTTTTTTGACCGCCTGTCTCCTGCCCAGACGATCACCGCTTCAAGCGGCTTGTCTCTCTTAACACGCTTTCAACCTGAAATGTTGTCCGTTCCACACGACGCAGCTGATCTCACTCGATATCCACCAGAACATCCTCGCCTTCGATCCGCACCGGAAACACATCCACCCGTTCGTGCGTTGGATACTCCGCAACGCCTGTCTTCACATGGAAGGTCCACGAGTGCCACGGACACACAACGCACTCACCCTCGACCCAACCCTGACCCAATGGGCCCCTCCGATGCGGGCAGACGTTATCGAGGGCCGACAACTCTCCGTTCACATTCGCCAGGCAGATGCCAACACCATCCACCTCAGCCTCCATAACCTTCCCTGCCGTAGGAGCCTCAGCGACCCCGCATAATCTAACCCACTGCGCCACTAAAAATCCTCCGCTACTCTCTATGTTAGCTGCCCTGCGCCAACCGAAGCGTATCCACAACAGAAGGGAGCCCCGGCACAGGTGCTAAAGTTCTTATAGAAACCTTCATTCATGTCCCGCCCCACCCAAAAGCCAGCCAAACGAGCCTCGCCTCCCTCTTCACCACCGGAGACTGTCAGTCATATCTGGCTCATCAAGGCCATAGCCTTCACCATTCTCGCTGCTCTTATCTGCGGATATATCACCCTCTGTCTACTCTTCTATCAAGGCCAGTGGCAGTTGGTTCTCCACCCCCGGCGAGCCGCCACAAAGCCTCAGGACACTGAAAACTCCTGGATCCACTTCGGCCCCGATGAGTCCGCCACTCCGCAACTCACCGGCATCTGGCTTCCCGCCGCTCCGGGAACACGCTACGCCAATATCACCATCCTCTTCCTTCCAGGCGGCGATGGCGCACTCTCGGACTTCAATCCCACGCTCAACCGTCTCCACGATCTCGGCCTCAACGTCTTTGCCTTCGACTACCGAGGCTACGGCCACAGCGCCGGCACCCAGCCCAATCAACTCAAGATGACCCAGGACGCCGACTCCGCCTGGAAGTACCTCACCACCTCCCGCGCTATCCCAGCCCAGCAGATCGTCCCCTACGGAGCCGGCCTCGGAGCCGCTCTCGCAACTCACCTCGCCGCCATCCATCCCACCATCCCTGCACTCATCCTCGACTCGCCCAAAGGCGACCTCCTCGCCACAGTTCTCCACGATCCCCGCTCCAGCCTCCTCCCCGTGCGTCTTCTCTTCCACGAGCACTTTCCCCTCACCCAGCCGCTCGCCACCCTACCCACGCCAAAGCTCCTCATCTCCACGGACAAATCATCCGGTAGCGTCCCGGCAGCTTTCCGCACCGCATCCGACCCCAAACTAATCGTCGAGTTCGCCTCCTCCTCCGAAGCGCTCTACAGCCAGACCCTGACCCGCTTCCTCGACCAATACTTGGCCCAATACCTGGTCCAATACCCGCCTCAGCCCACCACAACCCAACAACTCGTGCCTACCCCGGCACCCTCCGCCACAAAGCCCCGCTAACCCCGCCCCTCTCGCGTTACCCTCACCTTCGAGGGAGTCTCTTTCCAATGTCCAAATCGCTCAACAGCCTGCAACCCTGGGGCGCTTTTTTTCTGCGTCTTGTCCTGGGCTGCGCCATGCTCTATCACGGTTACAGCAAGGTCATTCCTCCCGGCGGCTTCCACGGCAGTAATACCTTCTCAGCACTCGCTCACCACGGCCACTACGTCGCCTCTCTTGGCCTTCCTTATTGGCTAGGCTACATCTCTGCCCTCACCGAGTTCCTCGGAGGCATCCTCATCCTCCTGGGCCTTCTCACCCGCTTCGCCGCCTTCATGATCACCTGCAACATGCTCGTAGCCCTTGTCGCCGTCAACCGCCACCACGGTTACTCCGGCTCGGAGTACTCGCTCGCCCTCCTTGTCATCGCCATCATGCTTCTCTTCTACGGGTCCGGAATCCTGGCCCTCGACCGAAGGATCGGCCTCGCATAGTCCATCCAGAAATCCTGGGTTGTTAAGGAGTGAAGGCCCCCGATACAGTGGGGGCCTTACATATTAGGTGGGGACTTGCATTGCGGATAGGGGAAACCGGAACCGTGGGAATTGCTGGCCCGGCACTTGCTTACTACACTCGATAAGACGCCCGCCGGAGAGAAAAGTTGTCCCGTTCAGTACATTTTTTTGTAGATGAAATATTTGCAACATCCCGAAAACAGGATTATCTAACTCTCTTACGTATGTTTCCCTTATGAAGGAAGCCTACCCGATAAGCTCTGGAAGGCTGTCAAGAGCCAGATTACGTTCTAAGAGCTTATTGCGTATATAAACGTCGCTAAATCAGTAGTTTATAGACAAAAGAAATCCTCAGAGAACTGCCTGTTAGTTTTACTCAATCCGGTAGAATAGAACTTAGAGATAAAGAGATAAGGCCCAGCAACGTTGCTGGGCCTTATCTCTTTCAGAATGAATAATTTACCTCTAACCTCCATGAATGCACTACTTTAGCGAGGCAAGTGTCGCTATCTAATTGAAATAAAATGGTTTATCAATGGGTACCCCCCGGGGGGGTACCCCAAAGGGAGCATCATGCACTCGGATCGAAGCCCGGCAGGTCTAGACGAAGTTAAGGAACTCTTCCGGTCGTACCTTCGACCCCGGGAACACCACGTCCAGATTCCTGGACCCCAGCGTCTTGTACGTGGCCTCTCCCAGAACTCGCCTAAAGTCCGTAGTCACAGCCAGATCTCGTCCTTCGTTCAACTGTTCGTTGGAGAGCCCCGGCCACTTTCCATAGACCTTGCCACCCTTTACCCGGCCCCCGAGCACGAACATCACATTCGCGTGCCCATGATCCGTCCCACCAGTCCCATTCTGTCGAGCAGTCCGGCCAAACTCCGACATCGTCACAAGTACCATGTCCTCGGCATCCGGCCCCATATCCTTCCAGAAAGCCGCAATCGTCTCGGAGAACTCCTTCAGCCGACCTGCCAGCTGCCCGTTCGCGCCTCCCTGGTTCTGGTGTGTATCCCAGCCTCCAATATCGGAGAAGGCCGCCTCAACCCCGAGATTCGCCTTCATCAGCTGCGCAACCTGCTTCAAGCTATTGCCAAACGGCGTTCCCGGGTACACTATCCCCGCTGCCGGCTGATACTTCGATGGGTCCGCCGCCTTCATCATCCTTACGGCTTCAAAGGTCTCCTGACCGGTCCCATGCAGTACCGTGTCCGAACTCTCATCGTACATAGCCTGAAACGCATTGCTGATGGGCGAGGTCTGCGGCCCTTTTCCAGCCACCGAGAAGTCCGCCAGGTTATTCACAGCAACCGCCGGGAGCTTCCCCTGCAGCATACGCGGCACCTCTGTCCCCAGCGCCACCGCACGAAAAGGCGATGGCTTACCGGTCAGGACTTCGGCTTGCAGCGCTCGATTCAGCCATCCGTCCACCGTAACCTTCACCCCAGGCGTGCCACTCTCCATGTAATCCTGAGCATCAAAATGCGACCGCGTCAAATCCGGAGACCCTGCTGCCGGGACAATAGCCAGATGCCCCTGGTCATACAGAGGCTTGAATGCTGCCATCGACGGATGCAATCCAAAAAAACCGTCCAGATCAAGAACCTGATTCTTTTGAATCGCAATCGACGGCCGCATCGCGTAGTAGTTCTTCTCCTGATAAGGCACCACGATATTCAAACCATCCGCTGCGCCCCGCTGAAACAGCACTACCAGCTTCTTTTTATTAGCAGCGGCGGTCGTCATCTCCGCCATCACGCTCCGCGTCAGAAAGCTCGGGATCGTCGAGGTTCCCACCAGCGCCAACGCGCCACCCTTCATAAAGCCCCGTCTCGTGATCCCCATCTCGCATCTCCTTCGCACTGCAACTACCGGGCATTAGCTGCAGCCTACTCTAAGAAACTCCATCTGCAGTAGGAAGTTTCGTTCCGGAGTACGTGCCCTCCTGGTAGTACAACAGATCCCTGCATTTAGCGACGTTGAAACTCCGGGAAACCACCAGAAGCAAGGCCGGACGGCAGTCGCATAAATGATCTAAAAAGCGGCAATATCCGCCATTGCCCTGTACAAATCTTCCGGCTGAGGCAGAATTGCATCCTCCAGCAGCGGCTGATACGCAACGAACACATCCATCGCAGCCACTCGCCGCACCGGCGCATCCAGATCGTGAAATAACTCCTCGCCAATCCGCGCAGCGATCTCCGCTCCATATCCCCAGCTCAACATGTCTTCGTGTGCCACAATGACGCGGTTCGTCTTCTTCACCGACTCCGCAATCGCCTCCCAGTCATAAGGAGACAGGCTTCGCAGATCAATCAACTCCACATCCACGCCTTTATCGCGGTGCAGCTTCTGCGCCGCCTGTAGCGCTCGAGGAACCACCGCCCCATACGTAATCACCGTCAGGTCCTTGCCCGGCCGAACGATCTTGGCCTTGCCAAAAGGAATGCAGTAGTCCTGCCCCGGATACGCCGCGCGTCCGAACGTCTCGCGATAGAGCCGCTTGTGTTCCAGAAACAGCACCGGGTCATCGCACCGGATTGCCGTCCGCAGCAACCCTAAGGCATCCAGAGCATTCGAGGCCATCACCACCCGTACCCCTGGCGTATGGGTGAAGATGCTCTCGCCTGACTGCGAGTGATATATCGATCCTCCCGTAAGATAGCCACCGATCGGAACCCGCATGACCAAGGGGCAACTAAACACGCCATTCGAGCGCCAACGCATCAACGACAATTCGTTCCGCATCTGATGCATTGCCGGCCATATATAGTCAAAGAACTGGATCTCCACCACCGGCTTCAGCCCGCGCACCGCCATCCCAATCGCGCGGCCCACGATGTTCGCCTCTGCCAGAGGTGAATTCCAGACTCGATCATTGCCAAACTCCGTCTGCAGTCCAGTCGTGAGCTTAAACACCCCACCTTTGCCTTTGATCTTCCCCGCCCGTAGCGCCTCGTCTCGTGTAGCGTCAGCCACATCTTCGCCAAAGATCACGATGCGCTCGTCCCGCCGCATCTCATCCTTCAGGCAGCAGTTGATCAGGTCCGCCATCGTCCGTTCGGTCACATCCGCCGTAGGCTCGGACTCTGATGCAAAGCGAGCATCCAGAGGACTCAGAGATTCTGAGTACACATGCCGCATAATTGAATCGATCTTCGGCAGTGCAGCCATTACCGCTTTGTCCGCCGCCCGCTGCACCTCTTCATCAACCTGTCGCTCCAACCTATTGATCGCATCGGCATCCAGAATCCCCTCGCGCAACAGCCACATCTGCATCCGTGAGATTGGGTCTTTCAGTGCATCCACCTCCAACTCCTCCGCCGAGCGATATAACCGTTCATCATCGCTGAGTGAGTGAGAATAAGGTCGAATCACATGCCCATGTACCAGCGCCGGTCCTTTGCCCGCCCGGCAGTAAGCCACTGCGTCTACCATCGCGTTGTAGCTCGCAATTGGATCGGTCCCATCGATCTCGGCAAAGTGGAAATTCGGAAAATTCGCAATCAACCGTGAGATATTCCCGCCAGGAGTATTTGCCTCTACCGGAGTGGAGATCGCGTAGCCATTGTCCTCCACTACATAGACAACGGGCAGCTTCTCATTTGAAGCTGTATTTAGCGACTCCCAGAACTCCCCCTGGCTGGTCGACCCTTCACCAATCGAGACGTAAACCACCTCGTCCCCATGAAACTTCACATCTTTGAACTCGCGATAATCTCCGCCATGCTTTTTCGCAGCCTCGGGATGCTGCGAGAAGTATCTCCCCGCCTCCGCACACCCGATAGCATGAAGGCACTGCGTAGCCGTAGAAGACGAGGGGCTCACAATATTCAACTTCGCGCTCGACCAATGCGACGGCATCTGCCTCCCGCCGCTGGCTGGGTCTTCCGCGGCACCCACCGCCTGCAGCAGTTGCTCCTCAACAGTATTACCCAACGCCAGGCAGATAGCCCGGTCCCGATAGTAAGGAAAGAACCAGTCATACCCCGGCCGCATCGCCATTCCGGCTGCTACCAGCAACGCCTCATGTCCTGCACACGATATCTGAAAGAAGATCTTTTGCTGCCGCTTCAGCACGATCTCGCGATCATCCGTCCGGCGTGACAAATACATCAGTCGATAGAACTTCACCAACTCGTCACGAGTCAGCAACGTCCCCGGAACTGTTTCAATCGTCTTCTTACGCTCACCCACACTGGTTCCAGACTGACGGGCCATACACCTATCCTTAAGCAGCGAAACAGACTCTGCCGAACAAGATTGTACCGGGAAGCGACAGGAAATGACTCGTCCTACATCTTGCCTTTCCAGCACACACGCAGCTCTCAGTCAAGTAAATCGAGACGCAAACTCTTTAGAATTATGCTCCGACAGCAGGTCACTGCAGCGCTTCCATCTTCCATCAGCGATCCCAACTGCAGTATCCTCCGCTTTGCGGACCTCTTCCAAAAGCTTAAAAAGGGCAGCCTAATGGCTGCCCTTGCCCTCACATTATCTAAACAAACAACGGAGCCAGCACCAGCGTAATCGTCGCCAGCAGCTTGATCAGTACATGCAGGCTAGGTCCTGCCGTATCCTTGAACGGATCACCAACCGTATCGCCGACAACAGCCGCCTTATGCGCTTCGGATTTTTTTCCCCCATACTGCCCAGTCTCGATAAACTTTTTCGCGTTATCCCATGCTCCACCGCCGTTATTCATCAACATCGCCAGCAGAACGCCCGAGATCGTCCCAACCATAAGCAGCCCAGCCACCGCCTCCGCCCCCGCCAGATTTACCGGAATCCCGGCAATCGCCGGAACCGGCAGAATCGTACCCGGAGCATAGATCGCCGAGTTTGCGTGATAGCTCCCGCTAAAATGGCGGAAGATAAGCCCGACTACAACTGGCAACCCAACCGCCAGCACACCCGGCAAAACCATCTCCTTCAGCGCAGCGCCCGTCACAATATGAACGCAGCGAGCATAGTCTGGCTTTGAAGTCCCTTCCATAATTCCGGGATTCTCCTTGAATTGCGCTCGAACATCCTGCACCACCATCTGCGCCGTTCGGCCTACCGCCTTGATCGCCAATGAGCTAAACAGATACGTCAACATCGCTCCCAGCAGAGCACCAACAAACACCGGGACCTGAGCTAGATTGATATTCGTAAAGCTCCAACCAGCCGGCATATAGCCGCCCGCATGTGCAACCTTATCAGTCACAATTGCTTTGATTTCTTCCAGGTAGGCCGAGAACAACAGGAACGCCGCCAGCGAAGCCGACCCGATCGCATACCCCTTCGTCAGCGCCTTAGTCGTATTGCCCGCCGAGTCCAGCTTGTCCGTCCGCTCGCGGATTTCGTGCGGCTGGTGCGACATCTCGATGATGCCGCCGGCATTATCCGTAATTGGCCCGAACGTATCCATCGCCAAAATGTAAGCCGCGCAGCTCAGCATTCCCATTGTGGCAATCGCCGTCCCATAGATTCCCTTTGCGTAGTCGCTGATGCCTGCGACAGCAGCCAGTCCCTGCACGCCGAAATAGTAGCTCAGCAGCAATGCAGCGGAAATCACGATCACGGGCAAGGCAGGAGTCTCCATCCCGACCGCCAGTCCGCTGATGATGTTCGTCGCCGGCCCCGTTAACGAAGCCTCCGCAATCGACTGCACCGGCCGATAGCGCGACTCCGTGTAGTACTCCGTAATCCACACAAAGAGAAAAGCCGTTCCAAGTCCGATTACTCCGCAACCCAGCAGCCACAAGGGTCGCACCAGCGGCCCATTCAGCATCAGATAAACGGCACCGGCAAACCCCGTTAGCGCCAGCGCCGAAGTCACATAAAATCCACGATTCAGCGCATGCATAGGATCCTCTGTTTCCGTCGTCTTCACCACAAACACGCCGACGATGCTTGCGATCAGGTTAATCGCATGAACAATCAGAGGAAACAGTATCCCCTTCACGCCAAACACCGGGAATAATGCAGCGCCCAGAATCATCGCGCCCACATTCTCTGCCGCCGTCGACTCGAACAGATCCGCACCACGACCAGCGCAGTCACCGACGTTGTCACCGACCAGATCCGCGATCACCGCCGGATTACGCGGATCATCTTCTGGAATTCCCGCCTCGACCTTACCCACTAGATCAGCGCCCACATCGGCGGCCTTCGTATAGATTCCACCGCCAAGCTGCGCAAATAGTGCCACCAACGATGCGCCAAAACCAAACCCGACTAACTGGTACGGCACCACCTGGGGATTTTCTAATCCTCCAAAGAACAGGAATAGGGTCCCCACCCCAAGCAGCGACAGAGCTACCACCACCAGCCCCGTAACCGCTCCACCTCGCAAAGCCATCTGCAAAGCAAGGTTCAAACTTATCCGTGCCGCCGAGGCCGTGCGGATGTTCGCCCGAATCGAGCAGTACATACCCGTATACCCTGCCAGAGCCGAGCACACCGCACCCACCAGGAAACTCACCACCGTCTTCAACGCATATGGCGCCGTTCTATCCGACATGTTGTAGCCGATGAACACCATAACCGCCAGCACCACCGCAATCATTCCGATTGTCCTGTACTGTCGCCGTAGAAACGCCTCAGCCCCTTCCCGGATCGCGTTCGAGATCACCTGCATATCCGCCGTTCCCGTATCTGCCGCAATCACCGCCTTCGCCAGTATCAGCGCAGCTACCAGTGCCAGTACCCCGACACCCAACGCAGACCATAACCACATCCGTCCATCATTTCCACTCACATACGCAGGTGACAACGGAACCTGCCCTTGAACTGCCATAGCCAGAAGGCGTACTACCTGCATGCAAAGGTCTCCTTTAGAACGACAGACTTCAACCTGCTTCGCAAAGGCGGCAATTAGAGCATGACGACTCAGACAGGGTCAATGTATCGCTTGTGGAAGTCAACACTCTTCTTTCTTCCTCGCACTAAACCGAAGTAATACCACATCTCAGTCCTGACTCTACAGACCTCTCCAACCGCGCCGATGCACACACCAGCGCAAAACAGTGAGGTGCCGTTGTGTTCGTTCTTCCCAGCTTTCTCTTCAGAAAGCCTCTCCCCGCATTCATGAGCCGCATCTCATTGCGCGCCAAACTCGTCTGCACCCTCTCCATTCTGTCGCTCACTATGGCGCCTCATCTCAACGCCCAATCCAGTACGCAGCCCGACTCGAGCGCCATACTCCCCCATCGCTATATCGTCGTTTATCGTAACGCTACCGTTCCCGGCGACGCTGAAGTTCGCGTACGTTCTGCTGGAGCCCGCCTTCTCCAGCGCCACGAACGCTTTGGTATCGCCTCCGTCCAGTCCCTCTCCTCAACTCTTGATGAGGACGATGCCGCCACCATGCGCCGCCTCTCCGCCCAGCCCAACGTTGAGTATGTCCTGCATGATCGCATCGTCACTGCCCATCAACTTCATATTCAACCTATCCTCCAACCCACCTTCAGCGTCGTCATCGGAGATCACCCCTCGCCACCACCCTACGACACCTTTTACACCACCTCGCCGCAGGGCTGGGCGGTCCAGCAGGTCGGTGGCTATGGCAAGAACGTTCCCGGCGGCCCTGCGCATGGTCCCTGGGACACTACTCTGGGCAAAGGCGTCCGCATCGCGATACTTGATAGCGGCGTCGACGCAAATCATCCTGATATCGCTCCCAACCTATCTCTCAACTTGACCGAAATCGATCAGACCGATCTACCCAGCCCTTGTGACGACGGCACCCCGCAGGATCAACAGGGCCACGGTACCTGGACCGCCTCCCTCGCCGCTGCCGCCCTCGGACCTGGCACCGGACAAGTCGTCGGCGTCGCCCCGGCCGCCACTCTACTCAACATCAAGGTCCTCCAACGTATGCCCGCCTCCATTCCAGGCAACGCAGTCACCATCGCCAGCAGGTGCGCCGCAGGTCAAGCCAGCGGCCTCCTAAGCTGGGTCATTCAGGGTATCGAGGACGCTATCGCCAACCACGCCGATGTCATCTCTCTCTCGCTCGGCACGATCATCGACCTCACCACCGGCGAGGGCGCCGGACTCAAAGCCGCCTTCGACAGCGTTACCTATGCCGCTATGCAATCCGGCGTCATCCTAGTAGCCGCTGCCGGTAACGACGGCTACGACCTCTCCAACCCGCGCTACATCGAGATCCCCGCCCAGTCCCGCGGCGTCCTCGCGGTCGCCGCCTCCACTAACCCCGCTTGCGCCCAAAACAGCGCCGCAGGAGCCACCTGTGCTCCCGGCCCCGTCTCACTCGCCTACTACAGCAACTATGGAGCCCCACTGAACGCCCTGGCAGCTCCAGGAGGCAGCTATCCCTCCGGCGATAACCTTGCCGTTAGCGGTTGGGTACGCGGAGCCTGCAGCTCCGGCAAGCCCTCCACCGACGATGGTCCACCCACGGATTCCTCCCACAGCTTAGGCTGTTTTAGCCTCGGACACACTCGGTACGTTCAAGCAATAGGCACCAGTGCCGCTGCTCCTCTCGCCGCCGGAGTCGCCGCTCTCCTTCGCGCCGCCCACCCCACCTGGGATGCAGTGCATATCATCGCCACCATGCGCTCCTCAGCCGTCCCCTCACCCCAACTGCCAGTTCCCCAGGTCAATGCCGCCAGCGCACTCACCGCCCCATAGTACGCTGAGCAAAGAACCCTTTCCCCAAGCGCAAAGGCGAACCGCAAGGGGGTTAGAGGCGGGTGCCTATGTTTTTGCGGAGTTCGGCAATGGGGTAGAAGGTACCCCGCCAGATGACTCCTCCCAGTTTGAGTGTGGTGAACATGGAACGGAGGAGCGAATAAACGAAGAGCGCGGCGCTTATAGGAAAGAACGCGGCATACCAGGGAGAAATTCGGCTGTGCCGGTTGGAAAGGATGTAGAGCAAGCTTACTGAGGCTAGGGTGATGATGGCCGGCAGGCGTGTGGCCGGAAGCGCGAGAAAAGCAGTCGGAGCGATGCAGGAGAGGATGAACCAGATACAGGCCAGCAGTAGAAGCAAGACATGAAAACGGAAGACGGCGAAGAGGTTCTTCGTCATGACGTTGACGACACCGATAGCTCCTGAAGCCCAGTGGAGAGAGATCATGCCGGGGGCGATGGCGACACGTTGGCGGAGTCCTGCGAGTTTGACGCGGCGGGCGAGTGTGAGATCTTCGAGGATCTCCATGCGAAGGACGTCGAAGCCGCCCAGTTGCTGGTAGGCGGAAGTGCGTAGCAGGTTGAAGGCTCCGATGCCGACGGCGTCGCGGAGCGCGCGGGGATTCGCGACGCGCCACGGACGGGTAGCCCAGAGGCCCATGACCTGAAGGTATCCGAGGAGCATTCCTTCCCCGAGAGTCTTGATGATGGGTGTGGGGAGTGTCACAAAGTGGTCCGCTTGGGTGGCTATGGCCTGAGCAAGTGATCTACGGATGGCTTCGGGGCGGAAGAGGACGTCGCCGTCGGTGAAGAGGAGATAGTCTGGCTTATGGATGGCTATCGCGTGACGAGCGGCAAGAGACATGGCATGGGTCTTGCCGAGCCAACCTGCAGGGAGTTCCGCGATGTGGATGACGCGGAGTTTGCCGGGGTGCTGGGTGGCGAGGGAATCCATGAGGTCGCCGGTCGAATCGGTGGAACGGTCGTCGACGGCGATGATCTGGAGGTTGGGGTAGTCCTGGTTGATAAGGGATTCGAGGCAAACCCCGATACTGTCAGCCTCGTTGCGGGCGGGGACGATGGCGGTGATGGAGGGGGAGCCTGCCGGGGTGAGGTTGTACTGGGGCAGGAGAAGGTTGGGGATGCGGGGAAGGCCTCGAGCGGCAGTGATGGCCTTCCAGAGCCAGGCGAGAGCGATAAGCCAGGCGAGGAGCTTCAGCACGGTAAGGACGAGCGGAGTCATGTTGCTGGAATTGGCTCGTCCGTGTGCAGCGGCGGGGCGTAGCGGGAACCCATGAAGAAGATGACGGAGGCGAGGAGGAGGGTGATGAGGGTGGAGCCTAGGCCGAGGTTGAGGTTGGAGCGGTCGCTGACGGCTCCGATGATGCGGGGCGAGATGGCGTCGCCGAGGGCGTGGATGATGAAGAGTTGGCCGGCCATGGCGGTGGCGCGGATCTCCGGACGGACGGCGTTGACGGTGGCCGCGTTGACGGGGCCGGTGCCGAGGAAGATGAGGAAGATGGCGATGGCGAGGCCGGGTAGGGTTAGAGATTTAGGTCCGAAGAAGCAGAGGAGCGCGGGTGGGACGGCTAGGGCGGCGCTGATGGCGGGGACCAGGTAGAGAGCCTTGGAGGTCTTGCGGGACCAGCGTTGCGCGATGATGCCGCCGGTGATGGTTCCACCGAGGCCGGCGACGACGGTGATGGCTCCCATCAAAAACGCTGCGCTGGACTGGCTGCGGCCGTCTACGCGCTGGAGGAAGGAGGGCATCCACCAGGAGATGCCTCCGAGAGAGAAGGTGACGGCAGCGTAGCCAAGGATGGAGGCCAGGTAGGCCTTGTTCTTGAGGAGAGAGAGGACGGTTCCCTTCTCCAGTTTGGCTTTCTCGTGCTGGCTAGCTCCGCGCTCCGGCTCCTTCATGAAGAAGACGATGAGGAGAGCGATGATGACGCCGGGGACCGCGGAGACGATGAAGGACATGCGCCAGCCATACTGTTCGCCGACGGTTCCGCCGACGAGGTAGCCAAGTGCGGCTCCGACCGGGATGGCTACGTTGAAGATGGTGAGGACGCGATTGCGCTGATCTTCCGGGTAGAAGTCGGAGAGGAGCGCGGGGGCGAAGACGCCGAAGCTGGCTTCGCCGATGCCAAGGGCCGCGTGACGGATGTTGAGCGAGTCGTAGGAGTGGGCGGTGGCGGTGAGGAAGTTGATCGCGCTCCAAAAGAGAGCGGCGACAACGATCATGGGTTTGCGGGGGAAGCGGTCGCCCAGCCAGCCGGTAATAGGCGACGTGAACATGTAGGCGAGCATGAACCAGAGGGTGAGCGAGCCTATCTGCTCGTCGGTGATGCGGAACTCGCCTTTGACCTGCTCCTGCACGCCGGGAAGGATGTAGCGGTCGATGTAATTGACGAAGTTGAGTGCGGTGAGAAGGACGAGGGCAGTGGTAGCTCCGGCGACGGAGGGGGCGGAGCGGATGGGTTTGGTCGCGGAGGCCATCTATTGGGAGAGGATAGCAGCGGATTGTCCTTCGTGCGATTGGTGGCTGAGAGGCAGTTTGGGTAGAGAAGCGGGTTTCTCCGCTGCGCAGTGCGATGAAACCGCACTGCGCCGGTCGAAATGACAGTTCCTGGGGAATGGAAGGGAGTGCGGTTCGCGCGATTGATTGCTCCTCTTCATGCTTGTTCCCGGTGTTGATCGCTGCTTCGGCATTGAGGGTGGGGAGGATTGTTGTTTGGGCCTCTGGGTTCGGAGTTGGTGCGGGGTCATCGCGCTTGGGTTGAGTCTCGCTCGCAAACTTCTCCTGGCTTGCAAACTTTTCTAAGAGCGCGCCGATGACGCTGGTGCTTCTTTCGGGTTTGGCGACCTCGGCGCGGGGGGCGAGGGTACCTAGCTCGGGGTCGGTCACAATCTCTTCTACGGTTCTTTTGGTCTCAGAGGCGAGGCTGACCTCGCGCTGCAATTTGGGCAGATTGAGGCTGGCGATCTGGAGGCCGTAGAGGAGAAGGCCTGCGCGGCGAGGATCGATGTCGTTTGAGGCGATGCGCTGCAGGACCTCGCCAATGGAGGATTGGATGGCGGAGCGGTCCTCGGGCATGGGGAGGTCGAAGGTGGAGCGGCGGCCTCTGCGGTCTTTTGGGTTCGGGATGGGTCTCCGGGTGGTGTGGTGGTAGTAACAAAATTCTTCTCCGCGCAGGCAGATGCTGCCGCAGCGGTGGCCGTTGGTAAAGATGTGACGGCACTGGTAGCGTTTGGGTGTGTCCATGATGCCTTCGTTCATAGTTCCCTCCCTTACTGGGTAAAAGCTTGCAAAGTACTCAAACTAAAAGACCTGAGTCCGGACTTCGGATCAGGTCTTTTCATTCTTTCGGTTAAATGCGAAAGCCCGGCTGTGAGCCGGGCTTTGTGGTTTTCTCTCAATATAATAATAGCAGGGGTGTCAAGCGGCGTATGTGGAAAACGACTCCATGGAGCTGCTTTCCCGTTTCCGGATTCGTGTTAATGGGAATAACCTATCGCGCTCCGCAAGTGTATCGTCGAGGTCGACTTTATCGAGGATGCACGTTGCGTGCATACATAGCAACCTCCTTGGGCTGGAAGGGCTAAGAAGGAAAGCTTCAGATAGGCTGACTTAGCTCAGGGAACCTGAGACTGTGCGCGAGCAACGTCACCAATGCGAGAGGCCTTCGCAGCATAGTCCTCGTCGAGGAACCAAGGCAACGCGACGCCTCCCAGCAGGAAACTGCCGAAGCGGCGCCGAGAGATCGAGGGAGATCGCCGCATCCTTTGAAATACTCATCCGTTAGCCTGACGCATCGTTTTGACTCCATCTTACTGATAAGGAGCAGTCCAGATAATTCTTCGTTTTGATCTGGTCGGTTGGGTCGGTACAAGCCGGCGTCTCAGTACTTATAGGAACAGCCTTGCGTTCCGGGATTATTTTTGGTGAGAGGTTTAGTCCACAATGCACCCTGATAGTCACGGATACTATCGCTAGCAGCTTGCAGACGACGAGGCTGTTTGAGGGTGGCAGATCCGGAGTTGGCGAAATCGCCAAGTGCGCCGTTCAAAAGCGAAGCGATGGACCGGGATTCGAGGTCAGTTCATCAGCACCGTCAGGGGAGCGGCTCCGACAGACGGCATCGAATTGATCAGGAAGCGGCTGCCATCGGGGGAGACGGCATATTGGAACAGAACGAAACGCGGTCCGATGATTCGCGTCTGGAAGAGGTCGTAGGGAATGCCTGCCACCGGCTCGTCATGCGAGGTGTCGATTGCTACCGCCATAAGCTTTTTGTCCATGCTGATATAGAAGAGTTCTTTTCCATCCGCACGCCAGCGCGCTTGGGCGCCGCCATGATTGGATATCTGGATTCGTCGGCCGGAGCCGGGGAAACGACCTACATACACTTCAGGGTCTCCAGAGCCCGACGACCCAAATCCGGAGAAGGCGATCCATCTCCCATCGGGAGAAAACTGGGCTTCCGCACCCGTTGCGTAGGCTGTCTGCGAATGGTTCCTGAGGTCAAGAACCTCCAGTTCCGGCGCAACAACGTTCTGAAAATTCATGTACACGAGAAAACGCCCGTCGGCCGACCAGTCGTTGAGAGCCAGACGATCGGACGCCACCAGTCGCTCCAATTTGCCGGAACCATCGGTAGCCGCAACGTCGATGTACTTAGAAGTTCTGTCATGATTGGCTGCATAAGCCACCCTTTTGCCGTCAGGGGAGAAAACCGGCAAACTATCTTTCCCTCCCTCTGAGACGCGGGTACTTGTACCTCTGGCGAAATCGTAAATATGGATGTATCGCTTGCCGTTGTGTTCCTCGTCGGAGGAGACTGCGAGCAGAGCGCCATCGCGGGAGAGAGCAGGATCGCGATAGCCGGTTCTGGGTAGTTCTTCGAGTTCTTTACCGGAACGGTCAAACCATGCGAGCCGAGAGACGCTCTCAGTTGCCGACTGGAAGACGACCACACCGTTGTCCGAAACCGAGAATCCGGTACGGGAAAAGGCCGGGGCCTCTTCCAGTTCCTGTCGCGAGACAACTTCCGGCCGACCCATAAGCTGCAGCCGTTTGAGATCGAACGACTGCGCCATGAGGCTGCTATTGCGGACGTAGTAGAGGCGCGAGGACGCGAACTGAGTATTGCCGATGATCTCGGAAGAGATCAATTTGCTTTCCTGCGTACTTAGAGACCCGACATAGATTCCCTGCTTCTGAGCGGGCTTCGAGCTCCCGCGAAGGAAATATAGAAAGTGGTCTCCATCAGGAAGAGCGGCCGGCCAAATTATCGGGGCGTTCGGCGCGTTGCCCCTCGTGACGAGCTGCGGTTCACCACCCGAGGCTGATACCTTGAGTATCGAGTTGGAGCCGATGTCGCTGGGCCCATTAGATCCACCAGATCCACCGAAAGTGAAGATGATCGTGCCTCGATTGTTCCATGCCCCGCCAAAGCTAAGGGGTGCGTCGCACAGGACCTGGACGGTACCGCTGCTCGGATCAACGCTCTTCAGCTTGGACGCCTGGAAGAAGCCCACCTGACGACTATCCGGTGACCAGAATGGCAACGTGGCGTCTTCGGTACCAGTCAATTGCTGCGCAGTTCCAGCGGCCAGGGACCGGATCCACAAGGCGGTGCCACCATCCTGTGCGACAGCCACGAAGGCGAGCCGCCGGCCGTCAGGCGAGATAGCGAAATTGTGGGGGACGAACGAAGTAGAGGGCGGCGGAAGTATGGAAAGGCGAAGATGCCGGCTCTCCGCCGACTGTATGCTGCGCCAATGGGCAACTCCGAGCCAGGTCAACAGGGCGATACACAGAGCCGCCACTCCCCACGCAAATCTTTCCCGGCGGCGCGGCGCCGGTTCAGACGCTTTTGTGAGGCCCACTTCTCCGGAGATCCACTTCAGCTCTCTCGACAAATCTCGCGCGCTTTGCACAGGTGTCTCGACAAAATCAGCCTCGCTCAGACCAATCGCCTTGTCGGTCGCTTGCAGATATTCCGAGGCGATTTCAGAAGCCTCAACCTTGCACACGAGCCGGTATCCGACCGTGGCCACGGTTTCGATGAAACGCGGCTCATTGACGTCGTCGCCCAGCAGGCGGCGCAGCAGCCAGATGCAACGCGTAAGGGAACCCTCTGTAACGGCGGTATCGCCCCATACGGAATTCAGCAGTTCTTCCTTCGAGATCACCTTTTGGGGGGTGCGCAGCAATAGCAAGAGGACGCGAAACGCCTTCGGCTCGACCGCCAACACCTTGCCCGCCTTGAGGAGCGAGAACTCGCGCTCGCGAACCTCAATGTCGGAGAAGCGGAAGACAAAGGACTTATTCCCCATCATAAATTGATAATCCGACCTAAGAAATTCTTGATCCAGGTCGAGAAACTGATAAGCAGCCCATCAAGACCAAGTAGAGTTATGCGCCCAGAGTTTCTTCAGCCAGACCGGCTGAGGAGCTCAAAATGTCTGCCTTCAAGTGGTTCGCTTCCTGCGTTCTTGCCGCAACCATCGTCCCGGCACTTCCCGCAGAACCGCATTGCCCTGGAAATGTCGCAAGTGTACCCTTCCGTCTTGTAAACCGCTACCAGATGATCGTGGCGGTATCCGTAAACCATTCCGGCCCCTACAACTTTCTGTTGGACACCGGCACCCAGATGACGATGGTCGATCCCTCCTTGGCTGCTGAGCTCCATCTGAATACTCAGGGCTCGGCCGGGGTAGCAGGAGTCGGATTTCTTGCATCCGCTCCCTTCGCGCAACTCGACCTGCTCGAAGTCGGCTCCCATGCCGTCGTCGATCAAAAGGTACTCGTGTTTGACTTCCAGAAATCCCATTCCGTCGATCTCCACCTTTTTCGCGGTGTCCTCGGCGAGGATTTTCTCGGCGAATTCGATATGTTGATCGACAATGCTCACAACCTGCTTTGTCTCGACGACTCATCTGCCATGGCCGCCGCCGTCAAAGGACCGCATATCGCACTGATGGCGCCAGCTCGGGCGACTAACGGCATGCCGGCGCTCAGGTCGCTCATCATCTCGGCTCGTCTATCCGACGGGACGCGGCCCGTTCGCCTGAAGCTCGACTCGGGCACGAACGTCTCTTTCCTGTTCTACACCGCTCGATATATGCCGCTGGAATTATTAGCAAGGACCTCGTTGCTTGGTGGCGGTTTCGATAGAGCACAACGTCCAGTTTCGACCATACCGCTTCAGGACTTGCAGATCGGCTCACTTGAATTCCCCAAGGTGTCCTTCTTCACATACGCAGACTCCTCAGAAGGACTCTCCCGCACATCCGCCTACGATGGACTCCTGACCTTGGGGATCTTCCGGCGCGTTTTCATCTGCCACGCCCATCACTTTGCTGTCTTTGAGCCGTGGTAGGACGGAAGTATTCGATGTTCGATGCTGGTGCATGAATTACGAGCCGTGATTTCGCCACCTACAAGCGAAGTCCAATTAAAGCTAGGCCTGATCTCAAGTGATGAGAACAGGCTGATTCCACTCATTGGGGCGCTGAACAGAGAGCCTTGTGGAGTTCCGGGTGTGTGGTCGGCAAGCCGGAAGTTAGCACTTGACCGTAACGCCGGCAAGGCGTCCATTTGGCTGCGCGTGGGTCGAGCCTTCGTTGTTCCCCCGGGGGCTCTGTTCTCCCAAAAGCCCTTGCAAGCCAAGTGGATTACCTTCCCGTTTGCCCGTTACTCGCCGGGAAGACTAGGATTCTCCGATTACCCCGGGAGCGCTCGCTGAGTGACTCGGTGATAATGCACTCATTACGAATAGTCGGCTTCGCCATGCGGATCTGTAAGCATCATCTGTTGAACAAGGGTATCGCGAGCGTTCACTTCGTCTTCGAACCAACAAGAATGAGTCGAGGAGCAGGGATGACAACGAATATCGATATTCGGCAGCAGGTCACGGAACTAACGTTGCTCCAGCGGATTGCGCTCAAGATCGGCAGCCTGCTCGATCTGGAGACTCTTCTCGAAGAGGTCGTCGGAGATGTTGCGCAGACCTTCGGATATACGCGATCGGCGGTCCTCCTGAAGGATGCCGGAGCAAACGAGCTGGTCATTGCGGCGGTCCGAGGCTGGACTGCCAACGTGCATAGAAAGGGCGAGCGTTTCCGAATTGGAGAGGATGGCATGGTAGGGCATGTAGGCCAGAGCGAAAAGACCTACTACGCGCCCGATGTGCTTGCAGATCCTTACTATCAGGTCAGTGAACCCATGACACGTTCAGAACTGGACATTCCTCTGAAAGTGAGGGGCCAATTGATTGGGGTATTCAATGTCCAAACAACGGAGGTAGACGGCTTCACTCCAGGGAGGATTGAGGTGTTGGAGGCGCTTGCGGCTCACGTCGCCACGGCAATCGATAATGCCCAGTTGTTCTTGCACGAGAAGATGGAGAGGCAGCGCATTCTTGATGAGTTGGATGAAGCACAGGGCATTCAACGGACCTTGATACCCAGCGAGGCTCCCTCGCAAGGCGTGTTTGCTTTGTCCGGTTTATGCCTCCCGTGTCGCGCAGTTGGAGGCGACTGGTATGACTACATTCCCATGGCCGATGGACGAATAGCCGTCGTGCTTGCCGATGTCTGCGGCAAAGGGATGGCAGCGGCTCTACTGATGGCCTCCACACGCAGCATTGTGCGGCTCGTGGCCGAACGTGCCATGACTCCAGCCGCTGTGCTGACGCAGCTGAATGACGCGCTGCTGAAAGATTTTCCGCGTTCAAAATTTGTGACGATGGTTTACGCACTGCTGAATCCGGCAGACCGGACCGTCACGTTCGCTAGCGCCGGACATCATCCGCCACTGCTCGTTTCCCAGGAAGGCTCACGGTTTGTGGAAAGCATAAGGGGAACTCCGCTCGGAATCTGGAAAGGACCTTTTAGCGAGCAGCACCTCGAACTGACTCCGGGATCCCGCTTTGTGCTGTACTCCGATGGGGTATCGGAGGCGGCCAACCTCGCATCCGAGGAATACGGTGTTTCTCGCATTCAGGGCCACTTTAATCGTTCGGAGAGTTCCGTCGATTCTTTGCTGCACGATATTTATCGGTTCTCTGCGGGCGCCCCGCTGGCAGATGACGCGACGGTCGTTCTGATCGATACGATTGCAGCCTGAAAACCAGAGATATTTCCCGGCTCACGGGCAAACGAGCATGTCTGGCAGGTGGAAACCACAGTGGGTAGACCTCCAGCCTGAGATCTGGGACGTTCCAGGCGCTGCAAGTGCGGCCGCGCGAGAATCCGTCGTTAGCGGGATTCGGTGGCGGGTGGCCCGTGTCCCACACTAGAATCTGGGTGCCCCAGAGCCTGTCTTAAGCTTGTCGAAGAATCCGGATTCTCGGTCCTTGGGCCAAGTCACTCGTTGAGCCACTTTTACGAGCGCTTCTGGGTGGTCGGCATCTGGAAGTGATCTGGTAGACCGATGGCTAGATAGAACGCAATACGAAGTGGGACAATAAAGGAGCGGAGGTCTTTCGAATCATGTCTACCGCCGTTGAGCGTCGAACAGTCAATCTGTCGGAGTATCCCAATCTCGTGGTCATCTATCTAGGAATGCGGGTTAATCGTCTAACGGGGTTGAAGACGCTGTTTGGGTTTGGACCGCAGATCGCCAACTCTGTTGCCGCCCGACCCGATGGGCTGCTGCTGCATGAAAACTTCCTGTTCTCCTTTTTTCCCGTCCACGTGGGTATGCGACAGTACTGGCGCGATATGGAATCGCTCCTGGCCTGGTCCCGCTCGGAGCCGCACCGTGTGTGGTGGAAGACCTTTCTCCGGGATAGCGGAGGCACTGGCTTCTGGCACGAGACTTATATGATGCAGGGCGGCATGGAGGCAATCTATGACGACGTAACCGATCCCATAGGTTTCATGCGCTTTGCACCGGTCGTAGTGGCGCGTGGTGCGATGTTTGGCGCTGCTCGACGCGCCGCCAAACCGTACGACGGAGAGCCTGTGATCAGCGAAAAAGACTTGTATGGACAGTAGTCGCTCTGCACCTTCTACTGTTGCAAGCAAAACAGGACAGCGCGAGCGCCAATCAAGCCGAGCAGGACGGCATGGTTGATTCACGTCCAGTGACGTATGCAGGCTGTTAGCGTTGTGCTGCGCCGGCCCGGCCCATGATGGGCCAGACGTCTACAATCTTGTCGCCCTGGGCGACGTAGTAGCGATCAAAGGCGTTGGTGCTCATATCGAGATTGGAGGGGTAGATTTCCAGCAGGTCCCCCACCTTTGGATGCTGCTCTCCATCTTTCCACGTCAGAGCGCCGTACTCTGCGCCGCCGTTTCCTACCTTGAGCCAGGGCATCTCTTTCACGATGTCTGTGGGCCTTGCGAGAGCTTTGGCTCCGTAGTCAGTGGATATGAGGTTGGGATGATATTGGCTATCGATCGTGGTCAGAACCGTCAACGCCGGCTTGAAGTCGTTGTATCGCTTCATGTCACCATCATTTCCACCAACGATGAAGTAGTCGGTGTCCATGAAGACATAGGTGGCGGCTTGCAGCTCAGTCAATCCAGTTTCGTGATCGATGTTGTAGGTGCCGGTGGAACCGCCCGAAACGATATTGACGGGCAGACCGGCTTTGAGCGCGAGGGCCTTGCTCTCACGCACTCCGGCGAGCACTTCCATGGATGCCTTTCTGCGCGCCTCAAAACCTTTAACGTGCGCCGCGTTTCCAGAGTAGGCCATGAAGCCTTCAAACTGCATGTGTTTGGACTCGGCGACTCTCTTGGCCAGGTCTACGGCCGGCTGGCCGGCCTCCATGCCTTGCCGCGCTAGACCGGCGTATACCGAGATTAAGATTCTTACCTTTGTGTTATGGGCGGCAGAAGCCTCTTCGACCCAATCGATGACCTGCGCGTCGTCGCTGACGAACATGAAGGTGGGGTCTTTTTTCGACAGCGCAATGGCCCGCTGGGTGTTGTTGAGACCGACCGGCTGCTTGGTCCACATCATTCCCTTGATGCCGGCGCCTGAGAAGAGCTCGGCCTCGGCGATCGTGGAGCAGGTCAGCCCGATTGCTCCTGCGGACATCTGGTGCCTGGCGACATCCACGCTCTTGTGGACTTTGACGTGCGGACGCACGTTGATGCCGTTGGCTTTTGCTGTGTGGGCCAATTGCTTCACGTTGGCGTTGAACAGGTCGAGGTCGACGATGAGGCACGGCGTTGGCAACATGTCCTTGGTGATGCCGCGAAAGTCGCGCCGAGCGATGCGCTCGTTAAGTTCCGAGATGGAGCAGTCGGCGAGGCAGGACTTCGCAGGAGCCGTCGTAGCGGCGCCACTGTGCGTGGCGGCGAGAACGCCCATAGCGGCGCCAGCAGACAGGAATTCGCGACGTGACTTCATGATGTTTCTCCTACGGAGCGATTTACGTCCGGTGGTAATTCCCTAAGACTGGGGTTGAATCGATGTTACTTTACTGCCGGGTGTCAACGTAGACTGTCGCCACACGCTTTCACTGACAGCATCCCCAGTGTACTTAAGCAGAATAAAGGCCACAATTTCAGACTTCGGTTTTCCGATCTCAGTTGAAGTTTCGCGTCGAGAGGAGGAGAGCAGCGACGGAGCGATGGAGATCAAACTGCTCGGCACCAGGAACAAATGTTGGCGAAAATTGCCTAAACGCTGTCATTTCACGCCGCATTTCGTATGTCGAGAATTGTAAAAGCTTGAACCGTTAGGATGCCCTGCCTCATCTACTCGTGAGGTCCTGTATCTACTATGCCCATCAAACAAGCTATCTTTATTTTTTGTCTTTGGCTCTCTACAATTTATGCATCAAGTCAACAGATCTCCGCTCCTGAGCCGCAAGCTGCAATCATCACAGGGAATGTGGCAGATGAAGACGACGACACCATCCCCGGAGCCACAGTCATGGTGGATGGGTCTGGCCCCAACGATCACCGTACTGTCGTTGCGAACGACAGTGGCCTTTTCGTTCTCGATAGTCTCCATCCGGCTGTCTCCTATCGCGTCACCATCAGTGCAAAGGGCTTTGCGGACTGGACTACCTCCGGTGTCATCCTCTCTCCAGGCCAGCAACTGGAATTGACAGACATCAAACTCAAAGTTGGAGCCGTGGAGACGACGGTGGACGCGGTCACTTCTGAGCAACTTGCCTTTGAGCAGGTCAAGGCTGAAGAGAAGCAGCGCGTCCTCGGCATCATTCCCAATTTCTATGTGTCCTATGATCCGCAGTTCGTGCCGCTCACGACAAAGCTCAAGTATCAACTCGCCCTCCGGACTGCAACGGATGCCGTCAGCATCGGCGGGGCGGCCATGCTCGCTGGCATCAATCAAGCGGCGGGAAGAAGCCCCGACTACGTTCAGGGCGCGAAGGGCTACGGCCAACGCTTTGGTGCCTCCTATGCAGGCGGCGTCTCTAACATTCTGATCGGTGGCGCCGTACTGCCCTCTCTGCTGCACCAGGATCCTCGCTACTTCTACCAAGGAACTGGCACCAAGAAATCACGTGCTCTCCATGCGATCTCCGCCCCATTCGTTGCCAAGGGAGACAATGGTCGCTGGCAGTTCAACTACTCAAGCGTCGGTGGCGATCTGAGCTCGAGTGCACTCTCAAACCTCTACTATCCGCCGGAGAATCGCGGTCCAGGATTGGTCTTCAGCAATGCTGCGATCATCACTGGCGGTCGTATCGCCAACGCCCTAGCCCAGGAGTTCATCCTGCACAAGCTCACCAGAAAAGCAAAGGATCACGAGTAGTCCAATAGCATCTCCGGTTTGCCGACTCCGTTCGAAGGCAAGGTGTTGCGGTCGGATACCGCTTAAGGCTACCCCCGGCCTCGTAGCCGACTTTCGCTATTGCACCAGATCTTTCCGCGAATTAGACACATCTTCTAAAAATCAAGCATTTACTCACCAACTGCAGACCTATACACCCTAGCTTGCAGAGGGGAGCGAATCGGCTGGACGGCGGCATGTTCCGGTAATCGGATTCAAAAAAGACCGATTTCCGCGCAGTAGATGACGTTTCCGCCTCAGACGATTATCTTTAGAGACGGTAGGTTGCAGCTCTGCCCACGACTCTTCCTGACTATGTGGATATAAGGATTGCTTATGACGATGAAACTTGAGACTCCGGCCCAGACTGATTTTTCCGCAGAGGTATCCGAGTGGATTGAGGCGTTTGACGACGTCGTTGCGGATGACTGGCAGCATGGAGCGGAGTTGCTGGAGACGCTGCGGCAGAGGGCGCGTGAGGCTGGAGTGCCTACACCGAACGAGGTGACGACGCCGTACCGCAATACGATTCCGAAGCACGATGAGGTGCCGTATCCGGGCGACCGCACGCTGGAGAGGCGGGTGGAGAGCCTGATTCGCTGGAATGCGCTGGCGATGGTGCATGGACAGAACAAGAAGGACGCCGGGATTGGTGGTCATATCTCGACTTATTCTTCTCTGGCTACGCTGCTTGAGGTTGGGTTCAACCACTTCTTCCGCGCGAAGTATGACGAGGAGCCGGGGGACTTCATCTACTTCCAGGGGCATGCCTCGCCGGGGGTGTATGCACGGGCTTATCTGGAGGGACGGTTTGACGATGACCGGCTGAAGAACTTCAGACATGAGCTGCGGGATACGCCGGGGCTGTCGTCGTACCCCCATCCGTGGTTGATGCCGGACTTCTGGCGGTTTCCGACGGTTTCGATGGGTATCGGGCCGCTGAATGCGATCTACCAGGCTCGGTTCATGCGGTACCTGGAGAACCGTGGGCTGATCAAGGCGACGCCGCGCAAGATCTGGGCGTTCGTTGGTGACGGCGAGACGGATGAGGTGGATACGCTGGGCGCGATCTCGCTCGGGTCGCGGGAGAAGCTGGACAACCTGATCTTCGTCGTCAACTGCAACCTGCAGCGGCTGGATGGGCCGGTGCGTGGGAATAAGCGAATCATCGACGAGTTGGAGGGGATGTTCCGCGGGGCTGGATGGAATGTGATTAAGGTGATCTGGGGCTCGGACTGGGATGCGCTGTTCGAGCGCGACCATACCGGCCTGCTTCTGCGGCGGATGGAAGAGTGCGTGGATGGAGACTTCCAGACGTTCAAGGCAAAGGATGGGGCATATCTGCGGAAGCACTTCTTCGGGAAGTATCCGGAGCTGCTGGCGCTGGTGAGCGATATGACGGATGAGCAGCTTGAACAGCTGCATCGCGGAGGGCATGATCCGGCGAAGATCTACAACGCCTACAAACGCGCCATCGACCACAAGGGCGGACCGACGGTGATCCTGGCCAAAACAGTGAAGGGCTACGGGATGGGCTCGTCGCAGGCACGGAACGCGACGCACAACGAGAAGAAGATGGTCGACACCGAACTGGCGGCATTCGTGAAGCGGTTCGATATTCCGATTCCCGAAGACGCGGCGAAGCACGGTACACCGTACCGTCCGGGGCAGGATGCTCCTGAGATTGTGTACATGCAGGAGCGACGGCGGGAGCTGGGCGGATATATTCCGGCGCGTGAGGTGCCGAAGAGCGACTTTACGGCACCGGCGCTCGACTACTTCGGCGAGTGGACGGCGGGCTCGAATAATCGTGCGGTCTCGACGACGATGGGATTTGTCAGCATTCTGCGGCACCTGCTGAAGGACCCGAAGATCGGCAAGCTGATTGTGCCGATTGTGCCGGACGAGGGGCGTACGTTCGGGCTTGAGTCGGCGATCCGGCAGGTGGGGATCTATGCGCCTGAGGGACAGAAATACAGTCCGCATGACGCGGATATGCTGCTGTACTACCGCGAGGCCAAGGACGGGCAGATTCTTGAAGAAGGGATCACCGAGGCTGGGTCGATGGCTTCGTTCACGGCAGCGGGCACGGCTTATTCGAACTACAAGGTTCCGACGATTCCCTTCTACATGTACTACTCCATGTTCGGATTTCAACGCATTGGGGATATGGTCTGGGCGTTTGCGGACGCGCGTGGCAAGGGCTTCCTGATGGGCGGGACGGCCGGGCGGACGACGATGCTCGGTGAGGGCCTGCAGCATCAGGACGGGCATAGCCATATTCTTGCGAGCACGGTTCCTACTTGCGTGACCTACGATCCGGCGTTTGTGTATGAGCTGGCGGTGGTGATTCAGGATGGGATCCGCCGGATGTATGAGAAGGGCGAAGATATCTTCTACTACATCACGATGTACAACGAGGACTATGCCATGCCGGCGATGCCGGAGGGTTCGGCCGAGGGGATTCTGCGCGGCATCTACAAGCTGAAGCCGGCGGCTGGCGAGGCCGTGGCTCAGTTGTTCGGAAGCGGGCCGATTCTGAATGAGGTGCTGCGGGCGCAGGAGATTCTGGCGACGAAGTATGGCGTGCATGCGGATGTGTGGAGCGTGACCAGCTATACGGAACTGCGGCGGGATGCGCTGGCTGTAGAGCGATGGAACCGGCTGCATCCGGCAGACAAGGAGCGCGTGCCGTACGTCGTGAGCGCGCTGGGTGCGGCGAAGGGACCGATCGTTGCCGCGAGCGACTACATGAAGGCTCTGCCGGATGTGCTTGCTCCGTGGCTGCTTTCGCGGCTGGTGACGCTGGGGACGGATGGCTTCGGACGCAGCGACAACCGCGAGCATCTGCGGCGGCACTTCGAGGTGAATGCGGAGTCGATTGTCGGGGCTACGCTGTCGAAGCTGGCTCGTGAGGGCAAGTTCAAGCCGAAGGCGGCGCAGAAGGCGCTGGCGGAGCTTGGGCTCGATGTCGAAGCAGGTGACCCTGCACGAGCTTAGTCGTGGCTATCGTTGTTTGTAGAGTGAGTTGAGGGTTCCTTTTGGAACCCTCTGCTTTTGCAGCTTTGATGATGAAGATTTGATGGAGGCGTTTGTTTGAGCGAAACAGGACCGCACGAGAATCCCCTGGTGAATAACAAGAAGCTTCGGCAGATGTATCTAGCGATGGTCGAGGCGCGGGTGCTGGAGGAGCATGTCGCCAAGTTGCAGCGTGGTGTCAAAGCGAGCCGACGTCTGGACTCAACACATGGGCAGGAGGCGTGCCGGGTAAGCACGGCGGTTGAACTCGGTGCAGGTGACCTGGTGAGCGATGCCAATACAGGCGTGGTGATGGACCTGGTGCTGGGCGCGCCTGCGGGATCTGTGCTGAGGCGTGTGGCTGCGCTTGGCTCCGGGAAAAAGACTGCTACGACCAAGTCTGGGGGCCGGCTGTTGCCGTGGATCGAAGACGTGGAGGATCGATTGCGTATGGCCCTTGGCGCTGGGCTTGCCTTTAAGACGTTGAAGCAGACCAGCATTATCGTAAGTTATGTGAAGCGCCACGAAGCTGATGGCAAGGCATGGCGACGAGTGCTTACGCTTGCGGCTGAGCTTGAAGTGCCAATTATCTTTGTGATTCTGCCTGAGGCGGCGAGCAAGAAGAAGCTGGACGGTATCGGACATACCAGCGCGAAGGCACGGTCTTGCGGGGTTCCTGGAATAACCGTGGACGCGAACGATGCCGTAGCGCTGTATCGTGTGGCACAGGAGTCGATTGGGCGACTACGCGGAGGTGGTGGGCCGGTGGTGATCGAGTGTGTACCATATCGACAGCAGGGTGAGTCGAACGACCCAATTGTGAGGATGAAGGATTTTCTGCTGGGAAGAAAAGTATGTACTCCGGAGTGGCTGAACCGCGCCGGGGATACGTTTCGAGAGCGGATTGCATCAAT
>Ga0193716_1000365_pt1 | contig 28092 bp, 18 predicted proteins | sample U2c1metaG_FD_145901 | JGI IMG/M metagenome (GOLD analysis project Ga0193716, IMG submission 145901) | Soil microbial communities from a riparian zone of the East river system, Colorado, United States - U2c1 | ecosystem: Environmental > Terrestrial > Soil > Riparian zone | place: USA: East River...
ACCACGACCGCAGCGGAATGGATGCCTTCCGTGCCGATGCCGACGCGATCTGGAACAAAGAACGCGATGCCTCCAAAGGCCTCGGCCCCCGCCCATCCAAAAGCCTCATCGACCAGGCCGCGATGATCGAGATCTACGCCCGCCTCGCCGCCTGCTACGGTGAAAAAACAGGTCAACCCATCGCACCCTCCACAACATCCATTCCCGATGAGATAGAAGACCCCGAAATGCTTGGCATCAATAAAGAACCGGCCCACGCCACCCTCATGCCCTATGCAAGCCTGAAAGAAGCACTAAAGGGCGACCGCCATGCTTCTACTTTCTCGCGTTCGCTCAATGGCACCTGGAAGTTCAACTACGTCCCCTGGCCACAGCAACGCCCAAAAGACTTTTACAAACCCGGATACAGCGTCGCCTCCTGGAAGGACATCACCGTCCCATCCTGCTGGCAGATCGAGGGCTACGGCACTCCGTACTACAGTAATTTTACCTATATCTTCAAAAAGGACTTCCCCTTCGTGATGAGCACGCCACCAGTAAGCTACACGGCGTATCACGAACGCAATCCAGTAGGCAGCTATCGCCGCAATTTCGACCTGCCCGCCACATGGACAGGTCGCCGCATCTTCCTGACCTTCGACGGCGTAGACGCCGGCTTCTTCCTCTGGATCAACGGACATAAGATCGGCTACAGCGTCAACAGCCGCAACGCCGCCGAGTTCGACATCACCCCCTACGCAAAACCCGGCAGCAACATCGTCGCCGTCGAAGTTTATCGTTTTACCACCGGCAGCTACCTCGAAGACCAGGACATGTGGCGCCTCAGCGGCATCTTCCGTAATGTCACGCTCTGGAGCGCCCCACAGCAACATATCCGCGATTTCTTTATCACCACCGCGCTCGACAATACATACACGGGCGCTACCCTGGATGTCTCCACAAAGATCATGAACTACGGTTCAACGGCTATCCATTCCCGTCAGCTTTCCGTCGACCTGTATGACGGCGACCGCCTGATCGAAAAAGCAGCCCGTCTCGACATCCCCACCCTCCAGCCCGGAGCCGAGACCACTATAAAAACCAGCATAAAGGTCTCCAACCCGCATAAATGGACCGCGGAAACTCCTTATCTCTATACCACCGTCATCTCCATTCTCGACAACGGCCAGACTATCGAAACCATTTCTTCACACACCGGCTTCCGCAAGCTCGAGCTAAAAGGCCGTCAGTTCCTGGTCAACGGGGTGCCCGTAAAGCTCAAAGGCGTCAACCGCCACGAGAACTGGCCAACGTCCGGCCACGCCGTCACCGAAGAGGAGATGATCCGCGACATCCTCCTCATCAAGCAGGCCAACTGCAACCACGTGCGCACCTGCCACTATTCGGATGACCCACGTTGGTACGAACTCTGCGACGAATACGGCATCTACCTCGTCGCCGAGGCCAACCTCGAAAGCCACGGCGCCTGGGACGAGTTCAACGAAGACCCGCGGATCAAAGCCGCCATCATCGACCGCAACACCGCCAACGTGGAGAACTTCAAGAACCATCCCAGTGTAATCATCTGGTCACTAGGCAACGAATGCGGCAGCGGCGGCTCCAACTTCAGGGCCGCACTCAATACCATCAAACAGATCGACCCAACACGACCAACCCACTACCAGGGTTTTGGCATCGGCGACAACAACCCCGCCGATCTCGACAGCGAGATGTACACCAGCCTCCCCTCCCTCTCCGATCACGCAGAGGACGGCCGCCTGACAAAACCCTTTTATCTCTGTGAATACGCGCACGCCATGTTCAATTCCATGGGCAGCGTCGATGAATACAACGATCTCTTCGACAAATATCCCAGCCTCCTCGGCGGCTGTATCTGGGAATGGCAGGACCAGGGCGTTTGGAACCGCAGGGATCCCAGACATCCCATCATCGCCTTCGGCGGCGGTTTCGGCGAATATCCCAACGATCACTATTTCATCCACAAGGGCGTCGTCTTCTCGAACCGGGATCCCAAACCTCACTACCCCGAACTAAAACACGTTTACCAATGGATCCGTGTAAAGCCTGTCGACCTGTCAAAAGGCACTATCCGCATCCTCAACAAATACCAGTTCATCCCCCTCGACGGCTTCACCACCAAATGGACTCGGATGACCGATGGACACCTCACCGACAGCGGCAGTCTTGACATCGGCCACATCGGCGCCGGCGATTCTCTAACTATAAACTTGCCCGCACAGGCCATCGCAAAGCAACAGGGAGAGACGATCATCCGCGTTTCGTTCTCGCTGACCAACGATCAATCGTGGGCTCCAAAAGGTTACGAAGTGGCAGAACAGCAGTTGATCCTCTCAACCACACCTCCCCCCACCTTCGAAACCACATCCTCTCCCCTCCGGGTAACTGACGACACCGCAGCCATCCTGCTCAACGGAAAAGACTTTTCTCTTTCCCTCAGCAAAAAGACCGGAGCGATCACATCCATCAAAACCCGTGGAAGGGAAATGCTCTCCACCGATGGCGGACCTCGCTTACACCTCTGGCGCGCACCACATCAGAAGGACGATATCTGGGCAAACGAAACCTGGGAGAAATTTGGGCTGAAACGCCTCAAGTGGACCGTAGACAACGTCTCCTATGAACAAAAGAACAACGACGTAGTCCTCAAGGCAAAACTACAGGGCAGAGGCCGCAATGGCTTCGTAGTCTATCACAACGCCGTCTATACAATAACGGGAGGTGCGACCATGGCAGCAGCAACAGCGGGAGCGGGCGCCACCGGAGCCGCAACCATCCACGTCTCCAACGACCTTTCCTTCAGCGACTCTTCCATCGCACTTGCCCGCATAGGCGTTCGTATGCTCCTCAAAAGAGACTTCGATCGTTTCAACTACTACGGCCGCGGCCCAATGGAAAACTACCCCGACCGCAAAGCGGGCTCCGACCTCGGCATCTACGCCAGCGCCGTCAGGGAGCAGCTGACCCCCTATGAAAAACCCATGGAATGCGGCAACCACGAAGACATCCGCTGGGCCACACTTCATAACAATTCCGCCTCCCTCACCGTGCAGCAGGCCGGCCAGCCCTTACAGGTCTCCGCACTGCCCTTCACCGACGAGCAGATGGAGAACGCTGAATACCGTATCGACCTGCCGCCTTCCGCGGCCACCGTCCTCTGTATCGACGCTCGCACACTCGGCGTAGGTTCCAATTCCTGCGGCCCGAAGCCGCTCGAAAAATATACCCCCCGCACCACAAGTCAGTCGTTCAACTATACACTCATACTTCACTAAACAGAAGCGGCGCCGTTTACCCGGCGCCGCTTCCTAATATTCTAACTTATACATTCTATTTAATTATCCCTACATACCCCCCACCGGGAGCCATTTTGATCGTTATCTTATCCCCTTTCTTCACCCGCACCGTCTCCATCTGGTAGTCCTTCGCATTCCTGTCCGCATTCACCCCATCCTTCCACACACGCATCTCATGCTCTCCTTCCGATAAAAAATCAAGATTCACCGTCAGCTCTCTCGGCGTCCAGTCTGTCATCGCCCCCAGGTACCAGCGGCCATCCATCGCCTGTCGCGCCACCGCAGCCCATTCGCTGACCTTCCCTTCCAGCGGCACAGTCCGCTGCCAAACACTTGGCACGGCACTCAAAAACTCCATACACTGCTTCTCCTCGATATAATGCGTCGGAATATCGCAAAGCATTTGCAACGGACTCTCGAACACAACATACATCGCCATCTGGTTGCACCTCGTACCCAGCGTCATCGGCTCGGCAGGCGCAGGCGCGAACGCCTTCATCTGAACATTCCGCATACCCCCCGGCGTGAAGTCCATCGGCCCCGCCGCCATCCGGATAAAGGGGATCGTCAACGTATGCGAAGGCGTGATCGTCCCTGCAAACTTGCTGATCTCGTTGCCCATCACCCCCTCAGAGGTCATCACATTGGGATAGGTCCGGCTCCAGCCCGTAGGCTTGTAGGCGCCATGAAAGTCCACCATCAGATGCCGCTTCCCCGCCGCCTTCGCAACTTTTTCATAGTAGTTCACCATGTCCTGGTCGTCCCTTTGCATAAAATCGACCTTGATGCCTTTTACGCCCCAGGCCCCAAAACTATCCAGCGCAATTTCCATCTGCTTGTCCAGCACCAGCCAGCTCGTCCACAAAAGGATGTCCACATTCCGCTGCCGCGCATACCGCACCAGTTCCTGCACATTGATGTCCTTCGATTGCTTCATCAGGTCCCGCGTATCACACCAACCTTCGTCCAGCAATACATATTCGATATGATTGGCCGAAGCAAAATCGATATAATATTTGTAGGTATCATTGTTGATCCCAGCCCGGAAGGGCACATTGTATACATTGTTGTAGTGCCACCAATCCCACTGCACCTTCCCCGGCCGCACCCAGCTATAGTCGCTTCCCGATTCCTGCGGCCGCCCAAGCAAATATGGCAGCTGATTCGTCAGCAATCCCTTATCCTCTTCCTCTACCATCACTATCCGCCATGGGAACTCCTGCGGTCCATCGACCTTTGCAATAAATTCTTCCCGGCTGATCACCTTTTCATCCCTGTCGCTCGTCACCTTTTTCTCCTTAGGGTAATGAGGGAACACCGCCCTGATACCCCCCTGCCCGTCACCCACCACCCACATGCCCGCATAGTTGAAAAGCCCCGACTCCGTCAGCAGCAGCTTTACCCCACCCGTCTCGAACAGCACCGGAAGACTCGCCATCTTCCCCGCTCCTATCTCCCCGACGGTATACGGGATATACTTCCTTTCGTTATGCGAATAAAATCCATTCTCCTCCGGGTACCAGGCCTTCGCCGACACTCCAAGGTTCAGCCCCGCCTGCTCATCCAATACCTGGTAAGCCCCCGTCTGTTTATCGACCCAGCGCCACGCAACCCCATTGTCAAATACCCTCCACTCCAGCGCAAGCAGATTTTTAAACTCTACCCGCAGCGAACTATAGTTGTCCTCCACCGTCGCACTCTTCTGCGCGACTACCGGGCGAAGTATCCCGCTATGCGATCCGTTCGTCACCTTACCCACCTTCCAGTCTCCACTCTTGTCGGTCCTAAAACCGATCCGCGACTTCCCCGTCAACACCGATCCATTCCGCACCATTTGATAGTAGATACTATCTCCGACCGACAACCGCACCTGAAGCCGCCCATCCGGAGAGGCGATCACATATTGTTTCTGAGCGCTGCAAACCCCGGCGACCAACGCCAGGAATACGAGAATAAATCCTTTATGCATTTTTTTTATTTTTTTATCAGTGCCCACGCGCACCAACCACCCGCACATTCCTGCAATTGGCCGTATCCGTTATCCCCATCTCCCCCAGCGTCTCCGCCGCCCTGTTCATCCCCGGCATCCAAATATCTTTGAACCGAACGCCATCTATCATAGTCTCCGCATTCACCCCCCTGATCTTACCCGGTGACCTCCCCGCATCATATACCCGCACATGGCTGATCCGCACATCCGAGATCGGCCCGCTCCCCAGATGATCCCCGTTCTGCATGAACAGGACACACCAGGTGCGGTGATCGTCATTCTGATGCGTCAGGCGTTCGACTTCTATATGGTCAAACACGACATCCCGCACATACGACGTGCCCCACTTATGATGTATGCCTATCGCCACCGCCGCATCATAGACCGTACAATTTCTAAATACTATCTTGCTCTGCGGCTGCATCACTCCCTGTCCGACCTTATACGCATAACAGTACGTCCACGACAGCAGATCCTCAAACACCACCCCCTTCTGTGGCAACGCATGACCCGGCCAGTTCCTGCACAGGTCCGTATTCTGCTGCCAGGTCTTCGTCGAGAACGGATCGTCCAACGCAATCCCGATCCCATGCTTCACCAGCACATCCTCCGACTCCATTACATCCATCCCGTCGTTTTCCCCCATGTCCAGCCGGTTCAGTATTTTAAAATTCTTAAAGACAACATGTCTGCTGCGCGTCGGAATAACACCCCAGGCCCCTGAATTCCGGACGATCGGGCCATCAAAAATAAAGTTCCTCGTCTGGAAGATCGCAAGGATATGATTACCGATATTGTTCTCCTTCGACGTGGCATACTTCCCGTTGCCGTCCAGGGTCCCCCTACCAAAGACCTTTATATCGTGCGCCCCGCTGTCAGTATAGATCCACCAGGTGATATCCCTGTTCTGCGAGCTCTTTCGCGCATTGATCCTATAATCCTCCCTATGCCCGGTGAACAGCAGCACCGCCCCGGGAGCAAGATAAAGGCGGCTATTGCTCTTCAGATCGATATTCCCCACGCGGTATATCCCCGCCGGCACCACCACCGTCCCCCCATGAAAGGCCGAAGCCTCGTCGATCGCCGCCTGAAAAGCCCTCGTCGTTCCAACCACACTGGCGGTATCCATTCCATACCCCGGCGACCGGACATTAAAGATCCCCCTGCCCGTAAGCGCCGGTACATCCGTCTCCGGCGCATCAGCCAAAATCACCAGTTCCTTTAGCTGATTCACTTTCACGATCAGATACTGATCACGCTTCAGCTCAAAGACCAGCTTATTCCCATCCTTTACAGCAACAATCCCCTCCTTCTTCGGGCTGATGATATAATCCGTCACAGGCGACCCGTCCAGCAGCGCGATCACTACCCGGACAGCACCGCCCGAAAGGGAAAAATGCGCATAGTCATATTTGGGATTGTAGTCGACTACCGGAACGGTCATACCACCCGCCTGCAGCGATACCAGGGAAGAGACCCCATAAATGGAAGGTAACGGATAATTTTCAACCTTCCCCTGCGCCAGTACACCGACGCAAAACATCCATGCAACGATCGAAACAAATATTTTTCTCATACCTCGTTTGTGTTCATAGAATAGAACACCGGACCCGCCCTTTTGTCCCACGCAATATAATAATTATTTATTGGGCGTGCAGGACACACAGGTTTCTTACTTTTGCATCATGGATAAAAGAGACATCCTAAAACAACACATCTCCAAAACAGCAAAGCTGACCGACGAGGAGTTTGACTACTTTTTTTCACATTTCAATGAGGAGACCTTTAAAAAAGGACAGGTCATCATCGGAGAAGGTGACAGAGTGGAACGGGAATACTTCGTCCTCTCCGGATTCCTGAAGGCATTCTTTATAAATGACGAAGCAAAGATGTTCATCCTCCAGTTCTCCATGCCCACCTGGTGGACATCCGACTATAATGCACTTTACAACAAGACAAGAGCCACCATCAACATAGATTGCATCACGGACACAACCGTCCTGTCCATCACCAATACGGACCGGGAAAAACTATGTAATACCCTGCACGAAGCCGAACACTTCTTCCGCTGGCGGACAAACAAAGGCTATATCGCCGTACAAAAAAGACTCTTGTCCCTCATGAACAGCGACGCTAAATCCAGGTACGAAGAGCTATTAGGCCAATACCCCGCCCTCTATGATGTCGTCCCGAAACATTTGCTTGCAGCCTATCTCGGCGTTTCGCGCGAAACCCTGAGCAGGCTGTATCACACCTCAAAATGATCCCCCTTCCCTGTTAATTGATCTTCTTCGCCGGCTCCGATATCTTTAGCATTATCGCTAACAATTCCAAATTTTGCCAAATCCTATATAATGCATAACTTAAATGAAATCAGCCGCTAACCTATTCTTTTCAAAAACTTGAGTCAAGTGAAATTGGAAAGTGCAATAATTGGATCACCGGAACTTTTAGCTGCGCAGGCAGAGGTAGAAAGACAGCGCGACCGGCTAAAAAGATTCTTCCTGCAGGCGCCGGCCGGAATCTGTGTATTGGATGGACCCGACCTGGTTTTTGAATTGGTGAATCCATCTTACCAACAACTCTTCCCTAACCGCGAGTTGCTTGGCAAACCGCTTCTGGAAGCTCTCCCTGAATTAAAAGATCAGCCGATCCCGGATATCCTTCGGGATGTCTATGCCTCCGGGATTACATTTGAAGGTAAGGAGTTGCTCGTTCCCCTCGCACGTACAGAAGGCGGTCCCATAGAAGGTCGCTATTTTAATTTCATCTACCAGGCCCGTCAGGACGAAAAAGGCGCGATCGACGGCATCCTGGTCTTTGTCATTGAAGTGACGGACGGCGTACTCGCCAGGCATAAAATTGAAGAAAGCGAAGGCAATCTTCGCAGCCTGGTCATGACGGCACGTTATGCGCTGGCTACCCTGAGGGGCCCCTACATGATCATAGAAATGACCAACGCCGAGATCAACAGAATATGGGGTAAAACGGCCGAAGAAACCATCGGCCGGCCCTTATTGGAAATATTCCCGGAGTTGAAAGGACAGGTATTCCCGTCACTACTAAAGCAGGTATACGACACCGGTATCAGCATCTCACAGGAAGAAACAGAATTGCTAATCCTTCAGGCGGCAGGACCCGTCAAAAAATATATTAGCTTTTCATACAGCCCGCTGCTGGACGCACAGGGCAGAGTAAGCGGCATCATCGTATCTGCCGAAGACGTGACGGAAAAAGTAAATAACAGGCGGCTACTCGAACAAAACTACGAGCAGCAGCAGCTCGTAAATGAAGAGCTCGCGGCCTCCAACAAAGATCTGGCAAAAAGTGAATCCCGCTTCAGGGCGCTTGTGCAGCAGGCGCCCGTTGCTATATTCATCCTGACCGGAAGACAAATGTTCATAGAAGCTATCAACGACCGGATGCTCAAAATGCTGGGTAAAACTGCCGATATAGTGGGCAAGCCTTATGTCGAAGCTCTGCCCGAATTTGAAGGACAGCCGTTCTTCAAATTGCTGGAAAACGTATTTGTGACAGGAGAGAGCTTTGTCGGTAATGAGGTCAGGGCTGACGTGGAACATGATGGCGAACTGAAAGAAGGTTATTTCAATTTCATCTACCAGCCAATAAAAGATGACCAGGGGATGACAAATAGCATCATCTGCACGGCAGTGGATGTTACAGAACAGGTCAATGCACGGAAAAAAGTGGAACGGGCCGAAGAAAGCCTCCGAATGGCTATCGATGCCGCCGAGCTGGGGTCTTACTACATAAATGCCGCAGACCGAATCTTCGTTGCTTCCCCCCGCTTAAAGGAATTCTTTGGCTTCGGACCGGATGAGGAAGTGCCCTATGAGGCAGCCATCAACCAGATCCATCCCGACTACCGGCAGGCGGCAGCCGATCTCGTGGAAGCCGCTTTTACAAAAGGCGTTCGATTTGACATGGAATATCCCGTCATCGGATATCATGACGGGAAGATCCGATGGGTAAGAGGTATCGGTACGGTTCAACATGACAGCGAAGGTAAGAATAGTTATTTCACCGGTGTATTGCACGAGATCACAGAGAAGAAACAGGATGAGATCAGAAAGAACGATTTTATCGGTATGGTCAGCCATGAACTAAAGACTCCGCTTACTTCCCTCACAGCTATCTTACAGCTGCTCAGCAGACAGCTCGGCGATAGCGAAGATGAATTTCTTACCAACGCGTTAAACATAGCCAATGTTCAGGTGAAGAAAATGAACAACATGATCAATGGCTTTTTGAATGTGTCCCGCCTCGAATCGGGAAAGATCCACATTCATCCGCAGGAATTCGACCTGGAGAAACTGATCCTGGATATGATCAATGAAATAGCCTTTACATTAACAAGTTATACTATAAATTATGTTGAATGCGGCTCCGTCACTGTCAATGCCGACCGGGACAAGATCGGTGCCGTGATCTCCAACCTCCTCAGCAATGCAGCCAAATATTCACCCAAAGGAAAAGTGATCGACGTAGCCTGTAAAATAGAGCACGCTCAGGCCATAGTGAGTATAAAAGATGAAGGCATCGGTATAAACCAAAGGGACATTGAAAAGATCTTCGACCGGTATTACCGGGTAGAGACCAACAACACACAATACATATCCGGTTTTGGTATCGGGCTCTATCTCAGCGCAGAGATCATTCACCGGCATGACGGCAAAATATGGGCAGACAGCGAGATCGGCCAGGGAAGCACCTTTTACTTTAGCTTGCCGCTTATGCCCCGGTAGCCATATCACTTCCCCCCATCCCCCAGTGCCGGGAATCTCGCCGGTGGCACCCGATGATGCGTCGCCTGCTCATACCCATAGGTATATCGTATCAGCGTGGGCTCATCAAACAGTCGACCCACAAACTGTAACCCCGCAGGCAGATTGTCATATGTATACCCCATCGGCACAGTAAACGCCGGCAGCCCTGTATGCGGCGCAACGATCTGGCTGTTATCCCCCTTATATCCCTTAAGATCACCCACCAAAGCCGGTGGATTATTCCAGCTGGGATAGATGATGGCGCCTACAGAGTCCCGGTCCATCGCAGCCACCACGGCATTCCGAAAGGCGATCCGCCGCGGATCTGTATACGCATCGTCACAGCTATGTGTAACCGTATCCGTCAATACCCCCTTGTTCAGCTCATCATGAATGTCACTGTCGATATAAGCAGAATATTTTCCCGATGCCACCACCTCCTTTAAGCTCTTCACCGGAGCCTTATCTCCCAGCGAAGCCAGATACCGGTCGACATCCTGCTTAAAGACCGAACACCACTGATTGTCCGCAAGACTATCAAAATTTTCGACGACAAACGGGTCCACGATCACAGCACCCGCCTTCCTCAGATCAGCAATAGCCTGCTCAAAAACTGCCTTCACCTGCGGGTCAGGGTCCTTGTCGCTCAGAGTCCGCAGAACACCGATCCTTGCACCCTTCAATCCATTCTTATCTAAATATTGAGTATAGCTGGCCGGGATCTTCCCCTGGCTGTACTTCGTCACAGGGTCCGCGGGATCATAACCCGCCAGCACCTCCAGCATTCGCGTGGCATCCTCCACAGTGCGGCACATGGGACCACCCATATCATTCCGCAGATACAGAGGAGCGATGCCTTCCCGGCTGATAAGCCCGATGGTCGCCCGAAAACCAACCAGCGCATTGTGAGAAGAAGGCCCCCGTATCGAATTACCGGTATCCGTGCCCACCCCCACAGCTCCCAGACTCGCCGCCACCGCCGCCGCCGTCCCACCACTCGAGCCGGCAGGAACATGATCAAGGTTATAAGGATTACGCGTCTCACCCGCAATAGAGCTTATCGTCACCATGGCACTGAACGCCCACTCCGCCATATTCGACTTGGCCAACACAATTGCGCCCGCATCCCTCATCTTCCTGACCATAGTCGCATCTGTAGCCGGAACAAATCCCTTCAATGCCAATGACCCGGCCGTGGTCTGTAATCCCTTCGTGTTATAGTTGTCCTTCACGATCACCGGGATACAATGTAAGGGCCGCATCCTCCCCGTCCGCGCATATTCCGCATCCAGCGAGCGCGCCGTCTCCAGCGCCTGCGGATTGACGATCACAATCGAGTTCAGATGCGTGGACTGATCATATGCCGCGATCCTGTGCAGGTACTCCTTCACCACGAATTCACAGGTACAGGTCTTATCCTGCAAAGCTCTCTGTATGCCCGATATCGAAGTCTCTACGACGTTGAAACGCTTCTGCGCATCCGCCACAGCCACCAATCCCAGCCAGCTTACTAATAAAAGGATTTCCCTTCTCATGCCCGTTAGTTTGATATCCAAGTTAAGGATAAAAAACATCACGGCATCCTATCCTTCCGCACCAGCTCCCCGGTCGGCGAAAAGAACAATACATATTCCTCCAAAAAGGCATCGTGATGATCCGCATCCAGCAGGGTCCCATTATTCACATGCAAGGTATACATCGGCTGATCCGGTGTTTCGACCTTCTTTATGTCCAGCACATACCAGTCATAATACCCGCTTTTCTTCCAGCCCTCCTTCACCGCCGCCGGCAGCTCCTTCGTCCATTTGATAGGCGATTCCGTTCCCTTCCAGGCGCCATCCGCCGCATAATAGGCAAAATATTTCTTCCCATCCAGCCGGAAGTCGGCGATAAATCCTTCCTTCCGCTGCTCCCATTTCTTCAAATGACCCGCGGGGAATTGTTTGACAAAAGCCGCAGTCACCTGCTGAGGCACCACTACTCCAGTATCGCCCTGGGCGATCATACTTTGTGACATTACTGCTGCCATGAGCAGGATCAATACGTTTTTCATGATTTATTTTTTTAAAAAGTGAATATTATTTACTTGATCGTTAATCCTTCCTGTAGCTCATCATTCGCATGCGCGACAACCTCGTCTCCCACCTGCAGATCACCCGTTATCTCGACCTTTCCCGCCGATTCATTACCCGTAGCCACATCCACCCGGGCCGTCTTCCCACCGCGGATCACCACCACGTATTTTCGTTCCGTAGAGGTCACCACAGCCGTACGGGGCACCACAAAAGCTTCCGGATTGCCCTTGGAGGAAAAAAGTACATCCGCATACATTCCCGGAGCAAGCCGCCCATCCGTATTGTACACATCCAGTTCCATCCGCTCGGCCCTGAACTGGCTGTTGACAAGATTGCTCCGCCGGCTGACATGCCCGACCATCTTTTTTCCGGGATATGCGCTCAGGTAAAAAGTGACGGTGTCCTTACCCTGCAATCCCGCAGCAATACCTTCCGGGATATCTACCTGCAGACGCAGCCGGGCCACCTGCCGGAGGTCCAGCATCGGTTTGTTGTCCTTCCCCTCGGCACTGACCAGCGCACCCGGATGCACATTCCGCTCCGCGATGACCCCGTCAAAGGGCGCCGTCACCTTCAGATAACTATGAATAGACTCCTGCATTTGCCAGTTGGCCTTCTCCGCATTACACAGAGCACTGTCCGCATCCGCCTTTGCCTTCAAAGAAGCCAGCCCCATGGGTGACACCGCCCCGGGTGTTTCGGCAGCACGCCGCAGACGGTCATAGTTCTCATTGCTGATCGTATAGTCCAGCTTCGCACGGGCATAGCGCTCCCGGGCCTGCGTAACCGCCTGCTCCAACTCAGGTGCCTCCAGTGACATCAAGATCTGCCCCTTCCTGACATGCGAGCCGACATCGACATACACATCCTTTACATAGCCATTGACCTTCGGGAATATGTTCACCGCCTCAAAAGAAGCCAGCTGAGCCGGCAGCTTCACCATCAAAGGCAGAGCCGATTTCTGCAACAGCACCAATTCCGTCTTCGGCTCCGCCGCAACACTCGCTGCCGAAGGAGCACTTTTACCATCGGTACATCCGGTCCCGGCCGCCAGACCCGATAGCGCAATCACCACCGCGATTATTCTTATTATATTCATATATCATTATTTAATGATTCTTCTTCCGGCAGCAACGAGACGGAAGTAAAAGATTGTTTCTGCTGCGTCCACCCATAGACCAGTGGTACGATATATAGTGCAGCCAGCGTCGATGCCGCCAGCCCGCCTATCACAGCGCGGCCCAGCGGCGCAGACTGATCACCCGCCTCTCCCAGCCCGCTCGCCATGGGGATCATGCCCGCGATCATTGCAAAGCTGGTCATGAGTATCGGCCTCAGTCGGATGCTGGCCGCCATCGTAGCTGCCCTGAACGGATCACGATATTCCAGCCGCAACGCTTCCGCATTGGTGACAATAAGGATGGCATTGGCAACCGATACGCCAACCGACATGATGATGCCCATATAGCTCTGAAGATTTAGCGTAGCGCCCGTTGCAAGTAGGATCAGCAGGGCACCCGCCAATACAGCCGGCACCGTCGCCAGTACGGCTATCGCGAGACCAAACGACTGATAGTTGGCAGTCAGCAGCAGGAGGATAACAATGATTGCCGCAAGCAATCCGCCCTGCAGCGAGCTCAGCGTTTCCGTCAGCAAAGCAGACAATCCCTTTATCTCCGCAACCAGCCCCTTCGGTGGAGCGCCCATCTCATCTATCGCCTTCTGAACCGCCGTAGTAGCCGATCCCAGATCCTTTTTATACAGATTGGCGTTGATAGTCAGGAAGCGGCGCGGCCCCGAACGATCATATTCCCCCGGCAGCGAGTCGATGCTGATATCCGCCGCATCTGCCAATACCGGCCGCATCTTCCCCGGCACCAGCGGTATATCCCGCAGCTGTTCAAGCGAGTTCATACTGTATTCAGGGATCTGCACCTGCGTATTGTAGGTATATTGCTTGGCATCATCCAGCCATAGATTCTTCAGGGTATACCGGCTCGATGCCGTTGCATCCGAGATGCTCCGCGAGACATTATCGATCCCCAACCCCATCTGCGCCAGCTTCTGCCGGTTCATCCGGATGACCAGCGTTGGGAACTTCAGCGGCTGCGCTACCTGCACATCCCGCAGATAAGGTATGGCCCGAAGTTTTTCCATCAGCCGCGCCGAATAAGCCTGCATGTCGCCGATATTCTTCGATGCCACACGAATCTCGATAGGCGTCGCCGCACCCTGCGCCATCAGTTTCTCAGTCAGCTCTATCGGCTCAAACGAAAGCTTTACCGCCGGATACTTCGCCTGCACATTGGCGCGGATCTTATCCTTCAGCTCATCCATATTGACTTTATATCCCTCGCTCAGTTCCACCTGGAGCACGGCCTCGTGTGATCCGCTGTTAAAGACATAGAGATTGCTATGACCATAGTTCGGCGAGACCGTACCGACAAAAGCAGACGTTATCGCCACATGCCCATCCACCGCCGAGTCGATACTGTTGAGTATCCCCTTGACCGTTCGCTCCGTTATCTCCAGCCGCGTACCATCAGGCTCGCGAACCCGCAGCTGTAGCTGACCAGCATTCGAATGAGGCAGCATATCCTTCCCGATCACCGCTACACACACCGCCACCAAACCCAGCGACACCACGAGATAGCCGATCACGATCCCCTTCCTTCGTGGCATCCAGCTATCCAGCCGGTCTAACAACCCCGTCTTCATCCGCTGAAAGAAACCATTCTCCTCCTTATGGACCCGTTCCTCGTAAACATGCGCGTCAACTTCTCCTACTTCCTCTTTGTCCAATGCAAGACCGGCATGCGCATGTATCCCCCTATGATGATACTGGAACATCTCCGCCTTCAGCAACCAGACGGATAATATCGGAACCAGCGTCTGAGCCGCCACATACGAGATGATCATCGCAAACGCGATCGACAGCGACAAAGGCAGGAACATTGCCTTCGGCACCCCTTTCATGACAAAAGAAGGCGCAAACACCGCCAGGATACAAAGCAGGATCAGCAACAATGGGAACGAGATCTCCAGGCAGGCATCCAGGATAGCCTTTCGCTTGGGCTTGTTCATCTCCAGGTGCTGATGGATATTCTCGATGGTCACGGTCGCCTGGTCGACAAGAATGCCGATAGCCAGTGCAATCCCGCTCAACGTCATGATATTGATCGTCTGACCCGCCAGCTTGAGACAAAAGACGGCGCTCAGCACCGACACCGGGATCGTAATGATCACCACCAGGCTGCTCCGCCAGTCCCGCAGGAACAGCAACACCATCAAACCCGTGAGCAACGCGCCCAGTATCCCTTCCGTCATAAGACTCTTTGCGGCGTTCATTACAAACACGCTCTGGTCAAATTCATAGCTGATCTGTACATCATCCGGCAGCAGACTCTGCATCTCCGGTATTTCCTTCCGCAATCCCTGGACAACATCCCAGGTCGAGGCGCTGGCCGTTTTTACAATGGGAAAGTAGACACTTCGCTTACCGTTGACCAGCGCATAATCCACGACGATATCCGAGGCATCCTCGACCTTCGCGATATCCTTTGCCGTGATCATATTCGCACCTTCCGTCACGATGGGAATGTCCCCGAAGTCCTTTACCGTTTCTTCCTGCGAGTTCATCGACGAGATGAACATTGTACTGTCGATCCGCACATTGCCCGACGGTGTCATCGAGTTATTCTTTCCAAGCGCTTCCACTACCTGTTCCGGAGAGAGATTGTATTCCCTCAGTTTTACCGGATCAACCTTCAGGATCACCGATCGCGCATTCGACCCGAAAGGCGGCGGAGCCGACAACCCCGGAACCTTGCCAAACAATGGCCGGACCAACACACCCGCCATGTCGAAGATGTCATTCAGCGTCCTCGTCTTGCTGCTAAACACCAGCTCTCCGACCGGCAACGAAGAGGCATCAAAACGAACCACCTCCGGCGGCAAAGCACCCGGCGGAAAAAAGGCCATACACCGGTTCACCTGGATGGCCACCTCGGCCTGCGCCTCCGCCATGTCAGTCCCCTCATAGAAGTTTAGCTTTATCAGCGTCAATCCCTGTATGTTTTTACTTTCTATACTGCTGACCCCATCGATATACAGGAAGTTATCCTGCATCTTGGTAGAGAAAAAACCCTCCATTTGTTTGGCCGTCATCCCGCCATACTGCTGTATCACATATACGACCGGCAGATTAAGACTCGGGAAGATATCGATCGGTATTGTCCTTATCGACATCACTGAGAATAACAAAAGACCGGTAAAAAGCACCATGATAGTAATGGGCCTTTTTAAAGCTGTTCTTACCATGCTGTTTTATTTTACGGATTGAATAAATTGATCGAGCTTCCCGGTCGTAGCCGCCTTGTCAAGACTCGCGACATACCAGTCGTTCAACGTTTCGATATAAGTCGACTGCGCCTGGAACAATTCAAAAGAGGCATTGGACAGATCAACGAGGTTGATGATCCCAGCCTTGTACTGCGCCAGCTTTTGATTATACGCATCCGTCGCCGCCTGCATTTGTACCGGCAGCTCGACCAGGTTCTGTTGAGCCACACGGATAGACTCATCGGCCTGTATTTCCTGGTTGTGCAGCTCCAGCTGCTGTTGCTGCAGGGCATAGTCAGCCGCCTTAACCTGTCCATTGATGACGGCCAGCCTGTCCTTCCTGTGGGTGCCATTGAACAGGTCGTAAGTGACACCAACCCCAGCCAGGTAGTTCAGTCGCTGATAGCCCAACCCCTCCCCCGCCGACTTATATATATTATTGTATTGAATGGATGAACCTCTCACCCATCCACCCGCACCAAGCATGATCTTCGGGAGATAGCTCTTACGTGCCAGCTCCTCTTCCGCGCTATACCTGAGTTTCTGCTTCTCGTAATAGTCCGCCAGCGGATTAAAAGCAGCCGAATCGCCGGTCAATATTCCACCTCTCCAGCTCGTATCTAATTTTATTTCCGGATTTTCCACACCCGTCAAGTACGAAAGCTGCTGCTGCAACCGATGCAGATTCCCCGTCACCTGGTTGAAATTGATCCGCGTCCTCGACAACCCCGCCTTTGCCAGCGAGCTATCGACCCCCGCATTCACCCCCGTAGTCGTCAACGCCCGGCTCACCGTATACATCGCCTGATATCGTCCGATATCTGCCGAGTCCACAGCCAGTTGATAGCTGTTCCTCAGTATCCCAAAATAAATCCTCGCGATCTGCCATTTGACGACATAACGCTCTTTCTCAAGATCAGCCTGCTGTACGCCCGCAAACGCCGCAGCGCTGTTTACCTTCGCACCGCGAAGCCCGAAATTCACCAGCTCGTATTCCCCATAAAGAGAGGCGAGGTTGCCGGTCACCGCTTCATAATTTGGCGCACCCGTAATACTGCCCGCAACAGAATGCAGTACCCCCGGCGCAGGAAGAAATGGCCCCGCCAGATCATTCGCAGAACCAACAGAAAGTTCTTCCACCACATTGAGCTTTGGTAGATACGCATGTCTTGCCTCTGTGATACCAGCCTTCGCACTTTCAACAAGAGCCTGCTTTTCCAGCAGGAGGGGTAAATGGCGACTGGCAGAATCCACCAGCCCGGCCAAGGAATATAAATTAGTCTTTTGTGCCAATAAAGGACATGCCGGCAGCACTATGAATACTATCCATAACACAATACCGGCTGCTCTTCTGCACGAAACAGCCATCATAATTGTCGTTTAAAATGAAAAAAGCCTAACCTTAGATTGCTGGCAAGCAATAGGTCAGGCCACAGGAGGTCCCCTAAGAGTGAGAACAGGAGGGTCAGAAGAGGAGTAACCCTGCAGAAGCTTGCCATTTCCCCTTTCTATCGTAGCAGATAAAGGGACAGACTGAAAAAAGACAGTAGAAACGGTAATTACATCGACCTTATGGAAGCGTTTGTCGATCCCCAGGTGACTGGGCTTTTTTGAACTTTGCAGGGCGGTGATCGGATGTTGCTTATCCACATTTACCTTGCCGACCGCCCTATTATTGCCATAGACATAAAAATTGGCAATACTATAATACCGGCAATTGACCTGTGCGGCAAAAAGAAACAGGTACCCCGTCAGTAACAGGCACCTGAATAATGAAATTCTATTTCTTCTTTTTGACAACATATCAATTACCGGTATAAAGATAATAAAACTCATTTACATTCTCAACGCCAGCGACACATAAAAAGTCCTCCCATCCGCAGGCAGTATCCCCGGCCCCGGATACATATTGATTTGTGCCAGGGACACAGCACTTAATAGCATTAGAGACCCTATAGTTAGTATTAACTTATTATACATGTAATAAAAATATTTACAGGCAGGCAAAGGCGTCCGCCCTTCTGCAGTGAGGAAGTAAAAACGACACAACAAATTGAAGGATTAGCCACAAGGCGGCTTCTCAGGAGCGCCCACAAACCCGGCCGGTAGTGTAGAATGAATAAAACCGGCAGAGATAACCCGGCCGGCTTCCTTATACGCATGAAATGTATAATCCAGTATAGCAAGCGAGTAATCCTTCTGCTCAGCCCCGTGTTCCGGCTTCGGTGTATCCGAATGACGCGAGTAATCATTCCGGACCTTCTCCATATCCATGGCCACTGCATTCACCACACACATCAGTTCCAGCGAGTCCCTGAAAAGACGCCGTTTGACATACTTATAGGCAACATCCCCGATAATGCCCACCACATCGTGAGCAGCCGGTACCCGTACCAGTCAAAGAAGATTATCCCAATAAGCAGGATCGATGTCAACCTTTTCAATACAGCAATTTAAGAAATTTAACCGGTATTGTCTCCCCATTCACCTAGTCGGGTTCCCGGTTTCACCCCATATATATAGATTTACGCTTCCAAACCTCCTGCCGCCGGCCTATGGGTAATTAGCGATTATCTTAGATCATCGAAGCCACACATCATTAGCTTATGAGCAAATCTTTTGTTCTACTGTTTTTTTCCTGTCTGTTCTTCTTTATCCAGTCACAGGCCCAGCAAAAGCTGCGAGGCTCCCTGAAAGGTCTTGTCGTGGATTCATCCGCCAAACAGGCCCTTTCCGATGCCACCATCTCCCTCACGCCCGAGGCCGATACCACGAATGCCGAATTCGTCATCACCGACAAACACGGGGCCTTTTCCTTCAGGAACCTCGAACCGGGCAGATATCAGCTGCTGATAACCTTTGAAGGCTTCCACCATATCAGAAAGACCATTACGATCAATGCGACGACAAAGGACATCGACCTGGCAAATCTCTATATGCAAAAGGCTTCCGACATGCTCCAGGAAGTAGTCGTCCAAAGCCCACCCATGCGGATCAGGAAGGATACGATCGAATACAACGCCGCCAGCTTTGCGACCAAGCCTAATGCAGTGGCCGAGGACCAGCTAAAGAAACTACCCGGTGTACAGGTGGATGCCAGCGGCAACATCACCGCCCAGGGCGAGAAAGTGACGCGGGTATTGGTCAATGGCAAACGCTTCTTTGGAGACGACCCCAAGCTGGCCACCCGTACTCTGCCACCGGAGATCGTGGAAAAATACGAGATCTTCGATGACCTCGACGACCAGAGTAAATTTTCCGGCTTTGACGATGGCAACCGGGTCAAGACGATCAACATCATCACCCGCAGGGACAGACGCCAGGGGTACTTCGGACGGGCCATCGCCGGAGCAGGCACCGACCAGGCCTACAACGAAAGCTTCAACTTCCACCGCTTTGACAACAACCGGCAGATCTCAGTGCTCGGGGAAGCCAATGACATAAACAAACAGAACTTCACTGCCCAGGATGTCCTGGGTTCGTCGGGCAGCAGGCGGGGCAGCGGACGCGGACCTTCACCGGCCACCAATGGCAGCGGCGCCGGCGTCACCACCGTATGGGCCGCAGGCCTTAACTATCGCGACTCCCTGGGGCATAATGGAGAAATATACGGAAGCTATTTTTACAACTTTACCCATGTCGCTACCAGCAGTCAGAGCCTCACGCAAAAATTCTTCGACGCCGCGGAAGACACGTCCAATACCACCAATCGCGATCAGACCGGCTATCAGCGTTCCACCAACCAGCGTATGAATCTCAACATCGAAGAAAAAGTGGACAAGAACACCTCCTTCGTTGTCCGGCCTAACATCACTTTCCAGACCAGCAGCCCTAATTCAGCTTCCATTTCGTCAACCGTCGACCAGCACAATACACCGATCAGCAGCTCGGATGGTACCACAAACAGCACCAATCACGGCTTCAACGTCAATGGATCGAATATCACCCTGCGGCATAAGTTTGCAAAACCCTACCGGACCCTTTCCCTGGACCTCAACGGGACGGTCAACGTAAATGACGGCTTTGGCTATAGCAATGCGCTCAACCGCTTCAACTTACTCGACTCCACGCAGAATCTGCGGCAATACTACAACGATTCCCTGCATTCCGTCACCCTGAGCCCTACCCTCTCCTATACAGAGCCCGTCAGTAAGAATTCCATCATTGAGCTCAACTACAACCATACCTATACCCATCACACGACCACCAACGATACCTATGATTTCCAGGATGTGACGCATAAGTATACCTCTTATGACAGCCTGTTCAGCAATTCCTACAAGTTCGAATCCAACTCCGATCGGTTAACACTGAACTACCGGATTCAAAATCCGAAATTCAACTTCAGCATGGGCTCAGGCATTCAGTTTACCAATTACAACAGCCTGAATACCTCAAAAAATATTGACGTCGCTCATAACTATGTGAACTGGACACCGGCGGTCAACTTCACCTATTCTTTTACCCATATGCAAAGACTGCGTTTCTATTATTCAGGCCGGACGGGGCAGCCTTCCGCTTCACAGCTACAGCCACTGACCACCACAAACGATAACATCAACTATACTACAGGTAACCCTGCCTTAAAACCGCAGTTTACACATAGCATCCGCTTATTGTATCAATCCTATAATCCTTCGACACAGAATGTGGTCTTTGCAACCATCAATGCCAGCACTACCGTCAATGATATACAAAGCGCCATTGTGCCCAACAACAAGGGCGGCCAGACTACCACCTATGTCAACCTGAACGGCACCTACAGCGTGGCGGGTTATTTCGACTACGGCTGGTCGCTTAAAAAACCAAAGTCCAATCTTAACCTGATCAGCAACATCGGCTATTCGCAAAGCCAATCCCTCGTAGACTCGACTGTAGCAGGCTTCAATGGCTATCAGCATGACTATTCGAAGAACACGACCTTGTCTGAGACCGTCTCATGGACGACCAATATCAAAAAGAACTTTGACATGAACCTGAGTTCTACCTCCAACTATACCATCGCACGGAACACCCTTCACCCGCAGCAGGACTTCAACTATTTCTCCCAGGTCGTACAAGCCGAAATAACGGCCTACACCAACAGCGGATGGCTCATTGCAACAAACTTTACCTACACCTACACCGACAACCAGGTGCCGGGCTACAATGCCAGCATCCCGCTGATCAGCCCCAGCATCGCAAAGTCATTGTTCAGGAAAAAGAATGGAGAAATTCGCCTCAGCGTTTTTGATCTGTTAAAAGAAAATACTTCAGTCAGCAAAACAGTATCCCTCAACCGCGTATCCACCAGCCGGACTTCAACCCTGCAACGTTACGCCATGCTGACATTCACCTACAACCTCAACAACTTCGCCGGCAAAAACCAAAAAAGAATGCCGGGCGTATTCCCCGGCCGTTTCCGCGGCGGCAACGGCGGCGGCGGCGGTGGTGGTGGTGGTGGTGGCCGGGGCGGCGGCGGAGGCGGTAGACATTAAAAATCTACTCCCCCACCCTGACCAACGCAGCCCCATGAGCCGCAACCATCTCCGAATACTGTTTATTAAACACCCCAACATCAGCCTTCTTCCAACAATCGTGAACCATCACCTTCCCTTTCAAACCCAATTGCCGAAGATCAATATCCACCACCTGCTCCTTTTCCCCAATATTAAAAAGAGCCACATAGTACGACCTACGTGTCCCCTTCGCCTTCGACACCCACACCATCTTACCATCACTTTTATACAGCTGCCGCGGGTCCTCTCCCCGCTGATTCACCTCCAGCACTTCCTCATTCGTAAAAAGCCGCCTCTCGACCTCCCTGTTATCCGGCAAATTCCCACCCAGCATCAAAGGCGACCGGTAAATACACCAGAACGTCATATGCGTCACCAATTCGTCATCCGTAAACCGGCTATACCGCTCCCGGCCAACCGGCCCCCGCTTCGAGATCTTCCCTATCTGTATCATATCGCAATCCGGCCAGTGCCCCGGTCCACCCCGCCCCTCCCAGCTCTTCGCATAATTAAACATCTTCAGCATCTCTTTCCAATCATCCCAAAAATCATCGGCCATCCGCCACATATTAGCATAACGCCCCACATGCACAGAATCCTTCAACGGCGTCTCACCCGGTGAAATACTCAGCACGATCGGTCGCCCACAATTCACAATAGCCTTCTGATACCCCTCGATCTCAGCCGTATGATACGGTCTCGATATATCATCCACCTTTATGAAATCAATACCCCACTCCGCATACAGCTGCAACAACGAATTAAGATATTCCTGCGCACCAGGCTTAGTCATATCCAGCCCATACATATGGTTCATCCACGAACACGTAGACGTCGTATCAGCCACCTGATCCGCCGTCACCCCATGACCACCCATTATCGGTGACCTGGCCCACACCGCCTGCCTCGGAATACCCCGCATCACATGAATGCCAAACTTCAACCCCAATCCATGCACATAATCCGCCAGGACTTTAAAACCCTTACCACCAAAAGCCGAAGGAAATTTGCCGGTATTCGGCGTCAATCTTCCCCAGTGATCCATCGCCAGCCAGGGGATATAGCTGCCATCCTGCAGCCTCATCTGATACGGATTCCCGATCAGACTGCCCGGTGGATTGTCATAAGCCCACAAAAAATCCACCACCACATAGGACCAACCCGCCTGCTTCAGATTCACTGCCATATAATCCGCATTCGCCTTCACCTCATCCTCATGCACCGCCGAGCCAAAACAGTTGTAGCTGTTCCATCCCATCGGCGGCGTCACAGCCACCGCCTGCCCCTGAGAAGACACACCCAGCGCAAAAAAATGGATAACAATAAATACCAGGCTAAAACAGCGCTTATGGAATGTCATTTAAAATGTTTGATTGACAAATATAAAAAAATAGTTCCATCAATCCATCCGCAGTCGCTGTCCGCGGACGTTCACTGGACACCGTATCCAGATAGCATCAGCTTTCACAATTGCCTTATCCGTATTTTTTTTGTGGTGATCGTAGCGAAGAATGGACGTTCCAATACTTGTGTTTTCAGGAGAGCAATAAGTGCTTGGGCAATTTCTTCTGATTCCTCAAAGGAATAACGTAGAAACAAAACACTTAAATCTTTTATGTGGTGAGCGAATACCCACTCGCCGAAATCCTTATCTTCAGTAAGGAGCAGATAATCATATTGTATTGCCAGTTGCATTACCTGCTCATCTTTTAGACTTCTGGCTGACTCGTAAATGGAAAAAACTTCAAAACCTTCTTCCCGTAGAGAACTTATGATGAAACTAGGAATGTTTTCATCAGCGAGGATCATGCGACGTTAATTACACTTTCATTGGAAATTACATCAGACGCATATGCCAGAACAGCTTTTATATCCATTTCTGTAAGACTAGGATATGCAGCTATAAGATTTGGAATAGTGGCTCCCTCAGATAATTTTTGTAAAATTAATGCCACCGTTATTCTGGTACCTTTAATAACAGGCTTTCCCAGCATAACATCTGCATTCGATTCTATAAAGTCCGTATATACCATATATTTCTTTAAGTGAATATCCAAATTTACAAAAGATTTGCTTGTCCGACTTTCAAAAATTCCCGGGAAGCAGCAACGGACGGCCACTCATTCAAATAGCTAATTATCAATCAATTGAAATAATTTCTTGAACGAGCGAACAATAATCCCCTCTTCTGCCCCCTCAAAAAAACTTACATTTGGTACCAGTGACATCCCACAACCCATGTACAAAAAAGACTACCTCCTCAAACAACTTGACGACTTCTTCGAAGCCCTCGCCCGAATAACCGGCAAACTCGAAAACAATGACACAACCGGTGCCGAACAGGACCTAATCCAACACCTTTCCGAAAACCGCATCGAACAACTCCTCACCACAGACCCCCTTTCGGCCCCCGACTACGATTACCTTAAATTTCAGGCAGAACTCCTGGTCCTGAAATACAAACTTTCCCAAAAACAGAACCTCGACACCTCAAACCTAAGCACAAAAGCCTCCGCCGTCCTCCAAAAACTCATCACCTCACACCCCAGCCAATACGACGTCCGCCTGCACGAACTATTATCAGAGCTAAATTTTTCGAACAAAAAGCAATAAACAACCCGGAATAAGTATCCCTGCCAACCCAAACTGCATTCCCGCAAAACCGCCGATCAGACAGCCGCATAAAAAGGATTCACCGAGCGCACATGCAAAAAGGCCGTCATCATAGAGATTAGACCTCCGAAGATCAGAAGCCCGCTCTCGACCTTTATGATCTTATATTTATTGTCATTCACACTCGCCAGCCAGCCCCCGGCGACAACAGCCGCCAAAAACACAGGAAAGGTCAGCAACCTGATCCACGTAACAAAGTCCACCCCATTTATAATATCATAGGCGAAGATGATAAAATTGCCCGTGACATGCGCAGAGAACAATTCATTCGCCGATATAAAAGTTATCGAATCACAGCATCCTGCTGCGAGTACCAACAACAAAGTGTTGTATCTGATAATTGAATCCGCGTTCATATGATCTTATTTCACCGCATGCGTCTCGCCCTTCGTAAACAAGGCCTTCGGCAACAAACAATGCACCCCCACATTCCCATCCACCAACTCCGTAATATTCACATCCACCGCCACGCTGCAAAGCATATAAGCATCCGCCTGCGTCATCCCCTTCTCTTGCATCAGGTAGCTGATCATCTCCCTTACCGCGACATGCGTCGCCGCATTCAGATCCCGGTCACATCCCATGGTAATAATATGCGTCGAAGTCTCCGCCCTCGGCCAGCGCAAGCTCTTCCCCTTATGCACAATGAATTGGATCTTCCCGATCAGCGATGTCTCTATCGCCGTAATATCCACTTCCCCATTCCCCTGCGCAGCATGCCCATCCCCAATCTCAAACAAAGCCCCCTTCACAAATACCGGGATAAAAAGAGAAGACCCTTCCACCAGGTCCTTATTATCCAGGTTACCCGCATTGATCCACGGTGGAGCGCTGTTCCAGCGACCCACTTCCTTGGGAGGAGCAACCCCCGCACTGCCAAAGAAAGGATGTAACGGAATCTCTATCCCTTCGGCAAAATGCCCGATCATCTTCTCCCGGTCCAGCTGGACGATCCGCATCTTGCGATCAAAAATCTCATCCGACAAAAATCCCGCCTGACCAATGGCATTATACCCGTAAGGTATCGCCAGCCTTATCGAATCATAACGCACTTCCAGGACATCCCCCGGCTCAGCCTCCTCAATATACACAGGCCCCGTCAACACATGCCCCCCGGGCCCCCTCTCCTTCGTCGCCTGCACATCCCGCAATTCCTTTTCCACCTGGTCCGCAGGTACACCCGCAGCTTCCAGCCTTTTCGGATCGGACGTTAGCACCGTGCGGATCCGCACATAGTCCCCGGAATTGACACGCAGTACCGGGACCGCCTCGGACCAGTAATAACCCCAGGCGACCGTAGTCGGCGTTGGATTGAGCACATATGGATTGGAGGCCGATCCCTGTTTCTGTGCAGCCGCAGACAGCGAAAGAAACAACACGCAAAAAACAACCCTTAAGAATGAAGCAGCGTATAACATAATAATAATGTTCTGGTTGAACCAAATATATAAGATTCAACGCAATTTGTCGTTATAAGAAAAAAAGGAGTGGGCAAGGGCCATAATCCGCATCCCGGCATTTGGGTATTATCTCCAGAATCCGCCGAAAAAACCCTATCTTTCTCCCTGTATTTAAACCAATTAACTGCAATTTTTAAATTACTGACAGCTTATGCGATTGGCCAGATTAACTGTGTTTTTTCTGCTGGTATGTGGCTTTTATGCGACCAGCCAGGGGCAAGGAGTAAGTCAGACCGTGACCTTGCACGTAACCGATGAGAACGGAATAGCTCTTGCAGGCATCACCATCCAGGTAAAAGGGACTCCCCGAAAATACGTTAGCAACGCTGCAGGAGAATTGACTATCAACAACGTACCCGAAAATGCCGTGCTCATCTTCTCAGGCGTCAACGTCGAGGAAATGGAGATGAAAGTCAATGGCAAGACGGATCTCGCAGTCCATCTGAAAATAAAAGTTGCCGCGCTGGAAGACGCCGTAGTCACAGGCTTCCAACGCATCGACCGCAAAAAGTTCACCGGTGCCGCCGTGACCGTGAAAGCTGATAGCATCCGCATCGACGGTGTCAACGACATCAGCCGCATGCTCGAAGGACGCGCGGCCGGTGTCTCCATCCAAAACGTCTCCGGTACCTTCGGCACAGCCCCAAAGGTCCGCATCCGCGGCGCAACCTCCATCAACGGTGAGAACAAACCACTCTGGGTCATCGACGGCGTCGTCCTCGAAGACATCGTCAACGTTTCCAACGAACAGCTCACCAGCGGAGATGCCAGCACCCTGCTGGGCTCCAGCGTCGCCGGCCTCAACATCAACGACATCGAGACCTTCGACATCCTGAAAGATGCCTCCGCCGCAGCCCTCTACGGCGCCCGCGCCATGAACGGCGTGATCGTCATCACCACCAAAAAAGGTAAGTCAGGCGCCCCCAGGATCAATTACACCGGCACCTTCGGCCTCCAGCTAAAACCATCCTATTCGACCTATGATATTATGAACTCCGCCGACGCCATGTCCGTCAACGCGGAGATGGAACGAAAAATGACCCTCTTCTATCCCCAAATGGTCAACGCGCAGAACTCAGGGGTCTATGGCGAACTGGGCAAGCTGCTCCAGACACCAGATGCCAACGGCAATTTCGCCGTACAGAATACTCCCGAGGCCAGACAAGCCTGGCTGATGAAATACGCCAACGTCAATACGGACTGGTTCAAGCTGCTCTTTAAGAACTCTGTCAACCAGACCCATTCCCTAAGCATTTCATCCGGTTCCGACAAGGCCACCACCTATTTGTCTACCAGCTTTTACAACGATCCCGGTTGGACCGTTGCAGATAACGTAAAGAGCTATGTGCTCAGCCTCAATCAGAACTATACCCCGAACAACAAGCTTAGCTTTGGCTTCATCGTCGGCGGCAATGTCCGCCAGCAACAGATCTCCGGTACGGAAAATCGCAGCACCGACCCCGTGGTAGGCGCCTATAGCCGGGACTTCGATATCAACCCCTTCACCTATGCGCTGACTACCTCACGGACCCTCCCCGCATTCAACGACGACGGTTCCTATAATTATTCGACGCGGAATTACACTCCCTTTAATATTCTCTACGAACTAAAGAACAATACGACCCATCTCAACGTCCTCGACGGCAAGATCCAGGGAAGGCTTTCCTATAAGATAACCCCCTGGCTGACCTATGACTTCGTCGGCGGCCTGCGTTATGCCAAGACTACCGAAGAACACGACGTGCTGGACAATTCCAACGAAGCCAATGCTTATCGCACCGGCGACCCCAATCTACCAGGTTCGAACAGCATCGTAAATCAAAACAATAAGTTCCTCTACCAGGACCCCTCTCTGCCCTTTAATCAGGCAGTCTCCGTATTACCCTATGGCGGCTTTTACAAACGCACCGACAGGACTCTATCCAATTACAGCTTTCGCAATCAGCTGAACTTC
>Ga0193716_1000366_pt1 | contig 28020 bp, 17 predicted proteins | sample U2c1metaG_FD_145901 | JGI IMG/M metagenome (GOLD analysis project Ga0193716, IMG submission 145901) | Soil microbial communities from a riparian zone of the East river system, Colorado, United States - U2c1 | ecosystem: Environmental > Terrestrial > Soil > Riparian zone | place: USA: East River...
TGAAGCGATCCGCCAGTACCTCGCTCATCGAAACGACGATCAGTGGCGCGGCCAGGCTCTTAGCCTGATACGCGACCATCTCTACTCCCGTTTGAAATCCATCGTCCAGGCACACCTCTCGGGAACTCGATTCGGAATTCATGGCCCGTCGAGATCCAGGCGCTTTGGTACAACGCCCTACGGGTACTGGCGGACCTAGCCCGCATGCTTGGGGACCATATAGCCTCCGATTCCTACCTGGTACACGCCGGCAAGCTGCAGGCCCGCTTTGAAGCCGTCTTCTGGGACGAAGAGAAAGGCCATCTTTATGATGTCGCCGGAGATTCAGACTTCGATGGCTCGCTACGCCCAAATCAGATCTTTGCTGTAAGCCTCCACTACGCTCTCCTTAAAGGAGAGCGAGCACGTAGAGTCGTCGATGTAGTGGAACGGGAACTCCTCACCCCATATGGCCTTCGGACACTATCCGCGAACGATGGGCGCTATCGCGGTCACTACGAGGGCGACGTATGGAGTCGCGATGGAACTTATCACCAGGGAACGGTGTGGCCTTGGCTCGCGGGCCACTTCTTCTTCGCCAAGCTGAGTGTTACTGGCTCGATCGAGGAACTACTTCCCGAGATCGATCAGTGGCTGGATAGATTCACCGAACATCTGCGCGAAGCTGGGCTAGGCCAGGTCTCCGAGATCTTCGACGGCGACTAGCCACATACTCGACCCGAGGATGGCCGCCAGAGAACTTCGCCGGCTGCGCCCCATCGGAACGCCGGCTCCCGCCCTGCGGTTCTTTGCAATGGCTCTTGGCGTCATCATCCCGCTCCTGCTTGCATAGCCAATCAAGGAACAAGAGAACTGATCGGCTCATCGTCTCCTGTTGGATAGGTTCTCAGGGCTCGTGACGTCTTGAGTTGAAAGATGTCCGGCCGCGAGTAATGACCGGTCACCTCAAGCGTCATCGATTCCTTCTCGATCTCGCGTAGATCCAATGTGGCATAGAGGATCGTGGCGTCGTCAAAGACCGGCCCGCGAGATAGCGGCCGTCCGGTCCGATGATCGCGGAACCTCCTCGTTCGATCAACGAATCTGGACCAAGGTCTTCGACTCGCGTCAGCCCCGCCGGCAGCGAAGACCCCTTCATAATCTGCCCAACGGCTAACACAAAGCACGGCTCAAAGGCGTAGTGTCGACTGGAGATCTGGTGCATTTCAGAGACAGTGGGCCAGACCGCAACGTGAATCTGCTCTCCGAGATTGTGCATGTGCTGTCGGGTGTAGCTTTGAAAGATAAATGGCGTAGCGTTTCAGAATTATCTGGCGCAATCGCTAAGTGCGGGTGAATGACGCTGAGGGAAGAGTGTCCTTCATTGAAAGCGCGAGACACTCCGCCTGCGAGCTAAGTGCCTGATTCCGATGCGAAATGGCCGTGATCTTGGTCACCAGATACTCTCTGGCTTGTATTGCAAAGAAACTCGGGACTACGCCAAATAATTCTGAAAGCGACAGCTGTCGGGCTAACGGCATCCAATGCTCCCAGCAGATCAACCCTCCCACGTTTGCATGATGAATCTCCGCGGAACGCAAACCGGCGGAGTCCCCACTTCCCCAAACAAGTCGCTCGGAATAGGTGGGAACCATCCTTCGGTGGTGATTCAAGAGAGTTCCGTCGGGACCGAAGAATAGAAGACCGTTGCAGACGGTGCCATGCCCAGGAGCATTTTGGACGCGTTCGTTCACACCGATGACAATTCCTATTTCAAGCCTCGCGGCTGCCTCTGCCAATGTGCGACTCTCCGCCCCAGGAACCACCACGCTGTTGGCTCGAAGTTGTGCAAAGACTTGCTTAACAGGTTTGCTGTCCCAAAGAGCGGCTCCTGGGCAGTAGTCGAGCCAGGCTGGATAGCCGGAGAGAAAAGACTCTCCGAAGCAGATGAGCTGCGCGCCGTTTCTTGCTGCCTCTTCTATAGCGGCGAGAGCGATCTCTAATGACGCTGCTAGATCGGAAGGCACAGGTGCTGCCTGCGCGATCGCAACTTTGATGGTGTGGTCTCGATCAGATGAGTGGCTCATAGTCCTCTTACCTTGCACTATATCTGTATCGCAGATCATCGCTCAGCGACGTCGAGCCTAAAACTCGCGGCTTGAAAGTCTCCCCGTAACTCGACGTCCACTCCATGCTGCATCCAGAAGGCCCCGCTGGCACTGGCAGGGGTATCTCCTGAGAGCTTGCCGTTTAATGCTGTAATCCGATACATAGAGTCCGTCTTCAATCCACGAAGGTAGATGCGGGGAAATGGATACAGCATCTGGCTGGAGTGCAGGAAAGCAAACGCAACCGCGCTCCGCTGATCCTCCGAGACGGATTCGGTAACAGATTGCTCGCTCCCCTTCTGTGGCGACATCAGGCGGTAGAGTGAGCCCCTCTGGACGATCCCGCGGATCTGCTTGTACTCTGACACCATCTTCTTCGCGGTCGTGAAGTCCTCGGGCTTCCAGTTGTTCAGGTTCGCGCCAATCCCCAGCGAACCCTGCATCGACGAAAGGAAGCGGTATTCGAGTGAGAGGTTACGCTGATTCACCCACGTCGGTGAGTCCGTTACCCATGCCATCATCACGCCAGGAGCATAAGCATAGCTAAACCCATCCTGCATGAGCAGGCGATCAAACGCGTCCGTATTGTCGGACGGCCATACCTGGTCGGTATAGCGCATGATGCCCAGATCGACTCGGCTTCCACCACCGGAACAACTCTCAATCTCCACTTGAGGGTGCTTTGCCCGTAGCTCCTCAAGGATGGAATAAAGGTTCCGGACGTAATCGATATACACCTTTTTTTGGTCCTCCGGCGCGACCGCAGGCCATCCAGGCTCGGACCAATTGCGGTTGTAGTCCCATTTCAGAAATGCAATGTCATTCTCGTTGAGCAGCTTATCGAGGGCCTGAAATACATAGGCGCGAACATCTGGGCGGGCGAGATTGAGCATCAGTTGGTTCCGGCCTTCAGTACGCGGCCGGCCGGTAAAGTTCAGCGCCCAATCCGGGTGCTTACGATAGAGATCGCTGTCCGGATTCACCATCTCTGGCTCAACCCAAAGACCAAAATCCATTCCAAGTGAATGGACCTTATCAATCAAAGGCTTTAGACCGTGAGGAAACTTGATCGGATTGACATACCAGTCCCCAAGTCCTGCGCGGTCGCTCGATCGTTGGCCAAACCAGCCGTCGTCGACAACAAAGCGCTCGACGCCTATGCTGGAAGCCTTCTCTGCAAGAGCCTCCTGTCCAGCTTCGTCGACTTTGAACTCGGTCGCCTCCCACGAGTTATAGAGGACCGGACGCAACTTGGGCTTTGGGCCGTGCGGCAGGATACTGGAAATCTCGAACCGATGGAGAAGCCTCGAAGCTCCACCGATACCATCATGAGAGTAGCCTGCGTAGAAGTCCGGGGATTTGAGATGCTCTCCCGGAGAGAGACGATATCCGAAGTCGAAGCTATTGGGTCCGCCGGTAACACGGATTTGTTGAATCTGGTCCTGCTCAATACTTATCTGCCAGGACCCGCTCCAACCTAACGCTCCGAACCACACGTCGCCGTGATCCTGGTCATTGTCGCCTTCGCGATCGATTGCGAACCAGGGGTTATTCTGATCCCCAGTGGAACCCCGTCGACTTTCCAGAATAGTCTTTCCCGGTTGAACGACCTGCTCATGAAGCGCCCACTCCCCCGCCCACCGTCCTGTGAGATAGCGCAAACGATAGTCGGCGCCTCGGGGAGGGTTCCATGTCCCTGAGCTGATCTGCTCCACGGTGAACGAAGCTGATGTACGGTTCTCTACATTCGCCGATCGTCTCAGAACACCAGTAGCTTCGTCGATCTCGTACTCAAGTTCAACGTAGACTTCTCTCGATATATCTTTGAGTAAAACCCTGAGCCGACTGCCTTCGATGGTGTGAGACACGTATTGAAGCACCAGATCTCGATTACCGTCCGGGAACGATACTTTCAGGTTTGGCTCAACATACAGTCCACCTCCCCAGGCCACAAACTCTTGTCGGGTTGTGTTGACTGAGGTATCGAAACCGGAAAGGCCGGGATCGGATTTCGGAGCCGGAAAGGAATCCGCCTCATTGAGACGCTTGCCCCAGTACAGCGTTTGAACCTGTTTTTTGTCGTTGATGCCGAACACGTAGGAAGCATCTGCCCCGTCAATTCGGAACACCTGGTTTTTTTTGTCGAAGCGAATCGGAGCATTGGTTAACTGGGCAATCATAAGATTCGGCGCAAGGAAGGACATCAAGATAGTCGATAGGCAAGCTAAGAGCAGTTGATAAACACGCGAAGCATCGTTTGCTGCGGTAAAGGTGTTTCGATTACGTCTCACTTGTGTTGCTGGCCGAGCGATCATGGTTCTCTCCGTCTCCACTGTTGATAGTGGCATTCCTGTCGGTTTTCGCCGATCCAACGTAACAAATTCCGTCTTGAACAACGCCGGAGCGTGTGGCCCATTGCCGGACAGTAAACTTTGATGGACAGGTCTGCAGAGACGTGCAACTCTGCGTAAATACATAACAAAAGGATTGTTCTGTCGATGCGAAATCGACGTAACATGGAACCTGCGCTTAACGTTTCCACTGAAAAACTTATGAATAGCACATCGAAGAACGCGGGAATCAAAGAAATAGCTGAGGCAGTCGGGGTATCGATCGGAACGGTGGATCGAGCGCTGCACGACCGCAGGGGCGTCAGCCCCAAGACAAAGGCGAAGGTCCACAAGATGGCCGAGCAATTGGGATACAAACCCAATCTCGCGGCTCAGGCTTTGAAGCTCAACCGCAGGATAAGGATCGCTGTTGTCCTTCCCAAAGAGATTTCTTACTTCTTCGAACCCTTGCGTGCAGGCATCCGCGAAGCCGCTGCTGCATCGGTCGGGATGCACGTCGAGGTCACGTTTCACGAATACGCACGGCTCGGACATGGCGATTTGGAGCTGCTTGAGGCCAGGCTGAGGGAGAACAACGACGGGATTATCTTCACGCCGGGGAACCCAAGAAAGCTTGATTCGATCATTCATCGCCTTACCCAGCATGGAACTGCGATGTTCTGTGTATCGAGCGACGCACCGAACAGCAGTCGAGTGGGCCTGGTCTCCGCACATGCCTATACGAGCGGAGCGCTGGCGGCCGAGCTCCTCGCGCTGAAGCTCGCTCGCAAGGCGCACGTCGCCACCATTACTGGAGAACTGTCCACGCTCGACCACGCCGAGAAGCTCCGCGGATTCGCGGCGACTCTTGCGATGATTGCTCCTCATCTCAGCCTGCTTCCCGCGATCGAATCGCATGAGCGGCCCAGGGAAGCCTATCGACAAACCTTGGCACTTGTCCGTGAAGAGGTGAAGCCTCAAGGTCTCTACATAAGCACGGCAAACAGTGCCCCTGTTCTCAAGGCCCTCCGTGAAGAGGGTCTGCTGGGAAAGATCCAGATCGTCACGACAGATCTTTTTGAAGAGCTGGTACCGTTGATCGAGAACGGAAACATCCTCGCAACTCTCTACCAGCGACCGTTTACCCAAGGAAAGGTCGCTTTTGAGAACCTCATTGCTTACCTGCTTGAAGAGAAGAAAACTTCTCCCATGATTCGTCTCGCACCGCATATTATCTTTCGCAGCAACCTTCCTCTATTCTCAGACCGCGTGTCCGGGCTCGGCGGCACCGAGACATCTTAGAGAGGGCAGATCTACCCGCCCTCTTCAGCAAGCTGCTCAGTTACTGCCCTCTGGCACGAAGCGGATCGCACACCCACCTCCCGCGGAGAGGTGCAGTGTCAACGTCTCGCCGCTTCGGACAGTCTGCTTCTTGATCGCGACATTCTTCGGATTAGTGCCAGCATCCGAGGCGTCCTGATAGATCTCCGCGGTGTAACGGCCCGCGCCAAGGAAATTTAGCGGGACATGAAGTTCGCGCGGTGTCCAATTCGTAATACTCCCCAGATACCACTCCTTCCCATGACTTCTGGCGATGGTCACGTACTCGCCGGGATCACCATTCAACACTCGCATAGCGTCCCATGCCGTCGGAACATCCAGAATAAATTGAAAAGCAGGTTGATCTAAGTAAGCTTGGGGACTGTCCGAGACCATCTGGAAGGGCGTCTGAAAGACGACATAGAGTGCGAGTTGCTGCGCTCGCGTGCCCATGATCATAGGGCTTACGTCCCGGCCTACGAATTCGTCTTCGGTTACGTTGTTGAAGCCTCCCGGCGTGTAGTCAAGAGGTCCCGCTACCATACGCGTGAAAGGAAACACTGTGCGGTCGACGGGACTGTCCCGTCGAGCCACCTTGCTGTTCTCAGCCCCCAGGACTGCTTCGTAGCTAAGCACGTTCGGGTAGGTTCGCTCAATACCCCAGGGTTTGCTCGCGCCGTGAAAGTCGACCATCAAATGGTGATCCGCCGCTTCACGGGCAACGTCGTAGTAGAACTTGATCCCGTCCTGGTCGTCGCGATTGATAAAGTCGATCTTAACGCCGGCCACGCCCCAACTCTCAAAAAGAGGAAAGGCCTGTTTCATCTGGTCCATTACCGAAGTCGAGTACAGCCAGATCCAAACCTTAACATGCTTGCTCGCGGCATAGCGCACAAGTTCGGGAACATCGACATTTCCCCGAAGCTTAGTAATGTCGCGACCGTCCGCCCAACCTGCGTCGAGTAGCATGTACGGAAAACCCGAGTTGGCCGCAAAGTCGACGTAATATTCCATGTTCTTCGTCGTATACGCGGCCTTGCCGTCGGGACCAACATCGCCCGCCCACCAGTTCCATGAGGCTTTGCCTGGGTGAATCCAGCTTGTGTCCTGAACCCGATTCGACGGATTCAAGTCGGTGAGCAAGTTCGACTCCATGAGTCTGCCGGGCTCATCGGCAACCATCAGCACTCTCCAGGCAGAATGATGCGGCAGGGTCGTTTTGAGCACCTCGCCGGCGTCGTCAAAACGCGGAGAAAGCTTCGAGACGAAGTAGTGACCAGCCCAGTTCCCAGAAGGGTTAGTGATATACATACCACTATTACCTTCAATATCGGCCTCAGCCAGAGCCATCCACGCCGCGCCGGGCAAATGCAGCAGCATCGGAAGACCAATCAGGAAATTGCTCGACACTCCGCCCTGATTACTGAAAGCAGTTATCGGCAACTTTACGTATTCGCTCTCATAGCTGCTGCGATAGTTCGGGAGAGCCAAGGCCCAAGTTGTCGCGTCCGTGCTGATGCGAAACTCCGTATCCTCTTGTTTCAGAGTGAGCGATTTGATGGCGTCCTGCTCTGGCAGTACATAGCGAAAGGCAATTCCGTCGTTGTATGCACGTGCTTCGATAACGAGCGTGCGCCCCGGCGCGGTGCTCTCAACTGCACGCAATCGCAGACTGTTGTAAGAGTCCTTAACGTCGCTGGACTTGCCGGCGAGCAAGGTGTAGTCATCACTGCCCTTTCCGGGCGTGTTCTCAACAATCTGGACGTCATCACCAAGAACGGGCTGCCCCTCTAGTTCGAGCCCGAGAGCGGACCGATCGAGGACTGGTTTACCCCGAAAGGCGACTGAGTAGCTTAGCTTACCTCCAGATCCGCTTGCGTCTTTCCCCCTAACTGTCGTGAACTGCATGACGAGACGCTGATCTGGCGAAGTCAGCGCAGTCGGCACAGACTGTGCGTGAGAGGGACGGCCAAAACAGAGAACCAGGGCGACGAAGGCGGAACATTTCCCAGCCGAACTCCAAGACATGAGCGAAAACCTTTCCATAGATCAATTGCGGAGACGTGTTTGTCGATGAGGTCAGATGTCAGATTAGGGTGAAGGCATTTGCATCGCTGCAATCGCCTTCACCCCATCTTCAACTGCTTTCGTTCGCCACGAGCTAACTGCGCGTGGGTTAGAACGCGTACTTCAGCGAGAGCTGGAAGAAACGCGCATCGGGAGTATTATTTTGGAACGTCTTCGGACTCGTAATATTGCCTGCATTCGCACTGTTGTTGGTTGTCGATGGATTAGCAAAGGTCGGATGATTCAGTACGTTGAATCCATCCGCACGGAACTGGAGATACTGCTCGCGCCACGTTGTGAAGTTTTTGAACAGCGACATATTTACGCCGTAGTATCCAGGTCCATAGATCTGGTTGGATTTACCTCCCAAATACTGGATGGCTGTAGCCACATCTGTAATCGGAGTGGTGATGAGGTTACCTGAGAGCGGATTAGCAAAGGCGCACGGGTTGTACCAGTTTGTACGGTTCCTCACCGAGGTTGGGCAATCCGCCGATGTCAGCGAAGGATTGGAGGGATCGGGAGATCCACCCGGTGCGAACGCACTCCCCACGAGATTTGCTCTCCTGGTGTCGGTAGCGCCCGCAGCTCCCGTATTGTTGGCATACACGGTAAACGGAGTGCCGCTCTGAGCGACCCATGTCAGACTTGATGACCATCCGCCCACAACCTCATCTGCCCACAGCGAATGGTTCAAATAGGCACGACCTCTACCAAAGGGCAGTGCATAATTACCGTTGAGCGTGAAGCGATTGCGAACGTCATAGACCGAGTTGGTCAGTTCGTCGATGACTGGAATAAGAGCGCGTTGCCGATCTCCAATTCCGCTCGAAAGACCACCGGCCGAGCCGGTGTCATCCATGGCATGCGCCCAGGTGTAAGTCGCGAGGAAGCTTAGACCGTGGGATACACGCTTCTCCGCCTTTGCCTGCAATGAGTTGTATGTACTCACGCCGCCATAGCGGATCGTACCGATTCCCCCAAGGTCCGGAAAGGGCTGGAACTGCTGTGTACTGGTTCCCGCTGGATACAGCGCGCGAACTGCGTTGGGATCTGCATAGGTTCCGAGGTGGCGCGAAGAGTTGCCCACATAGCTGATGGTTGCAGCCAGATTGGGAGTCATCTGACGCTGAAACGAGAGGTTGTAGTTCATGGTGTACGGAGTCTTGATCTCGCGATCGACAGCGTGAAAACCTGGCGAGTTCACAGCGTTCAGGATTCCGTTGCCCAGAAAGGAAGCAAGTCCACTTTCGAGCGTAATGCCGTTCGACGGGCAGTTCCCCAAGGAACATGACTTGGGATTAATGTTGATCTGACCGCGGAATGGAAAGTTATCGCCGATGTTCGTTCCACCATTGCTCTCCAATCCACCGTAGAAGATGCCATAGCCAGCACGGATCACGGTAAGTGGATCTAACTGATAGGCAACACCGACTCGCGGAGCAAAATTCGTCAATTGACCGCTCGCGAGACGTTCGTTGTCGATGTATTGCACCCCAATACCATCCTTCGCCAAGATACCGAGGTAAACGCTGCCGAGAGGGACAGAATTCTGAATCTTCTTCGGCAGGATCACCGTACCAGTGCCGGTGCCAATCCCAAGAGAACCGGGGATGAAGTTCTCTTGTCTGCCCGAATTCTCTTTCAGCGGCTCATAATAGTCATACCGTACGCCGAGGTTAAGCGTCAGCCGGGGAGATAGCTTCCAATCGTCCTGAAGATACACAGAGTCATACCATTGGGCGTCATTGATATTTGGCGCACTGGAGATTGCTCCCGTGTTCATCTGATCAGCGAGGAAATCCGCGACGCCAGAGCCCGAGCTCGTAGTGGACTTAGGATCACTGGTGTAAAGACCGGTGAAGTAGTAGTTTCCAAGATTCGATGGCGCATATCGATCAAAGAAACGGACCGCCTGGAACGCAACACCCAGTTTCAGGGAGTGATTCCCGAGGGTCTTCGAGACGTTATCAAGTATCTGATAAACGTTTTGAGATTCGTTCGAAGTGCCTTGTGATCCCCAATTGCTTAAGCCGGAGACTGAAACCAGCGGCAGGCCGCCCTCATTCGGGGTGAATGGAATACCTCCAAGGCCAAGGGTGGGCGCCAGATTGATATTAGCATTCGGCTGCAGGAAGGAGAATCTACCCGCGTTGAAACTGAAACGGAACTCATTGGTAAGCGACGGTGAGAAGATATGGGTCTCACTGGCCGCAAAATTCTGAGCTAGATTGATATCGTTTTCGCCACCATATGGGCTGCCGTCGAGAGGATTGCCAAGTGGCAAACCATTGACCGTGATCTGGTGCACGTAACTATAGCGCGCGTATGCCTGATCCTTCGAGCTGAAATTCCAGTCGAGGCGCTGATCCCACTGGAACGTGTTGTTGTGAGTCGGGGTGTTGACAACGTAATTACTAAACGTCTTGCCACCGTTTGCGTTTGGCAAGGGATACAGATTGAGAATATTTAGGGCTACAGCGTTGATCTGACCGGGGCAGAACACATTGTTTTGCCCATTGCATGATAGCTTGTTTGCCGCACCACCACCTGAGTTCGGTTGATAAAGCTGAACACTCTGCCCATTAAGATTTGTGCTCAACAACTCTGAAAAATTACCCTGTCGCATCAGAGGCGTAGGTACGGAATAGACTCCTGGATTGCTAAAGGCAATTCGGTTTGCTTCGGCATCGCCGAAATAGAAAAGCTTGTTCTTCCAAATTGGAAAGCCTAATGTGGCTCCAAACTGGTTCTCGTGGTAGGGAGGAATTGTGAGCGCATTCCAGTTCTTCGCGTCCAGGCTCGTATTTCGGACATACTCCCAGACGCTCCCGTGGATCTGATTGGTCCCTGATTTGATACTGGCGCTCAATACCGCTCCAGCAGAGTGTCCAAACTCGGCGCTGAAGTTGCTTGTCTGGAGGCTGAACTCCGACAGGGCGTCTGGCGGCGGGCGCACGACATAAGTCGATCCATTCAAAAAGTCGACGAGGTTGGTATTGTTATCGACTCCGTCCAGAATAAAGTTGTTCTGGGTCGACCTCTGCCCATTCGCAACGAAGTCTCCTGACCCAGATCCGCGAGTGTTTCCGAAAGGCGGAGCGACACCAGCCGTCAACTGAGCGATATATACGAAATTACGTCCGTTAAGTGGCGTATTGTTTATTGTTTCGCTGCTGATTACTTGTGCGATTGAGCTCGTCTGCGATTCAAGCAACGGAGGAGCGTCCGTCACGGTCACGGTCTCTGAGACCGAACCAGTCTTCAAAGCGATGACTACGTTCATTCTCTGCTGTGCAGAGAGATGGAGATTCTCCTGCACGGTCGTCTGAAAGCCCTGCGCTGTGGCGCTTACCTTGTAGTTGCCGATCTTCAATGGAGAGAAAACATAGACGCCACTGCTGTTCGAGGAACCTTCAAGAACGAGACCTGTGTCAATGTTGGTCACGGTGACCTTAGCACCAGGAACAACTGCCCCAGTGTTGTCCTGCACGACGCCGGTGATGGCGCCCTGATCGACTTGCGCCAATGCGCACTTGTTGCCCAGCAGTATTCCGAAAAGACACGCGAATAACAGCAAATAGTACTGGACCCTCTCATAACCTTGCTTCAATCTACTCTTTGCCATTTCACTCCCCTTTCTGTCCTTCATTCTTTTTCTTTCGCAACTGCTGGCCACACAGAATCTACTGCAGCGCCAAACACGCTCACTGGATACCAACTCAGCAAAGGAGAGTGTACGTTACCGTAGAACACACTATGCTTTTATTTACAAGGCTGTCAAGTACAAATCTTTTGTCTCTGTTGTCTGCAAAAACGTGAGGTTTATTGGAGTTGCGATAGGCGTCAGCCGATCAACGTGTACGTTGCCACAGTTGTTCTTCCCCTGCCAACTTCTAGGTCGTTCCAGGCGCTCCACAAGCGCAACCGGGCCATGGCCCAGGCGGGCCAGGATCTGCAGCGAGGAAGGGTAATCGCCAGGTTGGATTGAATCCAACAGATTTGGTTACAAAAGGTTTCGACTCCGCAGTACGAACTTTGAATTCGATTGTCAACTATCGTGCTGAAGAAGCGAGACCCCCGCCTGCCTTAGCAGCCTGCGGGAGGGGGCGAGTCTTGCGATGCAGCAGGTGGAGGAATCGATCTGCGCTGCGGTACGAACCGATCGGGACTCTAACGATTAGTTAGAAGTTAGGACCTTGGCCTCAATCTCTTCGAGCGTTTTACCTTTAGTCTCGGGCACAAAGACGAAGACAAAAACCGCCCCAAGCATGCAGATCGTTCCGTACCCAAGGAAGGTGCCTGAACTGCCGAGTGCGCGATTGATCAGGGGAAAGGTATAGGTAAGCGCAAAAGATGCCACCCAAAGGGCACTCACGGCTACTGAAACAGCCCTGGAGCGTACGTGGTTCGGGAATATCTCCGAGATAAGAACCCAGGTCACTGGAGCCAGGGTTAATGCGTAACAAGCAATTGCGCTGAGTGTCAGCACCAGCACTGCGCTGCCGTGCAGTCCAGCCCGGTAGGCGAATCCCGACAGAAGATGAGACACGCCGACCCCGATACACCCGAGAAGCATCAGTGGTCGTCGCCCAACGCGATCTACGATTAGCATGGCGATTATGGTAAAGATCAGATTGATAGCACCTGTAATTACGATGTTGAGCAGGATGTCATTCTCAGCATAACCAGCGCTGCGGTAGACCTCCGCAGCATAGTTGAACAGGATATTGATCCCTGTCCACTGCTGCAGAACAGCCAGAGCGGCTCCGATGAGCACGATCTTCCGAACCCCAGGCAGCCAGAGCTCTCGCCAGGATGCCTGAACGCTCTCTTCCGCCTGCAAAGTCCCCTTGATGTTCGTCACCTCACTCACAGCATAGGAAAGCCCGCCAACGCGTCTCAGAACGTTGTATGCCGCGTCACTACGTCCCCTAGCCAACAACCAGCGGGGACTCTCAGGAATAAAAAGCGACATCACCGTGAATAGCAGTGCTGGAACAACGACCGCGCAAAACATCCAGCGCCATCCGTACTGCACGTTCCAGGTCTCCAGGAATAGAGCGTGACTGATGTGATCAGGAATCGGGCGTGCGATCTTCCAATTCGCTATTTGCGCCAGAAGAATACCCACCACAATTGCAAATTGATTCAGGCTGACGAGACGGCCGCGTATTGTCGCCGGACTGATCTCGGCAATGTACAACGGTGAAATGTTCGAACTCAGACCGATGGCCGCTCCGCCCACAATCCGCCAGCAGATAAAAGCCGCGAAGGAGTAGGACCAGCCCGTCAGTCCGGAAGAGACTGCAAACAGAACCGCCGAGGCGAGGAGCACACGTCTCCGCCCAATGCGCTCCCCGGCATAGCCCGCAACAAAGGAACCGGCGAAGCAACCGACCAGCGCGCAGCTGTTTGCCCACCCGATCATCTCCTCCGAGGTCAAGTGAAAATAGGCTTCGTAGAACTGCCTTGCTCCTCCAATGACAACCCAGTCGTATCCGAACAGCAACCCGCCCATTGCCGCTACAAGGGTGATAACCCAAAGATAGACGGTAGGTTGAGGCTTTGCGACGGAAGCATTGGCTGGAAGATTAGCCGGGGCACCTAGCATCGCCTACCTCACAGCCGTTTCGATACTCGACTGCAAATCTGCAGCCGCGGTATGGTTTGCGTCAAGGCTTCTCACCTCGGCCAACATCTCCGACCCTTCGGCCGAACGACCTAGGCCGAGCAAAGCCTGAGCTCGAAGGAATTTAGCCGTAATCTCCTGTCGACGGAACATATCCTCATCAAACAGCAGCATTGCTGGGAGCGAGGTCGCGAAGTAGTCGATCTTGGGGGTTTCACTCTCAAGCTCAATCGAATAGTCGTAGATCTGCTGAAACAACTCTCGCGCCTCGTCCTCTAGGCAGAGGCACGAAAGTGCCAGGGCGCTCCAGTAGGTATTCTCCGAGATAGCTTGGACCTGCATCTGCTGAAAGTCACCGCGATGCTTCGCCGCCCGCTTCCAGTGCAAGACTGCCCGCTCGTGATCCTGGTTGGCGGCAAAACTGACACCCAACCAATAGTCGATCATGCTGAGATTCATGAGTAGATGTTTAGCCTCACTGATGCTCTGCGGCGGATTCCAGGCCGCTTCGAACCGGAGGATCGCCCCTGAGGTATTGCCAGCCGCGAAAGCCTTCTGACCGAGCAGGAGGTTGGCACGGACATACTGCGATAGCACCAGGCCTTCCCCTCCCTCCCACGGCTGAAATCTCCGGTTGAGCAATACCTTTAGGGCTTCCTCGGGCTGTCCAACCTGGTTGTAGAGCAAAGCCAGTTCAACCGAAAGATCATCCCGGGAAGCCACAAGATCATGCTGCTGCTTGAGCGTAGCGAGCCTGAGTTCAGGAGACTCTCCGGTGCGCTTCATCAACTGGTCTTGCTCATATACGATACGGGCATCTGAGGGGGCAGCCTCTCGTGCTCGCTCGAAGGCATTTCGCGACTTGTCACCGTCGCCGAGGACGTTATAGTAGGCAATACCGAGATTGCGCCACGCCGTAGGATTATCGGGATCCAGTTTAGTCGCGCGCTCCCATTGTTCAATCGCCTCTTCGTGGCGGCGCCTGTCGTAGAGCAGGTTCCCCAGGTAGTACGGGGCGCGCGAATCCATTGGGTTCCGCTCGATCGCAGCCTTCAGAACATGTATCTCCTCGAGCCGGTTGGGGAATACATAGACCCTATCGGCCGCAGCTGCGAGTCGATAGGTCTCCTTCCCCCTCTCTGCATCCCCGAGCAGGACGTAAACATGCGCGAGTGTATAGAGCAACATGGTGCCCGCTCCATCTCGCCCTTCGATCCGGTCAAGAGAAAGCATGTCCCTGGCCTCTTCAAGCAAGCCAGATCGAAGAAGGTCGAACCCGAAGTCCAAACGCTGCTGTCCGTTATTCGGCGCCGCGCCCGACAAGAGATAGCGACTCCAGTTGTCCAGCGGGTCTAGCTGACGGGTTGCCTCGAGACAAGCACGGGCCTCCTCGTCTCTGCCGAGTCGCCGCAGTGTCACCGCCTTCAGATTGCGCGCATTCAGATTGTCCGCATCCGCACGTAGAGAACGCTCAATGTGGTCGAGCGCCAGCTTCCATTGCCGCCGTCTGGCATCGATCTCGGCAAGACGATGGTATGCAGGTCCGCGCCAGGCTGCATTCCAGGTTGACTTGTAAAACGCCTCGTACGCCTCAGCTTCTCTTCCCTGGAAGCCGAGTGTCAGTCCCAGATTGTAGTGCGGCTCACCGTCGTACGGGTTGGGATTGCGCTCCGTCAATCTCGCAATGGCCGCACGGAGATAGCGTTCCGCGACCTCAAACTCACCACGCCTCATGTGCCAGCGGCCTAACGCATGATTCGATCGAGTGTCTTCGCCGTCTCGACGAACAGCCTCAAGCCAGTACTCCTCCGGATGTCGCGTCGCGTGCCTGTATTGCTCCAGATGTAACCCGATGAGGTATAGCTCGTCGTTCGATTGGATGTTGTGAGGCAGGTCCGGCTCCATCGCCACGATCGGACTAGGCGCCGCGACGATCTCCCCAGGCGCGAATCGAAGGATAACCTCTTCTTCGGTGCCCTCGCCAGTCTTAAGCACGACTTCAAGCCCGCCCGTCTCCGCCCCGACAGAAAACTGTTGATGGAGTGGAGACTCAGGCTTCAACTCTCCGTGCCATGTTCCGATCTCGCCGCCCTCGAACTTGACCGATAGCGTGGCCTGAGGCAGCGTCCGAGTCACGAGTAGGTGAACCACGACCTTGCCAGGAAGAAGTTCCATCCGAACCGCGGCCTCTGTATTCGCAAGATCCGGCACGCCGATCTCTCGAACCGGATACCAAAACTGACTAAACGTCTTCGTCTCTCCCGGAGCCAGAAATGAGAAGTCAGGCTGGTTGTCCGTATAGACTCCGGACATCAATTCGACGTAGGGTCCGTCGGAGTCGGTAAGGCTTCGGTCCCAGGCGTAGCCAAACTCATGATTTCCCCACGTCCACTGCTTCTTGCCGGGAGAGATGTGGTGATTCGCAACATGCACCATGCCAGCACCGGCGGCGTGATCATAGCCACCAGCAAAGTCTCCCTTTGAGTTCGCGATCATGTAGCTTGTCGGAACGGGGATGTTCGCGTACCAACTCAGATCATTGGGCGGATACGAACCATTGGGCACGAAATGCGCAGGCATCTCTTCCTTCGGGACCCCCTGGATCGCGCGCTCGCCATAGTCGATCCCGTAGTAGCGTCCCTGGCTAAGGGGAAACTCCGTGACCGCGCGCTTAGCGTGGTCAGCGACGAATCGGACGTCGGTGGGAAAGAACGACTGATACTTCTCGTGGACCCGGGTCGCAACGTTTGCCCACCACAGAAAGGTCTGTGTATCCTGAGTTCGATTGTAGAGACGAACTTTCAGCTCAAGAAAGCCTTTACCCGGATGCAGACAAACTCCATGCATCCCCTTCATCCGCACCGTCGGGTCCTGATCGCTGCACCAGATTGTGACCGATCCATCGTTTTCATCGCGCTCAATCGATACTTCTACCGGCATGAACGTCGCTGGCCGGTGATGCTGCGGCCAGTTGAACTCCACTCCCCCGGAGATCCAGGGGCCGGCAAGACCGACCAGCGCCGGCTTGATGACGTTCTGACGATAGAAGAAGTCATAGCCATTGAGTTTGTCGTACCCGACGTGAATGCGGCCGCCAATCTCCGGCATAATCATCAGTCGAATGAACTCATTTTCGATGTGGACTGCCTTCCACTCCTGCGGTCGCGGTTCCGTGTCGACCCGGTCAACGACCGCCATCGGATAGACTCGACCGCTGCTGCCCTGATAGACCCTTTTTTCGAGAAACAATGGATTCGGGTCAGGCTCCGCAGGCAGGTACGACCGCATTACCACCGGCTCTTCCCAAGCTTTCACTGCGCCCGTCTCAGTAGACGGCGCGTTTGGCAACTGCAACTTCGGAAGTCCCTCCAACGCTGGGACAACACTGCCGCTGACGAAAGAACCCTTTTCCCTTGCCATATCTCCCCCGGATAACGCGTGTGCTGCAGCTCCTGAATATCTCTTCGAAGCTTGCACCGGTGCGCCGCTGGTTTTTTCTTGCGGCGAGTTTACGTTTACGTTACCGCAAGTCAAACTCTAGGCAGCTATTGCGACCTTGTCAAGGACAGATGACATGGACCACTCTTGTGTTCGCACCTAAATGGATGCTTTGCGATGACTTTGCATAACGAGGACTAGTTAGTCCTCAAGTCCGCACAGACGCTTTGCGCAATACGTCTGCTGCCGACTCGGGAGTAATGTCCCGTTGCGGCCCGCCGAGCAGTTCGAACCCTACCATGAACTTCCGTATCGTCGCCGACCTCAGCAAAGGGGGGTAGAAGTGAACATGAAACTGCCATTCAGGATGCTGCTTCTCATCGTAGGGCGCGGGATGTAATCCCATCGAATATGGAAATGGAGTGTCAAAGACCTCGTCGTAGGTCGCGGTGACGGTTTGCAGTATATCCGCAAACTCCAGCCTCTCTGCCGCGGTCATGTCCTCCACGCGAGCTATATGCCGACGCGGCAGAATCATGACCTCGAGCGGCCAAACAGCCCAGTACGGAACCAGTGCTACAAATCCTGCATTCGCCCCCACGATGCGCTCACCGAGAGACAGTTCCATCGCGAGGTAGGCGCACAATAGAACCTCATGCTTCTCTCGGAAGTGCGCCTGCTGTCCCCGAAGCTCTGTCATCACCTCGTTGGGAATCGACCGGCTGGCCCAGATCTGGCCATGAGGATGCGGATTACTCGCCCCCATCATCGCGCCCCTGTTCTCGAAGATCTGAACATAGGAGATGTCCTTCCGCGCCCCGAGTTCTACGCACTGCTCTTCCCAGACATCGACTACAGCCAGGATGTCCTCCAACGACATCTTCGCCAGAGTCAGGTCGTGACGCGGAGAGAAGCAGATGACGCGACAAACCCCACTCTCCCCTTCGGCGACCAGAAGTCCTCTGCCGCCCTCATCGCTGGCGAAACCCGGACCATCCAGCTTCAAGGCCGCGTAGTCATTCTCGAAGACATAGGTGTTTGTGTACTTGTCTGTTCGAGCTCCTCCGGCACGGATATTCCCAGGGCATAGATAACAGTCAGGATCGTAGGCCAACGCCACAGCAGCTGCGGGCTTTTCCATCTGCCCTTGCCACGGCCGCTGCGTTCGGTTGGGCGATACCAGCACCCACTCTTGCTTCAAGGGATTGAACCGGCGATGCGGATTCGTCTGCGCCAATGGATTCATCGTGCAGCCTCCTGCGCCGTCATCGCCAAAGCCCCGTCTGAGGGATCACACACGTAACAATCGGCCAAAATTCCAGTCGACAGCTCATACTCTCGTTGTATCGCGGTAATAAACCGCTGTGCATGGTCCGCCGCAATCAGATTGACCGTGCAGCCCCCAAACCCGCCCCCCGTGATTCGAGCCCCAAACACCCCTCCTGCCGTGTCGCGATCTCGACAAGCACATCAACCTCCTTGCAGCTTGCCACGAAGTCATCCCGCATGCTGCCATGCGCCTCCACCATGAGGCTGCCGAACTGCTCCAGATCCCACTGCAATAGTGCTTCCCTGGCTCTAAGAACCCTAGTATTTTCGGTAATGATGTGGCGGCACCGTGCGAAACTTTCCCCGGACATATCTTCATTGCAAGCATCGAGGTCTTGAAGCGTTGCGTCTCGCAGGAGTTCCACGCGGGGAAACCTTCTCCGCAACGCAGCCTGACCGGCCTCAACTTCATCGCGCCGATTGCCGTACTCTCCGGTTGCGACGGCGTGCTTGACCATCGAATTGCAGATCACTACCTTCACCTCATCCGGTAGAGGCACCAGTTCATACTGTAACGATCGACAATCCAGCAGCATCGCTCGATGCGCTACAGCTCCAGCAACCACAAACTGGTCCATGATACCGCTCTTGGCTCCGACGAATTCGTTTTCGGCGCGTCGACAGAGGTGTGCAATCTTCTCAAGCGGCAACTGAACTTTCGCGTGACTCAGCAGAGCCGTCGCCGTTGCCACCTCGACCGAAGCCGACGAGCTCAGCCCTGCGCCGAGGGGAACATCTCCTGCGAGATTGATGTTGAACCCACCAGTCCCAATACCTTCTTGCAAAAGACTCCACAGGACGCCAATTGGATAGTCGCTCCAGTGGCCGCGAGGGTGGCGGCCTAGAGTGGCAAGTTCCAGAACAACCTTCTCTTCGTAGTTCGCCGAGTAGATGACTGCCTGGCCGTCACTACGTGCGCTTATGACGGCCGAAGTGTGGAACCCGATCGCCATCGGCATCACGAACCCGCCCGTATAGTCGGTATGCTCGCCAATAAGATTTACGCGGGCCGGAGCAACAAAGCTCCGGCCCTCCTGTCCGAACAGCTGCCTTATGCTTTCGCAGCGTTTCTTCGTATTCCTGCACCATGCACAACACCGACTTTGATCGTTTATTTAAAATATGGAACGGCCCAAAGAGTCCTGTCAGCGGCTCTCAGGGCTCTCTACGAGAGACCCAATGTCCATCGGAAAAAGAGCCAGGACTTTCAGGTGACATGGTTGATACGATAGACCGTACATTCTGCCTGTCATAATCCTCTCTGAATAACTCGAGTGAAGCGTTGAAACGTAAAGATCTGAATCGCGCCTTCGACCGGGATATACACAAAAGCAAAATGCGACAGGCTTCTAAAGTGTAGGTACACGAACAATCCTTAGCTATCGACTTTATTACATTACAATTATCTTGTGTGTACGATACCGTCACAGCAAGGTGTCATATCGAATCATTCATTGGCAAGATTTTTATCCACGCGACTCTGGGAGCGTAAATTGGATGAGAGGAGATCATCTCAACCCGATGAACGGCCAAGAAATGCTCTGGCTTCGGAACGACGTATTGAAGGTAGGTCTTCTCCCGGCCTTCGGCGGCAAGATCGCCTCCTTGAGCAGTATGCGAACGGGGGAGGAGTTCCTTCTCCCGCCCCTCGGTGCCTACCACCATGTATCGCCCTCGGCAACCTTCAGTGAGAGTGACGGCGGCGGCTTCGACGAATGTCTACCCAGCGTGGCAGCCTGCGAGGCTTACGCAGGTAAAGGCCCGGTGCCGGACCACGGCGATCTCTGGCGCCTGAATTGGCATGTCGAGTCCCAGCATGAAGCCGTTACTCTTTACGCCGACTCAACTTCGCGTCCCCTCCGACTCACCAGAAGAGCGACATTGCAAGGGGCATCCCTCATTCTCGAGTATCATTTGCTCAACCTCTCGGACTCGCCCACCACCTGGATCTGGTCCGCTCATCCCCTGCTTCGCGTGGACCCAGGAGACCGCATCGTATTGCCAGAAAGTGTCGAATGGGTTTCAGTCGAGTATTCGGCTGGAGATCTGTTTCTTCGGAACACCTTAATCAGCTGGCCAGCCGCGAAGTCGACATCGGGTTTTGTGGTAGACCTCAGCAAAGTCGGCGAGAAGGATGGTGTGACCGCTCACAAACTATTCGCGAAGATGGACAAATCCGCATGGGGCGCCGTATATCGGGCAAAGGCTGCTCAGGGTCTGATGTTGCGCTTCGATCACACCACGCTTCCCTTCCTCGGAATCTGGATATGTTCTGGCGCCTGGCCCGAGGAGAGACAAGAGAAGCAATACACGGTAGCGCTCGAGCCGACGACATCGAATGTCGACTCCTTAGCTGACGCAGAGCGCAATGGCACGGCACGGACCCTAGCGCCCGGAGAGCGTTCCCAATGGCGAATCGAGATTCAGCTTATCGAGGCTCCCTCCTCTGTGGAGTTCGAGCTCTTGTGCTCGCAGGTCTCTCTTAGCCCATCCAATCCAATACCTGCCGCAAATTTGTAGACGCAGTGGATGTTGTCGATCGCGACAGGGTAGGAGCAATCGCGCACGCAATTCTGTGGCCCTCAAACCAGACCAAAAAGCGAGATTGCTCTGCACCGGTAAGACGCGATTGATTGATCCACGTGTAGTAGGCGCCCATATCAGCGTCCACCAAGGAGCCTTCCTGATCTTGTGGCTGTTGCAGCGGATCACGAACCAAAAGCTGTTCCATTGGCGCATTCGCCTGCCGAGTTGAGAATCGTGCGAACAGAGTAAGCGGTTGCGCACGATGCAGACACTCACGCGCCGCCCATTGCACAAACGTCGTACTGTAGATCTGGCACCCTGCCCCCTGGGTCAATACATTCACCTCAAAGTGGCGTAACACAGCATCCGCGCCCGTGCCTTTGAGATCCAGATCCTCTGGACTCAGGCTCGCGACATACGAGCTGACTGCTTCCACCCCAACTGGCCCATTGGTGCTTCGGCGAGACGCGAACTGATTCAACAGCGAGAACTCGCGTCTTGCTACAGGCACGAGTCTGTCGTAGGACATTGTAGTCAGGTTAGTTGCACCGACACCTGCAGCATGCGGTGCGCCGCCCTCGATATACCAGTGAGCATATTCAATCGGGTATCGTTGCGCGCGCGAGCGCACCTCGGCGAGCAAGATCTCCAATCCGCCAGCGGGATCAACCTGTGTAAAGAGTGCCCCATGGGGCAGGAGTTTCCGAAACAACGGGCGCTCTGTCTGTTCGGAACCCTGACCGACGGTGACGATCGTCCACCGCGGACCGGCCGGCGTCATCAGTTTGAGAGCTGTCTCCAGATACTGCTGATAGTCCTGCGCGGCCTTATGATAGCGATCGATCTGATGCTCCGACCACAGATACGCCGTTAGCTGTTCGCTGAACAACTGCGGACGATCGACCCACTCCATGCCGCGAAGCTCGGCGGAGAGCAGAATCGCGGAAAAAGGCGCCATCAACGCATCGAAAGATGTGGCGTCCAGCCCGCTCAACAGATCGAATTGCCGGGATAGCTGTTCACGCTCCGCCGGGAAGCACCAGTCGAACTGGATCAACTGTCGCAGCATCAGTGACGCTAGAATCAAGGGCATCCGCCGCAGCACCGAAAGGTTGCTGACTGCGAAGGAACGGGCCTGCGGCTGATACCGTGCAAAGCTTTCAGCTCGAAGTTCGCTCGGAACCATCAGAGTACCTCTGCAATGGGCCGACCCTTGGCCAATGGAGTTGCAAAGCTCATCAGAGAACCGAGCGTCGGGACGAGGTCTAAGGAATCCAATGCTCTATCAACGGTCACGTTCTCTCTGATGTGTGGTCCCATCGCCATCATCCATGTGGTTCGTGACAGCGGGTCGCCGGTGCGATGGTGCTGGAATCCATTGCCGGAAGCGTTGAAGTCCGAGTCACGACCGAAGTCCGGAAGTACAAGCATCGTTGTGAGCCCCTTGTAATCCGGATTGCTCTCGATCATCTGCCATATTTCTGCGCAAAGCCTGTCGGTTCGCCGAATACCGTCTAAATAAAGTGAATACGCGCCGGTGTGCGCAACGTCCATGTCGTGCAGAGTGATCCACAGAAGACTCGGAGCAAACTGCCGCATCAACTGACGCATCACGTAGACGGAGAGTTCGTCCGGGCTCGACAATGTCTTGGCGTGATGCGCAAAGTCATCCACAGAGAGATGCAACATCTCGGTCAGCCTGGAGAGTTCGACATCAGAACGAACCGATGATGGTGTGAACAAGAGGTCTTCGTAGTTGTCTTGCAAGAGAAAGTCGAGCCCGCCTGAATTTACCGACGCCCTCCCTAGAGCCGACGCGAGCAGATGCTTCGGCAAAACGACTTGAGCGCCAAACCCTGCGGCAAACTTTCCTCCGCCACTTTGGCCGATCCGGTTGAAACCATTGCTGGGCGCAATCACCCAGGCGTCGTTCGCCGGTCGACTCAACCCTTTACGGAAGTATTCAAAGACTGTGGGATTCTCTGGTGCTACATCGGCGAAATTATCGAAACGCTCGTAGACGCCGGTAGCCAGACTAGCAGTAGCCACATAGTGGCCCAGAATTCCACGATTCACCACCTGAGTGAAGAACGTCGCCTGAGGAATCAGCTCCTTCATAAGGTGAGGGATATTCTCTTGTCCCTCCGGCGCAAAGGTCTCTTCATCGCGGGCTCCTCCACCAAAAGTGACCACGACAGTCTTCTGGCCTTTCGGCAACAGCGCAGCCTGCAATGGACTGAAGCCAAACAACCTGCTACCTGCGCCCGAGGCGGCCGCAGAGCGCAGAAATGCGCGGCGCGTAAGAGCCCTTTGTTGCGCGATCTGCAGGAAGGTATCCGTGCTAGTAGACCTCGACTACGTACTCTACCAGCGTTATGCATGCCGGGTAAACGCAGTCGCGATTGCAACGGCGTTTGTAGCGATCATGCGCCGAGCAACACCGCCTGGAGAAACTCTAAGCAGAGATGGACGGAACTGAATATCGAATCGTTCCGAGAATGCGCCAAGTGCTTTGAGTCGGAAAACCCTAAAACGTTACACCGAATTCAAAAACACCGTCGCCCTTGTCCATCAGGGGCAGCGGGAGCTGGGAGATGAAGTTGTAGGATCGAAGAGACGCTGGCCGTGGGCCTTGAACTGGAGCGAAAGGCTCCATGGCATCGCGGACTACATCCAACCTTGCTATCAACCGTTCGGCACACAGCTACAGGTGATGGGACCATCTGTAGTGTAGGTACTCTTCGATTCCGATGAGCACAATCGTCACAATGGACACTTATAATTGGGAGATCTAATTGCCTTACTCAGGGTGAAGTGAAGCAACGCCGCCGAGAAATGGAGCAGTCGCGAACATTGTGAATAGCGAAAAATTGATGTGTGTAAGGTCGATAGCCGATGCTGCCGACAGAGTAACCGGGTTTTTTCTTCTCGAGAAAGGAAGAATGTGACGTCCAGCCGACGTGAGTTCATTGGTCAAAGCCTGGCACTCGCTGTCTTCCCTAAAGATAGCTCGCTCAAGATACGCTCTTCCGCATCCGCGAGTGAGCAGTTATGGTATGCGCGCGCGGCCGAGAGGTGGTTTGAAGCACTCCCCCTTGGCAATGGCCATATGGGGGTTATGGTTTTCGGGGGTGTAACGCAAGAACGCCTCGCACTTTCTGAATGCACAGCATGGTCTGGGGCGCCTAGCACCTCGGACGTTAATGAGAGCGCTCTTTCGCACCTTGCACATATTCGTGAACTTCTCTTCAAAGGGAGTTACGTCGAGGCACGTGCGCTCTGTGAAAAGCACCTATTGGCGCATCCCCGTTCGTTTGGCACTAATCTTCCATTACCAGAACTCAATCTCGACTTTGAGGATAAGAGCGAAGCCACGGACTATCGCCGCACGCTCGATCTTGACCAAGCCATCGCTCGTGTCACTTATCGGCGCGGAACGTGCCGCTTCACTCGTGAGGTCATCGCTTCGCATCCGCACAATTTGCTGGCTATCCGCCTGACCTGCAATCGAGCGAAGCAACTCAGTCTTAAAGTCTCTTTCGCAGGACTCACTATTCCCGCCACTATATCAACTGAAGACAACGACAAACTAGTGCTGCGTGGAGATGCCTATGAACGCCTGCACAGCAATGGGCATGATGGTGTCAAGCTACAGATTCGCGCGCAGGTCCTTCCCACGGGTGGCAGCATCTCGGCATCCGGCCAGCAATTACACGTTCAGAATGCTGACGCAGTAACTATTCTGTTAGGCATCGCCACCAATTTCGGCGGTGTCAATCCTGAAGAAGCGTGCCAAGCCAGAATCGATAGGGCAAACAAGCTGCCCTATGCAGAGATCCGCGGCGCACACGTCATCGATCATCAATCGCTCTACCGTCGGCTGTCTATTGATCTAGGCAGCACGGAACCGCAGCTATTGCGCAAGCCTACCGATGAACGACGCAGAGCACTCGCCGCTGGCGCTGCCGATCCTCAATTACTCGCGCTGTTCTTCCAGTACGGTCGCTACGTTACCATCGCAGGGTCGCGTGAGGATTCTCCGTTACCGTTGGCACTACAGGGGATCTGGAACGATGGTCTCGCGTCGAGCATGGGATGGACCGACGACTTCCACCTTGACATCAATACGCAACAAAACTATTGGCCTACAGAGGTGTGCAACCTCTCCGAGTGTCAGATGCCGCTCTTTCGCCTGATTCAGATCATGCGCACAAGTGGCCGCAACACAGCGAAGCAGATGTACGGCGCACCGGGATGGGTGTGCCACACCATTACCAATCCCTGGGGCTACACTGCGCCCGGTTCTGGACTGGGGTGGGGACTCGCAGTAACAGCCGGGATATGGATCAGCCTTCAACTTTGGGAGCACTTCCGCTTCACAGGAGATATCGACTTTCTGTGCAATCAAGCGTATCCAGTACTCCGCGAAGCGGCCGAGTTCTTCCTCGCATATATGGTTCCACACCCTGCACACGGATGGCTCGTGACAGGACCATCCGACTCTCCGGAAAACAGCTTCCTTACACCCGGAGGCGAGCGATGCAGCGAATCTATGGGACCCACCTGCGACCGCGTACTCGTTCATTCGCTTTACAGTATCTGCATAGAGGCATCTTCCGTTCTGTCGATCGACTCACAACTGCGAGGGCAGTTATTAGAGGCTCGTTCGAAGCTGTCCCCGTTACAGATCGGAAGGAAGGGCCAGTTGCAGGAATGGCTCGAAGACTTTGAGGAAGCGGACCCCAATCATCGACACACTTCTCACCTGATTGCACTGTATCCTGAGCACCAGATCACTCCCGACGAAACTCCCGATCTGGCGCGAGCGGCGATGGTCACTCTTGAGCGCCGTCTGAATTCGCCAGACTGGGAACAGAGCGAATGGGGTCGTGCAAATCTGATCAACTACTACGCGCGCCTGTGGGACGGCAACCGAGCATATACCCACCTCATCGGTTTGCTCGCAAAGGGGACAGAAGATAACCTGCTGACCTTCTCAAGCGGAGGCGTTGCCGGGGCTGAGCAGAATATCTTCGCCGTTGACGGTAACACCGCTGGGGCAGCCGGTATGGCAGAAATGCTCATCCAGTCTCACAGAGATGTGATTTATCTGTTACCGGCGCTACCTGCCGCATGGCCCAGCGGTTCCATATGCGGACTTCGTGCGCGTGGAGGCTTTGAGGTTAATCTCGCATGGCACGAAGGTAAGCTTCTCTCTGCCACTCTCCTCAACAATAGGTCCGTTCGAACAGTAGTGAGATACGGCAACCGTACCATTTCATTGCAAGTTCAGGCTAACCATCCAACTCCAATCTCTACCCGCAGCTTTTTGGATACTTGAGCCCGCTCAATCAATCGGGTTTCGCAGGGATGTATTACGGGGTGCACTGACCCTGGCGTTCACGTTTCACGTCGTAGTCTTTCCGGAGGGCTCAGCATGATTGCCATCTTCAATAGTAGCCGTCGCGTCTCGCTACGACACGGCTGTTCCACGGCCCTTGCTTTTGGAATGCTCTTCATTCCTACCCTCACTATCGCGCAGCCTAACAAGCCTATCGCTGAAGAGATCGAGTGGACATGGGAGGTTCGTCCGCAACTCGTAGATACTCGACTTCCCAACATTCTCTTGCTCGGCGACTCCATTACGCGCAATTACTTTCCCCAGGTGACAAAAGATCTCGCTGGTATAGCGAACGTCTATCTCATGGCATCCTCCACTTCCGTAGGAGATCCGCGTCTTCCACAACAGATTGCCGAGTTCGCTGCGTTACAACGGGTCTCCTTCGCCGTGGTGCATTTCAACAACGGTATGCACGGCTGGGGTTATACGGAATCTCAATTTCAGACTGGATTCCCATTCTTGCTGGCTGCTGTTTCTGCGCTTCCCGGTCAAGGAAAACTTATTTGGGCAACCATTACACCCGTCAAGCCTGAGGCGACCACGGGCGCTAGCAATCCACGTATCGACGCAAGAAACGCAATAGCAAAGGTCTTCGCAGAACGAGAGAAGATTTTGGTCGATGACCAGCACAATCTTATGACGAACTATTTGGATCTCTACGAGGACTCAATTCACTTCAACAAGGCCGGGGCTAATATTATGGGCGATCAGGCTGCCGCCATAATTAAACAGGCCCTACAATCACAATCCATCCATTGAATGGTCCATGCGCAAACCAATCAAACGGACAGACTGAATACTGTGACACTATCTCGTACACCGAGTAACATGAAGGGCAAAAGATTCAGGCCCGTCCTATCTTGAGACGATATCGGACGTCAGCCTTTGCTGCGGAGCGTGCTTCCTGCAAAGGAGGCATACTGGCCGCGTAAGATCACTGCCTACCTCAAACTTCCATAGCAGGTCTCGCCATCATCCACCGCATACCGTACCTCTACACGTAGGGTATGAGCAGCATCGCCACCACGAACGAAACCAGCAACGTTACTTCCCTTCCCACCGCACCCAAGCCGCAGACGAGCAAAGAAGTCATCGCCGCCAACGTAAAGCTCCTCATCGAGCAGCTTGAGGCAGGACACAGCGAAGGACTCACCGCCTACGTGGCACAACACTTCTTCGACGCGCCTACTCTGACGGCTGATGGGTGGTTTGAAAGGCTGACCGGCTATGTTGCAGAACAGAAAGCGGCATCCGCCCTAGAGGCTGCTGGACATCATGTGACATTTGCAGCGACCGCGAATCAGCCGGTTTGGGACCTCCTGGTCGATGGTCATCCAGTCCAAGTTAAGGAAGGAATCTCGGGGGTCAAATCGTATCTCCTTGAACATCATGGAATTCCAATCTATACCAGGCCACGATGTGGCCGCGGCAGTGAAGGATCCTATCGTGCGCGGGTTAGCCGATATGGATTCCTCCCATATCCACGCTCTAACAGAGCAGTCGATCGATGGTGTTTCAGAGGTATTCGACCCCGGATTTCATTTTCCAATCATCACCCTGGCATTCTCAAGCTACCGCGAAACCCAGCTTCTATTGGACGAGAAGACAACGATACAAAGAGCAGCAAAGAACGTTGGGATGGATGTTGTGGGAGTAGGGGCGAGGTCCTGCGCGGGAAGGCGGAGGGCGGCGGCGAGCAGGGCGGACAACAACAGTGCACGACTGTCACTTTCAGAATTATTTGGCGTAGTTTTTCAGAGCTATTTGTCGCAGTTTTCGGAGGTTCGTGGTGACAGTTGCCTGGGAGCCGTCAAGCCATGTGACTGCAGCTGGCATGAAGAATCATACACTTAGCTGCGCATATAGCGTCTCTGGCCTGTCACCACGAAC
>Ga0193716_1000367_pt1 | contig 28011 bp, 28 predicted proteins | sample U2c1metaG_FD_145901 | JGI IMG/M metagenome (GOLD analysis project Ga0193716, IMG submission 145901) | Soil microbial communities from a riparian zone of the East river system, Colorado, United States - U2c1 | ecosystem: Environmental > Terrestrial > Soil > Riparian zone | place: USA: East River...
GGACTTCTTGGCTTTCGCCTCGGTGGTCGTCGAACCGTACGGCGAGAACTCCTGACCCGGCTGCTGGCCAAATTGGCCGTACTGGCCCGGCTGGCCGTATTGGCCCGGCTGCTGGCCGTATTGACCCGGCTGACCGGGCTGCTGGCCGTACTGAGCCGGCGGCTGGCCGTACTGACCTGGCGGCTGGTACGACGCCGGGCTGTAGGCGGTGGGCTGGCCGTACTGGTCACCCTGCGGGTACTGCGGCGGGGTGTACGTCGGCGGCTGCTGCGCTCCCTGATCCTGCTGCGGGTACTGCGGGTACTGCTGCGGCGTGTACGCAGGTGGTGGCGCACCCCAGGCCGGTGCCTCGGTGGTGGGCTGGTCGGGAGCCGAAGGCTGCTGCCACGCGGGCTGGTCACCCTGCGGCTGCTGACCCGCCCACGGCTGCGTCGGGTCGGGTCCCTGCGGTCCGCTCATCGTCTCTCCTTGGTCCTCATTCGCTATAACCGAAGCGTTGGGCCAAACTCTACCCTGCGTCAACTGCTACGACGCCGCGCCGAATGTCGCCGATGGCGCGTTTCGCGGCCGTCCGCAGGGCCGGTGTCGGCGCGGCGATGCGGACCTGGTCGAGCAGGTCGAGCACCTGGCGGCACCATCGCACGAAATCACCGGCGGACAACGGGGTTCCGCTACCCGTGGCGTCGGACGCGGCGAGCGCGGACGTCAGGTCACCGGAGCTCGCCCAGCGATATACGGCGGCTACGAACCCTGGGTCGGGTTCGCGGCTGGACGGCAGGCGATGACGCTGTTCGTCGGCCTTGATGTCGGTCCACAACCGGCGGGTCTGCGCCAGCGCACGGCGCACCGCGTTCGTCGCGACGTCGGGACCCGGTGCCGGACCGGCTGTGTCGCCGCGTGACTCGTACAACACCGACGACACCACGGCCGCCAGTTCGGCTGCCTGCAGACCGTCCCACGCGCCATGGCGGAGGCATTCGGCGACCAACAAGTCGCTCTCGCTGTAGATCCGCGCCAGCACCCGGCCGTCGTCGGTGGCCGTCAGATCGCCGTCGCGATCCTCGATGAAGCGACGTTCGGTGAGCAGCAGCACGATTCGGTCGAAGGTCCGCGCCAGCGAGTTGGTGGCCGCCGCCACCTTTTGCTGAATCTGTTCGTTGTCGCGTTCGATCCGCAGGTACCGCTCGGCCGTGCGCACCAACGCCTCCCGGTCGGATGCATGATGGCCGGGATGATTTCGCATCTTCTCCCGCATCACGAGCAGTTCGGGGTCGATGTCGGGATCCTCGGCGGCTCCGCTGCGCTTGCGCGACGGCACGTCGAGACGGGACGCCGCCGACAGCAGCGCCGAGGCGATGTCACGGCGCACCCGCGGTTGGCGGTGCTCGATGCGCTTGGGCAACGTCATGGTCCCCAGCTTCGCTGACGCACCGGTGTAGTCGGCCGAGGAAATCCTTCCCGCCCAACGGTGTTCGGTCAGGACGAGGGGCCGCGGCTCGTCGTCGTCGGTGGCGGGCTCGAGCACCACGGCCAAGCCACCCCGCTTGCCCTGACCGATCGTGATGATGTCGCCGCGGCGCAACGCGGTCAGCGCATCGTTGGTGGCTCTGCGGCGCTGCACCCGCGAGGCCCGCGCCTGCGAGCGTTCCCGCAAGGAGATCGCCGCCCGCAGGCGCGCGTACTCCAGGATCGGTGCGTCGGGTCCGCCGAGTTCCTTGGCGATCTGGGCGAGCATCCGCTCGCCGCGCTCGACGCCCTTGACCAGGCTGACTACCGACTTGTCGGCCTGATATTGGGCGAAGGACCGCTCCAGGAGCCGGTGCGCCTGCTCAGGACCCATGTGCTGGAGCAGGTTGATCGTCATGTTGTACGACGGCGCAAACGAACTGCGCAGCGGGAACGTCCGGGTCGAAGCCAGACCCGCGACGTCGGCGGGATCGACCGACGCGTCATTGGGCTGCCACAGCACGACGGCATGTCCTTCGACGTCGATGCCCCGCCGTCCCGCTCGGCCGGTCAACTGCGTGTACTCCCCAGGCGTCAGCGGTGCGTGCTCTTCGCCGTTGTACTTCACCAGGCGTTCCAGCACGACGGTGCGGGCGGGCATGTTGATGCCCAACGCCAGTGTTTCGGTGGCGAATACCGCCTTCACCAAGCCGGCGGTGAAGAGTTCCTCGACGGTGTGCCGGAACACCGGCAGCAGCCCGGCGTGGTGGGCGGCAAGCCCACGCAGCAGACCCTCGCGCCATTCGTAATAGCCGAGCACGACGAGATCGGACTCCGGCAACTCCGCGCACCGCCGGTCGATCACCTCGGCGATGCGGGCCCGTTCCTCGTCGTTGGTGAGCCGCAGGGGCGAGCGCAGGCATTGCTTGACCGCGGCGTCGCAACCGGCCCGCGAGAAGATGAACGTGATCGCCGGGAGCAGACCCTCCCGGTCCAGCGTGCCGATCACTTCGGGGCGTGCAGGCGGCCGGTACATGGTCGGCCTGCCGCCGCCGTGATCCCGACGGCCGGGCCGCCCCCGCCCACGCGGCTGCCAGTCGGACAGCCGGTCGGCCTCCTTGCGCAGCGAGATGTGGCGCAGCAGTTCGGTATCCACCAACGTGGGACTGCCCATGGTCTGATCGCCTTCGAACAAGTCGAACAACCGGTTGCCGACCATCATGTGCTGCCACAGGGGCACCGGCCGGTGCTCGTCGACCACGACGGTGGTGTCGCCGCGCACGGTCTGGATCCAGCCACCGAACTCCTCGGCGTTGCTCACCGTCGCCGAAAGGCTAACCAACCGCACCTCTTCGGACAGGTGCAGGATCACCTCCTCCCACACCGCGCCGCGCATGCGGTCGGCCAGGAAGTGCACCTCGTCCATCACCACGTGCGAAAGCCCCTGCAAGGCAGATGAATTCGCGTACAGCATGTTGCGCAACACCTCGGTGGTCATCACCACGACGGGCGCGCCTCCGTTGATCGACTGGTCACCGGTGAGCAGACCGACGCTTTCGGCACCGTAACGGCGCACCAGGTCGGTGTGCTTCTGGTTGCTCAAGGCCTTGATCGGCGTGGTGTAGAAGCACTTTCGGCCTGCGGCAAGCGCCAGGTGCACGGCGAACTCACCGACCACCGTCTTTCCCGCACCCGTCGGCGCGCAGACCAAAACGCCGTGCCCGGCCTCGAGTGCCGTGCACGCCCGCAGCTGGAATCCGTCGAGGGCGAACGGTAGCTCTCCGGCGAAGCGGCTCAGCTCGGGTGTCAGGTCAGGTGGCTTGGTCATCGACCGTCAGCCGGGACGGAGTGGGCACCGCGGTCGGCGCATCGACGGGCTCGGCCTCCCCGATCGGGGCAGCCTCGTCGTCCGGCACGTCGAGCGCGGCGCGGCGGGCCTTGCGTCGGTCGTTGAACCGCGCCACCTGGATGGCCAGCTCCAGCAGCAATGTCAGCGCCAGCGACAGCGCCAGCATCGAGAACGGATCCGAGCCGGGAGTCGCCAGCGCGGCGAACACGAAGAGGCCGAAGATCAGCCCGCGTCGCCAGCCCTTCAGCCGCTCGTAGGAGAGCATGCCGACCAGATTCAGCATGATGATCAGCAGCGGGAACTCGAAGCTGATGCCGAACACCAGCAGCAGGTTGATCAGGAAACCGAAGTACTGATCGCCCGAGAGCGCGGTGATCTGGACGTCGCTGCCGACCGTCAGCAGGAAGCTCAACGCCTTGGCCATCACCACGTAGGCCAGCACGGTGCCGCCGATGAACAAGATCGCGCCGAAGCCGACGAACACCGACGCGAACCGGCGTTCCTTCTTGTACAGCCCAGGGGTGATGAACGCCCACAGCTGATGCAGCCAGACCGGGCAGGCCAGCACGACGCCCGCGGTGAGCGCGACCTTGAGCCGCAGCATGAACTGGTCGAACGGCGCCGTGGCAAGCAGTCGGCATTCCCCGTCGGGGGCGATCGTGGCCCGCGCCGAGGCAGGCAACGAGCAGTACGGACCGCGCAGCCAGTCGCCGAGGCTGGGAAAGCCGAACGCGCCGTGCGTGTACCAGAAGAACCCGAGCGTCGTGGTGACGACGATCGCGGCGACCGCGATCAGCAGTCGGTTGCGGAGCTCTTGCAGATGGTCGACCAGCGACATCGTGCCGTCGGGATTGGCCCGCGACCGTCGACGGCGCGGGTCAAGCTTCTTGAAGATTCCGGGGGTCTGCACGGGCTCGTCGGTGGACGCCACTCATCGACGCGGCAGCGCGCCGCGGTCGGTGGAGGCGTGTGTCAGGCGGGGTGCTTGTCGGAGGACTGCTCCGGCGCGGGCGCCGGGGGTGCCGTGTCGACCCGCTCCGAGGCGATCGGAGTGGGCGCCGGAGCCGGCTGAGCCGCCTCTTCCGGCTTGCCGTCGGCCTGCATCTCCTTGATCTCGGACTTGAAGATGCGCATCGACTTGCCCAATGAGCGCGCCGCGTCCGGGAGCTTCTTGGCTCCGAACAACAGCACGAACACGGCGATCACGATCAACCAATGCCAGGGTTGTAGACCACCCAATTCGGTCACCTCCAGAAGTCAGTGCTGAGTCTACCCGTCGACCTCGACGGCGTTGCCCTCGTACGCCGCAAGAGCTGTCACGGCGACGTCGCGCACCCGGTCGGCCAGCGATTGCGGCTCAAGAACCCGCACCGCGGAGCCGAAACCCAGCACGAAACGCGCCATCCACTCATCGGAGGCGAAGGTCATGGCCGCCTCGCACGCGCCATCGGCCAATTCCCGCACGACGCGCAGCGGGTAGTAGTCGAACATCCAGGACGCGCTCCGGTCGATCAAGAGCGTCGCCGACGGAAGCGACGGATCGGCGTCGAACAGTGAGGTGTCCGGTCCGGCCTGCACGGCGGGCTCGGGGGGCGCCGACGGTTCGTCGAGCCCGTGCGCGTCGACGATGCGGTCGAACCGGAATAGTCGCACCGCCTCGGCCGTGCGGCACCACGCCTCGAGGTAGCTGTTGTCGCCGACCAACACCACCCGGATCGGATCGACGATCCTGGTCGACAGCGTGTCGTGCGACGCGGAGTAGTAGTCGATGCTCAGCGCCCGGCCGTCGCGCACCGCGGCCCGCACCGCTGCGGCCGCGTGGCTCTCCACGGGCGCGGGTTCGTCGACCGCCGTCCCTCCGCTCTCCTTCGCCGTTCCCGCGGCGGACTCGATCTTGGCGATCGCACTCCTGGCGGCCTCGGGGTCGACCATGCCCGGCACGTCGAGCAATGCCCGCAGCGCCACCGAGATGCCCGTCGCCTCCGGCGACGTCAGCCGCAGCGGGTGGTCCATGCCCGCCGAGAAGGTCACTTCGATTGTCTTGCCCGACATCTCGAAGTCGATCAGGTCGCCTGGGCTGTATCCCGGAAGTCCGCACAGCCACAGCTGTTCGAGGTCTTCGCGCAATTGCTTGACGCTGACACCGAGGTCGGTGGCTGCCTCGTCGAACGTGATCCTGGGGTTGGCCTGGAAGTACGGCACCATGTTCAACAGCCGGACCAACCGCGTGGAAACGCTACTCACGCGCCGACTCCGTCCGCCTGGGCGCGAAGCCTGGACACCACGTCGTCACGCAACGACTGCGGGTCGAGCACCAGCGCGTCGGCCCCGTACCCGGCGATTTCGCGGGCAAGTCGGTCCTGCCTGCCGATGTCGATGGCGATCTCGTCGCCCGCCCGACCAGCAAGCGTGCGCGACATCGTGACCGCCGCCTGCCGCCGCAGCGCGGTCGCGCGACCGTCGGCCACCCACACCCTGGCCTGCGCGCTTGGCGGCCACTCGGCCACTGCCCCGTGCACGATCTCGCGGAGGTCGACGCCGTCGGGCCGCCGCACCGCGTCGCGCGGGCCGACCGTGGCCACCTCCGAGCCGATCCGCGACAGCCTGAACGTGCGGGTGGCGTTGCGGTCGCGATCATGGCCGACGAGGTACCACCGGCCGCGGTGGGTGACCACACCCCACGGCTCGACGGTCCTGGTGATGAACGGGTCGCTGCGCGACGGACGGTGCTGGAACTGCACGGCCTGTCCGGAGTCGATGGCCGCCAACAGGATTCCCAACACCTCCTCCGAGCCCCGAAGGCCCGGCATGGCCGCCGCCGTCGAGATCGTCGCGCCTGCCTCTGGAGCGTCGACGTCGACACCCGCCGCCCGAAGCTTGAGCAGCGCTCCCTGGGTGGCGGTGACGAGCTCAGGGGACTGCCACAGCTGGGTGGCCACCGCTACCGCGGCGGCCTCGTCGGCCGTCAACTCGACCGGCGGCAGCGCGTAGGACTCCTGGTTGATCCGGTAGCCCTCGGTTGGATCCAGCGACGACACCCGACCGGTCTCCAGCGGGATGCCGAGGTCGCGCAACTCGTTCTTGTCGCGTTCGAACATCCGCGAGAAGGCCTCGTCACTGGGGCTGTCGGCGTACCCGTAGACCGTCGCGCGGATCCGTTCGGCGGTGATGAAGGTGCGGGTGGACAGGAGTGCAATGACGAGGTTCATCAAGCGTTCGACTTTGGAGATCCCCACCGAAACAGCCTAGGGCCAAGGGGGTCGAAACATGCGCACCAGGGCGAGCGAAGCGACGGGAAGAAGTGACCGAGTGGGCCGGCGAGCGTGGCAAGCTGAATCGACCGTCCATAGGAGGCACTCGCATCCACCGCATCGTGCACATCTGTTTGGTGGCCATTGCCCTGTGCACCGTGGCGGCCTGCACCCAGCGCACGGACGGGCACGCCGCCCCCGCTGCGTCGGCGTTCCCCGATCTCTCCCGCTACGACTTGGTCGAGGGCGATCACCACACCGAGGTCACGCAGCAATACTTCAGCGGCTCGACGTTCTCCACGCCTGATGGTCAACGCTGCTCCACCAACGTCCGGGACTACGCTCACCGGCTGTGGTGTTACGGGCCGCGGCCCGACAAGGGCGGCTACTGGGACACCTCGTTCGGACCCGACGACGCCGCATCCATCAAGCCGGCTGACCCACCGTCGCCGGACGTCGAGGCCAACCCGCAAGATTTTCTACCGCTGCCGGCCGGGCACCGGATCGCGCTCGGGAGCGGAATGGAGTGCGCCGTGAACGACTCCGGGTTGTTCGCGTGCCGTGCGGGCGACCACGGGTTCGTCTTCACCCCGACGAGTACCAGGCTGTTCTGACGAAACTCACGGGCACGAGAAGGCGAAGGGCGGGCACTGCACCGGTTCGAACGCTTCCGGCGGCGGGGGCGGGTCGCCTTCCCAGATGTTCCTGCTGACATTGCCCATGCCGACGCTGACGGCCCACCATTTGTGGCAGACGCTCATGTCCCAATCCACCCCAAGTCCCGGTCCGCCGGTGTGGGTGTCCATGTTGGTTCCGGCCATGCTCATTCCCGGACACCAGGTGTAGGGACCGCCGGCTTGAGCCGTGCCTGCGCCCAACCCCAACGCTGCAGCGGCCAGACCGCCGGTGACCAGTCCGGAAATGGCCAACCGTGCGAGTGGTCGTGGCGCGAAGAACCTGTTCATGCCGACGAGCGCACACCGACGGACCGGCTACCGATCACGACTTGCTAGATCACATGCTCGCGATGAGCCGCTTGACCCTTTCGTCGACCGACCGGAACGGGTCCTTGCACAACACCGTTCGCTGAGCCTGGTCGTTGAGCTTGAGGTGCACCCAGTCGACGGTGAAGTCACGGCCCGCCGCCTGCGCAGCGCTGATGAACTCGCCACGCAGCTTGGCGCGGGTCGTCTGCGGCGGTTCATTGACCGCGGCTTCGATCTCCTCGTCGGTGGTGATGCGTGCGGCCAACCCCTTGCGCTGCAGCAGGTCGAACACACCGCGGCCACGCTTGATGTCGTGGTAGGCGAGATCGAGCTGGGCGATCTTGGGGTCGGACAACTCCATGTCGTAGCGATCCTGGTAGCGCTGGAACAGCTTGCGCTTGATCACCCAGTCGATCTCCGTGTCGACCTTCGCGAAGTCCTGGCTCTCCACGGCGTCGAGCTGACGACCCCACAGATCGACGACCTGCTCGATCTGCGCGTTGGGTTCCCGGGTCTGCAGATGTTCGACGGCCCGGCTGTAGTACTCGCGCTGAATGTCGAGGGCGCTGGCCTGCCGTCCGCCAGCCAGCCGCACGGGACGGCGGCCGGTCAGGTCGTGGCTGACCTCGCGAATGGCGCGGATCGGGTTGTCCAGCGAGAAGTCACGGAACGGGACGCCCGCTTCGATCATCTCCAGCACCAGCGCGGCGGTGCCAACCTTCAGCATCGTGCTGGACTCGCACATGTTCGAGTCGCCGACGATGACGTGCAGGCGCCGGTACTTCTCGGCGTCGGCGTGCGGTTCGTCGCGGGTGTTGATGATGGGACGCGATCGCGTCGTCGCCGACGACACGCCCTCCCAGATGTGTTCGGCGCGCTGACTCAGGCAGAACGTGGCGGCCTTGGGCGTCTGCAGCACCTTGCCCGCGCCGCAGATCAACTGGCGGGTGACCAGGAACGGCAGCAGCACGTCGGAGATCCGGGAGAACTCGCCGGCCCGGACGATGAGGTAGTTCTCGTGGCAACCGTAGGAGTTGCCCGCCGAGTCGGTGTTGTTCTTGAACAGGTAGATGTCGCCGCCGATGCCCTCGTCGGCCAGCCTCTGCTCAGCGTCGATCAGCAGGTCCTCGAGAACGCGCTCGCCTGCGCGGTCGTGGGTGACCAACTGAACGAGGCTGTCGCACTCGGCCGTCGCGTACTCGGGGTGTGATCCGACGTCCAGGTAGAGCCGCGCACCGTTGCGGAGGAACACGTTGGAGCTGCGGCCCCACGACACCACCCGACGGAACAGATAGCGGGCGACCTCGTCCGGGCTCAACCGCCGGTGGCCATGGAACGTGCACGTCACACCGAATTCGGTCTCGATGCCCATGATTCGTCGCTGCACGTCAACGAGCTTACGGGTTGCCTCGCCGCCACGTATTGACACCCGCAAGGCGCTCCGTAACGGTTTGTGCATGACCGCGGACACGCGGGCGCAGACCGCCTCGGGAACTTGGCGCGCCGTGATCGTGTTCGTGGCGCTCACCGCATTACTCAGCGGCGTCTTCTGGGCGTTCATCAACCTGACGCAGACGGTCACGGCGCTGTACGTCTTCGCGCTGATGTGGATGCCAGGACTTGCCGCGGTGTTGACGTGCCGCATCGTTGGTCGCCCGCCGAGCTCGCTTGGCCTCGGCAGGTGGAACGGCCGGTTCGTCCTCATCGCCTATGCGATCCCCATCGCGTACTGCCTGGTCGCGTCGCTGGGCACCTGGTTTCTCGGCTTCGGCGGCTTCCCGAACGGCGAATTCGTCGAGACGGTGGCGACCACGCTGGGTCTGCCCGACGCGCCGCACTGGGTGGTGATCGCGCTGTTCGTCGTCCTGCAGGGCACCACCGGCATGATCGCGGGGGTCGGCGCCGCTGCCGGTGAGGAGATCGGGTGGCGCGGGTTCCTGGTGCCCGAGCTGGCAAAGGTGTTGCCGTTCACCGGGGTTGCGTTGGCGTCCGGACTGATCTGGGCGTCGTGGCACTACCCCATCACGTCGGTGGTGTACCGCGACGCAGGCGTTCCCGCGTCGTTCTGGCTGCCGACGTTCACGTTCGTTGCGGTGGCGATCAGCTTTGCGCAGGCTTGGTTGCGGCTGCGTACCGACAGCCTGTGGCCGCCGATCTTTCTGCACGCCAGCCATAACCTGTGGATGCAGTCGATCTTCTTCCCGCTGACCAGCGAACGCGAATACACCAAGTGGGTCGCCGGCGACCTCGGGCTGGCGTTCGTCGCAGTGGCCGCGGTAGTCGCGGTGGTGTTCTGGGTCAAGCGGCGAGACTTGCCCAGTTCATATGACGCTCAACGAGCCTGACGGTGCGCCCAGGATCCGCTCGAAGGCCTCGACGTACGCGGCCAGCACGCGTCGGATGTGCGGCCCACTGATGTCCGCGCCGACGTTGCCATCGGCCGCGATCGCATCGATGAACGCATCGGCTAGGTGAATGCCCATTCCGGTGATGATCAGCGACGCCTCGTGCGGATGGCCAGTGTCGAAGACGCCCTCGTCGCAGCCCTGCCGGATGATCGCTTCCAGCAGGGGTGCGGTGGTCCGCATCGACTCCTTCGACAGCTTCTGCCGCAGCAGAGCATCGTCCTCGCGGGGCAGTCGCATGACCGTCGACACCGTGGTGACGTTCTCGGACTTCCACGCGTGTTCGGTCCGGAAGTAGGCGTGCAGTTTGTCGATCGCACTGAGCTTCGGATCCTCGACGACGGCCCGCAGCTCTCGCATGGCGCCTTCACCCATCGCTTCGACGACGCCCTCCAACAGGGCGTACTTCGACCGAAAGTAGTGATACAGCGCGCCCTTGGACATGCCCGTCTTCACCAGGACGTCCTCGATCGTCATCCGCTCGTAACCCTTGTCGCGCAACAACTCACTGGCGGCGTCGAGAATCTCCTGGCGGCGTGCGGCGTACTCATCGGGCTTGACCTGACGCGCCAAGATCTGAACCTCCCGCCGTTGACGTCTGTCCGTTGCCGAGTTTACCCTATTTAATAGACCGTCAGCCGGTTTATTAATAGGAGAGTGACGACATGCCCGACCCCACCCCAGAATCGTTGCAGCGCACGCGGGCATTCGCCCGTGTGATCGGACCGTTCGTCGCGCTCGCCACCGTGATCGTCGCGATCCGATTACCGGATCTGACGGGCCTGGTGAACGACCTCTTCGCCAACGCGGTGCTGCCCTGGATCCTCGGCGCCATGATGCTGGCCTGCGGGCTCCTCGTCATCGCCTTCCACCAGTACTGGTCGAGTGTCGCCGCCGTCCTCATCTCGTTGTTCGGTTGGTTCGTCGCCCTGCGCGGATTGACGCTGATGGCGTTTCCTTCGGCAATCCAGACCGGGGCGGACGCGACAACGACTGGCTCCGGGCTACTGATCGCTGCGCGGGTCTTCTTCGGACTGCTGACGGTGATGGGTCTGTGGCTTTCGTTCGTCGGCTGGCGACCACCGACGCCTGTGGATGAATTCAGCGCGCCAGCCCGCGACTCTGTCAGCGTGAGGCATGGGGGAAATTCTCGAGGTTGATCTGACCCAGCTACGCGGGGTCGCCGATCACGTCATGTCAGCGGCCGACTCGGTGGCTGAGATGCGTTGGCCCGCACTAGATGCCGACGAACTGCGTGGGGCGGCAGTCGGCGGCATCGCGGCACCGGTTCTCATCGCCGCGCGGCTCGACGACGTCATCGCCAACATGCGCGGGTGGGCGATGGCGGCGCACCTGTCCGCCGACGCCTTCGAGCGCGCGGAGATCCGCAACGCCGGGCGCGTCGACGGGCCGTGACCCGGCCGACCATCGCGCAGGCGCTGGCGTGGCGTCCCGAGGCCTTGCGCGAGCTCGGGGCCGGGTGGGGCGCCGCCGCAGACACGGTGCGCGCCAATGCCGGGGCCGTCGGATCGTCGCCACCGGACTGGCGCGGGCGCACGGCCGACGAGGCGTCGGCGCGGATGCGCAGCCTGGTCGAAGAGGCCGACGCGGTCGCGGGCACCCTTGGCGCAGCCGCGGCGGCCGCCCGCGCCGGCTGCGACCGCATCGCCGCGGCACGGGCCGAGCTGCTGGCCAGGGTGGCAGAGGCCAAAGCCCTGGGTTTCGGCGTCGCCGACGACGGCACCGTGACACCCGCCGCGGTCGGCGCGGCAGCCTTGACCGAGGGCATCGGCGCGGCATTGGACCAGTTGGGCGAGGCGGATGCCGACGCCGCGCAGGACATCGACGCCGCGGTCGACGTGACTGCGGACTGGGCGACCACCAGCCGTGACCGGATTGCCGGCCAGATCGAGGCGATGACGCCTGCGCAGCGCGCCCGGCTGATCGAGGAGGCGCCATCGATCGTCGGCAACACCAACGGAGTGCCGTGGGGCATGCGGTTCGCGGCCAACCGCATGAACATCGCACAGGCCGTCAGGGACGAGACCGGCACCGGTCCAGACGCCTTGCGCCGCATCGCCTTCTACCTCGATCTGCTGCGCGAGGTCGACGACCCGGCAGGCAGCGGGCAGCGCGTCGATCGGCACATACTGGCGTTCGATCCGGCCAGGTCCACGCTGGTGGAACTGAACGGAGACCTCGAAACCGCACGGAGCGTCGCGGTACTGGTACCCGGCATGAACACCACCGTCGAGGGATCGGCCTCCAACACCGACACCGCAAGGCGCTTCGTCGCGGCGACCCACGGCGAGGTGGCGGCCATCACCTATCTCGGGGGTCAGTTCCCGCACGGCGGCAACGTGGTTGCCGCACTCGCCGAGGCCGCCGATCCCCACTTCGCGCTGGAGATGGCGCCGAGGCTGGCGGAGTTCAGCGCCGACGTCGACCGCACGGTCGACGGAACCGGCAGGCAGGTTGCCGTGACCTACGTCGGCCATTCCTATGGCGGCTCCATTCTCGGCACGGCCGAGGCGCTTGGCATGACCGCCGACCGCACGCTCTACGTCGCTGCCGCGGGCGCAGGTGTCGGCGTCGACGATCCCGGTGATTGGCACAATCGCAACCCGAACGTGCTGCGGTTCTCCATGACGGCGCCCGGCGACGTCATCGAACTCGTCCAAGGCCTGCCCGGCGGGCCGCACGGCGCCGACCCCGACGAGATGCCCGGTGTGATCCGTTTGGCCACCGGTCATTACGACGACGGAAGGCCGATGGCAGGACCGCGGGCGCACACCGACGTCATCGACCGTCCAGACTCCGATTCGTGGCGCACCATCCTGGCCGTGATCACCGGCGACCGCGAGCACATTCAGGTCGCGGGATGACCCCCTGGGTCTAGAGTCGCCGCAGGGACCGACCAAAGGGGAATCTCATGGGCTTCAACCCGAAGGATGCCGTCGAATCGGCGAGGGACATCGCGACGAACGCCGTTGAGCGCTCAGCGGACATCGTCGAAAGCGCTGGTCACATCATCAAGGGAGACGTCAGCGGCGGCGTAAGCGGCATCGTCCAGAGCTCGATCGACATCGCCACCCACTCGGTCGAGAAGGTCAAGGAGATCGTCACCGGCAGGGACGACGACGAAGCGGAGCGACCGGAGTAACCAAGCTGCGCGCCCTCAGATGGCGCGCAGCCCGTCGAGCACGAACCCGAGGTGACGGCGCCACACGGCGTCGTCGCCGTCGGACATCGAGATCACCTTCGACATCGCCCAGACCAGCGTGGCCAGGTCGTTGGGCCCGAAGTCGCGCCGCAGCACCCCCGCGTCCCTGGCACGTTCCGTCACGGCGTCCATCACTCCCCCTGCACGCCCGCACTCGGCGGCCACGTCGACCGCGCCGACGGGGCTACGCGAGATCGCATCGTTGAATGCGCGGTCACGCGCCTGCATGACGAACATGCCGTCGAGGAACCCCGTGAATCCCCGCCACGCGTCGGGGTCGGCCAGGGCCGTTGTCGCAAGCCGATCGAATTCCGCCAACCGCTCCGGTAACACCGCGTCGAGAAGCGCTCCGCGATTCGGGAAGTGGTTGTACAGCGTGCCGATGCTGACGCCGGCGCGGCGCGCGACCTCGTCGAGGGGCACGTCCACGCCGCGCTCGCCGAACAGGTCGGCGGCCGCCGCGACCAGGCGGTCGCGGTTGCGCGCGGCGTCGGCGCGCATGGCCTGTGGCATGGCCCGATCTTACCTAAGTTGAGCTTAACCTCAAGTTCTGGTACTAAGTTGAGTATGACCTCAACTTCTCCTCGTCCCGTCCTGCTCGTCATCGGCGTCGGCCCCGGGCTCGGCATGTCGGTCGCTCACCGGTTCGGCTCCGAGGGCTATGCCGTCGCACTGGTCTCCCGCAGCTCAACGCGGCACGCCGATTACCTGAAATCGCTGGCCGACGCGGGCGTGGAGGCCGCGGCGTTCGTCGCCGACGCCGCCGATCCGAGTGCGCTGCGATCGGCGATCGACGCGGTCCGTGACCGCTTCGGCCGTATCGACGTCGGTTACTACGGACCTGCCGCAGGCCTTCCATTGGCCGACATCCTCGACCTCGACGCCGCGGGTGCCGAGACCGCGCTGCGCGACGTGGTGCCCGCAGTGGACTTCGCCTCGCTGCTCCTACCCGAACTGCGGGAACGGGGCGACGGCGGGCTGTTGTTCGCGGGCGGTTTGAGCAGCGTGGTCCCCATGCCCCCGCTGGGCGGCCTGGCGCTGGCGTCGGCGGTACTGCGGAACTACGCGCTGACCTTGCATGCCGCATTGGCGCCGATCGGGGTCTATGCAGGCACGGTGACCATCGGTGGCCTGATCGAGCGGGGCGACCTCCATCGCGCGCTGGTCGAGGACCCCGATCGGTTCGGGAACCTGTCGGTGTCGCCCCTGAACCCGGACGAGCTGGCGGACCTGCTGTGGACGTTGTTCCGCGACCGCACCGAGCCGGAGGCCGTCGTCAACGCCCTGATTGCCTGAGCCGCACGTCAGATCTCCCACTTGAAACGCCAGGCCACCGCCGCCACGATCAGGGCGAGAACGCCGATGAGGAGGGGGATGGGGAGCCAGTAAATGCACCCTGGCACGACAAGGATCACTCCCAACACCAGAGGTGTTCGCCAGCTCGTGGGGGCACGCTCCTGGCGCTCCTGTGTGAAGCGGCCAACGTGTTCGGAGAAGGTCTGCGGCCCTCGTTCGTCGACCAGATCGGACGCCAGACCGAATTTCTCGGCAAGCAAGAGCCAGTCCGCCTCTACGGCAAGGTAAGCGGGGCATTCTCGACTTGGGCCGCTTGCGCCAGTCACCCGGTGGCGGGTGCGGCTGGATGGTCAAGTCTGGCAAACCGGGTCCGTCCAGGACCAAACCGGGAATCCCGCCGTACTCTGTCGGCTTTGCGGTCACCTCCGCAAGGAAAGCAGGCAATGAGCGCGCCGTTGTTGGGGTCGCAGCCGTTCAGGTCGATCACCCGGATCGAATCCTTGGCCACGTCGACCGCGAGGGCCGGTGTTTGCGGGTCCGAGCTGGCGTACCGATAGAGCAGACAGCGGCGGATGGGTTCCGCCGGGCCCTGGCCCGGTACGGGTCCGCTCAGTTCGGTCTTGGCGCGGTCCAGAAACGCATCGACCTCGCCTTCGTGGTAACCCAGCTGTCCAATCGGCGGCTTGGAGAACGCCACATCGCGAAGATCCGCTGGAGTAACACCACCCGGTGCCGCCGGATTTCGCAGCGTTGCCTCGACGCGGTCGACGAACGCATCGACCTCGCCTCGGTGGTAACCGCGGCCGCGGGACGCGTCAGAGAAGGCGACGCTCTCCGGGTCGACGTGGTCCACCCGAAGATGGTCCCACCTGGGACACCGCGACTTCGGGTATTCGCGGACGCCCGTAGTACTAGTCGGCGTCCGATTCCGGCTTGGGCCCCGCCTCCAACGCAGGCAGAAGCGGTTCCAACGCAGAAGCCGGGATCCGCCGGAAGGCGCGCCGCGGCCTGCTGGCATCGAGGACGGCGACCTCCAGCGTCGAGGTGTCGAGTGTCCGAAGTTCGGTCCCAGTCCATCCCCTTCGAAGACGGACGAGGAAACGAGCTCACCGTCTACACGGGTTGATCCGAAACCCAGTGTTGCTAGCGGGTTGGTGCGGCCCGCGCCATGGCGAAGATGCGGAGCTGAGGCGCAAGGGCTTCAACGCCGTTTGCTCGGTGCTCACAGGATCGCGGGCCGTGACATCGGCGGGACTCCAGTGCGTCTATTGATGCGCAAGGTCGCTGTGAGCGACACTTCGTGCTCGCCAAGGGCCTCCACAATTTTGCTCCGCCGCTCGTCGGCTCTGGCCTCGCAGCGGGAACCGGCGGCGAAGGACTAGACCTTACTACTCGGGAGGCCCAGATCCTGATGACGCTGGAACTGGTCGTCAGCACGCGCTTCGAGGCAGCGGCACTGTCCCGCACCATCCGGCTACCCCAAGGCTGAGCACACGGGAACTAGTCCCTGGCCCATCCAAAATCAGCTCTGATGGTCCATGTACGACGGCGTTGCGGACTCCGATAGTGGTGGGGTGCTCCCTGAGTTAGCTGAAAGCGTTGCGAGGCGATCGCTGGAAATTGAAGCGGCCCCGGCCGGTTCGACGCCATGTGCATCGAATCGATCGGTCACGAAGCCGGGCCTCTGTATTGCGCGGTTGCTTCACGCCTCGGATCCTGCACGCACCCGTTCATCGCAGCGACCCTCCGCATTGCGTCATTTCGCATTGGGCGGACGTTGCCGAGACGACGCGTGCCGGACGCCTGCGCCTGCAATCGACTACCTCCCCGCTGCACACACGAGTTTTGGCGACTTCGCGGCGAGTGACATCGCCGCGGCAGGTGACTGGGTGTTCCCAGGTACGGGTGCCCATCTTTTCGACGATCACAACAGGGGGACAGCATGAGGAATTCAGCGTTGTACGTCGGGCGGATCGGCGGATTGGCCGTGGCCCTCGGGATCGGAACCGCCGTGGCCACCGGCCACGGGCTGGCGCTGGCCGACACCACCGATGGTGCGGGCCCGGCATCGAACGACACGTCACAATCCAAGTCCGAGTCGCCGGACGCCGGACCCAAGGCAGCCTCGGTTGAGTCGACAGCACCGGGCCAGGATGCCGGGTCGGGGAGCTCGCCGTCCGCGGATTCTGAGCGAGACGAGTTGGCCCGCAGCGGGATTGTGCAAAGCAGCGGCGGCGCTCACACCAGTACCAAGCCATCCACCGGAGTCGACACCATCCCCGATGACCCGTCGGGGGTGGTGTCGACCATTGAGGGCAGCGGGTCGGCACCGGTCGACACCGGGCCACCCACATCCGGTGAAGACACCAAGACACCGACCACCGGCCAACCAGCCGTTGACCCACCCGGCTCATCCCAGCCAGAGTCGCAATCCGCGCGCCACTCGATCACCACGTCCCACCGGTCGTCGCAGGCCGACACCAAGCCCGCCCCGGACGTCGACGCTGGGACAGTGACTACCGGTAACTCCGGGACGGTCAATGGCGCGGGACGAGCGGCGGTCGACGCCACAGTCATGACTGCGGACGCCAAGCGTCAGGCGGTCGAACTGAACCCCGCACTCACGACCGGGAAGTCGGCGTCAACTGTGGAGACTTTTTCGGCGGCCAACAGCCAACTGGTGATGGACCAGGACGCAACGGCACCACAGGCGACGATCTCCGCGCCGGCCATCGTTGCCGGCCTGCTCGGCGCCCTTGGGTTCAGCCCACTGGCCTCCACCGACCCGCTCCCACCGACTGCGCCGCCACCGACGCTGTTCGCCCTGCTGGAATGGGTTCGCCGAGAGATCAACCGGACGTTCTTCAACCAAACGCCCACGATTGCCTATGACCCGGCCCAAAACAGCCTCGTCGACGGCAGCATCGTCGGCAAGTTCACTGCCGTGGACGCCGACACCGCCTCGCATACCTTCACCGCAACCAAGCCTGCCCATGGGGAGGTAACGGTCGATGCCGACGGCAACTTCACCTACACGCCCGATGCCTCGTACAAGGGCCCGGACTCATTCCAGGTCACCGTCACCGAGGTCGACGAGGGCGGGATGCACATCCACGGCCTGCCCGGTCTGCTCAATCTCGTCACGTTCGGATTGCTCGGCGATAGCGGGCATGCCTCCACCCAGACCATCACCTTCGGCGCATACACGGCTTCGACGGTCGTTTCTGGTCTCGACGAGCCGACGGATTTCCGGCTCCTGCCGGACGGTCGAATCGTCTTCGCCGAAAAGGGCGGAGCGATCAGGGTGGCCGGCACAGACGGCCAGCTGCAGGACACTCCGCTGATCACGCTGCCGACCAGCACCTATTGGGCGCGTGGGGTGGCCGCCATCGAGCTGGACCCCGACTACGAGGAAAACGGCCACATCTACGTGTCATATGTCAGGTCGGACAACTATCAACGGTTGTCGCGCCTGACGGTGACCGATCCGGACGCTGCGGTCCTGACAGTGGACCCAGACTCTGAGAAGGTCCTCGTGCAAGGCACACAGCCGGCAGGCGACGACCATCACGGCGGCGGCCTCGCGTTCGGGCCCGACGGCAAGCTCTACTGGTCGGTGGGCGACAACGTCTGCTGCAGTGTGGTCGATGGCAGCAATTCACAAAACCTCTCCAACATCTACGGCAAGGTCTTGCGCCTCAACCCGGACGGCACGGCGCCGGACGACAACCCGTTCCCCAACGCGTCCGGGGCCGGCCCGCTGGTGTACGCGACCGGTTTCCGCAACCCGTTCCGGTTGGCGTTCACGCCGGACGGCCAGCTCCTGGTGGTCGATGTGGGCCAGTCCACCTGGGAAGAGCTCAACCTCGTGACGGCGGGCGGCAACTACGGCTGGCCCGGCGCTGAAGGACCCTGCGACGGCATCGGCACAGCCAACTGCTCAACACCGTCCTCGTACGACAACCCGATCTATGCCTATCGCCATTCATCCGGCGGCAATTCGATCACGGCTGTCATGGTCAATACCGGAGTGACCTCCGGCGGTGACCAAAACACCGTTCTGATAGCGGATTTCAGTCAAGGCTGGGTCAAGGAGTTGACGTTCAATTCCGACTACTCGTCGCTGATCAGCGAGCGGATGTTCGACTCCGCGGCGGCCGGCAACACGAACCAGCTCCTTCAGGACGCCGACGGGAACATCTATCAACTGACATTCGACGGCAAGCTCACCCGGATTGTCCTAGAAACCGAAGTGCCGCCAACCGTGTGACGGTGAGCGGCCACCACGGGCGTGACCGGGTCGCAACCGTTCTAGTCGCCGTCCGATTCCGGCTTGGGCTCCGCCTCCAACGCAGGCAGAAGCGGTTCCAACGCAGGCGCCGGGATCCGCCGGAAAGCGCGCCGCGGCCTGCTGGCATCGAGGACGGCGACCTCCAGCGTCGAGGTGTCCAACGTCCGAAGTTCGGTACCTGGCGCCGATCCGTTGCTGGCGATACCGACCCGGAGAGCGTCCACGGCGATCTTCACCGCCTCACTCAGGCTCGCATTCTCGGCGTAGGAGTCGTTGAGCGCGGTGATGATCGGCTCGGTGGTGCCACCCATCACCACGAAGTGCGGCTCGTCGGCGATCGACCCGTCATACGTGATGCGATACAACTCCGGCGCCTTGACCTCACCGAAGTGGGCCACCTCGGCCACGCACAACTCGACCTCGTAGGGCTTGGCCTGCTCGGTGAAGATCGTGCCGAGCGCCTGCGCGTACTGGTTGGCCAACTGGCGACCGCTGACGTCGCGGCGGTCATAGGCGTAGCCGCGGGTGTCGGCGTACTGGATGCCGCCACGGCGCAGGTTGTCGAACTCGTTGAACCGGCCGACGGCGGCAAAGCCGATCCGGTCGTAGATCTCACTGACCTTCTGCAGCGACCGCGATGGGTTCTCGGCGACGAACAGCACGCCATCGGCATAAGCGAGGGCGACGACGCTGCGGCCCCTGGCGATGCCCTTGCGTGCGAGCTCCGAACGCTCGCGCATCGCCTGCTCGGGCGAGATGAAGTACGGGAAGCTCACAGCTCGGCCTTCCCGTCGTGCGGACCGGACTTATCAGCGCGCGAACGACTTTCGATGACCTCGCGGGCCAATACGGCGATGCGCTGTTCGCCGATCTCCTCAGCCCCCTCGGCGCCGATGACCACGGCCGTCGGGTAAATCCCGCGGACCAGATCCGGACCACCCGTGGCCGAGTCGTCGTCCGCCGCGTCGTAGAGCGCTTCGACGGCCACTCGCAGCGCGGACTCGGCGTCGGTCACCCGGCTGTACAGCTTCTTGATCGACGACTTCGCGAAGATGGAACCCGATCCGACCGACTGGTAGCCCTCGAGCTCGAGGTTCGTGCCACCAGCGGCGTCGAACGACACGATCCGTCCCGCGGCCTGCGAGTCAGAATCATCGAGGTCGTAACCCACCAGCAGCGGCAATGCGATGAAACCCTGCAGCGCCGCCCCGAGGTTGCCGCGCACCATGATGGCCAGCCGGTTCACCTTGCCTGCGAACGTCAGCGGCACGCCCTCGAGCTTTTCGTAGTGCTCGAGCTCGACGGCGTACAGCCGGGCGAACTCGACGGCGATCGCGGCCGTCCCTGCGATGCCGGTGGCCGTGTAGTCGTCGGTGACGTAGACCTTCTGGACGTCGCGACCGGCGATCATGTTGCCCTGCGTCGACCGGCGGTCACCGGCGATCAGCACGCCGCCGGGGAACTTGATCGCCACGATCGTGGTGCCGTGCGGAAGCGCATTCGTCGGACTCGGCGGCACGCCATCGGACCCGACCGTGCTACCTGCCGGGAGCAGGTGCGGCGCCTGTCGGCGCAGCATCTCCGAGAAGGACGAGGAGTCCATCGCAGACGTCGGGGAAATCGATTGGTTGAAGGCCAGCTTGTCGCTATGCGGCCAGATCACTGTCCGCCCTTTTGGACGTATGCACGCACGAAGTCCTCGGCATTCTCCTCGAGTACGTCGTCGATCTCGTCGAGCAGATCGTCGGTCTCCTCCGTGAGCTTCTCGCGACGCTCCTGCCCAGCCGCACTGGTGCCGGTGGGATCGTCGTCGTCGCCGCCACCACCGCCACGGTGAGTCTGCTCCTGAGCCATCGCCGCCTCCTGCTCGTCATCGGTGGACTAATAGCCCGCCGGTTGGTTCCACACTACCGTTCGAGGGCCGAAATGCCTGGGATCGGCCGGAGCCATCCCCCGTCGCTTCGCTCGCCCCGGCGCGTCAGTTCGTCAGCTGTTCCACGAGTTCCGCGGCGCTGTGGACCGAATCGAGCAACGCACCGACGTGGGCCTTGCTTCCCCGCAGCGGTTCCAGCGTGGGAATCCGCACCAGCGAGTCGCCGCCGAGGTCGAAGATCACCGAGTCCCAACTCGCCGCGGCGATGTCCGCGCCGAATCGCCGAAGGCATTCGCCGCGGAAGTACGCGCGTGTGTCGGTCGGCGGGTTGTCGACCGCATCGAGCACCTGTTGTTCGGTGACGAGCCGCTTCATCGAGCCGCGCGCCACCAGGCGGTTGTAGAGGCCCTTGTCCAGTCGGACGTCGGAGTACTGCAGGTCGACCAGGTGCAGGCGGGGTGCCGACCAGCTCAGGTTCTCCCGACGCCGGAAGCCCTCCAGCAGTCGCAGCTTGGCAGGCCAGTCGAGGATCTCGGCGCACTCCATCGGGTCGCGCTCGAGCAGGTCGAGCACTTCTGCCCAGGTCTCGACCACCCTGGTGGCGGCAGGATCCGGGTCACGGCTGTCGACGAGCTTGGCCACCCGGTCGAGGTAAATGCGTTGCAGCGCAAGCGCAGTCAGCTCGCGTCCGTCGGCCATCGCCACCGTCGCTCGAAGCGACGGATCTCGGCTCACCACGTGAACGGCGTGCACCGGTCGTGCCAATGCCAGATCGGCGAGGTCGAAGCCCTCCTCGATGAGGTCGAGCACCAGGGCCGTGGTGCCCACCTTGAGGTAGGTCGACGTCTCAGCGAGGTTGGCGTCGCCGATGATGACGTGCAGTCGGCGGTACTTGTCGGCGTCGGCGTGCGGCTCGTCGCGGGTGTTGATGATGCCGCGTTTCAGCGTGGTCTCCAGGCCGACCTCGACCTCGATGTAGTCCGCGCGCTGCGACAGCTGGAACCCGGGCTCGTCGCCCCCTGGACCGATGCCGACCCGCCCTGAGCCCGTGATCACCTGGCGCGACACCAGGAACGGCGTCAGGCCGGCGATGATCGACGAGAACGGCGTCTGACGCGACATCAGGTAGTTCTCGTGCGTCCCGTACGAGGCGCCCTTGCCGTCGACGTTGTTCTTGTACAGCTGCAGTTTGGCGGCGCCGGGCACGCTGGCGACGTGGCGCGCCGCGGCCTCCATGACGCGTTCGCCTGCCTTGTCCCAGATCACGGCGTCGATCGGGTCGGTGACCTCGGGCGCGGAGTACTCCGGGTGGGCGTGGTCGACGTAGAGCCGCGCCCCGTTGGTGAGGATCATGTTGGCCGCACCGACCTCGTCGGCGTCGACGACCGGCGGCGGGCCCGTCGCCCGGCTCAGATCGAATCCGCGGGCGTCACGCAGCGGCGATTCCACCTCGTAGTCCCACCTGGTGCGCTTGGCCCGCTGGATCCCCGCGGCGGCCGCATAGGCCAGCACGGCTTGGGTCGACGTGAGGATCGGATTCGCGGTCGGGTCGGACGGCGAGGAGATGCCGTACTCGACCTCCGTTCCGATGATCCGTTGCATATGGTCAGCCTAGGCGACGTACCGCAGTAGCCTGCGACCGTGCCGTCCGAGCAACCCGACGTAGCCGCGCCCCAGTTCGTGGCCGCGCTCGGCGCCGCCATGTCCGCGGCGAACTATCCGGTCACGATGGTGCACCAGGTGATGGCACAGACGGCTCGCGCGTACGGCCTCGACCACGCGTTTCTGGCGCTCCCCAACTACGTACAGGTCGGCAGCGCCTCCGGCGAGGGCATCTACATCGCCAACCCCGATTTCAACGTGCGCTACGACCAGTCCTTCCCGCTGGCCAAGTTGGTGGCGCAAGCACCGTCGGGAACGGTCAGCCCTGCGGAAGGCATGGCCGAGATCGATCGAATTCGCAATCTGGACAAGCGATTTCCGGTGTGGATCACAGTCATCGGCTATGCGGTGCAGAGCGTCGGGCTCGCACTGATCCTGCAGCCAACACCGTGGAGTCTCTACGGTGCCGCGGTCCTAGGTCTGCTCGTCGGCGTGCTGAGCGTGATCGGCCGTCGCATCGAGGCCATCGGCTACATGCTCCCGACCGTGTGCGCGTTCCTCGTCGCGTTCGTCGTGTTCAAGTTCGAGAGCCGATGGCACGTCGGGACCGACAGCCTGCGCGCGCTCGCGGCGCCGCTCGCCACCTTTCTCCCTGGCGCCGCCATCACGCTTGCGGTCATCGAGCTGGCCACCAACCACGTGGTCTCCGGGGCCAGCCGGTTGGTGGCGGGCTTCATGCAGATCGCTCAGTTGGCCTTTGGCATCCTCATCGCGGCGCAGATCGCGGGCATCCCCGATGCCAGCCTCGTCACGACCCAGTTGAACCGGCTCGGCCCGTGGGCGCCGTTCCTCGGGGTGCTGGTGTACGGACTGGGGATATGGCTGAACTTCGCTCCCCCTGCGAAGTTCCTGCCGTGGATGGTGCTGATGCTCTACGTCGCCTACGGGGGCCAATGGGTCGGCAATGAACTGCTCGGCAGCTATGCGAGCGGGTTCGGCGGCGGCTTGGCGCTAATCCTGTTCGCGTTGGCGATATCCCACCGCCCCAACACACCGCCGACGATGTCGCTGGTGGTGCCGGGCTTCTGGCTGCTGGTTCCCGGGTCGCTGGGGTTCATGGGCATCACGCAGCTTCTCGGCACGCACAGCTCCGCGGTGTTCACGGCCACGCTGATCTCGATGATGTCCATCGCGATCGGCGTGCAGACGGGACTTCTGCTGTGGCGCGCGGCCATTCAACTGACGGCCTCGCCCGACCGGCGCGCCTTTCACGATTGACCGCGAAACCTGGTGGAGGACCTCGATGACCTCGTCCGAAATAGCCGCGCGACGCGCCGCCGAGCGCTGGTTCCTCGACCGCGGCCTGCCATCGGTGGTGACGCAGCGCGCACGGCTGCGGGCGGTGTGGCCCCGGTCGGCGCCCGCGCTGGCGGGGTTCGCGACGTTGGCGCTCTGCACGACGGCCATCTACCTGCTGACCGGCTCGGCGAGGATCGACGTCGACGGCGAACCCACCGCCAAGGAGTGGGTGGTGCTCGTGATCCTCGTCCTCGCGATACCGCTGGCGGTTCTCGCCGGATGGTTCGTCGCCAGGATGGTGACCAACAGGGCGCAGACGATCAGCGCAGCGGTGTCGGTGGCCGTCGGCGTGGCGTCCGCGGTCATCCAGCGGGACTTCGAGGTCCTCGTCCTCACCGGCGTGGTCGTCGCAATCGTGTTGGCGGCGACGGCATCCGGCATCGGCTCGGTGCTCGGGTGGGCCGCCAAGCTGACGCTGTCGCAGCTGGCGGCGGTGGGCGACCTACTGGTGGGTGCGCTACCGGTGGTGCTGCTCACCGTGTTGGTGTTCTTCAACGCCCCCGTCTGGGCCATGGCGTCGACGATCAGCCGCGAGCGGCTGTGGCTGGCGCTGGCGTTCCTGCTCCTGATCGCGGCCACGTTCGTCGTCTCCGGCCTGCTCAAACGCGTCGAGTCGACGCTGGAGTCCGCGACGGGACCGGTCGCACTGACCCGGCTGGAGCGGTTCAACGTCGTCTTCGTGCTCGCGGCTTCGCAGATCACGCAGATCCTGATGGTCGCCATCGTCACCGCCGGTATCTTCCTGATTCTCGGTCTGATCGTGCTCAGCCCGGAACTCCTTGCGATGTGGACGCGCAACGGCCCCGGCGACGGGACGTTGCTCGGCATGACAATCCCGGTGCCGCAGGCCCTGATCCAGGTCGCTCTCTTCCTCGCCGCGCTGACGTTCATGTACGTCAGCGCACGGGCCGTCGTCGACGGCGAGTACCGCGGGCGGTTCCTCGATCCACTCATCGACGACCTCAAGCTGACGCTGCTGGCGCGCGACCGCTACCGGGCTGGCACGCTGCCGCAGTGATCGATGGAAGAATCATCCCGACATGAAGGTCCTGGTAGTCGAGGACGAACCCCTCCTCGCATCGACCCTTGCCATCGGTCTGCGCGCGGAGGGCTGCGCGGTCGTCGGGTCGTCCAACGGTGTCGACGGGCTGTCGCAGGCCGTCGAGAACGACTTCGACGTGATCGTGCTCGACATCATGCTGCCCGGTCTGAGCGGCTACGAGGTCCTGCGCCGCATGCGTGCGCGGGACGTCTGGACCCCCGTGCTCATGCTGACCGCCAAGGACGGCGAGTACGACCAGACCGACGCCTTCGATCTCGGCGCCGACGACTACCTCACCAAGCCGTTCTCGTTCTTGGTGCTGGTGGCCCGGCTGCGCGCGCTGGTGCGCCGGTCCGCGCCGCAACACCCGCCGCTCCTGACGGCGGGCTCGTTGTCACTGGACCCCGGCCGCCGGATCGTCGAACGGGACTCGACGCCGATCACGCTGACCCCACGCGAATACGGCCTCCTCGAATACCTGATGCGCAACAAGGACACCGTCGTCACCAAGACCGAGATCCTGCACAACGTCTGGGACGCGCACTACGAGGGCGCCGACAACGTGGTCGAGGTGTACGTGGGCTACGTGCGCCGAAAGATCGACATTCCGTTCGGCACCAACACCATTCAGACCGTCCGAGGGATCGGTTACAGACTCGAGTCGAGCGCCAACGGCAGCTGAAGACGAACAACCGTTCCGCCGCCGAGGCGATCGTCGATCGACACCGTGCCGCCGTGCGCCACCACGATCTCCCGCACGATCGCAAGGCCGAGGCCGGTACCACCCGCGTCGCGTGAGCGGTCCGGATCGAGCCTGACGAAGCGGTCGAACACCCGCGAACGGTCGACCTCGGGGATGCCCGGCCCGTCGTCGGCAACCCCGACCCGAACGAAGCCACCCGCGGGGCGGACGTCGACCTCGACGCGCGACGCCGCGTGCCGCGCCGCGTTGTCGAGCAGGTTGCGCAGCACCCGGGACAGCGCATCGGCGTCCCCGGTGAGGCGGGCCGGGGCGATGTCGGAGCGCACGTCGAGCGAGGTCTTGCGGCGCAGTCGTTCCACCTCGGCGGACGCGATGTCGTCGAGGTCGACGTCGTCGTTGGCCACCGTGAGACCCCGCTCGTCGGCACGGGCGAGCAGCATCAGATCGTCGATGAGCGCCTTCATCCGGTGGGCCTCGGGGATCAGCGTGCCGGTGACCAGGTCCGCGTCGAGTAGCTCGGGATGCGTGACCGCCACCTCGAGTGCCGAGATGATCGTGGTCAACGGGCTGCGCAGCTCATGTGATGCGTCGCCGACGAAGCGCTGTCGTGCGGCATGGCCCGCCTCGATCCTGGCCAGCATCTCGTTCATGGTCACGGCGAGCGCAGCGATCTCGTCGCGGCTGTCGGGCACCGGAACCCGCTCGGTGAGGTCCGATGCGGTGATGTCGGCGACGCGGGAGCGGATGTCGTCGACCGACCTCATCGAGCGCCGAACCAAAAGGTATGTGGCGGCGCCGGATACGGCGATGACGAAGGGGGCGGCCAATGCCAGCGCGGCAACCACGGTGCGCACCGTTGACGCGATCGTCGCGCTGCCCTCGCCAACCAGGATGGTGTACGGGGCGTCGGGACGGTCAACCGTGAGCGCGCTGAACCTGATCCGGCCGAACGGCGAGGTCTGTTCCGGAATCCCGATGTGCGGACCGCCGCTGACGCCGGCGAGCGGGAGCAGCGGGAAGTCCGGCGCCGACGACGACCGGCGCACCACGCTGCCGTCGGCCTTGATGATCTGGATGGCGACGATGCGCTGATCGGTCTGCAGCAGTGCGGGCTCGACCCCTTCGGGTCCCGCGGTCTGGACGGCCTCGGCGATTTCACTGATCCGGCCCGCTGCTGCGCTGTCCACTCCCGACAGCATCGTGCGGTAGAGCACTACGGCAAGGCCGGTGCCTGCGACGGCGAGGACGACGAACACGACGCTGGCCGCGACGAATGCCGAGCGGGCCGATATGCCCCATCTCGACGTCCGTCCCCTCGCCATAGCGGCTCAAGTCCACCACAATGTCAGCGGTGTCCGACATGCAGCAGATCCACGACTGGTTTCTCGGTCGTGGGTTGCCGCTGGTCCTGACCCGACGGGTCCGCTCCCGCGACCTGATCGTCCGGTCCGCACCAGTGGTCAGCGGCGTCGGCGCGCTCACCGCGGCGACGATGCTGCTCGCGGAGATCACCGGTGACGCGCCCGACTACGGGTACGCCGTGCGTTTGGGCGTCATCGCCGCGGTGCTGGCCGTGGCGCCGTTCGTGCTGTATCTGCTGCACCACAGCGGAACGCGGCTCGGCAAGGCGGGCCGCCGCACGGCCGCCCTCCTGGTGATGGCGATCTTCGTGGTGGTCACGCCGGTAACGGTCGACGGGTGGTCGGCCGCGGCGGCCGCGGAGGCGCCGATCTTCGTGCTCATCACCCTGCTCGCGATCTGGCTGACCTACGTCGGTTTCGGCTCGATTGCGTTGTGGGCGTTCCGGTTCGCGTCGGTGCAACTCGGTGCGGTGGGATCCCTGATGAGCCGCGCGCTGCCCCTGCTGATGTTGACCGTGGTGGTCTTCTTCACCGGCGAGCTGTGGCAGCTGGCCGCGCGGATGACGCGCCAGCGGCTGTGGCAGGTGATCGGGTATCTGGCCTTGATCGCACTGCTGTTCATGGTGACCACCATCCGCGACGAGGTGCGCGCGCTGCGCGAGGACCGGGCCGAGCGAAGCGATCCGCGCGACCTGCTGGCCGGTACCCCGCTGGCCGGGTGCGTCGACCAGGAACCGGCCCGCACTCCCCTGTCGAGGGGCGAACAGTTCAACGTGGTGGCGGTGATGGTGGTGTCGCAAGCGATCCAGGTGGTGTTCTTCACCACGGGCGTGTTCGCGTTCTTCCTGGCGCTCGGCGTGATCGCCGTCCCCTACGACGTGGCGGTGCTGTGGTCGGCGGAGCAGGCGTGTTCGGTGGGCGAACCCCCCTGCGCCGGAACGTGGTTCGGCGTTCACGTACCTGTGCCACAGACGATCGTGCACATGTCGCTGATCGTGGCCGTGCTGTCGGGCCTCTACTTCACCGTCAGCACCAGCACCGACCCGCTGTACCGGCAACGCTTCTTCGACCCGCTGATTGCCGACGTGGCGGTGAGCCTGGCCGGGCGCGACGCGTACCTGACCCTCGAGGAGCGCGGAGTCAACGCCTAGCCCCATCAGAATGGTGGTATCGCGTCGAGCGCTGCGGCGTGGTTCTCGGCTTCGTTGCGTCGGCGTTCGTCATCGATGCTTTGTCTGCGGTCTTGGGCGCGGGTGCTCTTGCGCCGCGGCATGGTCAGCCCCGCGGTGTGTGCGGTGGGGGCGTCGATGACGGCGACTGGCGC
>Ga0193716_1000368_pt1 | contig 27953 bp, 22 predicted proteins | sample U2c1metaG_FD_145901 | JGI IMG/M metagenome (GOLD analysis project Ga0193716, IMG submission 145901) | Soil microbial communities from a riparian zone of the East river system, Colorado, United States - U2c1 | ecosystem: Environmental > Terrestrial > Soil > Riparian zone | place: USA: East River...
TGAATCCGCCGCCCGGAGAGGCGCCGGGAATCATGACGACCACTGTGTCGCCGGGCCCGACCTGGAGCTGGTAAGCCAGCATTCTTCCTAGAATGATGCGGTTCAATCCCGGTTTGAGGTCGGTGAGCTTGCCCTCGCGCATGGCATCGTCGATGGATGAGACTTTCGGCTCCCACTCAGGATCGATGCCCCGCACAATGGCCCCGCTCATCGAGGACTGCCGGCTGAGCATCGCATCGGTATCGAGGTACGGCGCCGCGCCCTCAAGGCCCTGGGAGCCTTGAAGCTGCTTGATCCGGGCTTGCCAGTCTGGGATGGCCGCACCGCCCGAGCTGAGCGTGGCGTGTGCGGACAGGCTCAGCAAGCGGCCGCGCAGCTCCGCCTCGAAGCCGTTCATGACCGAAAGCACGGTAATGAGCGCCGCAACACCCACGGCGACGCCAAGTAGCGACACCCAGGTGATAAAAGACACGAAAAAGCTGTGCTCCCGAGCCAGCGAATAACGCAGACCCACGAAGACAGGGAGGGGTTGGAACATGCGCGGCGGCTAACCCTTAAACGGACCGGTTAATTGGCAATGCAATCAGAGTGTTAATTGAGTCAAGTATTGGTCCATAAAGGCAGTGGTATAGTTTCAGGGGGCACCTTTGGGGTCCCATAAGTAATCATAGGATATCGGTAACATATGAGGTACGCCATGAGGTATCGAATTCTGCTGCTAGCCGCGGTGCTCGCGAGCGGCGTCGCGGGAGCCGAGACCATTGCCGTTGACAACGGCATTGCCGTCAAGCAATCCGAGGTTCCCACGCCGACCCGTGGCATGAGCATGGACCAGGTCTCGGGCAAATTCGGCGCCCCGGCCAGCAAAGTTCCGGCCGTGGGGAAGCCGCCAATCTCCCGCTGGGAGTATCCGGGCTTCATCGTGTATTTCGAGCACGAGCACGTCATTCACAGCGTCGCCGTAAATTCTTAAAGTTAAAGACGCGTCACCGCACCTAGGTTCGCGTAACATCAATTAGAGCCGATCTTTTCAGGACCCACCGCGACTAGTTCGCGGCGGGCGTTTTTTATTTTTTTATATCCGATGTCCCTACTCGAACCAATCCTTCCCTCGAGCGATGAGCGCCTGGTCAAATGGGGCAAATTGTATGGCGCTGCGCCCGCGCTGGCGATCGCCGAGGCCGCGCCCAAGGCCCCTGGGCCCCTGATTGTCATCACCCAGAATTCCCGCGAAGCGGAAACCTTGAGCGATGAAATTCGATTCTTTGCCGGCCCCAACCTAAGCATCCGGGTGTTTCCTGATTTGGAGACACTGCCGTACGATAGTTTTTCCGCCCATCCCGACATCACCTCCGCGCGACTGGCCACCTTGGCGGAGCTGCCGCGCGCACGCCACGGCGTCTGGCTGGTGGCCATCGACACCCTGCTGCAGCGATTGGCGCCTCGCAGCTACATCGAGGGCTACTCGCTCAAAGTCCATTTGAACGAGACGCTGGATCTCGAAGCTCTGCGCATGCAGTTGGCGCTGGCCGGCTATGCGGCCGTCACGCAAGTCGTGGCGCATGGTGAATTCGCGGTGCGCGGCTCGCTCATCGATGTGTTTCCGATGGGTTCCGACACGCCTTACCGCATCGATCTGCTGGATCGCGATGTCGACAGCATCCGGCGCTTCGATCCGGACACGCAACGCTCGCTCGACAAATTGGACCGCATCCACCTGTTGCCGGCCCGCGAAACCCCCTTGAATCCGGAAGCGGTGCGCGAATTCCGGCGCCGCTACCGGCTGCGATTCACCGGCGATCTCGCGGAGCAGGCGGTCTATCGCGACGTCAGCAATGGGATGGCGCCGGGTGGGATCGAATTCTTCCTGCCGCTGTTCTTCGAGCGCACCTCGCATCTGTTCGAGTACCTGCCGCCGAGCAGCACGCTCGTGGACATCAATGATGCCGCTTCGTCGGTCGAAAATTTGTGGGGCGGCATTGTCGAGCGGCACGAACAGCTGCGCCACGATCGGCATCGGCCCATCCTGGACCCGGCGGAAATTTATCTGACCCCGGCTGAATACAGCGAACTGCACTCGCCTTGGGCGAGGATTCAGCTTCAAAATTTCGAATTGCCGGCCGAGACGGCCGGCCCGTTCCAGAATTTCCGCAGCACCGCACCGGCGTCGGTGCGCATCGACGCGCGCGCCGAGCAACCCGCCGCTGAATTGGTGTCGCATATCGATGCGAGCAATGCCAGAATTCTGCTCGCAGCCGAATCGGCCGGCCGCCGCGAACTGATCTTGGATCTGCTGCGCAGCCGCGACGTCCAAGCGAAGATCTTCGATGGCTTCGCCGCCTTCCTGGCGAGCGGGCTCAAGCTCGGCATCACCGTATCCCCCGCCGCGTCGGGTCTGACGCTCGAGTCTCCGCCGCTTGAAATCCTCACCGAGGCGCAGCTGTTCGGCGATCGCGCGCGACAGGAGCGCCGCCGGCGCCGCAGCGAGCGCGATCCGGCAAAAATTCTCAAGGAATTGTCGGACCTGCGGATCGGCGCACCGGTGGTGCACGAAAGTTACGGCGTCGGGCGTTACGTCGGATTGCAGACGATGGATATCGCCGGCTACACCGGTGAGTTTCTGGTGCTCGAGTATGCCGACGGCGACAAGCTGTATGTGCCGGTCCAATCATTGCACTTGGTGTCGCGCTATACGGGGGCGCCGGCGGAAACGGCGCCGCTGCACAAGCTGGGCGGGGAGCAGTGGCAGAAGGCGCGCCGCAAGGCGGCGCAGCGCATTCGCGATGTCGCGGCCGAATTGCTGGATCTGTACTCGCGCAGAGCCGCAAGGGTTGGCACCCGCATGCTGGCGGGCGATGCGGAATACCGCGCATTCCAAGCAGGCTTCCCCTTTGAAGAAACTGCGGATCAGGCGGCCGCCATCGAACAGGTGATCGCGGATCTGAAATCCGACAAGCCCATGGATCGCGTCATCTGCGGCGATGTGGGTTTCGGCAAAACCGAAGTGGCCTTGCGCGCCGCCTTTATCGCCGTCCAGGCGGGTAAGCAGGTGGCGGTCCTGGTGCCGACGACGCTGCTCGCCCAGCAGCACCACACGTCGTTCGTGGATCGCTTTGCGGATTGGCCGGTCCGAATCGAAAGCCTGTCGCGCTTTCGCACCAACAAGGAAGCCGAAGGCGTCATCAGCGGCATCGCGGCAGGCACGGTGGATATCGTGATCGCGACGCAACGGCTGCTGCAGGGGAAAGTTCGCTTCAAAGACTTGGGTTTGGTGGTCATCGATGAAGAGCATCGTTTCGGCGTGCGCGACAAGGAGAAACTAAAAGCGCTGCGCACCGAGGTCGATGTCCTCACCCTGACCGCGACCCCCATTCCCCGAACGCTCAACATGGCCATGGGCGGCCTTCGCGATTTGTCGTTGATTACCACGCCTCCGGCCGAGCGTCTCGCCGTGAAGACCTTCGTGCTCGAGTGGAATGAGACGGTGGTGCGCGAGGCGGCGTTGCGCGAGATCCGCCGCGGCGGGCAAATCTACTATGTTCACAACACCATCGAGACCATCGAGAAAACGGCGCAAGCCATTCGCGAGCTGGTGCCCGAGTCCAACGTCGCGGTCGGCCACGGCCAGATGCGCGAGCGCGAACTCGAACAGCTGATGTTGGATTTCTATCATCGTCGATTCAACGTCTTGGTCTGCACCACCATCATCGAGAGCGGCATCGACGTGCCGACGGCCAACACCATCATCATCGACCGCGCGGATCGATTCGGCCTGGCGCAGATTCACCAGTTGAGAGGCCGCGTCGGGCGCTCGCACCACCGCGCCTACGCCTATCTGATTACCCCGCCGCGCAAGGCGATGACCGCCGATGCCGTCAAGCGCCTCGAGGCGCTGGAATCTCTCGAAGAGCTGGGCGCCGGTTTTACGCTGGCCACGCACGATCTGGAAATTCGCGGCGCCGGCGAGCTATTGGGCGATGAGCAAAGCGGCCAGATCCAGGAGATCGGCTACAACCTGTACATGGAACTATTGGAGCGTGCGGTCGCGGCGCTGAAATCCGGCAAGCAGCCCGATCTTGAGCGGCCGTTGGATGCGGGGCCGGAGGTCGAACTGCATGTGCCGATGCTCATCCCCGAAGACTACGTGCCCGACGTGCATCTGCGCCTGATGCTGTACAAGCGCATTGCGAGCACACCCGCACGCGAAGAGCTTGACGAGTTGAAGGTTGAAATCATCGACCGCTTCGGCCCGATACCGCCCTTTGCGCAATCCCTGTTCCGCGCGACTTATCTCAAGCTTCGCGCCGCTTCGCTCGGAATCCGCAAGATCGATGCCGGCGCCAGCAACGGCTACATCCTGTTCGAGGAGCAGAACAAGATCGAACCGAAACGCGTGCTCAAGCTCATTCAAGGCAAGCCCAAGGAATACCGTCTCGACGGTCCGCTCAAGCTGCGCTTCGCCCATATCGCGCGCACCGAGGAGGCGCTCTTCACCCGCGTCGAGCAGTTGGTGGATCAGCTGGCGTAGCATCGCGCGGCACGGAGTTGGGCGCCGCACCCAACCCCATGACGCCCTCGCCGCTTGGGCTATTGGATCGCGCCCAGAAAATCGCCCTTGCCGATTTCGACGCCGCCCTTGCGCAGCAGGGCGTAAACCATGCTGGTGTGGAAGTAGAAATTGGGCAGCACAAAATCGTTGACGTAGCTCAGCGCGGTAAATTTCCACGCTCCGTTGGGGAATTTGATCTCGATGGGACGGCTCTCGTCGCCCGCGACCTTGGCTGCGGTAACCGTTTTCAAATAATCCAGCGTTTTCGCGATTCGCGCCTTGAGTTCCGGCAGCGTGGTTTCGGTATCTTCGTGTTTGGGTATTTCAATACCAGCCAGACGCCCCGCCGCTCCCTTGGCGGTATCGCACGCAATTTGCACCTGGCGGCTCAACGGATGCATATCCGGGAACAAGCGCGTCTGCGCAAGCACAGCCGCGTCAATTTTTTTTGCCGTCGCATAGGTTGCGGCCTTCTCGAGGATCGCGGACATGTTGGTCAGTCCACGCGTCAATGCCGGAATGGAAAAATCATACAGGGACGTCGCCATCGAATATCTCCTAAATCAGCCTGAGACAAAAGGGGGCGTCACTGTAGCTAAAGATGACTCGTTTGAATAGCGAAGGCAGGAGTGCGCTAACATTGCCAGTGCCATGCTGCCCTTCTCCGAAGCCTGCGAGCGAAACAAGGCGCCGATACTCGATGTGTTGCGGAGCGCTTTTGCCGGGCGCACGCACGTGTTGGAGATCGGCAGCGGCACCGGCCAACACGCGGTGCACTTTGCGGCGCAATTGACCCACCTCACCTGGCATCCCACGGAGCAATTGGCGTACCTGGCCGATCTTGACGCCCGGGTGAAACTCGAGGGCTCGCGCAATCTGCGTCCGCCCACAGTACTGGACGTCAATCAAAGCGTGTGGCCGCTGCGCGCGGTTGATGCCATTTTTACGGCCAATACCCTGCATATCATGTCCTGGGCGGAGGTACGGGTGATGTATCGGGGGCTCGATGCCGTGCTCTCGCCGGGCGGCATCCTGTGTGTGTACGGTCCTTTTCGCTACAGCGGCCGCTACACCTCGAACAGCAATCAAGACTTTGATCGCATGCTGCAGGAGCGCGATCCCAAGTCGGGTTTGCGTGATATCGATGAACTTACCGCGCTGGCGGCGCAGTACGGCCTGCGGTTGCGCGCCGATCACGACTTGCCGGCCAACAACCGGTTGCTGGAGTTCATCAGGGACTAGGAGTCAAAGCCGTGAGCAATGCCCGTGGCTCCAGATTTCCCTCGTAACGTTCGCCGTTGATGAAGAACGTCGGCGTTGCCGACACCCCGCTGCGCATGGCGCCCATGAAGTCGCGCTTGACACGCGGGCGATAGAGCCGCGCCTCCATATCGGCCTCGAATCGCGGCATGTCCAATCTCAACGCGAGCGCAAGCGTGTGCACCAGATCCGAACCCAGATCAGATTGATGATCGTAGATGGCGTCATGCATTTCCCAAAACTTGCCCTGCGCACCGGCCGCTTCGGCCGCTTCCGCGGCATACTGCGCGTACGGGTGCATGTCGTTGAGCGGCATGTGGCGAAAGACGAAGCGCAGGTTCGCGCCCATGGTTTCGAGAATGGACTGAACCATGGAATGCACGTCTGCGCAGTAAGGACACTGATAGTCGCCATATTCAACCAAGGTGACCGGAGCATTTTCCGGGCCCTGCGCATGGTCGCTCTTGCCGACAGCTACGAAAAGGGTCATCGAAGCAGGGACTCGCAGTCGGTGTCCTGCGCCTTGCCGCGGTCGACAAGCACCATTTTTGAATCCTGCGCCTGGATGCCGACCGATGGATGCGCCAAAGTGCCGCCGATCAGAATCGGCGAGCGCAATTGGAAAAAACGCACGCTTTTCGGATAGCCGCGCAATACAAAATCCAAAGTCTCGGTACTCAGATGCGCAGCCCCTTCACCGGCTATCAGGACGGGCTCCGTATCGAGGAGCAATTTCTTTGCCGTGAGCGTGCCGTCGTGGACCTGAAAACTCGCGACGCCGCAACGCACCGGGACCTCTTGCTTGTTCTTGGTGAGCAACAGGCCCAATCCGCGAAGATCGATGCCGGTAAGTTCCGCGAGCGACTCTCGAACCGTGCCGCTCGGCAGCGTCGCGATGACCGTTCCGTCGGCGCTCGCCGCCGCCTCGTGCATGGATTTTCCGCGGCCCATGAGATTGACTCGCAGTCCGAGCGGTCCCTCGATGGCAGGAGGACCGCCACCTTTGCGCGCATATCGTCCCAGTTGTAAACCCGTGATTGTAACGTCCAAGTCAACTGCCGGAATTTCTTTTCGCGCATCGATCTTCAATTGCACATTCAATTTGCCGTCCAGCACGTCGGCCGACAACGGCGTCACGGCAAGCCGGCCGCGATCGATCGTCATCTTCGCCGCGACCGTCTCCAGAGCCACGCGCGCGACTTGCACATGCCGCGCTCGGAATCTCACGGCGCCATCCATATGGCGCAGCGCACTGGGATCGGGGCTTGCATTGGACAGCAGCAGCGGCGGCGACGATTCGCTCTGGGGGTTGCGGCCCGCGGCGCGCGGCCCGAGATCGGCGAGGCGCAGGGATTGAGAACTTAGGTCGGCGTCGACGTGCGATTGCCCTCTCTTCAGTTCGATCGATGCGCTGCCGCGCAGATCGCTTTGTCCCGACGTCAGCACAAGGTCGGTGAACGAGGAGGTGTAGCCGCGCCGCGCCAGCTTGCCGGAAACATGAAAGCTGCCGGTATCGATCAACGTCATGCCGGTCAAATAGTACACATCCTTCAGGTCCGCGCCGTTCACGTCGAAAGTCACGTCGAAGTAATGCAAATCGAAAGGCTCCAACAGAACGCCCTTGCCGGTGAGACGCGAGCCGCTGGAGCGCTCGGTGAACGTGAAGCCGTAATGCCGATGAGGGCTTGCGCTTCGCAGCGGATCGCCGATGACCTCGAAGCTCACCGGCCTGCCGTTCAATTGCCCCTTCCCCTCGAGACGCAACGTCTGAGCCCCCTTCGGCCCCGGGAAATCTTGCGCGGAAACGGTCCCGTCGAACTGCCGGTGTTTCTGGGCATCGTCGAGAAGCACGCGAGCCTCTGCCAGGGAAAGCGCATGAATGATCGGCAAGCCCTGCGGAGTGTTGTAGTCCGGGTTCTTCATCTGCCAGTTGGCGTGGCCCGCCGCATCGCGGAATGCGTGCAGCGTGGCCGCTTCGATCGCAAGACTGGCGATTTCGAGGTCGCGGCCCAAACGCGGCGTCTCAAGGACGACCGTTACCTTGCCGACCTCTGCGGCGATGCCGGGAGGCGTCCAGGGAGGGTTTCCAATGGTGACGCGCTCGGCAACCAGCCTCGGGTTCAGGGACAACAGGCGAAGCCGCAGCGGCCCGTCGACACGGATTTGGCGTTGCGTGCCGGCAGCGAGGAATTTGACCAATGCGCCCCGAAAATAGCCCGCATCCAAGGCGGCCGCGAGCAGCAGCAGCATGACAATGAGCGCCAGGAGCGCCCACAGGAGCCATTTCAGCCCGCGACGCCATCCGCGTATCCCCCCAGTCACCGCCTTAATCTCTGCATTCACGAGACAGTCCCCACATTTGGTGGCATAATGACACTGAAACGTAGATTCCGCGTGTGCAACGCGCGCGGGCAACCATGGCGAACCACAGGGGAAGGTTAACGACTATGAAGAAGATGCGTACATCTGTCGCTGCAGCGGCGTTGATTGCGGTCACGGCGCTAAGCTACACCGGCACAAGCCTCGCGACGGCAACTGCGGCTGCCAAAGCTCCTGCTGAGGTCGTGTTGCCCGTTACAGTCGATAACTTCCGGCTGCCCGACCAAAATCTGCATTCGCACGAATTGCGTCGGCTCGGAGACGCCAGTGCGGTCGTGCTGATCACGCAGGCAAACAATTGTCCGGTCAGCCGCAACACCAGCGCCGCGGTGAAAGCGTTGCAGGATGAGTACTCGGCGAAGGGCGTCGAGATTTTCATGCTGAACTCCACGCCTACGGACAAGCGCGAAGCGATCGTCGCCGAAGCACAAAGCTACGGCTACAACCTGCCCATCCTGTTGGACACCAACCAGTTGGTCGGTGAGCAGTTGGGCGTGACTCGCACCGCCGAAGCCATCGTCATCGATCCGAAGACCTGGAAAGTTATTTATCGCGGTCCGATCGACGATAAGGTCACCTACGAGCGCCAGAAAGCCGCCGCTGATCACACCTGGGCCAAGGACGCACTCGATGCGCAACTGGCCGGCAAGCCCGTTGCAGTCACGAAGGTCGAAGCGGTCGGTTGCCTCGTCGCCTTCCCCGAGCGCGCCAAGATGGCCGCCAGCAACGTGACCTATGTCAAGAACATCGCACCCATGTTTGAGGACAAGTGCGTGTCCTGCCATGAGCCCGGCGGCATCGGCCCGATGCCCTTCACGAAGTTCGAAGAGATTGCGCCCTTTGCACCGATGATTCGCGAAATGATTCGCACGCAACGCATGCCGCCGTGGCGCGCCGATCCGAGCGTCGGACATTTCCTCGGCGACCGCAGCCTGTCAGCCGCCCAGATCAAGACGCTGGTTCACTGGGTCGAGGCGGGTGCGCCGCGCGGCACCGGTGCCGATCCGTTGGCCGGCAAGACTTTCACGGCGCCGGAATGGCCGCTGGGCAAGCCGGACTTGGTGCTCGATGTACCCGCCTACACCATACCGGCGAACGGCATCGTTGATTATCAGCGCCCCTACATCGTCAACCCTCTGAAGGAAGGCAAGTGGCTGCGTGCCTCGACCATCAAGGTCGTGAATCGCCAAACCGTGCACCACATTCTCACCGGCTACATGGCTGAAGTGCCGGGACCCGGTCAGGTTGCCAATGAAAGCAAATGGGGCACGTCGTTGGGCGGCTACGCGGTCGGCGCCGAATCCTTCGTCGAGCCGCCGAACACCGGCGCTTTCATACCGCCGGGCGGCGCCATCGGCTTCCAGGTGCACTACACCCCGTACGGTCAGCAAGTCACCGAGCACTCGCAAATTGCGCTTTACTTCTGGAAGGACAAGCCGAAGTTCGTGATGCGCAACTCCGTCGTGCTGAATGCGAACATCGTCATTCCCGCGAACAAGGAGAGCACCGAGTTGCAGGCGTACATCGATGTTCCCAAGGACATGATGCTGTACGGTGCGTTTCCGCACGCCCATTATCGCGGCGCATCCTCGCAGTTCTTTCTGGTAGAGCCGGACGGCAAGAAGACCTTGCTGGTGTCCCTGCCGCATTACGATTTCAACTGGCAGCGCGAGTACAACTTCGTTCAGCCCGTCAAGGTTCCGGCTGGATCGAAACTGCTGGCCGTCTACACGTATGACAACTCCGTGAGAAATCCGGCCAATCCGGATCACAATCGCGTCGTGCCCTGGGGCGATCAATCCTTCGACGAAATGCTCTATACGGCGTTTCACTACGAGTGGGTCGGAGAGACCTCGGACAAGATGGAGCAATACGCGGCCTACGACAAAGAGCTGAATGAGAATCGCCTGTTCGGCATGCTGGACACGAAAATGAACGGCAAGCTCGACATGTCGGAATTGACCGGCCCGATCGGCAAGGATTTTGCCGCGAGCTTCGCCAAGATCGACACCGACCATGACGGCTTCATCCAGCCCAACGAGTTGCTGGCGGCCCAGGCTGCCGGGCAGAAGCGCCGTCAGCAGGCGTCGCAGCCGGGCCAAGCAGCTCCGGCCGCGGCACCGGCTCAAACGGCGCCGGAAAAGACTGGAGGCGGTCAATAACCCAAGAGTGGCGGCCCGTGCATTCCTTTGATGCGTTGAAAGGATTCGCGCGGGCCGCCACATTCATGTCGATGGCGGCCGCAGGCCTCAGCCTGTGCGACTTCGTGCATGCCACCGGCTTGAGCCGGGTGAATCCGGGCGCGCAGGCGCCGGCGTTCAGCGCCCAGGGTGCCGATGGCAAACGCCACAGCTTGCGCGACTACGCCGGCAAGCTGGTGGTTCTGGAGTGGACCAATCCTGTTTGTCCCTTTACCGCGGTGAAGTACAAGAACGGCGCCATGCAGGCGCTGCAGCGCTATGCCGCATCCCACGACGTGGTGTGGCTGTCCATCGATACGGCCGCACCCGACAAAGCCGGATATTTGACCGCGGCTGCCGCGCGCACGCGCATCGCGCAGACTCAGGCGACGGTCACCGCATTTTTGTTCGACCGCGACGGCAGCATCGCGCGCAGCTATGGTGCCAAGACGACGCCCAGTTTTTTCGTCGTCGACCGCGAGGGCAAACTCGCATACCAGGGAGCGATGGACGATCAGGTCTTCGCCGACCAAGGCCAAGGGCACGAGTATATGAAATCCGCGCTGGATGATCTGGTTGCCGGACATCGCGTGAAGACCTCAGAGACCCAGCCTCAGGGCTGCGCGATAGAATACTAACGATGAGACTGGTGAGCAAAAACGCCGCATCTGCGCGCCGCATCGACGCCGCCGCAAAATCCCGCCGCGAACAATTGCTCGACGAGGCGGCGCGGGAGTTGAATTCCAAGGGCATTTCGATGACGTCCTTGACGGCCGTCGCGGACAAGCTCGGTTTTTCCCGCGCATCGCTGTATTACTATGTCGAGGATCGGGAGGACCTGATGTTCCAGGTCTACCTGCGATCCTCCGAGATCATGGCGCGCCAGCTGGGCGAAGCGGCGCAATCCGGCCGCAGCGCGTTGCAGGTTGTCGGCAATTTCATTTCCAAATCCTTGGATCCTGCGGAGCCGGAACTTGCAGCCTTGAGCGAAATCGGGCTGCTCGATCAAGCTGCACGCGAGACCGTGCTCGGCATCTTCGAAGCGGTGGTCGCGCGGCTTGCCAGCCTGCTCGAGGCAGGGGCAAAGGCCGGCGACATACGCTTGTGCGACTTTTCGATCGTCGCGCGAACCATCATCAGCATCATTCATTCGATACCGCTGAACTCGCCCCTGGCGGTCGCGCTGCGCGTGAGCCGGCCGGAGATCATTGCCGCGGCCAAGGACATACTGGCGAATGGCTGGGCGGCCGACCGAACCCGGGAAGTGAACCCTCCGCCCATTGATTTTTCACCTCTGCTCACTCAGCCCGGGGGCCTGTTCGATCGAGGTGCGCAATTCGACGCCAAGCGCGAAAAGATTCTCGCAGCCGCCTCGCAGCTGTTCAATCGACGGGGTGTCGATACGACGTCGCTTGATGATATCGCCGCCGCCGTGGGCGCCACCAAGCGAACCCTGTATCACTATGTCGGCGACAAGCAGACCATTCTTTCGGCCTGCTATGCGCGAACCGACCGGATCTTCTCGTTCATTCGCGAACAGGCCACCGCCCAAGGCGGCAGCGCTGCCGATACGCTGATTGCGGTCTTGCGCGCCAATGCCATCTCGCATCAGCGCGACGACATAGAGCCGCTGCGTTCATCAACCGGCTACGATTCATTGAGCGCCGAGGAAAAGGTTTTGGCCACCGAGCGCGGCAAAGTATTGGTGCAAGCCTACCGCGCGCTGTGCCGGGAAGCGCACAGCGAACACTCCATGCGCGATGTGAACCGCGACTGCCTGTTGCTCTTCATGCGCGGCGCCGGCAGTTGGCTCGCCAAAGGGTTGGTCCGCGGCGATGATCCGCGCAAGGCGCAGATCGCGGCGGAAATCGCGGATCTTCTGCGCCTTGGCCTAAACCCGATCAATTAGCGCTGATGACGATGAGCTCGATGCCGGGCGGCGGCAGCGCCGCCTGCAAGCGGATGCTGGGGCCGATTTGCGTGCTTTGATCGACCAGCGCGAAGTTCGACGAATCATTGATCCGGTAGCGCTTCACCCGGTACTTCCCCGCCGCCGGCAAATTGATGGTGGCGTCATAGCCGCCGTTGTCGTGGTACTGCAGCGTCCGTCTTTCGGGCAGCGACGTGTCCCAGTTGTCGCGCGGCTGCAAGTATTTGTCGGCGATTTGATAGTTGCTGATCAATACTTGGACGAGGCGGCTGTCGCGCGAGCGGCCTGCAACCACAGCGAACCCGGACTCGTCGCCGCCAGCGGTTCGAATCAGCACCGGCGTGCTCTTCAGCGCACCGAAGGCGCTGAGCGCATGACCCACCTCATCCGGCATCCCCTTGTCGCCGAGAAGTTCTGCGTCGGCGCGATGATAAGTTTGCGCATCGATGGGTCCGCCGAGCATGTAAATGAGCGCACTGGCGGCAAATGATGCGCGCGCGGCCTTCGACAGGTCCCGTTCAGCGGGATCTGCATTCCATTCATCCAGGACGTTCCTGGTGGAGCCGAGACCATGCGCATCGAGAATGCGGCGCAGCTCCCTCGCAACCGTGACAAAGGTGTATGGATCGTTTGAATCCACCGCGAAGAAATGCCAGGAGAAGAAATTGAGCGGCAGACGATTGAAGCGCACAAAGTCCAGAAATTTCTCGCGGTATGCGCCCGCAATCAGCGGTTTCGACATCGCCGGTCCGCCGACCAGGGCCGAGTCGTCGGCCGACTGGATGGCACGGGCCATCTTGTCGTACAGGGCGTAATACTCCTGCGGTGTACCTGTCCAGGATAGCTTGGAATCCGCTTCGTTCCAGACCTCCCAATAACGGATGCCGTAGCGAAAGCCCTTGGCCCAACCCCGGTTGTAGTGGAGCACGATATGCCGGGCAATTTGCGCGTACTTGTCGGGGTCCGAGGGCGGACTTGCGTCGGCGCCGCGACTTCTGCCAATCCGAAACAGCGGCTCCGCGCCTGCGGATTTGATCGACGCGACCAGGCGATCGGTCGGCGCGAAGTTATAGCTCTTGGCATTGTCCACATCGGCGCTCATGTCCGGAAAAATCGCGTCCGTATCGCCGGATCCCTGCAGGTCGTCGATGCGTATCAGGTCGATGCGGGCGGCCTTGTACAACGCCGTGCCATCGACGCCCGCGGCGGCTTGGATGCCGCTCAAGGGCCGCAGCGCGCCGACCGTCACCGTGGTGTCGACGGTGATCTGGCGCAGCGGCAAGTCATCGGCGTGGCACGGCAACGCGCCGAGCATCAGGGCTGCGAGGCCCATACCCCAGGAGACCTTGGTATTCATGGCTGGCTACTCTACGCGGGGAAACCACTAAGGCACAAAAATAGTTGCCCGCAACAATCGTAGTCGGTAAAAAGTAGTGTGATTAATGATGCGAGCTGACCATGGCAGGTGGCTGGACGATCGTCCTTGATATCGGCAAGACGTTTTCCAAGGCATCGCTGTGGGACGAGCGCGGAGTTTGCGTCAGACAACGCTCACGGCACAATCAACCGCTCACCGTCGGCGCTTACCAGGCCTTGGATGCTGACTCCATTCAGGTGTGGCTGAAGACGGTACTGGCGCAGTACGCGAGCCTGGGCCCCATCGAGGCCATCATTCCGGTCGCGCACGGCGCCGGAGCCGCGCTGATTCGAAACGGCCGCCTGCAAGCCGCCCCGGTTGACTACGAGTGGGCGGGGGTCGAGGATCATCGCGCGGTCTATCAGCATGAGTGCGATTCCTTTGCGGTTACCGGTTCACCCGCACTGCCGGCAGGATTGAACCTGGGGCTGCAGCTGCATTGGCTCGATTCGCTGCAGTCGAGCACCCTTTCCTCCTCGCAAATTCTGCCCTGGGCCCAGTATTGGGCATGGGTCCTGTGCGGCGTCGCCGCCTCCGAGGTGAGCAGTCTGGGCTGCCACACTGACCTTTGGCGTCCCTTTGATCGTGCGCCGTCCGAACTGGCCGTGCGGCGCGGTTGGGCCGATCGACTCGCGCCGCTGATGCCGGCCGGCACCCCGTTGGGGACGCTCTCCTGGGAGTGGGCGATGCACACCGGACTCTCCCCGGCGGTGACGGTGTATTGCGGCCTGCATGATTCGAACGCCGCGCTGCTGGCGGCGCGCAGCCATGATGAGATCGAAGGTCATGATGCGACGGTGCTCGCGACCGGGACCTGGTTCACCGCCATGCGTTCGTCCTTGCAGCCCGATGCGCGCCGGGTCAACACGCTGCCGGAAAGACGCGATTGTCTGGTGAATGTCGACGTCTCAGGGACACCGGTGCCCTCGAGCCGATTCATGGGCGGCCGCGAGATCGAGATGCTGATCGGCGCGGACGCGCCGCATGGTGATGCGCGCTTCGCCGCCACCCATGTCGAGCATGCCATTCGCGCCGTCGAATCCGGCACGATGATTCTGCCGTCGTCGGTGCGCGGCGCGGGACCTTTTCCGAGTGCGATATCGCGCTGGGTCGGTGCGCGTCAAGACGGCAACGATGCCATCGCGCGCGCGCATCTGTACGCCGCGCTCGTCGCCGATGTGTCCCTCGATCTCATCGGCTGCAACGACACGCTGGTGATCGACGGACGATTCTCCAACGCGCCGGTGTTCGCGCAATCGCTGGCGCGGCTGCGGCCCGCCACCCGAGTGTTCATCGGCAATGATGAGAATGGCGTTGCGCGCGGCGCATTGCACTTGGCGACCGGAGCCAGAACCGAAACGACGCTCGAGCGCGTCTCGCCGCTGCCGGTCGACTTGAGCGAATACCGTGCCCGCTGGCGCGAAAGCGCCGAGGCGAGCGACAGACTAATTTAGACCGGCACCAGCGCCAGCACCCGCAGGGGGCTGCCGGAGCCGTTCACGATTTTGAGCGGCGGCGCAATCACCACCGCGCCCGTCGGCGGCAGTTGATCCAAATTCGTGAGACTCGCAAGTCCAAACCGGTTGGCGCCGTGCATGATGGTATGGCAGGGGAACATGGGATTGAATGTGTGCGCCTGGCCTGCGTCGGTGCCGACGGTTTCCACGCCCACGCCCAAGATGTCGCGCTCGCGCGCCAGGAATGGCACGCATTCCGGATGGAAGCCCGGCGTATGCGAGCCGTCGCTGCTGAAGTTGAGAAAGGATTCGCCCGGGCGCTTGGACCAGTCGGTGCGAATGAGCACCCATGCGCGGCTCGGAATACGCCCGTGGTGCGTCTCCCACTGCTCCACGATGCCCTGGGTCAACAGGAAATCAGCGCTGCTGCGAACTTGCGGCGAGACGTCGATCACGCAAGCCGGGCCGATGAAGCGTTCGACGGGAATGTTATGCGTCGCGTTATCAGGATAGTCCTTGCCGGTGACCCAGTGTATGGGCGCATCGAAATGCGTGCCGGTGTGCTCGCCGCAGCTGATGTTGTTCCAGTACCAGGCCGGACCGCGCGAGTCGTAGCGCGAGATCTCCTCCAGCGCAAACGGTTTCGATGGCGCGAACTGCTCGGGCAGGCGGATCGTTTGCGTGGCTGCCTCCAACGGGACGGTGAGGTCGACGACGCGGATGCCGCCGCGAAGAATGCCGTCGACCAGTGCGGAAAGAGCTTGCGAATGGTTGGCCATTAATTCTCTCAGGTTAGAGCGCGATTGATTTAGTTTGATGGAAGGCTAGTAATTGATGGAGGGATTGTCCCCCGGATAGATCACGCCCACGATATCAAATCCGCCCGGCGTTGTGCATTGAACGGAATGCAGCTGCTTGCGCGGCAGGAATAGAACATCGCCGGCGACGACTTCAGTCTTGGTCCTTTCCGTCCACACCACGCCTTCGCCATTGAGAAAAATCAGCGCCTCCTCGTAAAGGTGCCGATGCGGCTCAGCCTTGGACAACGGAATGTTGCCGATGAACTGCGTCACGACGGTTGAACCGTGTTCGCGATTGACCAACATCTGGTAGTAGCGCTCGGCCATTTTGTGGCGCTGGGATGGATCGATCGATGCGACTCGATTCGAGTGCTGCGACTCAAAGGTCGTCGGCATCTGCTCCTGCAACACCAGATCCTCGCTGCCGGGACCATTCGAGATGAAGAATTTGATCGGCTCATTGGCATCGTTGTGAACGCGGTAGGCTTCAGCCGGCCGGACGTAGACGCCGGTCAGCGGTTCTACGGCGAAGCGTCGCCCGCCGATTTCGACTTCGCCTTGGCCGTGGGTCACGAACAGAACCGTGTGGCGCCCGTCCGCCGCGATCACCGGTGAGCTGCCGCCGGCGACTTCGGCATAAAACTGCGACTGAAATAGGGCGCCGAGAGCCGGGGTAACCACTTGGCAGTAGCGCATGGCGCCGCGCAGGATCAGCGTCGCCCGCGCAGTCGAAAAGACATAGCATTGGCCGTCGAGCCGAACGATCGGACCTGCGCCCGCCTCGACCATGGCCACCTGGCGATTCTCAGGACTATCCGGGTCATCGGTGAGATAACCGCCGGGCAAGTTGCTGTGCGCGCCATCGCAGAACGGCCCGGTGCCGGTTTGCTTGCAGCCGCAGAAAATGACGTCCTCGTCGCGCTCGGCCTTGAAGGCTACCGGTAGGAATTCGGTTCCCGCATGGGATCCATCGCAAAACGGCTGGGACTGGGAGCGTCCGCAGGCGCACCACAGGTAGCGTTTCCCCGCCTTGACCTCGAAGTAGTAGCCTTTGCGATTGGCAACGCGCGCCGGTGTCTTGATACTACTCATGGTGCCTCCCGCAGTACGCCATCAGCGCCTCGCCGCAGCGCATGAGCGTGCGTCGGCAGCGGCGCACCCGGCTTATCCTCGATGGTCGTGCCGTAGGGCCAACTCGCGGGTGCGATGGCGATGTAGCGCGCAAATCCACCGGTGCCGCCCTCGAACTTGGCGAAGCCGATCGTGATGAGCGCGCCGGCTTCCGGAACCTGGTCGAGATTCGCAACGCCCTCTGCCTGAGCGAAGTTATGCTGCAGGAGCCACTTCTCGCCCACGAATTCCGGCGCGGTATTGTCGGTGTCCAGGGGTTCATGCCCATGCATCAGAATGTGCCGATCCAAGTGTAGATATTCAAGTGCAGCCAAGCTTACGCCAGGAAACGGCTGCGCCGTGAAACGCTTTGGATCATTCCACTTTTTCGACCAGTCGGAGCGAATCATCACCACCGAGCCCGCGGGAATGGTTCCGTGGCGGCGCTCCCAGTCCTTGATATCGGCAACGGTGGCCTGGTAGCCCGGATCCTTAGCGACTTTCGGCGCGATATTGATCACGACCAAAGGGCGCAGCGCCACGGTGGGCGGAATATCGCTGATGGTCGCGCCGTGTTCGTTCTCGTGCGCCGGCGGACCGAACTGAGTGCCGATGTGATCCATGGGCAATTCATAGGCGGTGATTGCCACACCGTGTTTCTCGTAGCTGAAGGGTTCTCCCTCCTCGATGACTCCGGGTATGGAAACACCCGCACGCGTAGGCCCTACGCTGAAGTCGACAAACCCCTCGCCAAGCGGGCCGCCGGGCGCGATGGCGTGCGTCAAGTCAATGTACTTGGCGTGGCTCAGCGCTCCGGCGTACAAATCCCAGAGCGGCACTCCCTTGCCGCTTTGGCCTGCAAGCGCCGACCCGCAGCCGCCCGACAGTGCTGCGGCGGTGAGCCATACCACGACCCGGCGCATGCCCGCTCTCCTTGAAAGTTAGAACTTGCGCGTTAGGGTCACGCCAATAGTCCGCGGACGCACCGTCAGAAGCGCGTTGGGATCCTGCGAGGAATTGATCGCGGACACCTCGGCGCGTTTGTCGGTCAGATTGCGGGCAAATGCCGTGACGCTCCACGGACCGTTGATCACGCCGGCCCGCAAATTGAGGAGCGTATAGGAGTCCAACGGAAGGTTGAATTGCGTATTGGACGCGAAGTACGCGTTCACCGAGCCTCGATACGTTACGTCCGCCGCAACCATGCCCTCCCATGTGCCAGAAATCGGCGCCGTATAGTTCGCGCCTAGATTGAACTGGAACTTGGGAACGTTGGGAATCGAATCGCCCGTTCTGCCCAAGGTTGGATTCAGATCATATTGTGCGGGTGACGCACCTTGCGTGAGATAGGCATCCTGGTACGAGCCGGCAAAACTGGCCGACAGATACTGGAACGGATGCGCGGTGAACTCGAATTCCACGCCCTTGACGCGCGCCGTGCCGGCATTGCCCAGATAAACGAACGCGCCGTCGGCAGTGGTTTCCTGGACCTGAATGTTGTTCCAGTTGATCACATAGATGTCGGCCTGGTAGTCGAACATGCCCCCAAACAGCCGGCCCTTGGCGCCCAGCTCGTAGTTGGTCAACGAGTCCGGCGAATATGCCGCAGGAATGGGCTCAAACGGTTCGCTGACGGCGTTCAAACCGCCGCTGCGAAAGCCGGTCGAGACGGTGCCGTATGCCAATACTTCCTCGCTGAACTTGTAGCTGCTGTTGATCTTCCACGTGACCTTATTGAAGGTCTGCTCTGGATCGTTGATGGGCACCAGGTTGGGCGCGCCGGGAAAGCCGCCGAACGGATGAGTCTGGGTCTGCACGCCGTTCAAAGTCTCGGTGAAGTAGCGCAAGCCCGCCACCGCGGTCCAGGCGTCGGTAATCTTCCAGGTGGCCTCGCCGAAGCCGGCATATTGCGTGTCACTGCGCTGGTCGGTACGTCCAAAGAACGTGTTGCCCACGCCCGGGAAATCCAACGCATCATCAGCGGTGGACGTGCTGAAGGGACCGGTGACCAACCCATTTCCGCCCGTGGCGATGACCTGCACCGCCAGATCCTGGGTCTCATGCTCACGATAGACGCCCGCGACGAAGTTCACGGGGAAATTCAGGTCGCTGGCAAAACGCAGCTCGCTGGCATTGACCTTGCGGGTCCGAGGCTCGAGCGTTTCGGCCGGAACCGGAACATTGAACGACACCAGAACGGGCGTCGAGTCGAAGGTGAAGTCGGTGGTGCGGTTGTATTGGTTGGTGGTGCCGGTCACTGTGCCGATTGCGGTCTTGTATTCCACGGTCAGACCAAAGACTTTGAGATTGTCGCTCCAGGGACTCAAGGTCACGTCGGTATTGCACAAGTCGCAGCCCTGAATCGCCGGGATGGGACCGCCGCTGAATGCCGCGACGCCGGCCGGCGTGTAGCGCGATGAACCGCCGGACGTTTCTGTTTGCGAGGTGTAGTTGGCGTCGATGGTCAACTCGTCGGTCGGATGAAAGCGCACGATGGCGCGTCCGCCGCCGACGTCGTCATCGTTGACGCCCTTGACGAAACCAATGCCCTTGACCGGCAAGGTTTGGAAATTCGGTGCGGCAGCGGTGCCGATATTCGTGATGCCGGTGACGCCGGCGCCGACGCGAGTCTGGTCGATGTAGCCGCTGTCGTAGAGTTTCCATCCGACCAAACGCACGGCGAGCACGCCGTCGATGATCGGCAAATTGACCTCGCCGTTGATATTGTAGTTGCCGCTGGCGTGCGAGGTCTGGGAGCCTTCCATCGTCAGGTAGCCGCCGAGATTATTGAGATCCGGAGAATTGGGCACGAAACGGATGGTGCCGCTCATGGAACTGGCGCCGTACAACGTGCCTTGAGGTCCGCGCAATACTTCCACGCGATTCATGTCGTACAGTCTGACGTCGGATTCGAAACCGCCGCCATCATCGGCATTCGAGCCGCTGATCACCGCTTCACCGTAGTACACGCCCGTCGTCGCATCGCCGGTTGAGTTGATGCCGCGGATGACGTATTTCTTGTCGCCCGGACCCAAGTCCTGAATCGAGAGGCCGGGAACCTGCCCTGCAATGCTCATGATTCCCGATGCACCTTGGGCCTGCAAAGAATCGCCGCTGATCGCTTGGATCGAGGCCGGGATATCGAGCACTCTCTGGGCATTGAGTTTGTTGGCGGTGACGACGATTTCTTCGAGACCGCCGGAACCGGCTGCCGTCTGAGCCATCGCGGCGAGCGGCGCGGCCAGTGTGGCGGCAATGCCTACGCCTGCCGCAAGCAGACGCCCCAAAACCCCTGACTTGGCGGTCAAACGCCGGCCGATTGTTCTGTTCATCGCAGATTCTCCCGTGATTGAGCCGTCACAATATGAGTTATCATATGAAAGATCAAATGAACGCCGGCTGTTGCCTACGACCCACAATCGCAGCGGAGGTCTAAGGCCGGCTTCTCATATTGCGGCTCAAACGCCGCATCAAGCTGAACGCCGCTTCGACGCCGGACGGCGAGAAACCCTCCAGCAAGCGCTGTTCACGGCGGCGCACCACGATATTCAACGAATTGAACAGCGCCCGTCCCTTGTCGGTGAGATATACCTCGACGCAGCGGGCGTCCTCTCGGCGCAGAACGCGGCGGACGTAGTTTTCCTTCTCCATGCGCATCAAGGCTCGGCTGAGCGCCGATTGCTGCACCATCGCGCGATCGATGATCTCATTGATGGTGATCCCGTCGCCCATGGCGAGCACCGCGAGGATGCGCCAACGGGTGACGTTGATGCCCTCACGCCGCAGTTTCTCGATCAGATCCGCGTTGAGCTGATAGGCCAGCCGTGCGATCAGGTGCGGCAAGAAGTCATCGAAGAGCGATTCATCCGCCGATTTTGGCGGTACGTCCAAACTCGCGGCCGGTGCTTTTTTCTTGGTTCGCGCCATGCTCTTTAAAAGGGATTCTGACCGCCGAGGATGGCGCCCAATTTTGCCGCATCGATGTTGCCGCCCGAAATGATGCAGACAACATTGCCCTTGCCCGCCTTCGCCCCCAGGGCCGCGGCGACCGACACCGCACCGGCCGCTTCTGCAATGACGTGGTGGCGCGCGGCCAGCAGACGAATCGCCTCGGTAATCTGCGCGAACGATACGCACTCTGCCTGATCCGCCGCCGCACGCAGCAGCGGCCACATTTCCGGAAGTACCGTGGTGCTCCCCATGCCATCGACGAAACTCTGCCGGTGCGCTACCCGCACCGGACCGCCATGCTGCAATGCTGCCGCGGCCGGTTGCGCGGCCTCGGATTCAACCACGATCATCCGCACCGCCGGGCGAAGGCGCCGCATCACCGAACCGATGCCGCAAATCAAACCGCCGCCGCCGAAAGGCACGAGCACGGCATCGCAATCCGGCAGCTCCTCGAGAATCTCGGCACCGATCGTCGCATTGCCGGCGAGCACGCCGGGCTCGGCGACCGGATGCACAAAGACTCCGTCTTCACCGGCACAGCTGCGGCTGGTGAGAACCGTCCACCAGTCATCGAAGGATCGTCGGAGTACCTTCGCGCCAAGCTCGAGCAGCGCGTTGACCTTGGTTTCTGCGGCGCCGTCGGGAACGACCACCGTGGCCCGCACTCCCAACGCGCGTGCCGCAAAAGCCAGACCCTGGCCGAAATTTCCGGCGCTGGCGGTCAACACCCCGCGCTCAAGATGCGTCGGGTCCATGGTCTTCAGCACGTTGACGGCCGGCCGTATCTTGAACGAGCCCCAGGGTTGCAGATTTTCAAGCTTGAGGAAGATGTTGGTGCCCGGCAGATCCGCATTCAGTCGCAACAGCGGAGCGCGCAGCGCAAAGGGGCGAATATTGTCGCGTGCCGTAGCGACCTGCGCGGCGGTAGGCGGGAGAAGCGCGCTAGAAGTCAATGACCTGCCCAACCCCAGCCGCCCTCGCCTTCTCCAGCACATGATGAGCGGAGGCAAGATCTTGCGGCGCGATGCCGAGGGATTTGTAGAGCGTCACGTCGAGCGGCGAACTTCGTCCGATCTTCGAGCCGTTTGCGACTTCGCCGATCTCTCCCAATATGTGATCGGCCGTGATGGCGCCCGACTTCAGCGCCCGCAGATATTCGCCGCCTTCATTGATGGTGGACTCGCGGCGGTCGACGAAGAATCGTGCCTTGACCACGGCGGGCGTGTCGATTTCCGCCGCCGCGGCGATACTCGAGCCGACCACGTTCAGATGCGTGCCCGGCGTCAGCCAATCGCCCTGTAATAGCGGCTCGCGCGCCTTGGTGGTCGTGCAGATGATGTCGGCGCCGGCGACTGCTTCGCGCACGGTGGGCGAGGTTTCAATGGCGATGCGGTGTCTTGCGCCCTGTGCCTCGGCGAACTGCCTCGCCTTCTCCCGGTCGCGGGCCCAAACCCGAATGCGCCGCAGCGCGCGCACGCTGAGCATGGCCTCGAGATGACTGCGGGCTTGCTCGCCCGCGCCCAGCAGCGCCAAATCGCCGGCTTCCGGCCGCGCCAGACGCCGCGTGGCCAATCCGCTCGCAGCGGCGGTGCGAATGGCGGTGATTTCTGCAGCATCGAGCAGCGCGACCGGCTGACCGTGATCGGCCTCGAACAGCAGCACCAACCCTAAGTGCGATGAATATTGCGGCGGCTTGTTGCGCGGAATCAAACTGACGAGCTTGACGCCAAAACATTCCGGGTCGGCCAAATACCCCGGCATCATTCCCATCATTCCGCGATCGCCGGGCATCACCAAGATCGAACGCAACGGCAGAACGACGCGCCCCTCCGAGACTGCGATCATGGTCCGTTGCATCAGATCGATGCACTCTGCCATCGGCAACAGTTCGCGCACCTCGGCGCCGCGCAATACGCGAATTTCCATCAGGTGCCTGTCTGAGTGTTCCGCGTGCGCGGCGCGTAAGAACTGCGCAGCCCTTGCATCGCCGCTATGAAGGTCTCGACGTCATCGTCGTTATTGTAAAAATGAAAACTGGCGCGCACATTGTCGTCGCGGTACGAGGTCACGATGTCCTGCTTCATCAACTCGGCGGCAAGCCCGGCGCTGTTGCACGAGGGGACGGCAACGGTGGCGCCGCGGCGCTCGTCCTGGGTGGGCGTGATGCTCGGCCAGCCGATCTCCTCCAGCCTTTGCATGCAGCGTCGCGTCAGCGCGTAGTTGCGCTTTTCGATCGCCGGCGTGCCGATCTTGAGCAGCATCTTGAGGCCCGCCTCGGCGGCGTAGCAGTTGACCACGGGCGGGGTGCCCGCTTCGAAACGGCGCGCGTTCGGCGCCGGCCGATTGGCGGTGATATCCATGGCGGTAATTTCCGCCTGCGCAAACCAGCCGCTGTTGGTGGGCACCAGCGAGCGAACGCAAGCATCTCTCGCATAGAGAAAACCGATTCCCGCGGTACCCAGTAGATACTTGAGCATGCCTCCGGCCGCGAAATCGACGTCCAGCGCCTTGACGTCGATATCGAGCGATCCCACCGACTGATAGCAATCCAGCAGCACTCTCGCGCCTTTTGCCCGGGCGAGGCGCACGATGCCGGGAATGTCCAGTTTGGCGCCGTTGCGAAAACAGACGTGGGTGATGGCCACCAGCTGCGTTTGCTCGTCGATTGCCTTTTCGAACATTTCCGCCGGAATATAACCGTCGGCGGCGCGCGGCACGTGAACGACCCGCGCGCCGCGCGGCTCTTGCGCGTGCCAGATCTGCGCGTTGGTGGGAAATTCAAAGTCGCTGACCACGACTTTATTGCGCGGACCGGTGAAATCAAAGGCGCTCGCCAGCGCGTTCAATCCGGCCGAGACGGACGCGGTGACCGCGATCTCATCCGGCGAGGCGTTCAGGAGCGTCGCCGTCAGTTTGCGGACCGACTCATTCTTCGTGACCCACACGTCCCAGTTCGCGCCCACCAGCAGCCGATCTTCCATGTAGGCGTCGAATGCGGCTCGCACCTCATTCGCGAGTGCGCAATAGGAACCGCTGTTAAGGTAGGTCTTTCGCTGCAGAACCGGGAATTCCTTGCGCAGCGCCTCGAAGTTCTTTTCCATATTCCGGTTCCTGTCGCAAAAATCCTTAAAAACGAATTATATGCACAGTCATATAAACATGCAATTATACGGACGCTGTGCGCAGCAGCGGCGCGTTGGTTACGAGGACTGAAAATTTGCTTGATGAAGTGAAGCGCGTCGGCAAGACGGAAATCGATGCCGCTCGAGATCGAGTCGCTCCCTTGAGTGTGATTTCGCCGCTGGTTGGATGCGATATCGCACCGCAAGGCAAAACCATTCGATTGAAGCTGGAGAATCTTCAGCCCATCGGCTCATTCAAGATCCGGCCCATCGGAAATGCCGTCTTGAGCAGGAGCCGCGCCGATTTGAACGCCGGCATTTACACCACCAGCTCAGGCAACAGCGCGCTCGGCGTGGCGTGGATGGCCCGCCGACTCGGCATCAGCGCCACCGCAGTGGTGCCGGCGAACGCGCCGCAGGCGAAGCTCGATAAACTGCGAAGCTTGGGCGCACGCATCGATATGCGCGCCAACGATGTGTGGTGGCGGGCAATCGAAGCCGGCACGCTCGAGGACCAGGAAGGCGTTTACATTGACGCGGTGCGTGACCCCGCTTCGCTGGCCGGAGATGCAACCATCGGCGCCGAAATCCTCGAACAGTGGGCCGATGTCGAAGCGATCCTGATTCCCTTCGGCGGCGGCGGACTCGCGTGCGGAATCGCGTGCGCAGTGCGCGCCATCAGACCCGGCGTGAAAATCATTGCCTGTGAGCTGTCGAGCGCGCATCCCTTGAAGTCTGCTTTCGAGGCGGGCGCCCCGACCCAGACGTCGCATGAGCCCGGTTTCGTCAGCGGCGTGGGTTACGGCTCGGTGCTGCCCGAGATGTGGCCGCTCGCCAGATCCATGATCGATGACGTCATCACCGTCTCGCTCGAGCAAGTGGCCCAAGCCATCAGACTCTTGGCGGAAAACAACCGCGTCGTGGCAGAGGGTGCGGGTGCAGTATCGGTTGCCGCCGCGCTGTCGGGGCAGTACCCACAGACCAGGGTTTGTGCCGTTATCTCGGGCGGCAATATCGACAGCGGCATGCTTGCGGGCATTCTGCAGGGACGCATGCCCGGTTAGGCATCGATCTTCAGCGCGCTCTGCACTGCTGCGGCGCTGCGTGCGCGGCGCGCCTTCATGAAAAAGTACCCGACTGAAAGCAGCAGCAGCCACGGCACTCCCACGATCCATGAGATCTGCCAAGTCTCCTTGTCCAGTCCCATCGTGACCAACACCGAGCACAACAGCAGCAAGCCGACAATTTGCACCACCGGAAACCCCGGCGTACGCACCGGCAAATCCGCCAATTTGTGCCTGCGGCGGAAGCTCAAGTGGCTCAGCAAAATGACGATCCAGACAATCATGGCATCGAACAGCGCCACGCCGAACAAATAGTTGTACGCCAGGGGTGTGAGCTTCGACAGCCCCGCGGCCATCAGAATGCAGGCACCCGACACCAGAATGGCCGTGATCGGCGTGCCGTTCTTGCCGAGTTTTCCCAAGAATTTCGGCGCGAAGCCGCCGCGCGACAGCGAGAACAGCATGCGCGAGCACAGATAAACATTGGTGTTCATGCTCGACAGTGCGGCGCTCAAGACCACGAAATTCATGATCCCGGCGGCATGGCGAATTCCCGTTTGCGCGAAGACACGCACGAATGGACTTTGCGTCACCACCGTGGCGCCCGTTTCGGTCCAGGGCACAAACGTGACCACGATGGTGAGTGCGAGGATATAGAACAGGAACAGCCTCAGTGCCATGGTGCGCAGTGCCGCAGGTATGGTGCGCACCGGGTCCTTGGCCTCACCGGAGGTGACGGCGATCACCTCGATTCCGTTGAATGACAGAATCCCCACGATGACTGCCATCCAGACGCCGCCAAATCCGTGCGGCATGAACCCGCCGGGAAGACCGGTGAGATTGTGAAAACCCACCGGCTCGGTCCAAAGTCCAAAAATGGTTGCGGTGCCCAAGATGATGAAAATGACAATGGCCACTACTTTGATCAGCGCAAACCAATACTCGATGGAGCCGAAATTATTGACGGAGCGAGAATTGAAGTAGAGCAGGACGAAGGCAAAGCCCAGTGACCACAACCATACCGGCGTGCCGGGGAAGTAGAAGGTCATGTAGACGCCGGCGGCCACCGCCTCCGCGCCAACGGCGATGACCTGCGCCATCCAGTAGGAGTAACGGGTCACGAACCCCGCCCAGGGATTCAAGTAAATCTCGGCGTAGGTGCCGAACGAGCCGGCCGTCGGGTGCACCACCGCCATCTCCGACAAGCTGAAGACGATGGCCACCGCCGCAATCGCGGCAATTGCATAGCTCAAGACCACCGCGGGACCGGCGTAGCCGATCGCAAGGCCGCTGCCCATGAACAGGCCGGTGCCGATCGCACCCCCCAAACCGATCATGATGAGCTGCGAGCGGCTTAGGTCTTTGTGCAGGCCGGCCTCGCGGCTGGCGATTGCGGATGCGTCCAATCGCTTCCTCGCTTGCGGTGTTATATTCGAACTCATATGCAGTCTAGCACGCGAGATCTTAACCCCATGAATCGAGAAACATTCTACGCAGAGATGGGCGGCGGCAAACAATTCGACTATGAGGTGTACCTCAATACTCAGGACTTGTTGGCATGCCAGAAATCCTTCGACAAGTTTTGCAACAAGGACGAATTGCTATTTCAAGTGGTGCATCAGGTTGAAGAGCTGTGGATGAAAATGGTTGCCTATACACTGCTCGATATCGACGAATACCTGGAACAGCAGCAGGCGTTCCGTGTCCTGACGCTCTTCGAACGCTGCAACCGCACCTTGAGGCTCATGATCGATCAACTGGAACTGCTCGAGACCATGTCGCCGAAGGAGTATCAGGAAATTCGTCTGCAGCTCGGCAACGGCAGCGGCCAGGAATCCCCCGGCTTTCGCGTCTTGCTGAAAATCATTCCCAATATTTGGCGCACCTTCGAAAACATTTACCTGACCACGAAAAATCGCACCGTCGAGCAGATCTATGATTCCAGCTACGCGCACGACGACGTGTACGTCGTCGCCGAGGCCATGCTGAACTTCGACGAGCTGTTTCAAAAATTCCGCCTCCACCACATATTTCTCATTCAGCGATCGATCGGCATGGGCGCCGCTTCACTCAAGGGACGCTCCGTGGATCTGCTGCAAGCCGGCGCGAAGCATCGCTTCTTCCCGGCGCTGTGGGATATCCGAGCGGCGATGACCGACCGCTGGGGCGGCAGCTACGGACGCGTGCGCGACAGCATTTCCACGCAGCCGACCGACCCCTAGTACTCGGCACTGTGAAGTTGAGGGGTCTCGGGATGGCCCCATTCCTTTCGCACGGGACCGCTCAGCATCACATGCAGGAGGACGAGCCTTCGAATGGCTAGCCTAGGTCGTAGCGTCGCGCGCACTCATTGGCCGGAAAGTCAGTTGTGTTCAACACGCGCCCGGTAGCGTCGGCACCGTGACGCTGATCGGTTCGAGACCCCGTCAGGAAGGGCAAGCAGCCTCGAGGTAACTGGGTCTTTTCGTTACCTCGAGGCTGCTTACCCTTCCGGGCGAGTGCCACACCAACCGCTCATCACCACTGCGCCGCCGTTCTAGGCAGCTTGATTGCGCCCAGACTTCTTGGCCAGTTGCAGTTGCTGCTGCGCCTTCTCCAAAAGCCCCGATGGGCTGTCTGCCGCGCCGGGGATGGCAGCGCACACGCCCACGCTGATGCTGATGTAGCGCAGCACCGCCGAGCGGGGATGATGAATGCGCATTTCACGCACCCTATCGGCCATGAGACGGCCGAT
>Ga0193716_1000369_pt1 | contig 27852 bp, 25 predicted proteins | sample U2c1metaG_FD_145901 | JGI IMG/M metagenome (GOLD analysis project Ga0193716, IMG submission 145901) | Soil microbial communities from a riparian zone of the East river system, Colorado, United States - U2c1 | ecosystem: Environmental > Terrestrial > Soil > Riparian zone | place: USA: East River...
CCCCCGTTAGCATGATCCAATCAACTTTGTGTTTCCTCGCCAGCCGCGGTATCAGCCGCTCATACCAGAGCCGCCATCCGATCCGGCCCGGAAAAGCCCGGTGGACCAGGACAGAAGAGCCCGCCAGATCAGGAATATGATGCGGCAGATAAGACTGGTCCGCCAGGAATAGCCATTTCACCGCCTTATCCCTGCTAAGGGCCTCTGCGGCAGAAAAAATGAGCCGGGTTCTTTCACTGTCCAAACCCTCCATTATAAGAGGGCGGCAGTCCAAAAGGATGAGCATAATGCAAAGGTACTTCAGGTTGCCCTATCCGGGAAGGCAAACGTTTTTATCCACAGTTTGTAAAAACTAAATTGTTAATAGCCAATTGATTGAATATGATAAATGTTTCGAAGAGATGTGGTTTTTACGATACGGCCGGACTGGGAAGTTCCGCATTGGCCTCATTCTTGCATGTATTTACCTGTACTTATTAATCCGTTTTAATCCGATCATCCGTTTAAAATTCGTGCCTATGAACCGTGTGTACCCTCATGTGTTTGCTGTAATATTTTTACTGGCAAGTCACCCTTGGGCAATTTTTGCTCAGTGTAACTGTAGCGTTGGCGTTCCAGCTACTGCGATAAACTATTCTGTAACGCTTCCCATTACCAACGCGTCTTCCTCTATAGTAAGTTTTCCAAAATTCGACCCTTCTATCGGGACATTATTCTGCCTTACGGTAAAAGATACTGTATCTGCTGTTACTACTACCCATGCACTGAACAAAGCGCCAGATTCTACTGTATATAAATTCCAGCTGACCGTGTCGGACGATCTTTCTGGTCCCGGCATAGATATTTCCCATTCACTTAACAAAATTTACGGCCCTGATACCCTCGCTCCGTTTAATACCCCGGGCGACACGATCACTTACGGTCCCGATACTACTTATTCAGATGCAACCGGATCAGCTTCAAAAACAGCTCCTTCGAGCTCGTACCAGGGCACCTCCGGCACTATTGATTTCACTTATACCCTCAGCGGGGGAGTTGTTTCCACCCAGGGCGGTCTCAACTATACGGCCGGGCCCACGACTAATTACTGGGGAACCTTTCACATGACCTATTACTGGTGTCCTGCCGCGCCACTTGCCACAGACATCCAGGATTTTACCGCCTCGCCCAACGGCAGCACCATTTTGTTACAATGGATAACCACAAACCAACAACCCAATACCCAATATGAAATCCAAACCAGTACGGACGGCAAAAACTTCTATGTCGCCGGAGAAACAGACGGTGACGCTTCTCCAACAGGTACTTCTTCAAAATACCAATATCAATACAACCCTGATCCGGCTAATGTGGGTAAACTCTATTTCCGGATCCAGGAGAGAGATGCTTATGGGAAAATAAGTTATTCGGCCATACTGGTCATAGACCCAAATGGCTCCGACAAAGATGATTTTATCAGCTACCGGACCTATCCAAACCCGGCCATGAATAGTATTTTCTTCCAGTTCAACAGTAATCAGACCGGACATTTCCTGGTCGAACTTATCAGCACATCCGGCCAGGTCGTGCAGCAAAAAGCCATTACTTTGACAGGTGCAAGCCAGATCAGGCTGGACCTGAACCCCCAGCCGGCAAAGGGGCTTTATTTCCTGCGGACAACCGACCAAAGCCATAGCCGGAAATATATAAGCAAAGTGTTTATTGAATAGTTTCATAGCTTTATCTTTATCCGAATGGCCATGGGAAGGTTCTCCAAAAAATAACCTTCCCTGGCCATTATTTCATTATTGGCCTTCCGGCCAGGCCGGCGTTGCCGGCCCAAGGCTGCGCCGGGCTACCTAAAGTAGCCCGGCCATCCTCATTATTATGGGCCTTCGGGCCTTTTCCCTATATTTGTTACCTAAATTGAGTGTATGGAATATAATACCACGCGGAATCACCTGGTGATGCGTGAATACGGACGGCACATCCAGAAGATGATCGAATACTTGTTGCAGCTGGAAGACAAAGAGAAACGCCAGCGCAATTCGATGGCCGTTATCGAGCTGATGGGCTTTCTGAATCCGCACCTGAAAAATGTGGAGGACTTTCGCCATAAACTATGGGATCACCTCTTCCTGATCTCCGACTTTAAGCTGGAAGTGGCTTCGCCTTACCCCATTCCCACCCGTGAGACATTGCGGGCCCGTCCTGACCCAATGGGATATCCGAAACGTTATCCCAAGTTCTCTCACATGGGCAAAAATCTCGAGCTGGTCATCAATAAAGCCCTCGCAGAAGAAAATCCCGACAAGCGCAATGGTTTTGCAAATGCCATCGCCTATTACATGAAACTTGCCTACAACAACTGGCATAAGGAAACCGTACACGACGACGCTATCCAGCAGGAGCTTTCCACGCTGACCGGTGGCCAGCTGGAATTTACGAATACGCCTTATGTCAAGTCATTCCGCCCCAGCGACAACCGCGAACGCGAACGCGGCGGATACGGTGATTACCGGAATAAAAGGAACCAGAAGTTCCAGCAGCGCAACAATAACCAGCGCAATGACCGGAATAATGACCGGGGCAACAATAAATTCAAAAAGAAAAGGTACTAGGTAAAACATTATTTTTACGGCGATAATGACAAAAGTCATTATCGCTTTTTTTATGAATTCATTCGAAGTCATCGGAGGTAAAAGACTAAAAGGCGACATCGTTCCCCAGGGGGCCAAAAATGAAGCTTTACAGATCATCAATGCCGTACTGCTTACGCCCGAAAAGGTAACGATCTCCAATATCCCGGATATCCTCGACGTCAACCTGCTCATCGACCTGCTGGGCGAAATGGGCGTAAAAATAGACCGGAAGTCGCGGGATACCTGTGTGTTCCAGGCCGATGCAGTAGACATCGATTACCTGCGCAGCGAAGCCTATCGCAACAAGAGCGGGCGGCTCAGAGGTTCGGTAATGATCGCCGGTCCGATGCTGGCCCGCTACCGGAAAGCCTTTATCCCCAAACCCGGCGGCGACAAGATAGGCCGGCGAAGACTCGATACCCATATCATCGGTTTTGAAAAGCTGGGCGTTCAGTTCAACTACCAGCCGGAAGAAGGCCTTTTTCACCTCGAAGCCCCACATTTAAAGGGCTGTTACCTGCTGCTGGATGAGCCTTCCGTAACCGGTACAGCCAACATCGTCATGGCAGCCGTAATGGCCGAGGGAACGACTACTATCTACAACGCCGCCTGCGAACCCTATATTCAGCAGCTCTGTAAAATGCTGACCCGCATGGGCGCGCAGATCCGCGGCATCGGATCCAATCTCCTCATAATAGAAGGGGTCAAATACCTTGGCGGCACCGAACACCAAATGCTCCCTGATATGATCGAGATCGGGTCTTTTATCGGCCTGGCGGCCATGACCCGAAGCGAAATCACCATCCGGAACGCCGGCATAGAACATCTGGGGATCATTCCCGACAAGTTCAGACAGCTCGGCATACAGCTCGAACTCCGGGGTGACGATATCTATATCCCCCAGCAGGACATATATGAGATCCAGACCTTCCTCGACGGTTCGGTGCTGACTATCTATGACAATCCCTGGCCGGGGTTTACTCCCGATCTGCTCAGCATCGTCCTGGTCGTAGCCACACAGGCCAAAGGATCCGTGCTCATCCATCAGAAGATGTTCGAAAGCCGCCTTTTCTTTGTCGACAAACTGATCGACATGGGCGCTCAGATCATCCTCTGTGATCCGCACCGCGCAGCCGTTATCGGCATGGGCCGGGCGCACCAGCTGCGCGGCATCACCATGAGCAGTCCCGATATCAGGGCCGGCGTAGCCTTGCTGATCGCGGCCCTCAGCGCAGAAGGAAGAAGTGTTATTCAGAATATCGAACAAATTGACAGGGGGTACCAGCACATCGACGAAAGACTGCGACAGCTGGGCGCCCAAATCAACAGAATATGAGTGAACCACAGCACACCGACGACTCACAGCACATCGCCGCGTCATCAAAGATCATCATCATCACCGCGCCCTCAGGAGCCGGCAAAACTTCCATTACCCGCTATCTCCTGAACAAATACCCTGAAAAGCTGGCGTTTTCCGTCTCGGCGGCAACCCGTTCGCCCCGCAACTATGAGAAGGATGGAGAAGACTACTACTTTCTCAGCCTGGACAATTTTAAGCAGAAGATCCAGCACAATGAATTCGTGGAATGGGAAATGGTCTATGAAGGAAAATATTATGGCACCCTGAGATCCGAGCTCCAACGCATCTGGCAGACCGGACGAACACCCCTGCTGGACATCGAGGTCAAAGGAGCCATCCACATCCGGGAACAATACCCCGATTCCACCCTGGCTTTGTTCATCGAGCCGCCTTCCGTAGATGAGTTGCGCCGCCGCCTGGAAACCAGGGGAACCGAAACCATAGAAAGCCTGCTCGCAAGAGTGAACAAGGCGTCTTATGAGATCTCCTTCAAACACCATTTTGATCAGATCATCGTAAATGACGACCTCGACAAGGCCTGCCGCGAAGCCGAAGAGGCCATCGACAGGTTTGTAGGGCTCGGCCTTAAGCCCTAACCCATGGCCCCCGTTTTGCGGCGATTTAGAAATATCAAATTTTCCTACTACTTTAGCACCGTATGATCAATACAAATACCCTTATCTGGATTGTGATAGCGTGGCTGATGATCGCATTTTTTGCGGGCATTGAAGTCGCCTTTGTACGGGCAAACAGATTGGCTATCGAACTAAAAAAGAAGCAAGGGCTGAACAGCGGCATCATCCTGTCGAATTTCATGGATCATCCCTCCCTCTTCATCGGAACCACTATTGCCGGCTATAATATCGCCCTCGTCATCTTCGGCCTGATGATCGGAGAGACCTTTCTGCCACTCTGGAACTGGATGACCACAAAGATCCACATACAGGGCGGTTACGTGAATGCCATTCGCCTCTTCGCAGAGACTCTTGTCGCATCCCTCTTCATCATCATCTTCGGCGAATTCCTTCCCAAAGCATTCTTTAGCGCAAAAAGCGACTCCCTGCTGAGCTTCTTTGCCAGGCTGATGGAGCTGCTCACCCGCTTCTTCTATCCCATCGCCGGCTTTTTTTCAGCGATATCGACCTGGATCCTTAAATATGTTTTCAATGTCCGCATAGACGAGCGAAAAGCCATTTTCTCCGGCACCGACGTAGAACATTTCCTCGAACAAACAGGAGACTCAGAAGAAGATACCAAGGACCTGAGCCTGATCAAAGCCGCCATGGCCCTCCCTAACGTTCGGGTCAGGGAATGCCTGGTACCCCGGAAAGAGATCGAAGGCATCGACATGAATCTGACCATGGAAGAGGTCAGGAAAAAATTCGTCGAGACCCGGTTGAGCAAACTGGTCGTATATGATGGCAACCTCGATCATGTGACAGGATATATCCACCAGCTGGACCTGTTTAAAAGCCCTCCCTTTATCAAATCGATCCTCCACCCCATTCCCGCCGTGCCCGAGAGCATGAGCGCCACCGACCTGATCAACAAATTCAGCCGGGAGAGAAAAAGCATAGCTTGGGTAGTAGACGAATTCGGCGGCACCGCAGGCATAGTGACCATGGAAGACCTCTTAGAAGAGATCTTCGGTGAGATCCGCGATGAATACGACATCGAAGAGTTCGAGGAAAGAAAACTCTCCAATGACGAATTCATTTTCTCCGGCCGGCTTGAGCTGGATTATATCAACCGGAAATACAATCTTGACCTGCCGGAAAATGAATCCGAAACACTCTCCGGTTATATCATCAACCAGCACGAGACCATTCCCCACCTGAAAGATCGCATCATCCTGGGCGACTATGAATTTGAGATCCTGAACGTTAGCGATACCCGAATCGAAGAGGTCCGTGTAAAAGTGCTGAAATAGCCTGTTATAGCGGGCTTAGAGCGACCAGGACGACCCATATTAACCAATGTTAACCCGTGGTTAAACACCCTTCGTTTTTTCTCCATTCTATTCTTTTTAATCAACTTCGTTCTCGTAAGGCAGCGGCCAGGGAAACAGCGAAAAAATGATCTCCGGCAAATCTAACTGACGGCCTTCACCACAAAAAAGATATTGTCCCTCATTAACCCTGAGGAGATGTTTTTCATAGGTCAGTTAGGAGTAAACAATGCACTCTGTCATGGAGTGCTTGTTTTTTTATATACCTGCCCGCACCGGGTTTGGCATTTTCAGTTAACTTCGCGAAGCTTTTTTTAAGTCCCCCAAACGGGAGGGCATACGCTTGAATATAAAAAACAATGGCTTTTAATCTGTTAAATAGGAATCCCGACGGGGAAGAAATGTCTTTTGTTGATCACCTGGAGGCCTTACGCTGGCATATCGTCCGGTCGGCCTTTGCTATTGTTATAATAGCCATCGTACTCTTCATAAAGATGGACTGGATCTTCGACATTGTCATCAGAGGCCCTATCCGGAACGATTTTGTGAGCTATGTCGGCTTGTGTAACCTCGGCCGCAAGCTGCATATGGGCGACGCCCTTTGCCTGCAATCCGTCAAAGGCCTGCAGCTGCAGACCACCCAGTTCAGCTCCCAGTTCATCTCCAGCATCAACATCGCCGTCATCGGCGGCTTTATAGTCGCCTTTCCTTATGTATTCTGGGAACTGTGGCGTTTTGTAAAACCCGCCCTCTCCCCAAAAGAGCTGAAAAGCAGCCGGGGAGCCATTTGGTGGGTCAGCTTTTTCTTCATGACAGGAGTCGCTTTCGGATATTTCCTGCTGGCGCCCTTTACTTTCAGCTTCCTGTACAACTATTCCATAGGAGGATCAGACGCGATCAGGACCATCCCTACCCTGGATGATTATATCGAGAACCTCATCGACATTATCATAGGCTCGGGCCTGGCCTTCCAGCTGCCCCTGGTAAGCTATGTCCTGACCAGCATCGGCCTCGTCACACCCAGGTTCCTGCGTGTCTACCGGAAATACGCCTATGTGGCCATTCTTTTCATCGCAGCGATCATCACGCCTTCGCCGGACTGGATGAGCCAGACCATCGTAGCGTTGCCCCTCATCCTTTTGTATGAGCTGAGTATCCGCGTCTCTGTTCGTGTGATCAAAAAACAAGAGAAAAGAGATAATGAAGAATGGAGCTAATCCAGACTAGCAAACAGACATAACATAAAAAGGCCGGCCTCTTATCGGGGCCGGCCTTAATTTTTATAAAAGCGCCATTTCGCCTTAGTGGTCTATTCTCGGGCTTCGGTCTATTCTCCGTGTTTCTTCCGGATCTCCGTCTTCATCTGACACCTGTCGATATCCGACCGGTAATCTTTTATCTTGTCATCATTCTGACTCGCTAATATCGCCTTCTCGAAATAAAAGATCGCCTTCTCATAATTCTGACGCAGCTCCTCCGACATGGCAAAACGTCCATATACCCAAGACTTGTCGATCGTGCGGACTCGCAGACAGCGCTCCAGATGCTGCTGCAGCTCGTCGAAACGCTCCATATCCATAAGCAACGCGGCAATATGGAAATAAGTATGCGGATACAGCGGATCACATTTTACAGCCGTCTGAAAATGGTTCTCGGCCTTGGCATAATCGTCAAACTGTGTTTTGTACAACCATCCCATGGAATTATGTGCCGGAGCACTATCCGGCTCTTCATAAAGGATACTTTCATATTTCTTGAAAGCCTCTGCATAGTGGTTGTTCTTGATATCTGCCTCTGCCTCCAGGTAAAGCTCTTCTGAATTTGCGTTCATAATCGGTGCTTTAATTTTACCAGTTATTTTACCAACCGAGCACCCACGCGAAGATCAACGGGGCGACGATGGTGGCGTCACTTTCAACAATAAATTTCGGCGTGTGGATATCCAACTTACCCCAGGTGATCTTTTCATTCGGCACAGCGCCGGAATAAGACCCATATGAGGTAGTAGAGTCCGAGATCTGGCAGAAATAGCTCCAGAAAGGCACATCATGCCATTCCAGGTCCTGGTACATCATCGGGACCACGCAAATAGGGAAATCACCCGCAATGCCACCCCCGATCTGGAAAAAGCCGACCCCCTTTCCACCACTGTTCTCGCGATACCAGCCGGCCAGCCAGGCCATATACTCGATGCCATTTTTGACAGTGCTCGCCTTCAGCTCGTTCTTTATGACATATGATGCAAAAATGTTGCCCGTTGTGCTGTCCTCCCAGCCCGGAACCACAATAGGGATATTCTTCTTGGCCGCAGCGACGATCCAGCTGTCTTTCGGGTCAATCTCATAATACTGCTCCAGGTCACCGCTGAGGACGACTTTGTAAAGGAATTCATGCGGGAAATATCGCTCCCCCTTCGCTTCGGCGTCTTTCCAGACCTTTACAAGATGTTTCTGCAGCCGGCGAAAAGCCTCTTCTTCCGGAATACAGGTATCCGTAACACGGTTGTAATGATTTTCCAGCAAATTCCATTCCTCCTGGGGGGTAAGATCCCGGTAGTTAGGTACTCTCTTATAATGGCTGTGAGCGACCAGGTTCATCACATCCTCTTCAAGGTTCGCCCCCGTACAGCTAATAATGTCGATCTTGCCCTGGCGGATCATTTCGGCCAGGGAAATCCCTAATTCAGCCGTGCTCATCGCTCCGGCAAGGGTAACCATCATTTTGCCCCCTTCCAGTAAATGCGTTTCATATCCTTTGGCAGCATCGACCAGGGCAGCCGCGTTAAAATGCCGGTAATGATGCGTTATGAATTGCGAGATGGGACCTTTGTTCATGATTGGGAATTTTTTTATTGTGGACCGCAAAAATAGTTGATTTTTCGCTATCCGGAGGAACCTCGATAATCCTCCAAAACCTCCCCAATAGTATCCCAACCTCCCCAATAGCATCCCAAATAACATCCCAAATAGCATCCCAAAAAATATTCCCCAAAACATTCCCAAAAGCAAGAAAGCCCCCTAAAAAGGCGGCCTTCTTCCAACTAAAAACTAACCTGGGGAGAAACTGTTGCGGATCTTCAATCTATCTATTACAGCATCGATGCTTTCTTCTCTTTGCTGAAAACGCTCCAGAAAGTGGTGCCCTGAGATTTCAATACGATCTTTTTCTCACTGCTCTCAAGTGTTACATAATAGGTCGTCTGGTCATCCGTTGCGATCTCGAACAGATCGGAGATCCAGTAATCCGAATAATCTTTCTTCAGGTCGGATAGCAGGCTTATCGGCAGCTGATCAGACACTATATTGCGAACAACCGCCTGCAGATCGCCATTAGTATTGTAATAAGCGAAAAGAACCTGGCCATTCAAAGAGAAGGTCGCTCTTGTATACGTATCCTTCTGCTCCCAGATGATATTGCTGGCGCTGGCAAATTCTTTTTTAAAAGAGCGGAGAGCCTGTTGATTAACTACTTCATCATTGTTCCCGGCGAAGGCGCTGAATCCCATCATAAGCATTGTAGCGATGGATAAAAAAAGCTTGTTCATGATCTTGTTTTTTACTTTTATAAGTTTTAAATGTCTTTTTCTGTTTTGAGCTCTTATATAAGACGCACCGATTTCTTCCATGTTGCAGCAAGTCAAAAATTTTTTTTCACCGGCCCCGAATCGCTATTTATATAAGAACTGTAACTAAGACGAGGGCAAAGCTATTTAGGTTACACACGGCGTGCAAGCCAATATTGACCAGTGGCCGGCTAATGTTACCGAATGGTAAACAAAGACAGCTCAAAAAAGTTCACACATGCCCTGGAATTCCCGTCCACAAGGGGTTAGCGGCGATTTCTTAATGAAAATATAAAGTCATCATTCAAGCTGTTAAAATCAATCTTCGGCGGAAACCTTCCTAAGAACAAAGATGTCTCCGGCAGTTTAAAAGTCTTAAATTGTAACAATGAATTATCTGGCACATGCATATCTCTCTTTTGGGATCCCGGAAATAACCGTGGGTAACATGATCAGTGATTTTGTCAAAGGAAAAAAAAGATTTGACTATCCTGCCCGCATACAGCAGGGTATAACTTTACACCGCGCCATCGATGAATTCACTGATACGCACGTTATTACCAAACGCGCCAAACTGGTTTTTAAAGAAACCTATGGCCTTTATGCCGGCGCCATCACCGATGTTGTCTACGATTATTTTCTCGCAAATGATACCCTGACCTTCTCCAGCCACAGCCAGCTCTTGGCTTTTGCACAAAAAACCTATGCACAGATTGGGGACTCGCAGGCCCTTCTTCCCGAACGCTTTGCCCGTATGTTCTATTATATGCGTACTCAGGACTGGCTTTATAATTACCGGCTAAAAGAAGGCCTCTACAATAGCCTTGGTGGGCTTGCCAGGCGGGCTGCCTATATGGGAGATGCCGAAAGGGCATGCCGGCTCTTTGATACCAGCTATTCGGAATTACAGGATTGTTATACTGAGTTTTTCCCTTCTTTAAAGGATTTTGCCCTCCGTACCCTGGAAAAGCTGCAGCACGACAACGAATAGCCCAGGTCATCAGTCTCTTTCCCGTTATTTGTGAAAATTGGATAATTTTGTGATATGAAGCACATCGTTGTACTGGCAAGCTTTTTATTAAGCGTGGCCCTGGTTAGGGCACAAACGGCGCAAACGGCACCAACACCCGTAGGTTTATCCTCCCTCGACAATTCTCCCCTGGACATGAGCTATTATCCCGTCGACTATCCGGTCCTGAAGATCCAGGACAAGGTAAGCGAACCGCTGATAGTCCGTGTAGTATACAGCCGCCCGCAGAAGAGAGGAAGAAAGCTGTTTGGAGAGCTGGTGACCTACGGTCAGGTCTGGCGCCTGGGAGCCAATGAAGCTACAGAGATCGAATTCTTCCGTGATGTAAAGGTCAACGGCAAACAGCTGAAAAAAGGCCGTTACACCCTGTATGCCCTGGTCAATACAGACAGCTGGACCATTATCTTTAACAAGGAAACAGATACCTGGGGAGCATTCCGGTATGATACCGCAAAAGACATTCTGCGTGCTACTGCCCCTGTGGAAAAACAATCCGAGGTCACAGAAGCATTCTCTATCGCCTTTCAAAAAGCTGGCAAGGGTGCTAACCTGATCTTCAACTGGGACGATATCCTTGTAAAACTGCCTATCAGCTGGTAAGGGCATCAACCAAAACTCCTCTTATGTGCGGTATAACAGGCATTCTTTCCAACAACCCGGCGAATATCACCGACCAGCGGCTCAAAAGCATGACGGATGCCATCGCTCATCGCGGCCCGGATGGAGAGATGACATGGATCAGCGGGTCCGGGCTTGCCGGCCTTGGTCACCGGCGACTTTCGATCATCGACCTCAGCTCCGCAGGAGCGCAGCCCATGCACTATCTGCAGCGTTATACCATCGTCCACAATGGAGAGATCTATAATTACCGCGAGCTGCGGGACCTGCTACAGTCCAAAGGTTACATTTTTTCTTCCCGCACCGACACAGAGGTGATCCTCGCAGCTTATGACCATTATGGCACCGGCTGTCTGCAACATTTTGACGGGATGTTCGCGTTTGCCATCTGGGATGAAAAGGAAAAAAATCTTTTTTTGGCGCGGGACCGATTCGGAGAGAAACCACTCTTCTTCTACCGGGATGAAGAACAATTCCTTTTTGCCAGCGAATTAAAGGCGCTGTGGGCCGCTGGTATAAAAAAGGAATGCAATAAGAAAATGCTTTTCAATTTCATTACGATCGGTTACACTCAAAATCCGGGAAATGGCTTTGAAACTTTTTTCCATAACATTTCAAAATTACCCGCCCGCTCCTTTCTTCTATACAACGCCCTTACCCAGGACATGAAGACGACTTATTACTGGGACATCGAGGTCGGGCGCACCCTCAAGTGTAAAGAAGGAGAGGCCATCGACGAATTCAGCCAGTTGCTGCTGACCTCAGTAAACAGACGACTGCGCAGCGACGTTCCGGTTGGCACCAGCCTCAGCGGAGGACTGGACAGCTCTTCCATCGTAGCTTGTATATTACAGCAGCAGGTCCCCCCGTCAAAGCTGCCTACTTTTTCCGCCCTGTTCCCCGGCTTTGAAAAGGATGAATCCAATTTTGTAAATTTATTGACCAGCCATTTCAACCTCGAAAACCATCCGACAACACCCGTGGCCGCCGATCTGATCCGGGATTTTGAAAAGCTGGTCTATCATCAGGAAGAACCTTTTTCCTCTTCCAGCATCTACGCCCAGTTCAGGGTATTTGGACTCGCCGCAGACCATTCGGTAAAAGTAATGCTGGATGGACAAGGCGCCGACGAACTGCTGGCTGGTTATCATAAATATTATAGCTGGTACTGGCAGGAACTTTATCGCAGCGATAAAAAAGCATTTGCGCTGGAGCTCGAAGCAGCCAGGGAGTCAGGAGTCTATGACCGCTGGACCTGGAAGAACCGGCTGGCTGCCCACCTGCCCGTTTATGCAGGTCTCTTCCTGAAAAAGAAACGTACATCCCAGCAACGCAGAAGCAGTGATCTGTCCCGCGGTTTTGTCCGGCAATTTGGCGAATCATATTACGACATCCCCCATTTCGACCGTCTCAACGGCATCCTGTACTACAATACTTTTATGAACGGGATGGAAGAGCTCCTGCGTTATGCCGACCGTAATTCCATGGCACATGGCGTCGAAGTGCGATTGCCCTTCCTGAGCCACGAACTGGTGGAGTTCGTCTTTTCATTGCCCGCCCATTTCAAGATTCGGGAAGGATGGACGAAATGGTTGTTGCGAATGAGCATGGAAGACTACCTTCCTGCGGACATTACATGGAGAAGAGATAAGACCGGTTTCGAACCCCCGCAAAAAGCCTGGCTCTCGGACCCCAACATCCAGGAATATATCCAGGAAGCGCGACGGGAGCTCGTAAAGGCCGATATCCTGGTTGACTCGGTCCTTCAAAAAAAAATTCAGCCGCACGAAGCTCATGCGGCTGAAAATCACGATTGGCGTTATCTTGTTACGGCAGCCTGCCTGAAGAGCTAGACTGCCGCCGGCGACCCGGGAGCCGGTAATTACTTAACTCGCTTTCTTATATTTTTCGATGACCTGCATATTGCCATCGGCATTCGAACGGACAGTGGTCCAGGTGGTTTCATCCTCCAGCTTGATGTAGTATTCAACAGCGCTGTCGGTAGTCATTTCTGTTACACCGAATACTTTCTTATCTGCATATTTCTTCTGCAAACGACAGAGTATGCTGACAGGAAGATTCTTCTCCGAATAGTATCTCAGCGAGCTGAGAAAGTTCCCCTCCTTATCGTACTCGATCTTTGTAAGAACATCTCCCTGTTTAAAATTGACCATGTATTTGTCTTCCTGCTCAGCCCATTTTACCTGCTGGGCATCAGGGAAGGTTTGTTTGAACGCCTGCAGCAGTTTGTCGCTGATAGCAAAATTCTCGTTTGCGAATACGCCGGCGGAGAGAGATAACAAGCAAACCGTAACCAGGAGGCTCTTACGGATAAAATTAATCGGTGTCATGATTTACTATTTAATTTGGTTTGTGATCAATTTCATTTAATACCCTAAAGCTAGGGTGTTGTACAACGGTAGTCAAGGAAATCTACACATCTGGTAAGCGTTTAACCAGTATTGGTGAGGGTTCCAGAAGGGTCGCCTCACCGAAAGGGGTGAAAGAAGTTTCGAAACCTGCTAATTGATATCCGAAACCGTAATAGTCATGTTGCACCTCCGGGGTTAAGCTTTTGTTAAACTGGATGATCGATTTTAACTTTGTATCTTTATCTCATGAAACTCTCAACTAAGCTCATACACGCAGGAGTAGAGCCCGATCCTTCCACCGGCGCCATCATGACTCCCATCTATCAGACATCCACTTATGTTCAGACAGCCCCCGGCGTCCACAAAGGTTATGAATATGCCCGTTCGCAGAACCCTACACGCAAAGCGCTGGAGTCGGCACTGGCTCATATCGAAAATGGTAAACATGGTTTGTGCTTCGGCAGCGGCGTAGCGGCCACCGATGCCGTGCTTCGCCTCCTCGTCCCCGGTGATGAGGTCATCGCGGCAAATGACATGTATGGCGGCACCTATCGCCTCTTTACAAAAGTCTTTGAAAAGATGGGCATCCGGTTTCATTTTGTCAACATGCAGGACGCTTCGGCCATCAAGCCTTTTATTAATGACAAGACCAGGCTGATCTGGGCAGAGACGCCAACCAATCCGCTGATGAATATCGTCGACATCGCAGCCCTCGCCTCCATCTCCCGGCCACGGAAAATATTATTCTGCGTCGACAATACTTTTGCCACTCCATATCTGCAAAACCCGCTGGACCTCGGAGCAGACATCGTATTACATTCCGCAACAAAATATCTCGGCGGCCACAGCGACGTGATCCATGGCTGCCTGGTCATGAACGATGACGATCTTCGGGAAAAATTATATTTCATCCAGAAAAGCGTAGGTGCCGTACCCGGGCCACAGGATTGTTTTCTTGTTCTGCGGGGTCTCAAGACCCTGCATGTACGCATGGACAGACACAACTCCAACGGAGAAGCCATCGCCCGCTGGCTCCGTCAGCACCCAAAGGTGGGAAAGGTCTATTGGTCCGGCTTTGAAGATCATCCGGGATATGCCGTTGCAAAAAAGCAAATGCGGGGTTTCGGCGGCATGATGAGCTTTACCCTAAAAGACGATAGCATGGCAGCCGCTACAAAACTTTTATCCTCGACCCGGCTTTTTGCGCTTGCGGAAAGCCTGGGCGGAGTAGAGTCGCTGATCAACCACCCGGCCAGCATGACACATGCATCCATACCCCGGGACGAACGCATAAAGAACGGGCTGGGAGATTCCCTGATCCGTCTCAGCGTTGGCATTGAAGACGTGGACGATCTGATCGAAGACCTAAACCAGGCGATTGGCTAATCATATCAAACTGGAGCTCCGGACTTTCCTGGACAGAAAAGTAGCTGAATACAACCGGCCATCTTTTATTATAGATGATCCGGTGAGCATTCCCCATCAGTTTACCCAAAAGCAGGACATCGAAATAGCGGGATTCTTTACCGCTATTTTTTCCTGGGGTAACCGGAAGACTATTATCGGCAAAACACAGGAGCTGATGCAGCTGATGGACGACGCACCTTATCAGTTCGTTCGTCAACACAAAGACAATGACCTGAGAAGGCTGCTCGGCTTTAAACACAGGACCTTCAATGCAACCGACCTGCTCTATTTCGTCGCCTTCTTCCAACATCACTATGCAAAATATGATTCGCTGGAGGACGCTTTTCTCCTGCCCTGGGAAAAACGCAAAGGGTCCGCCGCCAGCAATGCGGGCGGCACCAACGATCCGGCCGGCGCCGGCACCTATGACCCCGCCTCGGCGCTCTCTGCTTTCCAGCATTATTTTTTTAGCCTGGACGACGCCCCCCCGCGTACCCGCAAACACATCGCCTCTCCCGAAAAACACTCCAGTTGCAAACGCATAAATATGTTCCTGCGCTGGATGGTCCGCAAGGACGACCAGGGCGTGGATTTCGGGCTCTGGAGCCGCATCCCTCCAAGCCGCCTTATCTGCCCCCTCGACGTACACGTAGCCCGGGTTGCCAAACGCTTCGGCCTGCTTACCCGCGAGAGATCGGACTGGCAGGCGGCGATAGAGCTGACAGAAAGCTTATCCCTGCTGGATAAAGAAGATCCTGCCAAATACGATTTTGCCCTATTTGGTTTGGGTGTGATGGAAAACTTTTAACTCATTTTATGAACGGATCAACCGACTCTCTGGCTTTGATAAAAGATCTCAACCAGTCCTATGGATGGGAACTGGCCGATTCCTTGACCATGCAGGAGTTGGAAGCCTTGCTGGCGGAAATAGTGAATGGATGGATCCGGTCCGACTTCACCAGGCTCGTACAGTTTCTTTACCGTATAGACATCAGCGAGCCCAGGCTCCGGTTATTGCTGGAAGAAAATAGCGAAGAGGATACGGGTCAGCTGCTGGCCAGGCTGATCCTCGAAAGGTTATCGCAAAAGATAGAGACCCGGCGGCAGTACAAGCCGGGAGATACAACAAGTGATGAAGAAAGATGGTAATGAATGACATCGCCCCAACCCCGATGGCGCCGGCCTCACCAATGGCCGCGAAACTAGTACATCAGTTCCTTAACCTTCTCTTTGTCCTCTTTTTCCTTCTTAAGATCGAACATGGTACCAAACACGCGGTCCCAGATGGTGCTGCTCACGCCATAGCCTTTGTGCTCATCCTTGTAGTGATGCAGGTGATGATTGCGCCACAGCGGCTTCATCCATTTAAAGGGAGGATTCCAGGCGTGGATCGCATAGTGCATGCTGCCATACAGCAGGTAGCCTAAGATAAAACCCGGAAAAAACATGAAGACATTGGTACCGATGGTCACCCGCATCAGCAGGAAGATAGTCGAGGAGATGATCAGGCTCGGAACAGGAGGCATAAAAAGCCTTTCTTTATCCCGGGGGAAATGATGGTGATTGCCATGCAGCGTGTAGATGAACTTCTGCGCCCGCTGACTATCTGCAATCATATGAAAGACATAACGATGCATCAGGTATTCGAAGAAGGTCCAGAAGAACATGCCACCCAGAAAAGTAAGTGCTATTCTTGCCAGGGGATACGACAGCGAGGTGCCACTATAGTACAGAGAATAAATAATTACAGGCATATACATCCCCCAAATTACCAGTGGATGGGTTTTGGTCAACATTTCCAGGTACTGATTCTTAAATAACTGAGCCTGCCCTTTATTATTTATCTTCTCGAATTTCATGGTAATTGGTAATTATAGGTAAAGGTACGAATAACCTGCCAATAGTCAGCGGCGCCCCTAAGACTGTGGCTATCAGCGCATAAGGGTCGGGGCTGGGTCGTATTGCAATTTGTAGTCTTTCAGATCGGGCTGGTATGCCCTCTTTCTCCCCAGCTCATACCCGTAAATGATCTCACCTACCTCTTTAAAGAACGGATATCCGATCTCGTCAAAGTCGTATTTGTCGTCATTCAGCACCCCGTCGCTGTTGACATAGATAGTTCCTGTAAGCATGAATTCCACATTATGCTTGAAGTCGACGATATAAGCGATGTCTGTCAGGAAGCCATAAGCCCAGCCCGGCTTATTAAAGACCCGGATATAGGAAGGAATGGGACTGCGGCCGGCCTTGAAGATGAAAAACTTGGTATAGCTGTCGAAATACTCGGCCGTATCATAATGGGGACTGACCGACTCCCGCGGATATTCGGACATAAACTGGTAGAGGAAATGATAATCATCCGGACTTAACCGGAAACGCCGTCCCGCAGGCACCGACTTAGGGAAAAGCACGGACTGGAGTAATTTCTGCGCATCTTCCAAAGGGAAATTGTTATGACGGGTAAAATCCATGGGTTGATGGATCAGGGAGTCATGACGGTCATAATAGGCATTGCCCAGCAAAGCAGGATGGCTAAAATCAAAATCAACATCGCTATAGGCAGGCGGCTGGTTATACAAGGTCTTTCCATCTCGTACAAAACGGATGGGGTTGGTATGCCTGTTCTCGTCCTCGTTCATCGGTACGAAACGACGGGTTATACGGATGTCGGGATAACCCAGCTGCCAGAGCCGGCGATTGATCCCGGATTGACCAAGAAACTCATAGAGCCGGCTATACGCATCATTGTCGCTCGTAAGGAAGATCTTCCGGATATATTGAGCCAGGGAGGGCTGTCCGTCCGCCGAACTGGTATCCTGGCGGATCACAGCCTGACCGCTGTAGGCGCTGTCTGTCAGCATAGGCGTATTGCGTTCAACGCCATAACGAGCCAGCGAATCCATTTTCTCCAGGGCCAAAAAGGCCAGGGGCATTTTGACGGTGGAAGCCGGATTAAAATACTCCATTGGGTTGACCCGATAGTTGTAATTATGGAACCTGGGCCGGTTGTGACGGTCGCGGTCGATACGCGTATAGATCAGCTGATAGCGGAATGAATCCGGTTTGTCCAGCACCCGGCGGAGAAAAGGAGAGGCTTTTGCATATAGCAGGTCACGAAGGAAGGCATCGGTCTTTTCCTGCGCACTGACAGACACGGGCAAAAGGGCCGCGAAGCCCAGGCAAAACGGGACGAATCTCTTCATAATTCCGCCAAAATTATTCCTTTATCTTTGAACACATGACACGAGCCCCCTGGGGCGACTGCATGACACCATTAAAAAATCTTTAACTCGTCATGACACTGGTTTCTTACTTAAAAGATGATCAGGCACAGCTGGCTGTCCTGGTGAATGATGTCCTTTACGATATGGAGCTGATCCATCCCGATACCCCCGGCAATATGGGGATGTTCCTCAATTACTGGGATGACCTCTTCCCCATCGTCCAGGCCGCTGAGCTGGGCCTTGGAGAAGGACAGGTTAAACTCTCAAGAGGTATCCCGGCTGGCAGCGTTCAGCTCCTGGCACCGGTGCCTTTCCCCCCATCCTGCCGGGACGGGTACGCCTTCCGCCAGCACGTTGCAGCAGCAAGACGAAACCGGAAAGTGCCGATGATCCCCGAATTCGATCAATATCCCATCTTCTATTTCACCAACCACCATAGCATACAGGGCCCCGGAGACATTCGTTGTATGCCGGACCATTTTGAAAAGCTCGACTTCGAGCTTGAAGTAGCCATCGTCATAGGAAGACCCGGCCGCAATATTCCCGCCGCCGAAGCCGACAACCATATTGCCGGTCTGATGATCATGAACGATGTCAGCGCCAGAACCCTGCAAATGGAGGAAATGCTGCTCAATCTCGGACCCGCGAAAGGCAAGGACTTTTCCACGGTGACAGGCCCCTGGCTGGTGACCCTGGATGAGCTGGAGGAGTTTGAAGTGCCTTGCAAGGAAGGACATACCGGGAAAAGCTGGAACCTGCGGATGCAGTGCCGGGTCAATGGCGTTTCCGTCAGCGACGGCAATCTCGCCGACATGGACTGGACCTTTGCCGAGATCATCGAAAGAGCCTCTTATGGGGTCGACCTCTATCCCGGGGACATCATCGGCAGTGGAACGGTTGGAACGGGCTGTTTCCTCGAGCTCAACGGCACCGGAAAACTCAACGACGCCAACTACCAGGAGCAATGGCTGAAAGAAGGCGATGTCGTGGAGATGGAGGTCGACGGGCTGGGTATCCTGAGCAATACCATCGTAAGAGAGGACAGCGATATGTCCCTGCTGGCCATAAAAAAGCGATAATCATATGCGCATCGACCTGAAAGACCTGACACCCGTCGAACGGCAGCATTACCTGCAATCCGCTGTGGCCCCGCGCCCCATCTGTTTTGCCAGCACCATCGACAGATCAGGACAGGTAAATCTCAGCCCATTCAGCTTCTTCAATCTTTTTGGCACCACTCCGCCCATCCTCATTTTTTCACCTTCCCGGCGGGTGCGTGACAACAGTACAAAACATACCTGGCACAATGTGTTGGAAGTGCCGGAAGTAGTCATCAACATCATCGACTTTGCCATGGTGCAGCAGGCCAGCCTGTCGAGCTGTGATTATCCCAAGGAGGTCAACGAATTTACAAAGGCCGGATTTACAGAAGAGCCAGCCACCCTCGTGACCCCACCGATGGTAAAAGAAAGTAAGATAAAGATCGAATGCAGGGTACTGGAGACCAAAACGCTTGGAACAGAAGGAGGGTCCGGCAACCTGGTCATTTGCGAGGCGATGAGGATGCACATCGATCCGTCAATTCTTGATGAAGACAACAAAAAATTTATCGACCAGCGCCGGCTTCAGCTGGTGGCCCGGCTTGGCGGAGACTGGTACTGCCGGACGAATGAGCAAAGCCTTTTTATGGTGGAAAAACCCAATACCCGCCTGGGCATCGGCATGGATGCACTGCCTGCCCCCATCCGGAGCAGCCGCATCCTCAGCGGTAATCACCTCGGAATGCTGGCCAATGTCCATGAAATGCCGGCGATAGACCCATCCTTTGACGACAGCCGGCTGAAAGAGATCTTCCAATATTATTCCGTCAGCCCCGAAGAGATGGAAAACGAGCTGCATTCCTATGCCGCCCGGCTGCTGGAAGAAGGGAAGGTAAATGCCGCCTGGCAGGTGTTGCTCGCGCTCAGCTAAAAGTTGTCGGAATATTTTCCTTTTTTAATAGGAAATTTACGGCTTACCTTTTTTCTATGCCGATAAATCCAAAGAAATACATGAGAATGGCTGTAGACATAATGAAACAGTCTATTTCTGAAACCCGCACTGATGGGAAATCCTGTCCCAAGGTCGGTGCAATCCTCGTCTCTCCGGATGAAAAAAATATTGTGACCGCTTTCAGAGGGGAATTAAGAGAAGGAGATCATGCTGAGTTCACTTTACTTGAAAGAAAAAACCGGGACAAAGATCTAACAGGGTATTATTTGTTTGCGACGTTGGAACCATGCGCCCCCTGCGCTCGGCGTCACCCCAAATTAGGCTGCGCAGAAAGAATAGTCCACGCTCGCATTGCAAAGGTTTGGATAGGGATTGAAGACCCGGACCCAACAGTCGATAGAAAAGGGGTTCGATATCTGCAACAAAGCAATATTGAGGTCGAAATGTTCGACGAAGAATACCAGGATGAGATAAGACATGAAAACAAAGAATTTTTAGCGCATGCCATCGTAAGAGCCGCAGAAGCTAAGTCTCCCAAAGAAGTTATCTTATCCCCGCTTGAACAACAAGCTCCGAATGTTGAAATAGGGGAGCTGTCTCAGGAAGCGCTGGAGCTTTATATAAACAGGGCGAAATTGCCTTATGAATACAATTCCAGGGAATTTTGCCGGTTTCTTTTACAGCAGGAACTGCTTGTTCATGATAAACAATCCGATCACTTTACTCCTACCGGCCTGGCTCTTCTTCTATTCGGTAAAAACCCACGGTTGACATACCCGCAGGCCGTAGTCAAAGCGGAAGTACGTCACAAAAATGCAGAGCCAAGGATAAAAGACTTTAATGAATCCTTGGTTTTTCTGCCTGAAAAAATAGAGGAGTGGATTCAGGAAGTGATTCCCTCTACGATTTCAAGAGAACAATTTGCCAGAACCGAGAACTATGAATATCCTGTATCCGTGTTAAGAGAGGCTGTAATTAATGCAATTGTTCATAGGGATTACGACATTCAACAAGCAAAAATTTATCTTATAATTGAAGAGGATAAGATAATCGTAAGAAGTCCCGGAGAACCCGTCAAACCTATCAAATGGGACGATTTTAAGAATTTCAAAGCCCCTTCCTTGAGTCGCAACCCGAAGATCATGAGTATTTTTAACCAAATGACCTTTGTAGAAGAACGAGGGATTGGAATGAGGGAAATGAAATTGCTTCCTTCAAAATATCAGCTTCCTCTTCCCATTATAACCAGGAATGAGCCATACCTCGATATCTTATTTCCCCGTAAAGAGAATTTCATAAGAGAGATCATAGGAGAAGATACTCATGCAGAACTGAATGATGAAGAAGAAAAAGGGCTTTTATACTTACACAACAAAGATTTTGTCTCTAAAAAAGAATATGCCGATCATTTTAAATTTGATGACAAAAAAGCCCAGCGCCATCTATCCAAATTTAAAAACCTGGGGTTGGTTTTAACCAAAGGCAATGCGCGCTCTGTGAAATATAAAATGGTAAATAAATCAGCATAGTCTGGACACTTATCGGGACAAACTGTCCAGATAAATGTCTAGATAGTGTTTTTTGGATGAGGAAAGGCAGCGATCTGGACAAAGTCAGACCTTAAATGTCCAGAATTTCAAATGAAATTGATTCTTGATCAAATAATTGGACACGTTTATTTTCGTTTACCTTTGCCGCAATTTTGCAATCGTTTTGGACTATGAGCACATTACAACTATCAGAGCAGGAGATCATCCGGCGGGAAAAACTCACGGAGCTTACTCAATTAGGCATCGACGCATACCCCGCACCTTTATACCCCGTCAATACGACCGCCACTTATATAAAAGAAAATTATAAAGAAGGCGTCGTTGCCGGAGCCGGGTCACAAGAAAAAGTACCCGTCTCCGATCAACCATCTAATGATGGGCCTTCGGCCAAGGCGACCGTGTCGCCTTCTGGCACCGACTTCACCGAAGCCTGCATCGCCGGCCGCCTCATGAGCCGCCGGGACATGGGTAAAGCATCCTTTGCCACCCTTCAGGACAGCACAGGTAAGATCCAGATCTATATCAAACGGGATGAGGTTTGTCCCGGGGAAGACAAAACGCTCTATGACAAGGTCTGGAAGCACCTGCTGGACCTCGGTGATATCGTTGGTGTCAAAGGTTATGTCTTTACCACCAAGATGGGGGAGATCTCCATCCATGCAAAAGAATTTACCCTATTGACAAAAGCGCTGAAGCCGCTTCCGGTCGTCCGGGAAAAAGAAGGCGAGACCTTTGACGCCGTGACCGATCCGGAATTCCGTTATCGCCAGCGTTATGCCGACCTCGTGGTCAACCCACAGGTTAAGGACGTCTTTCTACGCCGCACAAGAATGATCAACGCCATCCGCACCTTCCTCAACAAGCAAGGCGCGATCGAAGTCGATACACCCGTACTGCAGAGCATCCCCGGCGGTGCCGCAGCCCGGCCATTTATCACCCACCACAATGCACTCGACATCCCCTTATACCTGCGCATCGCCAATGAGCTTTACCTCAAAAGGCTTATCGTAGGAGGATTCGACTGGGTCTATGAGTTTAGCCGCAATTTTCGCAACGAAGGCATGGACCGCACCCACAACCCCGAATTCACAGTTCTCGAATTCTATGTGGCATATAAAGATTATCTGTGGATGATGGAGACGACCGAAAAGCTCCTCGAAAATGCAGCCATCGCCACCAATGGCAGCAGCAAGACACAGGTAGATGGAAAAGAGATCGACTTTAAGGCGCCCTATCGCCGCATCACGATGTATGACGCGATCCGCGAATACACCGGGTTTGATATCAGCGGTATGGATGAGAAAGGTTTGAGGGAGGTCTGTCAGAAGCTGAACATCCATGTAGACCAATCCATGGGTAAGGGAAAACTAATCGATGAGATCTTCAGCGCAAAGTGTGAAGAACACTTTATCCAGCCGACATTTATTATCGACTACCCGGTCGAAATGAGCCCCCTGACCAAGAAGCACCGCAGCACCCCCGGACTGGTCGAACGATTTGAGCTGATGGTCAACGGCAAGGAAATAGCCAATGCCTATAGCGAGCTCAATGACCCCATCGACCAGCGCGAACGTTTTGAAGCCCAGCTACAGCTGATGGAACGCGGTGATGACGAAGCCATGTTCATCGACAACGATTTCCTGCGCGCCCTCGAATACGGTATGCCACCGACGGCCGGCATCGGTTTCGGGATCGACCGGATCTGTATGCTGCTGACTGGTCAGTCCAGCATACAGGACGTGCTGCTCTTCCCGCAGATGCGGCCAGAGCGTACTCCGGAAGAAACCGTCGAACACCCGAAATCGGACCTGTAACCCACTACCAATCAACCTAAGCGGCCACTCACCGTGCACGCGCTGACAACAGCGCACCCAATCGCACACACTATCGGTCATGCCTGTGCAAAGATTCTGCGGGGAATCTCCTTATTTTTCGGTAAATTAGGAGTAATTAAAACGATTGCCATATGGATAATACCACCATCTCTAAGATTGGAACTATTTTCTATGCCCTCGTTATTGGTTTCTTCGGCCTTAATCATTTCATGCATGGTACAGGCATGGCGAAAATGGTCCCGTCCTTTCTTCCCGGCGGTGTAGTCTGGGTCTATATCACCGGAGCCTGCCTGCTCGCCGCAGCTATAGCCTTCCTTATCAACAGGCAGGTTCGACTTGCAGGTTTATTACTGGCCCTTTTTCTATTACTAATTGTGGTGACGGTCCATCTGCCGGCAGTATTGAACGCCCCGGATGACGGATCGCGCCGGTTTCCCATGGTCAATCTGATCAAGGATACCGGGCTTGCAGCAGCAGCCCTGTTAGTAGCAGGAAGAAGCCCCGCGCGCGCCTGACAGACCACGAGGCCGCCGCAACGCCGTACCCCGCACCACTAGGTCCTCCAAGCGCCACAACGAGGCCGCCGCAGCGACCACACACCCCTAAATGCAAAACCTCCCGCTCTAAGCGGGAGGACGATGTTGCCTTTTACCCAAAAGGATTAAAATGAAAAGCGTTTGACGTGGCTGTGTTACAGGAACAGGTCATTCATCAGCTTTTGGTCGGGATTAATGGCATATTTACCAAAATCGGAGATCCCTTCCTGTTGTAGAACGTCCTCATCTATAAAAAAATTGCCTGTCGTCTCAAAAGAAGGTTTTTGCAATATATAGTAAGCCGCATCTGCGACGATATCCGGTGTACGACTGCGTTGCATCAGGAAATCTCCCCCTAAAAGGTTTTTCACCGCCGCCGTCGCAATTGTCGTCTTGGGCCACAAGGCATTGGCCGCAATCCGATATTGTTTCAGCTCCTCTGCCAGCCCCAGCACGATCATACTCATACCATATTTGCTTATCGTATAGGCAAGATGGGGAGCAAACCAACGGGAATCCAGGTTCAGCGGCGGAGAAAGATTGAGAATATGAGGGTTATGCGCCTGCTTCAAATAGGGAATACAGGCCTGGCTCATAAAAAAGGTCCCCCTGACATTTATATCATGCATCAGGTCCCAGCGCTTAGGCTCCACCTGCTCGGTCGGGGATATATTGACCGCACTGGCATTGTTGACCAGGATATCAATACCCCCGAATGTATTAACCGTCTGATTGACAATATCCCGGATACTTTCTTCAAACCGAATATCCCCCTTTACGGGCAAAACCTTGCCGCCGCCCGCCGCGGCTATCTCTTCGGCGGCCGTATAGATCGTGCCTTCCAGCTTGGGATTGGGTTCGGTCGTCTTGGCGGCGATGACGATATTGGCGCCGGCAGCAGCCAGACGGAGCGCTATCGCCTTACCTATGCCCCTTGACCCACCCGTTATCAGCGCTGTCTTGTTCTCAAATATTTTCATGTGGAATATTGAATAAGATCTATGATTTAATACCTACAAAATAGGTTAATTTATGATGCGTCCAAAATATCGTAATTCTACGAGAGTAACCGTAAAAACATCAGCACAGAAATCTAGCATTTATTCTCTTGCATTCATTACCACTTAGTGGTATGTTTGTATTGTTAAGTATGATTTGATAAGCGATTCAAGATCCAACTATCCGAAGAAAAACCGTCCGAATGAATGACTAAATCCAAAGAAAAACCAAAATCCAAAGTCCGAAAGAAAAACCCGTTGATCTAAAATCCTTGAAAAACCGAAACGAAAACCAAAAATCCAAAGAAAAGCCCTGAATCCTTGATCGATCAAACTTATTCTGTTAAATCCAAAATCCAAATCCAATCATCCAACATCCTAAGAACAAGCCGATGTAAAATTTGTACCTATTGATGGCCGTGAAATTGTTGGTTAAGTATCGTACAAGTAATTGAAAAGCCCCGATAATCTCGGGGCTTTTCGTTTGCATGGACTCTTCTTGATTTGAGCTTTTGGTTTAGCTTCCCTGCTTTGGTTGAATTCCTGTCTAATATCTTTTAAATTGCTCCCGGCGGCATCTGCAATGCCTCAGGCCGGTGCCTTCGACGCCTAGTGCGCGTCAACAGGCAAGGCAACTGCTTTTTTGAACGGTTGTAAGAAGATCAGCGGGACACAGATCAGGGTAAAGACCCCGATCAACAGGTACATGCCGTTGTAGGTCGTCAGCATGGCCTGTTTGCTCACAATGCCTTCCATGGCCTGGTTAGCCATCTGGCGCGCCTGTTCCAGCGGAAATCCCCTGGACACAAAATTCTGTACGGAGCCGGAATACCGGTCATTATAGGCCGGGTTATATTGGTTGTAATTCTCAAGTAAAATATTCCGGTTTACACCCATCTTGATATGTATAACGGTAGTCATAATGGCGATACCAAAAGACCCGCCCAGCTGCCGCATCATGTTATTCAGACCCGTACCCTGTCCCATCTCCGGCCCGCGCAGCTCTGCAATTGCCAGGGTCGTCAGCGGCACGAACAGAATGGCCATTCCAATCCCACGCACTATCAGCGGCCAGAAGAAATTACCGGTCCCCGATTGCAGGGTCGATCCATGAAGCATCAAACAGAAAAAGAAAAAGAGGATAAACCCACCGGCGGATAGAAACTGCGCAGGAACACCCTTTTTCAGCAAATTTCCCACAACGGGCATCATGACAATAGTCGCTATCCCCCCCGGCAGCAGGATCAGACCCGTCTGCTCTGCGGTAAAGCCCAGCAGATTCTGGCAGAAGACCGGGAAAATAAAGGTCGATCCATACAAGGCTACCCCAAGGGCGAATGAAGTGAAGATCCCTATCGAAAAACTTCGGTGTCGTAAGATCTTAAAGTTCACGACGGGGTAATCGATGCTGATCTCCCGCCAGATAAAACAGACGGCAGCAGCGATCGTGGTAAATGTCAGGGCAGAGATCCACCAGGTCTGGAACCAGTCCTTGTCCTCACCCTTTTCAAGGACGACCTGCAGGGCGCCTACACCCAACGCCAGCAAGAAGATCCCCCACCAGTCGACCTTTTTCCCCTGTCCGTATCTTGGAGATTCCCGGACAAAGGTGGTTACACAGAAGGCCGCGATACAGCCTACCGGGATATTCACATAGAAGATCCACTGCCAGGAGAGGTTATCCGTGATAAGACCACCGATGGTCGGTCCGACAGTCGGACCAACTACCGCTCCCAGACCAAACAGCGCGGTCGCCATTCCAATCTCTTCCCGTGGCCAGGTCTCCATAAGAATGGCCTGCCCTGTTGAGATCAAACCTCCCCCTGCCAACCCCTGCAGAAGCCGGAAAGCGATCAGCGATTCCAGGCTTCCCGCATTTCCACAAAGAAAAGAGGCAGCCGTAAAGATCAATATAGATGCTAAAAAATAATTCTTTCTTCCAAAACGGTCACCCAGCCAACCCGACATAGGCAGGATGATCACGTTAGCTACCGCATATCCCGTCACGATCCAGTTGGCGTCCTCCAGGGTAGCGCCCAGGTTCCCCATGATATTGGGCAGTGCGACATTGACGATCGTCGTATCGATCAGTTCCAGCAGTGCGGCGGTGATCACCGTAAAGGTGATGATCCATCTTCTAAAGCCATATTCTGCCATATAAAAATAGTATTAGGATGATATACTGTCCGGTCTCTCTGCTATTTTGTATGAACCGTAACGTCCACGCTCATCCCCGGTCTCATCTTACGCAAAGTGGCCGTATCCGCATCGATCTTTATCCGGACGGGCACGCGCTGAACGACCTTTACAAAGTTGCCGGTCGCATTGTCCGGAGGCAGCAGGGAAAATTTAGCTCCCGTAGCACCGGAGAAGGATTCGATGGTCCCGGGAATGACCTGCTTGTCAAACGCATCGACCCGGATGTCCACTTTCTGATTCAGCGAAATATCGCTGAGCTGCGTCTCCTTGAAATTGGCCGTCACATAGATGTCGTCATGAACGACCGAGAACAGCGGAGAGCCTGCCTGTACCAGCTGACCGATCTGGATATTCCTCTTCGAAATAACCCCGCTGGCAGGTGCAGTGATAACAGTATAAGACAGTTGCAGCTTTGCATATTCCACATCAGCCTTGCGGGTGTCGACGATCGAAGAGGTGGCTACCGTTTGAACACGGCTGGTATTGACCCTCTTATCGATGACAGGCACCTGGCTCTTGGCAGCATCCACCATGGCTTGGGCGGATTCCTTATCGGCTACAGCCTGGTCGAACTGCGCCTTCGTAATGACATGATCGTCA
>Ga0193716_1000370_pt1 | contig 27816 bp, 19 predicted proteins | sample U2c1metaG_FD_145901 | JGI IMG/M metagenome (GOLD analysis project Ga0193716, IMG submission 145901) | Soil microbial communities from a riparian zone of the East river system, Colorado, United States - U2c1 | ecosystem: Environmental > Terrestrial > Soil > Riparian zone | place: USA: East River...
CAAAATGAGCATCCCCCGACTCGAGCACGAAATCGCCGATGTGCGCGCCCGATAAGTGCGCGCTCATTCCCTCATTGCGAAATTCGGCGTTCGTGGTGAGATTCTCGGCGGGCCGCCAGCCATCGCTGTAATCCAAGGTCATTCCCTCGATGGTACAGCGCGCGAGAAAGATGCCGCCGCCCTCGCGAAACGGAAAACTACGCACGGGGCCTTGAAACAAGACGTTGGCCCGCACCATGCGGCCCGCCAGGAATGCCCGATTCAGCCACGCAAGGCCCCCGGGCGAGATCAACCCCCTCGGCAAGTAATTGCGCGCATTGGCCACATTGCCGTTCGAGATGGTGCTGACCAGTGTCAGCCGCGGCGAGGAACCATCGGCCGGTTGGTGCCACGCCACTTGCCCCCGAATATCGGCGTCGTGAGTTTTCACCCCCCAGTCGGGTGAGGCAACCAGCAGCTCCTGCGCGGTCCGCTTCCAATACACTTTTGCCCTGAGGCGCTCCAAGTCCACCGCTTGCGGAAACTGACTGGGCCAATGAAACACCGCAACGTTCGAATCGATGATGACCTGTCCGCCGCTCTCATTGCCGGCAATCGAGCCTGCCACACCGCGCATGCCGGGCGCGCCGCCGACCGATGCGTAGCCCGCGCGCTGAAATTTTGCCCGAACTTGCATGCGCCACGGATCGGCAACTTTGTCGCGCTCAAACGCGATCGAGGTATCGGTCCACTCGCCGCTCGGTGCAAGCTCGCGAAGCCGGTCCCGAAGATCCTTCTGCGGCAAGAAGCCGGTGAGCGGCAGCAGGGTCTCCGCGCGCAAATAGTCGGCGCTGGCTCGCACGCTCAACAGGCCGGCCTCGCCTTCCTGCCAACCGACCTCGAAGGCGGACTCGGGGTCGCGGCGCCCGACGCGAACCCGCTTGCCGGTGAGGCTCCAAAGATCGCCCGTGTGCTCCAGGGTCAGTGCGCCGTTCATTTGGTCGAACTTGGCGATGGGGCCCTCGGGCAGTTGCGTGACCACATTGATTGCCCCGAAATCAACATCGGCACGCGCCAGCACCGCACCATGGCCGGTTGCAGCCACCTCGAACGCGCCTGTACCTGCATCCAAGTTGCCCAGGATGTCCGGCAGCAGCTGATGCCAGCCCGGAAAAGAGATATCGCGCACCCGTGCCAGCGCATCCCAGGCCAGTGTCTGCACCTCACCGGCGCCGCGCGCGTTTCCCTTGAAGGTCACGGTTCCGCCCAGCACCCCGGGGAGCAGGGCACTGAACTCGAGCGTGAGGTTCTCCGAGTCGCGCCGCGCGTCAATGTCCACGTCTTGCAATATCAACTGCGGCAGAGCGGCGTTCCAATCTTGCATCGTGAGCACGGCGTGACGAATCACCACCCTTCCCGCCGGCAAGTCATTGAGGGTAAGCGCTCCGACGCTTGAATCCTCGCCGCCCAGCTCGATCTCCGAGGCCACCGCAAAGCGGTGGGGCCCCAGGCGCGCGACGGCAATGGCCGGTGAGTCGACTTCAATTCGGCCCGCCAACAATTTGCCGCTGCGAATCAGCTGCCAAATATCCGCGGCAACCCTGCCTCCCGCTGCGCGCGCCAGCACGCGCTGATCATCCTTGGAGCGCAGTTCCAAGCGATCAAAATAAAGCTCCGGACCGTACCAACGAAACGCCGGTGAGACGCGTGCAAAACCGATGTGATAGCCGGTCTGCGCATGAACCCATTCCTTGATTTCCGCTTCGTAGCGAGGCGCCCGGTCGAGCGCCAGCTTGAGCGCCAGCATCAACAGCAGCACGAGAACCACCAGCCCCGCGAAGCATAACCCCAAGACTTTGCCGGCCTTGCGAATCATTACATCAGCACGACGTCGTATTGATCGACCGTGTAGAGAGCTTCGGTCTGCAGGCGTATGGGTTTGCCCGTGACCAATTCCAGTTCGCCCAAGGCTGAGGACTCTTCGTCGAGCAGACGCTCGATCACGTCCTGATGCGCCAATACCATCAATTGTTGGCACTCGAACTGGCGCGACTGCCGCACGATTTCACGAAACACTTCGTAGCAAACCGTTTCCACTGTTTTGACAAATCCGCGGCCTTCGCATGTAGGACAAGGATGGCACAGGAGATGCTCCAAGCTCTCGCGCGTGCGCTTGCGCGTCATTTCCACCAAGCCCAACGGCGACACCGAGGAGATGTTGGTTTTGACGTGATCCTCATTCAACGCGCGTTCCAGCGCCTGGATGACCTGCCGGCGGTGCTCGGACTCCTCCATATCGATGAAATCGATGATGATGATGCCGCCTAAGTTGCGCAATCGCAGCTGCCGCGCGATGGTCACCGCCGCCTCGAGATTGGTGCGAAATATGGTTTCCTCGAGGTTTCGATGACCCACAAAGGCGCCGGTGTTGACGTCGATGGTCGTCATGGCCTCGGTTTGATCGATGATCAAATGGCCGCCGGACTTCAGCGACACTTTGCGATCCAGCGCTTTTTGGATTTCCTCCTCGACGTGATGCAACTCGAACAGCGGCCGGGGATCGCCGTACAAGTCGATGCGCGGCAGCGCCTCCGGCATGAACGCAACGGCGAACTCCTGCATCTCCCGATGAGCACTGGGCTGATCGATCAATACTCTGTCGACATCCGGGTGCACGAAATCGCGAAGCACCCGTAAATGCAGGGGCAGGTCCGCGTGCACCAAGTTGCCGGGCTGCGTACGCAGACCCTTCTGGCGGACAAACTCCCACATTTTCCGCAGGTAGCTCATGTCGGCACGCAGGGCTTCCGCCGCAGAATCCTCGGCCGCAGTGCGCACGATGAATCCGCCGCTGTCCAGCGGTTCGATACCGGCCTCCACCGCAGCCCTCAAGCGCTTCCGCTCAGTCTCGTCCTCGATACGCGCCGATACGCCCACGCCGCGTCCCTTGGGCATGAACACCATGTAGCGCGAAGGCAAGGTTATGTACGTCGTGAGTCTCGCGCCTTTGGTCCCCAAGGGATCCTTGACGACCTGCACCAGAATTTCATTGCCCTCGGCGACCAGCGAGCGAATGTTGTCGGTGTGCGGCGGTTCGATGCCCGTATCCGCATGACGGGGGTCGAAGATGTCGGAGGCGTGCAGGAATGCCGTGCGCTCCATGCCGATATCGATGAATGCCGCCTGCATGCCCGGCAATACTCGCGAAACACGGCCTTTATAAATGTTGCTTATCAGTCCGCGGCGGCTGGCCCGCTCCAGAAAGACCTCTTGAAGCACGCCGTTTTCGACCACGGCGGCGCGCGCTTCATGCGTGCTGGCGTTGATCAGAATCTCGGTGCTCATGGCCTGATCGTGCCGTTCTGCCAGATGCTCAAGCCGGCGGACTTCAGCAGCTCCGCGGTTTCGAACAGCGGCAATCCCATCACACCGGAGTAGCTGCCCCTTAAATCCGCGATAAAAATAGCGGCATAACCCTGGATCGCATAGGCGCCTGCCTTGTCGCGCGGCTCCCCGGTATTCCAGTAGGCGCCGGCTTCGGCGGCATCAAGGATTCGGAAAGTCACCAAACTGCGGCTGACTTTGGTCTCATGCCCGGCTGCCGAGCGAACTGCAACAGCGGTCAACACCTCATGCGTTCGGCCTGATAACTTGAGCAGCATGTGCTCGGCGTCGTCCTTGTCCCGCGGTTTTCCCAGAATTTCTCCGTCCAGCACCACGGCGGTATCCGCGGCCAGAACCGGCGCGTTGGCCGCGCCGCGGCTGAGCCACCCGGCATCGGCTTTTGCCGTGGCCAACCGCGAGACGTAGGCCGTGGGGGCCTCGCTTAGGCGAGGCGTCTCATCCAAGTCTGTGCCGACGAGGCGGAACGGCACGCCGATTTGCTGCAACAATTCGCGCCGGCGCGGAGAAGCTGAGGCAAGGTAGATGAAGTCTGCGCACATCGCTGCAGGATACCGAAGGCCGCCCGCTCTGGGAGCCTGTCTGACACAGGCTCTAGGCGCGGTGATAGGGATGCCCGGCCAGCAGGCTCATCGCTCTATAAATCTGTTCGGCAAGCACGACCCTGACCAGCGCATGCGGCAGCGTCAACGGCGATAAGGACCAGCTGAAATCGGCTCGTTCCCGGCATGACGGCGCCAGCCCGTCCGGACCGCCGATCAACAGCGCCAGCGGCCGCGCATCCCTCAGGCGCTCGGCCAGCCACACACTCACCTGTTCGGTGCTCATCGATTTGCCGGCGATGTCGAGCGCCACCACATAGTCATCCCGGCCGATGGCCGCCAGCATATCCGCACCTTCCCGCTGCACGGCTCGCTGGGGGTTCTCACCCGCGCTTCGAGTGGCCACGGAAATTTCATGCAGGTCCAGAAGCAGCGGCGTGCGCAAGCGCTTCTGATAGTCAAGGAATCCGCTGTTCACCCAGTCGGGAAGACGGGTACCGGCAGCGATCAACCGGCATTTCATAGGGGCATTAGGCGCGCGCGGCGCGCTTCACGACAGTCATGTCCCACAATTTCTCCAGCCCGTAGAACTCGCGAACGCGCGGCAGCATGACGTGCACAATCATCTCGTTCAAATCGATGAGAACCCAGTCGCCATCTTGCTGGCCCTCGACGCCATGCGGTCGAAAACCGGCTTCCTTGGCCCTTTCGACCACGCGTTGCGCCACCGAGCGCACGTGCCGATCGGAGGTTCCGCTCGCGATCACCATGAAGTCCGCGATGTCGGTCAGGCCCCGCACGTCCAGGATCTTTACGTCCAGCGCCTTCATGTCGTCCAAGGCGGCGATGACGACGGTCTTGAGGGAGGGATTGGCCTTGTCGGCTTTGTCGGCTTTGCCGGCCTTGCCGGCTTTGCCCGGCGCGGCGGTTTTTGACTTGCGCGATGTCTTAGGATTGGCGACGGCCTTTTTGCCGCCCACTGTCTTGCTGCTGGAGATCTTTCGCTTTACTGCCACTAAGTGCGGTTCCTAGAGTAACAATGGGTATCCAGGATCAGTTTACGCACTGGATCGGGCATGAGGAAGCGCGGATCACGGCCCATCGCAATTAACTGCCTCACTTCGGTGGAAGAGATCTCCAGTTGGGTCACCGCGTGGATAAAGATGCAGCCCGACCGCATTTCGTGCAAATCGTTGATGCGGCCGGTACCCCGGTCCACCAGCAGCTCCCCTAAGGGACCCATTCCCGGCGCACGCCAGCCTGGGCGGTGCGCCACGACCAAATGCGCCAATTGCAGCAGTTCCTGCCATTGATGCCATTTGGGCAGGCTCAAAAACGCATCCATACCGACGATGAGACAAAGGCTCCGATCCGGATATTCGTGCCTGAGTTCCGCCAAGGTCTCCACGGAATACGAGGGGCCCTCCTTGCGCACTTCACGATCATCGACGACGAATCCCGGTTGCCCCGCCGTCGCCAACTGCACCATTTGCAGCCGCAGCTGCGCATCGGCAATGGGCTGATCGCGGTGCGGAGGATTGCCGGCGGGCAGAAACCGAATTTCCTTCAAACGCAATGCCTGCTGCAACTCAAACGCCGTACGCAGGTGCGCATAGTGAATGGGATCGAAGGTTCCGCCAAAGATGCCCATCGGGTTCATGGCGCTACCCTGCCTGAATCCGTACTGGCTTGCAAAGCGCCGGCAAACGCGCCGGTAAGACCGGTGAGCGCGCTCCACGCATCTCCTGGGGATAAGCCTTTGATGACGCGGTCCGTGTGGCTGGCCTGCATCAGCAACGGCGCCAGCGGCAGCTTCTTCAGGCGGGATAGCGCGCGCGCCGACGGTGTCGCCGCCAGGTTCCAGGCACTGCCCCGAACGGCGGAGCGCAGGCGGTCGCGTTCACGCGCCTGCCACATTCCGCGCAGTTCTCGCAGCAGCGCCCACAAGATCAACGTGGGTTCCACTCCCTCACTCTTTAATCCCAGCAACACGCGCAACGCGCGGGCGGCATCGCCGGCGGCAGCGGCCTCCGCAACTTGGAACACATCGTAGCGAGCACTGTCGCCGACCGAGCGAAGCACCAAGTCGACATCGATCAAACCGCCGTTGGCCAGCAGCTTCAGTTTCTCCAATTCCTGCTGCGCGGCCAGGAGGTTGCCCTCGACGCGATCGACGATCAGCTGGCAGGCCTCCGGGCCGATATCGATGTGCAACATTTTCGCCCTGCCGCGCAGCCAGGCCGGCAGCGCGGCGGCATCGACCGGAAAGATCGGCAGCCATGCACCGTGCTTCTCGATCGCCTGCACCCAGGGAGCGTCGCCGGCCTTCCGATCGAGCTTGTCGGTGATCACCAGATAAGTCAGGTCGGCGGCCGCTTGAGCGGCAAGCTCAGCGAGCAGCGCCGCGCCCTTGTCGGGTTTGCCGCTGGGCATGCGCAACTCGAACAGCCGCCGCTCCGCAAACAGCGACAGGGATTGGGTCTCGAGACGCAGCTCATCCCAGCTGAAGCTGCGGTCGATGAAAAATACCCGGCGGTCCGCGTACCCCGCCGCGCGCGCGGCAGCACGAATGGCATCCGCGGCTTCACCGACCAGCAGAGGCTCATCGCCGGAAACCAAGTAGATCCCGGCCAGGCCGCGCGCCAGCGCCGCCGGTAATTGTTCGGCACGCAAACGCAATTAAGCCGGCGCTCGCATGGCGTGGTCCATCGGGCAGCTAATAGCTAAAGCTCGCGCGCGCCGCTGCATATTCGCGTTCCATCCGCGCCACGAGTGCATCCACCGCTTCGATATCGTGGATGCCGCTGACGCTCTGACCTGCGCTCCAAATGTCCCGCCACGCCTTCGCCGCCGTATTGCCGCCGGTGCCGAAATTCATTTTCGTCTTGTCCGCTTCGGGCAGATGATCGGGGTCGAGACCCGCGCGCGCGACACTGCCGCGCAGGTAGTTGCCGTTGACGCCGCTGAACAACGATGTGTAGACAATATCCTCGGCGCCGCTATCGATGAGCATTTGCTTGTACTCAGGGGGCGCATTGCCCTCTTCCGTCGCGATGAAGCGCGTACCCAGGTAAGCAAGATCCGCGCCCAAGGCGCGCGCCGCCAACACGTCGGCGCCGCCGCTCATGGCACCCGAGAGAATGATGGTGCCGGGATATACCTCACGAATCTGTTTGACCAAGGCAAAGGGACTCAACACGCCGGCGTGCCCGCCCGCCCCGGCACACACCGCAATGATGCCGTCCACGCCCTGGGCCGCCGCCTTTTCGGCATGGCGCAAATTGATGACGTCATGAAACACGATACCGCCGTAGCCATGCACGGCAGCGACCACCTCTGAGGGCGGCCGCAGGCTCGTGATGATGATGGGGACTTTGTGTTTCACACACAGCGCAACGTCTTCTTCCAAGCGATTGTTGCTGCTGTGCACGATTTGGTTGACGGCGTAGGGTGCGACCTTTGCCTGGGGATTGGCCCGCTGAAATGCCGCCAGTTCCTCGGTGATTTGGGCAAGCCACTCGTCAAGTTGAGAGGCCGGCCGCGCATTCAGCGCGGGGAAGGCACCCACGATGCCGGCTTTGCACTGTGCCAGGACCAGGCGTGGAGTCGATACGATGAACATGGGCGCGCCGATGACGGGCAATCGCAGGCGATCGCGCAATAGGTCGGGGATTGGCATTATGTCTGGAGGACTTCTGAAACTCGGATTCCGCTGGACTGTCTGGCATTATGGCGCACTGGGGGTGAACTCCTACACTTCAATGGACATTTAATTGAAAGGGATATTAAATTGAAACACATCGTATTGGCCTTGACCGTGCTGGCCGCAGCCGCATCACCCTTGACGGCGCTCGCCGATCAGCCGCCCCTCATCGATCGGAATCTGTTTTACGGCGAAGTAGTCATCGCCGGGGCGCAAGTCTCGCCCGATGGCCGCTATCTTTCATTCTTGAAACCCTACAAAGGCACGCGCAATATTTGGGTCAAAGGAGCCGACGAGCCCTTCAGCGCCGCCCGTCCCATGAGCGCCGAAGCAACCCGGCCCATTCGAAGTTATTTCTGGAGCCGCGACTCCAAGTACATTTTGTACGTGCAGGATTCGGGTGGTGATGAGAATTTCAATGTCTATGCCATCGATCCAAAGTTGCCGGCGGATGCGAAGTCCGGCACCCCGCCGACGCGTGCGCTCACCAAGCTAAAGGGCGTTCGAACCGAAATTTTTTCGGTACCCAAAGCCAAGCCGGACATTCTGTACGTCGGACTGAATGACCGCGATCCGAAGTGGCACGATCTGTATGAACTCAGCATCTCCACCGGCGAGAAGAAGCTGCTGCGCAAGAACACGGAAGAGATTGCCGCGTGGCAATTCGATGACGCCGGCACGCTGCGCCTCGCGGTGCGAACGACCAAGTCCGGCGACACGGAGACGTTGCGCGTCGATGCCGACGGCTTCAAGCAAATCTACAGCTGCAGCGTGCTCGAAAATTGCGGCGCGTTCGATTTCGACGCAAGCGGCAAGAACGTCTACCTCGCCACCAACAAGGGCGCCTTGGATCTGACCGAGCTGGAACTGATGGACGTCAGCACCGGAGCCACGACCAAGATCGAAGGGGATCCGGAGAAGCGCGTCGATCTGTTCAACATCGAAATCTCGCAAGTCGACCATCGCATTTTATTCACCGAATACGAGGACGACGCGGTCCGGCGCTACTTCAAGGACCCGGCCTTCGAAAAAGACTTCCATTGGCTGCAATCAAAGCTTCCGGGGCTCGAGGTGAGTCTCGGTGCGCGATCGAATGACGAGAATATTTGGATCGTCAGCGCGCACAGCGATACCGAACCCGGCCTGGTCTATGTCTGGAACCGAAAGGCGCAAAACCTGGCGATGCAGTATCGCGTGCGCGAGGAAATTCCCCGCGATGCGCTGGCGCAGCGCAAGCCCTATCACTACAAGTCTTCCGACGGGCTCGATATCCCCGCCTATCTGACGCTGCCGAAAGGGCTGGCGGCGAAAAATCTGCCGCTGGTGGTGTTTCCGCACGGCGGACCCTGGGCCCGCGATTCTTTCGGCTATGACACGAACGCCCAATTTCTCGCCAATCGCGGCTATGCCGTACTGCAGCCCAACTTCCGTGCATCCACCGGTTACGGCAAGAAATTCTTGAATGCCGGCAACGGCGAGTGGGGCCGGAAAATGCAGGACGACATCACGTGGGGCGTCAAGGCGCTCGTCGCTGCCGGAATCGCCGATCCCAAGCGCGTCGGCATTTCAGGCGGCTCCTACGGCGGTTATGCCACCCTTGCCGGCGTGGCGTTTACACCGACTGTTTACGCCGCGGCGGTTGCCTACGTGGCGCCGTCCAATTTGATCACCCTGCTCGACGCCATACCGCCCTACTGGGAAGCGGGACGCAAGCAGATGTACACCCGCATGGGCGATCCGACGACCGCGCAAGGCAAAGCATTGTTGATCGCGGAGTCGCCGCTGACCCAGGCCAAGGCGATCGTCACGCCGCTATTGGTGGTCCAGGGCAAGAACGATCCGCGTGTCAATGTCCGCGAAAGTGATCAGATCGTCGCTGCCGTGCGCGACAACGGTAAACCGGTCAAATACATCGTGGCGCCGGATGAAGGTCACGGCTTCGCGCGGCCCATCAACACCTTGGCGTACGTGACGGCATCAGAGGATTTCTTCGCGAAGTACCTCGGCGGGCGTAGCCAGAAAGACGTGCCCGCGGATGTGGCCGCCAAGCTCAAGGAGATTACGGTCGACCCGAAGACGGTGAGCGGGGCCGTGAGCCTGAAAGGTGCGTTAGCGCCCAAGTAGAGTAGGCCTGGGGGATAGGCCGCTTCACGGCAACGAAGAGCAGTTGCCGTGAAGCGGTCTATCCCCTAGTCCTGTAACCCTGGACCGCTCAACTTGAGGTGCAGGTCGACGAACTTCGATGCCATTCTCCGCCGTGTCACCTCATTCGCACTGGTCGACCGGAAAATCACATATCGTCCAACACTCACCAGTAGCGCCGGCACCGTGATGTTGATCGGTGCGAGTATTCGTCGGGAAGTGTAAGTAGCCTCAAGGGAACTGAGTTCCTTCGTTCCCTTGAGGCTACTTACCCTTCCAGGCGAGCGCTACACCAACCAATTCACAGTGCCGAAGTACGCCGCCCGATTTTCGCCACCGGCACTTTGATTTCGGCGGATGACGGCTGCGGCTCGGAGGAAGACTCGGTGCCGCAGTTGTCGCAACCGCCGCACGCACCCTGCACCTTGGCGGCGGACGCTGCGTCAAGCTTTTGCGCCACTCTGCCGAGTTTCAAAAAAACCGGGGCGGCGGCAGTCGCGCGGCTCAAGGTCTGCAGAATGCGTCTCTTCAATGTCCGCGGCCCGAGCTTGTACACGGCATAGCTCACGCTCGCGAGCAGCAGCACGCCCACCAGAAAATTGTCGAGTACTGCGTTCATGCGTTCATGATCCAGTCAGCGCCGTCGCGACGCGAAACGTGATCCATGATCCCACGTAGGCCATCGCGAATAGATACGCCGCCATGATAATCGGGTAGCGCCAAGAATTGGTCTCGCGCTTCACGGTCGCCAATGTCGACAGGCACTGCGGAGCGAACACGTACCAGGCGAGCAGCGAGAGCGCCGTCGGCAAGCTCCACGACTGCGTGATCAGCGGCGTCAAGGCACTGCTCATGTCGTTGCCGGTCGCGGACAGCGCATAAACCGTTCCCAATGCGCCCACTGCCACCTCTCGCGCCGCAAGACCGGGGACCAAGGCGATGGAAATCTGCCAATTGAAGCCGATGGGCTTGAATATCACGGCGAGCCACGCGCCCAAATGCCCGGCAATACTGTACTGGATAGCCGGCCCCGTCGCGCCCGGCGGCGGCGCCGGAAATGAGCTCAAGGCCCAGAGGATGACCATGAGCGCCAGAATGATGGTACCCACGCGGCTCATGAAGATCTCGACGCGCTGCCACAGGCCGATGCCTAGATTGCGCAAATTCGGCCAGTGATAGGCGGGCAACTCCAGCATGAGGGCCTGAAATCCGCCGCCCTGGCCCCGGCGCTTGAGCACGAACGCCACGGCCATCGCGCCGGCAATGCCGGCGATATACAGCGCGAACAGCACCACGCCCTGCAATTCCAGTCCGCCCCACACGCTGCGGCGCGGAATGAAAGCAGCGATGATCAACGCGTAGACCGGTAAGCGTGCCGAGCAGGTCATCAGCGGCGCAATCATGATGGTCGTCAAACGATCGCGCGGATTCTGAATGGTGCGCGTCGCCATGATCCCGGGGATGGCGCACGCAAAGCTCGACAGCAAGGGGATGAAGGCCCGACCCGAGAGCCCAACGCTGCCCATCACGCGATCGAGCAGGAATGCGGCGCGCGGCAGATAGCCTGAGTCTTCGAGAATCAGGATGAAAAAGAACAGAATGATGATCTGCGGCAAAAACACCAGCACGCTGCCGACGCCCGCGAGTATGCCGTTGATCGCCAAGTCCTTCAGCAGACTCGCCGGCATCGCCGCTCCCAGCCAATTGCCGAAGGCCGCGACACCGAGTTTGATTTCGTCCATCGGCACCTGCGCCCAGGCGAACACCGCCTGGAACACCAGGAACAGGATCACGGCGAGAATCACAGGCCCGAGCAGCGGGTGCAGCACCAGGGCATCGAGGCGATCGCTGAAGGTCACGCCATCGAGCCGGTCACCGCCCACCACGCCGAGAATCCTGCGCACTTCCGCCTGGTCGTGCTCGATATCCGACCGGCTCAACGGTTGCCAGACGGCGCTAGGCACCCTGCGTGCAGGAATGGCGGTGGCATCGAGCACTTTGATCAACGTGCGCACACCGGCTGTCTTGACGCCGACCGTTTCAACCACCGGCACGCCCAACTCGATCGCCAAGCGCTCGGCATCGATGACGATGCCCTTGCGGCGCGCAATGTCAGTCATGTTGAGCGCCACCACCATGGGCAACCCCAACCGCTTCAGGCTCAAAACCAATCTCAAGTTTTGGCGAAGATTGGTCGCGTCGGTGACGCAGACGACGAAATCCGGCGCGGTCTCGCCGCTGCGCCTCCCTAAGAGTACATCGGCCGTCACCTGCTCGTCGGGAGTCAGCGGATCCAAGCTATACGCGCCCGGTAAATCCAGAATGCGAATACGCAGGCCGGATGGCGTGAGCAGCGAACCCTCTTTGCGTTCGACGGTCACGCCGGCGTAATTGGCGACCTTCTGGCGGCTGCCGGTCAGAATATTGAAAAGTGCCGTCTTGCCGCAGTTGGGATTGCCAACCAAAGCGATCAGAGGGCTCGGAGCGCTGCGCGCGACGTCCATGGAATTTACGGGAGCTGCGGCTGCTCCGGACATACGCGGATACAGGCGGCCTCGAAAAGTCGCAACGCGAATGTGCCTGTTCCGATGCGCACGGCGATGGGCGCTCGGGCCAACAGGCCCCGGGCCACGATGCGTACCGCCTCGCCGGGCAAAAAACCCAGTTCGGCCAAACGGCGCCCTACGTCGGCGGGTGCCTTAGAATCAGCCCCCGACACGGAAATCACCCGTGCCGAGGCGCCGGGGGCCAGTTCCATGAGTGGAATATCTTGAGGGACCAACATGAACGCGATTCTACATGAGAATCGTTCCTATTACTATTACGGGCTCACAAATCCCATCTGATAGTCTTGGCGTCCCAGAACCATCGGAGGCGTATGAAATGCCTACGCTTTTTGAGAAAATCATCGCCGGGGACCTGCCGGCGACCGTGCTCTACCGCGACCCTCGCGTGATCGCTTTTTTGGACATTCGCCCCGCGGCTCCGGTACATATACTGATCGTCCCGAACAAACTCATTCCCACAGCCAATGATATTGCCGACGAGGATGAATCGCTGATTGGCCACATGTTCATCGTGGCGCGCGATCTCGCACGACAGCAGGGGATCGCCGAAAGCGGCTACCGTCTGATTATCAATTGCAATGCGCACGGCGGCCAAGAGGTGTATCACTTGCATGTGCATCTTTTGGGAGGGCGGCCTCTCGGGCCCATGGTGACGCGGGCTTAAATGCGACTCAAAGAGGAAAAGCGATGAAGATAAAAAAGGCCGCCCAAGCCAAATCACGCCCCGCCTCACGGCGCTCCGCCAAAAAACCCTCGGTCAGCGCCGCAAAATCCACGCGCGCGCTCAAGGCTCGAGAAATCTCCCGCCCGAGCCCCCGCAGCGTACCGCGACGCGAGTTGTATCCCGCGCTCGAGCCGTATCGGAACGGCTACCTGCGCGTATCGGACGTTCACGAAATTTATTACGAAGAAAGCGGCAACCCCGCCGGCAAACCTGCCGTGTTCTTGCATGGCGGGCCCGGTGCAGGCTCCGACAAGCGCGCGCGGCAATTCTTCGACCCTCGGCATTACCGCATCGTCGTATTCGACCAGCGCGGCTGCGGACGCAGCCGGCCCAGCGCCAGTCTGATAGAGAATACGACCTGGCACCTGGTCGCCGATATTGAGCGATTGCGCAAACACTTGAACATCGAGCGCTGGTTGGTGTTCGGTGGATCCTGGGGCAGCACGCTGGCACTGGCGTATGCCGAGGCTCACCCTGAGCGCGTGACGGAAATCGTGCTGCGCGGAATTTTCCTGTTGCGCTATGCCGAAATACGCTGGTTCTATCAGCACGGCGCCTCCGACATATTCCCCGATTCCTGGGAAGCCTATCGCGACGCGATCCCTCTGGATGAACGGGACGATTTTTTGAGCGCCTATCACAAGCGCCTCACCGGCACCGATCAGCGGGCGGCGTTGGCCGCGGCGCGCGCCTGGTCGATGTGGGAGGCTGCATGCAGCTTTCTGCACAGCAACGTCGATAACATCAGGAAGTGGGGCGAAGACCAGTTCGCCTTGTCGGTCGCGCGCATCGAATGCCACTACTTCGTGAATCGCGGGTTCCTGCGCAGCGAGAGCCAATTGATCGATGATGTGCCGCGCATTCGGCATATACCGACAACCATCGTGCAGGGCCGCTACGACGTCGTGTGTCCGGCGACCAGCGCATGGGATTTGCACCGCGCGTGGCCGGAGGCGGATTTCCGAATGGTGCCGGACGCCGGTCACTCGGCATTCGAGCCGGGCAATGCCCATGAACTCGTGCTTGCGACCGATCGATATCGCAGCCGCTAAGATCCAAGCATTGAATGCGCTTTAGTGCCTACGCCGCGCTTTCGGCGGCCATCCTCCTGTTCTCGTCCGCATGGGCAGAGGTGGGCAACCCGCAAACCGCACCGGGAACCAAGCTGCTGCGATTTCCCAATGTGCTGAATGACCGTATCGTCTTCAGCTACGCGGGAGACTTGTGGACTGTCGGCACGCAAGGCGGCACCGCGACACGGCTTACCTCGCATCCCGGATTGGAATTGTTCGCCAAGTTCTCGCCCGACGGCCGCTACATCGCCTTCACCGGACAGTATGGCGGCGATGAACAGGTCTATGTCATGCCCGCGGGCGGCGGCACGCCGAAGCAACTCACGTTTTATCCGGCACCCGGCCCGCTGGCGGAACGCTGGGGCTACGACAATCAAGTGTACGGGTGGACGCCGGACGGTAAATCCGTTCTTTTCAGATCCGCGCGTGATGGCTACATCTTAACGGACGCAAAGCTGTACACGGTTCCGATGAGCGGCGGTGCCGCGATGCCGCTGCCCATGCCGAAGTCGGGTGCCGGCAATTTTTCTCCTGACGGCAGAAAAATCGTCTACTCGCCCCTGTGGCGCGATTTTCGAAGCGAAAAGCGCTACTCCGGCGGCCTCGCCAACGTTCTCTACATTTTTGACCTGGCGAATCCCTCGCTTCAGCAAATCACCCACGACCTGCGCACCGATCGCGATCCGATGTGGATAGGCGATGCGATCTATTTCAATTCCGACCGCACGGGCACGTTCAACCTGTATCGCTACGACCTTGGCACGCGGCAAATTCAGCAACTCACGCATTACACGGATTGGGATGTGCGATGGCCGAGCGCGGATGCGCAAGGCCAAATCGTCTACGAATCAAACGGCGAATTGCATCTTTACGACAGCCGCAGCAACCAGGATCGCGCCGTGTCGATCAACGTGCCTGCCGACAGCACGACGACGCTGCCGCAAGCGGTCAACGCCGCGGAAAATATCGAGAGCTTCAGTTTGAGCCCCGGCGGCGAGCGGGTCGGCATCGTGGCGCGCGGTGATGTGTTCACGGTCCCGGTGGAACATGGCGTGACGCGCAATCTCACCCAATCGTCGAATGCCCACGACCGCGAGGCGGCCTGGTCGAACGACGGCACGCGATTGGCCTACGTCTCGGATCGCAGCGGTGAAGAGGAGATCTATGTGCAGACGCAGGATGGCAACAGTCCCGCCGTCGCGTTGACCGCCAATTCCACGGCTCGCTATTCGGCACCGGTTTGGTCCGGCGATGACAAGCGGATTGCCTTCGCCGACAACACCAACCGCCTGTACGTCATCGACATCGCCGGCAAAAAGCGCGTCGTGGTGACTCAAGATCCCGTCGGTCTTTCCCTGGATTATCGCTGGTCGCCCGACGGCCGCTTCCTCGCCTACTCCCGCAATGACGCGAATAACTTTTCGAGTGTGTTCGTGTGGTCCCTGGCGGATGGACAATCGCACCGGATCACGCCGCAGTCCTTCGCTGCGCAATCGCCCGCATGGTCGCCGAACGGCGAATTGCTCTATTTTCTCAGCCAGCGCGAGTACCAGCCGATCATCAGCACCGTCGAATTCAATTTCGCCACGGATCGACAGACCGGAATCTTTGCAGTGACCTTGCGCAAGGACGTCAAAAATCCGTTCGGCATTCGCGACGACGAACCCGGCGAGGACAAGGACGGCGAAGCGGAGAAGGACAGGCCCAGGGATAAAGACAAAGCCAAGCCGAAACCTGACCTCAAGATCGAATTCGACGGCATCGAGCAGCGCACCATTCGAATCCCGCTCGAGACGGAAAACATCAGCAATCTGCGGGTCGGCGATGAGAACTTATTGTACCTGCGCAGCGGAGCATTTTATTACGGCCGTGAACCGGGCATCAAACCGACCGTGATGAGCTACTCCATCAAGGAGCGCGAGGCAAAGCCCGTGGCGGAGGACGTAGCCGAGTGGTCCGCCACCTCGGACGGCAAACATGTGCTCGCGGAGATGGCTTCCAAAGAATTCAAGTATTTCGAGGTCGGCAAGAGCGACGATGCCAAGGCCGTATCGCTTGCGGGTCTGGTGACTTACCGGGTGCCTGCCGCCGAGTGGCGCGAGATTTTCGCCGAGGTGTGGCGGCGCTATCGCGATTATTTCTACGTCGAGAACATGCACGGCTATGACTGGGCAAAGCTTCGCGGCAAATATCAACCGCTGCTCGACTATGTCGGCCACCGCGCTGATCTTAACTACGTGATCAGCGAGATGATCGCCGAACTGACCGTGCAGCACGCCTACATCGAGGGCGGCGACTTAGGGTTGCCGAAGCGGCCATTCGTGGCATTGCCGGGCGCGCGGTTCGAACTCGATGCGAAGTCCGGCCGCTATCGAATCGCCAGGATACTCGCCGGCGAGAATGAAGAAGAACGCTACCGCTCGCCGCTCACGGAGGTGGGTGTCGATGTGCATGTCGGCGACTACGTTTTGTCGATCAATGGACGGGAACTCAAAGCAGGAATGGATCCCTATGAACTGCTGCAGGCGCCGGCGGGCCAGCCGGTGGAATGGCGCGTGGCGGCGACTGCCGGCGGCGCTGCGGCGCGCACCATTCGCTACCAGCCGCTGCACACCGAGGCCGATCTTTTGTACCTTGACTGGGCCGCTCAGAACCGGGCGCGCGTCGACACTTTAAGTCACGGCCGCTTGGGCTATATTCATCTTCCCGACATGGGCGAGGCAGGAATTCGCGAGTTCATCAAGTGGTGGTATCCACAGGTGCGCAAGGAAGGACTGGTCGTCGACGTGCGCGATAACAGCGGCGGCAACGTTTCGGAAATGCTCATCGAGCGGTTGGCAGGCGTTTTGCAGGAAACCCGTTTCGGGCGCAATCATGCGGCTGCCGGCACGTACCCCAGCGTGGTGCAGCCCGGCCCGAAAGTCGCGCTGATCAACGAGGGCACCTCATCGGACGGCGATATTTTCTCCTATCAATTTCGGCAATGGAAAATCGGCCGGCTGATCGGCAAGCGCACCTGGGGCGGCGTGGTGGGGATTACCGACCATGGAACATTACTCGACGGCGGCAAGGTGTTTGTGCCAGAGTTCGGTACGGCGGATGAAAACGGTCGTTGGATTATTGAAGGACACGGGGTCGATCCCGACATCGTGGTCGAACAGGATCCAGTGGCTGTATTGAACGGACATGATCCCCAATTGGAGCGCGGTATTCAGGAACTCTTGAAACTTCTGCCGACGACGCCGGGCGGCCTGCCGCGTCGACCCGTCTCACCCATCAGATCCGAGGTGCATTGAGCGTGTCGGAACTCGCCTCCATTGGTTTGGCGCGGGCGACCGATGCCCGCGAAATTGCGGAGATGTCGCGAGATCTGATTGAACAGGGATTGACCTGGTCGTGGACGCCGGCGCGAGTGCAACATTTTATCGCCGGGCCCGAATCATCCGTCGTTGTCGCGCGCCGTGAGCAACGGATTGCCGCATTCGCCATCATGCATTTCGGCGACGACGTCGCGCACTTAAACCTGCTTGCGGTGGCGCCGGAACATCGGCGTCAGGGCATCGGATCCCAGCTCATGGACTGGCTGACCAGGACCGCACTCGAAGCCGGCGTGTTTCGCATCAATCTGGAATTGCGCACCCAAAACGATGCGGCGCGAATTTTCTACGCGCGCTTAGGCTTCGACCAATTGGGGATCGTGCAGGGCTACTACCAGGGCCGCGAGGCGGCGCTGCGAATGTCGCGGCACCTGGCAAAGACCTGACGTCAGGCGGATCGGGCTCGCCCGGCAACCTTGCTGTCGCGTCCCAGGTCCCGTTGTTGAACCTTCGGTTTGGCGGCGCCCAACGGAAAAACCACGGTCACGCGACATCCGCGGCCGGGCCCGGTATCGACGCTCATTTCACCGGCGGCGTCCCGCACGCGATCGGCGACGCTCCACAGGCCGAATCCGTGCGTGCGCGGCTCGAATAAACTCAGTTGCCACTCGAAGCCGACGCCGCGATCTTCGACAACGGCGCGCAATTCATCGGGGGCGCGCGTGATCGTGACCATTGCCGCTTGCACGCCGGAATGCTTGACGACGTTGCGCAGCAGTTCCCGAATGACTTTGAACACGAGGACCCGCAGTTCGATATCGATACCGGACTCATCTGCGGCGACATGTAGTTCAACCTGCAGATTGTCCTTGCTTCGCATGTAGACGCTGAGCCACTTCAGCGCCGGCTCCAAACCCAGCTCATAGAGACCCGGAGGACTCAAGTCGGCAATGACCCGTTGCGCAATGGCCTGCACCTCGCGCACCGTATTGGTCGCCTCGCCGAGAAGCAGGCGGATTTCGGGCGGCGAACGCCGCACCAAGGCCTCGAGGGTCATCGACAGTCCGACCAGCTGCTGGCCGATGCCATCGTGCAGGTCCACGGCAGTTGCCCGCCGCGCCCGCTCTTCGGCACCCACCAATTCGCGCGCATAGAGTTGCAATCGCTCCTGCTTCTGGCGCAGCTGCTCGTTGAGCCCGACCAGCTCCGTTACATCGCGCGCAACGCCCCAGACCCGCACCAGCTTGCCCTGTTCGATGACACCGCGAAATCCCGTGATATAGGTGAGCTGCTGCGATTCAACCGCAATCGTGAATTGCAGTCCGTCCATCAAATAGCCCTGGTGCGACGCCGCGCCCAAATGATCGATGAACGTTCGCACCCAGGGTGCGTCGCTGCGCCACCGACGCGTATCCGCCTCTGGCACGCCCATGCGCCGATTCAAGCGCAGGTAACTCAAGTTGCTCTCGGAAATGTAGGCATGCGTCTGCAGCCAGGCGATTTGATCGCCCATCGGCAGATTCGGATCCATGGGTTCCGCCAGCTCAGCGCACCACACGGCCTCCGAACTGTGTTCGATGAAGTTGCGATACCGCTCATCGCTGGTATGCAGCAGCTGAAACGCGTTGCGCTTCTCGAGCAGCACGACGGAGAGCAGGAAATTAATCGCGACGAGGGTCGCAAGATACAGCTGGACGGCGCCGACCCGCACGAAGGGGCTCGAATCGCCCGCGAAGGGCCCCAAGCCGCGGCTCGCGAAGTAGGACACCAAGATGGCGGTCGCGGCAGCGAGGATCGATGACCATCGCGACGGCATGCGAAATGCCGCGATCACCACGAATGCCAATATGACGAAAGGCATGTCCAGGATGGTAGTCTCGCCACCCGGCGGTGCCGAGAACACCCAACTCGTCATGGCCAGCATTCCGAAGCCGATGAGCATCATTTCGACGGCGGGCCCGGCCGGCGCGGAATGCTGCGGAGCCCGCAGGCGCACGGCCCAACCCATCACGATCGGCGCAATGCACAGTGATCCCAGCCAATTCCCCGCCCACCACAGCTGCCACTCACGCAGGTAATCGGGCCCGCTCAGCAAGTGAGTCGTGGCGAAGGCCCCCACTACCGCGCCGGCCGCCGAACCGGCTGCGATCGAGGCGATGAACAGCAACACGCTTCGCAGCCGCGGCACCGGCGTCGAAATCAATCGCGAGGCAACGAAGGCGCCGACCATGCCGTCGATCGAGTTGGCCAGCGCGAACGGCAGGTAGCCTCGCAGGGTGTAGTGGTCGGACTTCGCAGCGTCGGCGAACAATTCGATTATCAGTTGTACTGCCAGGATCCAAACCCAGAGGCGGCGCGGCGCCAACCACAGCGCCATGAACAAAAGACCGGCAGCCGGCCAGATGATCGTCAATACCTCGGCACTCTCATGCAGGACCAAGCCGCTCCACACCAGAGTCAGGTATAGCGCCGCAAAGACGGCCAACGAGACGGCGCCTTTGGCAATTCCGTGGCGCATGAAATCCCACTCGAGCCCGGATTTCCGGTCTGGCGCGGTCGGCGTCGTCACGTTAGGACCTCACTGTATTGAGGTGATTGTGCGCTTGTTTCTTGCAATACTGCAAAAGTTGAATGGCCACTAAAAACACCACCCGCTTATTCGGCGCGACTCGGCGACACGTCGCCTGCGTTGGGCAGGGAACATGGAAAATGGAGGGATCGGCCGGCGCCGGCGCCATCGCAGCGCTGCGGCGCGGACTCGATCTCGGCCTGACGCACATCGACACCGCAGAAATGTACGGGTCGGGGACGTCGGAAAAAATTGTCGGCCAAGCCATCGAGGGCAGGCGCGACGAGGTTTTTTTGGTTTCCAAAGTGCTGCCCGGCAATGCCTCGAAACACGGCACGCTGGCTGCCTGCGAAAAGTCGTTGGCGCGCCTGCGCACCGACCGGCTGGATTGCTACCTGCTTCATTGGCGCGGGAGCTTTCCTTTGCAGGAAACGATTGCCGCATTCGAAACGCTCGTGCGACAAGGCAAAATATTGTCCTGGGGCGTCAGCAATTTCGATGTCGAGGATCTTGACGAGGTGGCCTCGATTGCCGGCAAGGGCCACCCGGCCTGCAATCAGGTCTTGTACCACTTGCAAGAGCGCGCGATCGAACATGCCGTACTTCCTTGGTGCCGCAAGCACGGCAGTGCCGTGGTCGCCTATACGCCCTTCGGCCAGTCACCACGGATTTTCGACGGTGGATCCAAGCAAAGCGCCGTGCTGCGCGCAATTGCCGATGCGCATCAAGCGACTCCCAGACAGGTTGCATTGCGTTTTCTGCTGCGCCATCCGGAGACTTTGGTGATTCCCAAAGCGTCCGATGTTTCGCATGTGAGCGAAAATGCCGGGGCAAGCACGCTGCAATTGAGCGAGTCCGACATTGCGAGGATTGATGCGGCATTTCCGCTCGGAAAAGCGCCGCGCGGACTGCCGATGATTTAGAACCCGCGGTGTCGCGCGTCAAGTTCGCAAGATGTGCGGGCCGACGGCATCCACGGTCGACGTTCCGGTCAGCGCCAATGTCACGCGCAGTTCATTGCGCATGATTTCGATCGCCTTGGTGACGCCGGCTTCGCCTGCCGCCGACAGCGCATAGAGAAAGGACTTGCCGATGAGCGCACCGCGCGCGCCGAGCGCCAGTGCCTTCGCGATGTCCTGGCCGGAGCGGATACCGCCGTCGAACATCACTTCGCAGCGTCCGGCAACCGCGTCCACAATTTCGCTCAATACCGAGATCGAGGACGAAGCCCCGTCAAGCTGGCGCCCGCCGTGATTGGACACGACGATGGCGTCCGCGCCGGCGGCAACGCCCAAGCGCGCGTCTTCGGAATCGAGCACGCCCTTCAGAATGAGTTTCCCGGGCCAGCGGCTTCGCACCCATTCGACATCGCGCCAGCTGGCCGACGCATCGAACTGGGTCGCAATCCACTCAGCCAGCGTATTGATGCCGCTGGAACCGCCGATGCGGCCGACCAAGTTGCCGAATGTGCGTCGTTTGCCGAACAGCACATTGAGCGCCCAGGCCGGTTTCGTCGCCACATCCCAGGCATTGCGCAACGTCAAGCGAGGGGGAATGGTCAGTCCATTGCGCGGATCGCGGCGCCGCTCGCCGATGACCTGCAGATCGAGCGTGAGCATGAGCGCCGAACAATGTGCCGCCGCGGCTCGATCGATGAGCTCTTGATTGAAACCCCGATCCTTCATCAGGTATTGCTGGAACCAGAAAGGTTGCCGGGTGGCGGCGCGGACGTCTTCGATCGAACAGATCGACATGGTGCTGAGGCAGAACGGAATACCGCAGGCGGCAGCCGCTCTTGCGCCGAGAATTTCGCCATCAGCGTGAAACAGCCCGGCGAGACCGGTCGGACCAATCGCCAAGGGCATGGATACCGGCGAGCCCAGGAAGGTCGTGGCCAGGGATATTTTCGACACATCGACCATCACTCTTTGCCGAAAGGTCATGGCGTCGAGATCCGCGGCGTTGCGTCGAATCGTACGTTCATCGTACGAGCCGCCGTCTGCATAATCGAATATGGCGCGCGGAATCCGGCGCTTTGCCAGTTCGCGCAGATCTTCAATATTAAGAATCATCGGCATGACATACGACCACGACCTCTTGTCGGGCACAAGATACTATATTCGCGGCCGGGTCGTCCTCGGGCACGATTGTGCCCGGCGCCAATGTGACGCGGCCCTATGCTTTCGCATCGGGCCGTGTGAGTTCACAGGCGATTTAGCGCCGCAATCGGCGCTGAAGGATCAGAGGGCGAGCCACACGTCGATACCGCCGTGCTTGGTGCACGCGCGATTCCGGTCGCGTGTAGTCGTGAAAAAGCCGTCGTGACAGCGGGCTGATGAGTGCGGGTGATCATGACGGTAGCGCTCAGCCGGGTCATCGGCCCGGCGATCGTCGCGGTGCTCATCTCGATGATCGTCGGCGCGCATTGCACGGTGCTCGTCAGGCCGGTCTTGTGCGCTCACCAGCGCCGGGGCCAACCCGGTCATCGCAAACGCGGATAGGGCGAGTAGTGTTGGTTTCCAAAAGTGTCGGTGCATGACGCTATCCTCATCGGTGGCAGGTACGGCGATGCTATGAATGGGGTCGGCGGACGGCAATCGCCGGCTGCTTACATCGGGTGTCGGTGCTAGCCTACGTACCGGGTGCTAAGCTCTAGGGCCCTTAGGGAGATCCACCACTGCGTATAAATAGAACATGGGTGCGCGCCACCGCACTGGCGCTGATCACGGCGCCGGCGTTCGCGGCCACCGGACCCGCCGCCGGGAACGTGGACACGGCGCGGCTGCAGCAAGCGGACCATGAGCCGCAGAACTGGTTCACGGGCGGCCGTGACAAAGACGGCACCTATTACTCTCCGTTGTCGACAATCGACGCCAACAACGTCAAGCAGTTGGGTTTTGCCTGGAGCTACGATTTGGGCGAGCCGCAGCGCGGCCAGGAAGCCACACCGCTGGTCATCGATGGCGTGATGTACACGTCGGGGACGTGGGGCTATGTCTACGCGGTGGATGCCGCCAGCGGAAAAGAGCTGTGGCGCTATGATCCGAAGGCCGATTCATTCATGGGACGAAATCCCTGTTGCGATCTCGTCAATCGCGGCGTCGCCGTCTGGCGCGGCAAGGTATTCGTCGCTTCCGTGGATGGACGTTTGCACGCGCTGGATGCGGCCGGCGGCAAGAAAATCTGGGAGGCCGACACCATCATCGATCGCAAGCTTCCCTATTCCAGTTCCGGCGCGCCGCAAATCGCCGGCAGCGTGGTCGTCATCGGCAACAGCGGCGCGGACATGGGACATGGCGCTGTGCGTGGGTACATATCGGCGTACGACCTTGAAACCGGTGCGCTCAAGTGGCGCTTTTTCACCGTTCCTCCCGCCGTGGGCCAGCCCTATGAAAATCCGGAATTGGCTGCGGCGGATAAGACCTGGGATCCGCACCGCAAGCCGGAGTTCAAAGGCGGCGCGACGGCATGGGATGGCTTTGCCTACGATGCGAAACTGAATCTTCTGTATTTCGGCACGGCGAACGCAGCGCCGTACGATCTTCGGCAACTGGGCCCTAAACAGCTCGATGGGCTGTACGCCACCTGCATCATTGCCGTCGATGCAACCACCGGGCGCATGGCTTGGTACTACCAGGAAACGCCGCACGACAGCTGGGACTACGACGCGGTACAAAAGATGGTGCTGGCCGACATTATGGTCGATGGCGCGCCGCGCTCCGTGATCATGCAGGCGTCGAAAAACGCCTTCTTTTACGTGTTGGACCGCAAGACCGGCAAATTGCTGTCAGCCAAGAACTATGCATTCATGAATTGGGCGACGCACGTCGACATGAAGACCGGAAGGCCGGTGACCACGCCGCAGTCCGTTTGGTATGACACCGCCAAAATCACCTATCCATCGTGGTTCGGCGCGCATACCTGGAATCCGATGTCCTATAGCCCGCAAACGCACCTGGCCTATATTCCGGTCATCGATGTCCCGACGATCTGGGTCGACATGCTGCATAACGGCAGCAAAGTGAAATACGTCGAAGGCTTCTTTACGGTTGACGGCATCATCCCCGACGACACTTACGATGCAAAGGATGCCACGCGGCTTTTCGGCGCGGTGCCGGATGAGCAGGCGGTCAAGGCGATGCGCCATGTCAAACCCGTGCGAGAACTGATTCGCGCCTGGGACCCGGTTGCTGAAAAAGTGGTATGGGAACACGAAACTTCTTCCGGCATACGCGGCTATGACGGCGGCGTGATGTCGAGCGCGGGCAACCTTGTGTTTCAGGGCCGCGGCAGCGGCGAGTTATGGGTCTATGCGGCCGACACGGGAAAAGTCTTGAAAGTTCTGAAAACCGGCAGCCACATCATGGCGGCGCCCATGACTTATGCGGTCAATGGCGAGCAGTACGTCGCCGTCCAGGTGGGTTACGGCGGCACGCCCATCACGGTGGGCCCCATCCCCCCGAGCAGCGCGGCCCTCAAGTATCAAAACACCAATCGAATCATCGCGTTCAAACTTGGCGGAGGCGCGGTGCCGACTCCGCCGCCGCGAATCGAGCCGGCGTTCCCGAAGCCGCCCGAGCAAAAGGCCACTCAGGCACAGATCGATGCGGGCGAAGTGAAATTCATCGAGCAATGCACGCGCTGCCACCAGCTTGGCCCCAGCACCACTCCCGATCTTCGAAAGCTCAACGACGGACTGCATGTGGCATTTAAAGATATTTTGATGCGGGGCGCGCTTGCGCCTGCCGGAATGGAACGCTTCGACGACATTTTGAGCGATAAGGACGCCGACAACGTGCATGCCTACCTGATCGAGCAGAGTTGGATCGCTTACCGCGCGCAGGAGAGCGCCGGCGCGCGCAGGCAATGAACCCCATGCTCCAGCCAGGACTCATGATGGATCGGCCGCTGTTGATTTCCTCGATAATCGAGCACGCGGCGGCGCAGAACGGCGCGACCGAGATCGTCTCGCGAGAAACGCACGGTCCGGTGTTTCGCTATACGGTCGCCGATTGCGCGCTGCGAATCGGCAAGCTCGCCAACGCGCTCGCCGATTTGGGACTGCCTCCCGGCTCGACCGTGGGAACCCTGGCTTGGAACAACCACCGCCACGTCGAGATCTACTATGCCGTCTCGGGCAGCGGTTTGATCATCCATACCTGCAATCCACGCCTGCATCTTGATCAGCTGATTTACATCGTGAATCACGCCGAGGACCAAGTGCTGTTTTTCGACACCAGCTTTGCGCCGTTGATCGCGGGCATCGCCAAGGACTGCCCCAACATCAGGGCCTGGATCTGCATGACGGATGAGGAAAACATGCCGGCGCTCGCAGGCATTCCCAACGTCTATTGCTACGAGACGCTGATCGCGACGCAGAGCGGGGAATTTCCATGGCCGCAGTTCGACGAACGCGCCGCCGCGGCCATCTGCTACACATCGGGCACCACCGGGAATCCGAAAGGCGCGCTGTATTCGCATCGAGCCATAGTTTTGAATGCCATGACCATCTGCATGCCCGGGATGCTATGCCTGTCTCCGAGAGACGCAATGCTTCCCGTGGTGCCCATGTTTCACATCAATGGGTGGTGCGCGCCGTATGGCTGCTTGATCGGCGGCGCGAAACTGGTCCTGCCCGGACCGCGGTTGGACGGACCGGGCCTTTACGAAATGATGGAAAACGAATGTGTCACGGTGAGCGCCGGCGTGCCGACCGTGTGGCTGCAGCTGCTGCACTATGTCGAGCAGAACGGGCTGAAATTTTCCAGCTTGCGGCGGGTGATCTCCGGCGGCTCGGCGGTACCGCTCGCCCTGATCGCAAAGTTTGACGAACTTTATGGCATCGAAGTGCGGCAGGGCTGGGGCATGACCGAGACCACCGCGGCAGCGACCATGAGCTGCGCGACCGCCGAGCAGTCTGATTGGACCCCGGCGCGCCGGCACGCCGCCGCCGCCAATTGCGGCAAGACAGTGTTCGGCATCGACATCAAGGTCGTGGGCGAGGACGGCGGGACATTGCCTCGCGACGGCAAGTCGCAGGGCGAACTGATGGTGCGCGGACAGTGGATAGTCAGCGCCTACTACAAAGGCGGCGACTCGCCGCTGCGGGACGGTTGGTTTCCCACCGGCGATATCGCAACCATCGATTCGTGCGGCGTCTTGCAGATACGCGACCGCGTCAAGGACCTGATCAAGACGGGCGGCGAGTGGATCAGTTCGATTGACTTGGAAAATACCGCCATTGGACATCCGTCGGTAGCCGCCGCCGCCGTCATCGGCGTGAAGCATCCGAAATGGCAGGAGCGGCCGCTGCTGTTCGTGGTTCGCAAGCCCGGACACAGTTTGGAGCAGCAGGATATTCTGGCCTTTCTTGCGGAACGCTTGGCGAAGTGGTGGGTGCCGGAAGATGTTGTCTTCTTGGACTCGCTCCCCGTGGGAGGCACCGGCAAAGTACAAAAAGCGCTCCTCCGCGAGAAGTACGGAAGCATTTTCGACTTACCTTCGGAGGTCGTTCACAAATGAACATTGCGCCGCTCGTGAGCGGCGCAATGCGTCAATGGCGAATCAGCTCAGGGCGTACAAGTACTCCACGAATGACGCGACCGCTCCGTCCAAGCCTTGCACCTTGGGATTGGTCGATTCAATCAAATAGTACTCGTCGGGAGCATGCGCGCCGGTCCCGTGGCCCAGGCCGAAATGGCCCGCCGGCAGACTCAGGGGTGCGTCGGTGAACACATAGCCAGGCCAGGATCCCGCGGAACGCGGCCACAGCTGCGGATCGATGCCGAGCTTTCGATATGTCGCCAGCTGCGTTTGAATCAGCTTGCTGTCTGCGGCGGTCTGGTTCGGATTGTAGCCGCCGCTCATGTTGACTTCGATATCGGCAAACCCGTGCTTCGCCAAGTGCGCTTGCAGCTTCGCGAGCGTATCGGCCGCCGTCATGTCCGGCACCAGGCGCATGTCGATCTTGGCCACTGCCTTGTGCGGCAAAACGGTCTTGCCGCCCGGCCCGGTGTAGCCCGCCACCAACCCCTCGATGTTGATGGTCGGCCGAGACTCGAGCAGGATCAGCGAGTCGACCCAATTCTTGTCATGCACCCAATGCTGCACGCCCAGCGCCTTCTTCACGGTGCTCTCTGCGGTCTTGGCCGCGTGATCCCTGATCATTTGCTCCTGCGCCGCGGTCAGCGGTTTCACTTTCTCGAAGAAGCCCTCGACGGCCGGCGTGTGCCCGTCTTTTTCAACCAAGGTGTTCAGTGCCTGCACCAGATGCCAGGTTGGAGAGTCCACCTGGGCCTCGAGGCTGGAGTGCACATCGTGCGCGGGCCCGCGTCCCCACTTCTCACCGCTCGAGATCAATTCCAGCTCGACCACGCCTTTGGCGCCGAGGGTCACTTGAACGCCGCCGTCGCGATCCTGGCCGGCCTCCGGCATGAAGACGCCCACGCACTTCTTCAGTTCCGCCATGACTTCGGGATTTTTGATCACTTCCTGAAAATGCGGCGAGGCAATCTCCTCCTCACCCTCGCACACCAGCACCAAATTGACGGGCAACTTTTTTCCCGACGCCTTGAACGCCATCAGCGCACTCAGGAAAGAATTTTCCGGACCCTTCTGATTGACCGCGCCGCGGCCCATGCAAACAGTCCCCAATCCTTCCTTCTGAACCAGGCGCGCCTCGAGCGGCGGCGAACTCCATTCCTCAGGCACGAATTGTTTCACGTCGTACATGAAATAAATCGCCATGGTGGTCTTGGCGCCGACATCGATCTTGCCGAACACGCCCGGTTTGCCCGAC
>Ga0193716_1000371_pt1 | contig 27812 bp, 27 predicted proteins | sample U2c1metaG_FD_145901 | JGI IMG/M metagenome (GOLD analysis project Ga0193716, IMG submission 145901) | Soil microbial communities from a riparian zone of the East river system, Colorado, United States - U2c1 | ecosystem: Environmental > Terrestrial > Soil > Riparian zone | place: USA: East River...
CGGCGCCCCCTCCTGCGACAGCTCCTGCTTCGGCGCCGACTTGCTGCTTCGGCTGGGCTTCGCGGCCCTGGTCGGTTCGTTGCGCAGGCGGACCTCGCGGGTGCGGGCCAGCACCTCACCGCTCGCCTCGGTCAGCACGAGCGTGCCGTGGTCGCCCTCCACCGTGAGCAGGCCCTGCGCCAGTAGCTGGCGGATCACGCCGCGCCACACCTGTTCGGCCAGCTCGGTGCCCACCCCGAAGACCGTGAGCGACTCGTGGTTGAACTGCTGGACCTTCGCCGTGACGCGGCCGAGCAGGATGTCCACGACGTGCCCGACGCCGAACTTCTGGCGGCGTTCGCGGTCGAGCCGGAACACCGTGGACAGCACCTTCTGCGCCGCCACCGTGCCGTCCCACGACTCCGGCGGCGACAGGCACGTGTCGCAGTTGCCGCACGCCTCGCCCTCCTGGCCGAAGTAGTTCAGTAGCTGCACCCGCCGGCACTCGACGGTCTCGCACAGGGCCAGCATGGCGTCGAGGTGGACGCCGAGCCTGCGCCGATGCGCGTCGTCGCCCTCCGAGGTGGCGATCATCTTGCGTTGCTGCACCACGTCCTGCAGGCCGTACGCCAGCCACGCCGTCGACGGGAGGCCGTCGCGGCCCGCACGCCCCGTCTCCTGGTAGTAGCCCTCCACCGACTTCGGCAGGTCCAGGTGCGCGACGAACCGGACATCCGGCTTGTCGATGCCCATGCCGAACGCGATGGTCGCGACGATGACCATGCCGTCCTCGCGCAGGAACCGGGACTGGTTGGTCGCGCGGGTCCGCGCGTCGAGGCCGGCGTGGTACGGCAACGCCCGAATGCCGTTCTGCGTCAACATCTGCGCGGTCTTCTCGACCGAGTTGCGCGACAAGCAGTAGACGATGCCGGCGTCGCCGTCGTGCTCGCTGCGCAGCAGCTCCAGGAGCTGTTGCTCCGGACGGTTCTTGCCCACGATCCGGTACTGGATGTTCGGCCGGTCGAAGCTCGCCACGAAGTGCCGCGCCTCGACCAGGTTCAGGCGGTGCGCGATCTCCGTGCGGGTCGCGTCGGTGGCCGTCGCGGTCAACGCGATGCGGGGGACCGACGGCCAGCGCTCGTGTAGCCGGGACAGCTCCAGGTAGTCCGGCCGGAAGTCGTGGCCCCACTGGGCGACACAGTGCGCCTCGTCGATGGCGAACAGCGAGATCGTGCCGCGGTCCAGCAGCCGCAGCGTCGACTCGACCTTCAGCCGCTCGGGCGCGAGGTACAGCAGGTCGAGGTCGCCGGACAGGAACGCCTCCTCGACCCGCTGGCGCTGGCCGAAGTCCTGCGTGGAGTTGAGGAAGCCGGCCCGGACGCCGAGCACGGTGAGCGCGTCGACCTGGTCCTGCATCAGCGCGATCAACGGCGACACCACGATGCCGACGCCCGGCCGCACCAGCGCCGGAATCTGGTAGCAGAGCGACTTGCCACCGCCGGTCGGCATCAGCACGAGCGCGTCGCCGCCGCCGACCACGTGGTCGATGATGTCCTGCTGGTTGCCCCGGAACGCGTCATAGCCGAACACGCGGCGCAGCGTGTCCAGGGCGGGCTGGGTTGCGGTGTCGGGGAACGTCACGCCGGGGATTCTATGGTGGTGCACCGACAAGGCTGTGACATTGGCTCGCTCCGCTCGCGTATTCGCGGCCTGGACCCGGCGTCTTCCCTCCTGCGCTGCTTCGGGCGACTCGCTTCGCTCGTGGCCCTGCGCTGCTCGTCAGTCCAGACGCCGGCGGCCGCTCACTAAGGCCTTCACGCACACCGCCGCTAGGCGTGTCCACCTACTGTGACCTCGCCGATCGTCAGTTCCGGCGTGCCGTCGAGGATCTCGCCAATACGGTTGACCTGCTCGTCCAACGCGGTCCGGCGGGCCTTCGTCAGCCTGGTGAACGGCTCCACCGTGAGCTGGATCCGACGGCCGGCGCGCTTCTGGTGCCACAGGCCGCCGACCACGCCGTCTACCAGCAACAACTGGAAGTTTCCCTTCGCGCGGGTCGCGGCCTTGCCCGGGTTGAGCCGCGCGCGGTCGTTGCCGACGGCGTAGGCGTACGTGTCGAAGTAGGGGAGCAGCCGCACCCCGCGTGGCGGCTCGGTCGGCGCGGCCGTGTCGCCGGGTGTCACCCACCGCTCCTCGCCGTCGACCGACACCGGTTCCAGGTCAACCGACTTGAAGAGGGTGCGGGCCCAGGCTTCCGGGCTGTTCAGCCAGTTCGCGAACCGCTCCGGCGTGGCCGGGCCGAACGCGTGCAGGTACCGGCACAACACCTCGGGCACGGCATCGGTGGCCGGCGTCAGGTTCGGCAGCCACCGCCGCGGGCTCGTGTACGTGGTCCTGCGGCCCCGGTTCGGTCCGAAGCACACCAGCCCTCGGACGCCGGCGGCCGGCAGCACCTGCCGCCACCTCGGCCACTTGCCCTGGAACGCGTCCATCACCGGGTCGCCCGCCCACGAGCCGGCACCGGCGACGACCGCGTCGGACAGCTCGTCGATCGTCAGCTCGGCGTCCGCGACCGCGTCGGCGATCGCGTCGAACACCCGCTCGGTCTGGTCGGGGGTCATCCGTTTCGACTCGGGCAGGGGCGCGGTCCGCGACGGCGCCGCCGCCAGTGCGCCGACCCACAGCGGGAGCTCCCGGGTGGGCAGGAGGTGCACGGTGCCGCGCGGTCCGAACGTCTTCACCAGGTCACGCGTATGCCACAGCGCGTCATGGACGGTCTGCCTCGTCGCGCCGCTCGTGCGCAGCGCGATGGACACCTCGGCGGCGCTCAGGACCTGCGCGTGCGTGCCGGCCGTCGCGGCCGCCACGTCGGCGGGACCGCCCGACAGCGGCGTGTCGAGTCCGTGCCGGGCGAGGCGCCGCGCGCACACCTGTGCCCAGGTCAGCTTCTTCATGCGAGCCACGCTAACGGCCAACTAGGTCAGGACCTGTCCCAGATCGCTGGCATTCTGTGTGCCATGAGCGCCGGCCGACTCCTCGCACTGCTGTCCCTCCTGCAGACGCCGAGGGAGTGGCCGGGCAGTGAGCTGGCGACTCGGCTCGAGGTCAGCCCGAGGACCGTGCGCCGCGACGTCGAGCGGCTCCGCGACCTCGGCTACCCGGTCGAGGCGACGATGGGCGCCGAGGGCGGTTACCGCCTGGTCGCCGGCGCGGCCATCCCGCCGCTCCTGCTCGACGACGAGGAGGCGGTCGCCGTCGCGGTCGGCCTGCGGACGGCCGCCGGCCAGGCCGTGCAGGGCATCGAGGAGGCGTCGGTCCGTGCGCTGACCAAGCTGGAGCGGGTGCTGCCGAGCCGGCTGCGACACCGGGTCAGCGCGCTCAACACGGCGACGGTGCCGCTGGTGACCGGGGACCAGCAGCCCGTCGATCCAAGTCAGTTGACCGGTATCGCCGGTGCGGTGACCAACCGGGAGCGGGTGCGGTTCGGGTACCTGGACAACGGCGGCGTGGCGTCCAAGCGGCACGTCGAGCCGTACCGGCTGGTGGCCGCCGGCCGGCGCTGGTACCTGGTCGCCTTCGACGTCGACCGGGACGACTGGCGGGTGTTCCGGGTCGACCGTATTGCCGACGTGTTCGCGACCGGCGCCCGGTACCCGGCGCGGGAGCTGCCGGCGCAGGACGCGGCCGCGTTCGTGACGAGCAAGCTGTACTCGCTCGTGCCGACCTACGAGGCGGTGGTCGTGGTGGACCTACCGGCCGCGGCCGTGCCGCCGCACCTCGGGCCGGTCGAGCCGGTCGACGAGCGCCGCAGCCGGGTGCGGACGGTCGACACACTGCCGTGGCTCGCGTTCCGGTTCGCGACGGCGGGCTGCGAGTTCACCGTCGAGGAGCCCCCCGAACTGATCGACTACCTGCGTGAGCTTGGCGGCCGGGCCGGGCGGGCCACACAAAGTTGAGCGCGCGTGTCGATTCGGCGCGAGCTCGTTCGACGCGTGGTCAAAGGCTAGGTTTCAGGCGGTTCGCGACACTGCGTGGAGAGGCTGGGGCATGCGTTTCATGGTCATACGGAAGGCAGACGAGGAGTCGGAGGCGGGCGTGCTGCCCAGCGCCGAGCTTCTCGAAGCCATGGGCCGGTACAACGAGGAACTGGTGAAGGCGGGGGTGCTGCTCTCGGGCGAGGGACTCATGTCGTCCGACCGCGGCGCGCTCGTCACCTTCTCCGGCGGGACGGTCACCGTGACCGACGGCCCGTTCGCCGAGGCCAAGGAGTTGGTGGCCGGCTACAGCATCCTCGACGTCGGCTCGCTTGACGAGGCACTCGAATGGGTGAGGAAGTGGCCGGTCGAGGACGGTCACGGCAACGCCGAGATCGAGATCCTCCAGGTTCACGAGGCGGAGGACTTCGGCCACGTGTCCGAGGAGAACCGCAAGTATGTCGGGGACGTCCGCGAACTCGCCGACGAGAAGTAGGGAGTACCAACATGCGTTTCATGGTCATGGTCAAGGCGGACGCCAACTCCGAGGCAGGCGTGCTGCCCACCGAGGACGAGCTGGTGGCGATGGGCCGGTACAACGAGGAGCTGGTCAAGGCCGGGGTGCTGCTCGCGGGTGAGGGGCTGCACCCGTCGTCGCGCGGCGCTCGGGTGACGTTCGCCGGCGGCCAGCCAACGGTGATCGACGGCCCGTTCACCGAGGCCAAGGAGCTGGTGGCCGGCTTCTGGCTGATCGACGTGAAGTCGAAGGCCGAGGCGGTCGAGTGGGTCAAGCGAGTCCCGTGCACCGATGGCGTCGAGGCCAGCATCGAGATCCGCCAGGTCTTCGAGGCCGATGACTTCGGCGACGCCTTCACCGACGAGCTGCGCGAGCGCGAGGAGCAGCTCAGGCTTACGACGAAGAAGGACGCCTAGCTGCTTTGATAGGCGCATGCCGACTCTGGAGACTCATCGCGCGATAGACGCTGTGTGGCGAATTGAGTCCGCGCGGCTCATCGCCGGGCTCACGCGCATGGTCCACGACATCGGGCTCGCGGAGGAGTTGGCGCAGGACGCGTTGGTCGCGGCGCTCGAACAGTGGCCGGAGTCGGGCGTGCCGGACAACCCGGGCGCCTGGCTCATGGCCATCGCGAAGCGGCGGGCCATCGACCAGTTCCGCCGCCGCGAGACCCTCGACCGCAAGGTCACCGAGATCGGCCGCGACCTGGAGACGCAGGAGGGCCCGTCCGCTGAGCCGGACTTCGACGCGATCGACAGCAGCATCAGCGACGACCTGCTGCGGCTCGTGTTCATCTCCTGCCACCCGGTGCTGTCGACCGAGGCGCGGGTCGCGCTCACGCTGCGGCTGCTCGGCGGCCTGACCACCGAGGAGATCGCCAGGGCGTTCCTGGTGCCGGAGCCGACGATCGCGCAGCGGATCGTGCGGGCGAAGAAGACTCTGACGCAGAAGAAGATCCCGTTCGAGGTGCCGTCGGCCGGGGAGCTCGGCGAGCGGTTGACGTCCGTGCTCGAGGTCGTCTACCTGGTGTTCAACGAGGGCTACTCGGCGACCGGCGGCGAGGACTGGATGCGGCCGGCGCTGTGCGAGGACGCGATGCGGCTCGGTCGGATCCTCGCCGAGCTGGTGCCGACCGAGCCGGAGGCGCACGGGCTGATCGCGCTGATGGAGATCCAGGCGTCGCGGGCCAGGGCACGGACCGGGCCGGGCGGCGAGCCGGTGCTGCTGTTCGACCAGGACCGGGCGCGGTGGGACCAGCTACTGATCCGGCGCGGGCTCGCGGCGCTGCGACGGGCCGCGAAGCTGGGCAAGCCGATGGGGCCCTACGTGCTGCAGGCGTCGATCGCGGCGTGCCACGCGATCGCGCGGACGCCGGAGGAGACCGACTGGCCGAGGATCGCGGCGCTGTACGCGCGGCTGGTGCAGCTTGTGCCGTCGCCGGTGATCGAGCTGAACCGCGCGGTGGCGCTGTCGATGGCGTTCGGCCCGCAGACGGGGCTCGAGATCGTGGACGGCCTGACCGGCGAGCCGTCGCTGAAGAACTACCACCTGCTGCCGAGCGTGCGCGGTGACCTGCTCGCCAAGCTGGGGCGCGACGAGGAGGCGCGCACCGAGTTCGAGCGGGCCGCCGCGCTGACCCGCAACGAGCGCGAACGTACCCTCCTGCTGGCACGCGCTGCCAAACTGTGAGCGACGATAATCAGACCGAGGATCACAGGGGGTGGCGATGGCAGACGGTGCGCCGGGCATGAAGGACGTGGCCGCGGTCGCCGGCGTGTCCATCGGCACCGTGTCGAACGTGTTGAACCGGCCGCAGCTGGTCAGTGAGGCGACCCGCCAGCGCGTCCGGGAAGCGATCGTCGAGCTGGGGTTCGTGCGCAACGAGACCGCGCGCCAGCTTCGCGCGGGCAGCAGCAGGACCATCGCCTACGTCGTGATGGACGCGGCCAACCCGTTCTTCAACGACGTGGCCCGCGGCGTCGAGGAGGCGGCCCGCGCCGAGGGCGTGGCCGTCTATCTGTGCAACTCGAACCAGGACGTCGTGCGGGAGCGCGAGTACCTTGAACGGCTGCGTGAGCAGCGGGTGCAGGGCGTGCTGATCACGCCGATCGACCCGACGGGGATGCCGAGCCTCGGCATGCCGGTGGTGCTCGTCGACTGTCACGCGGTGGACGACACGCAGTGCTCGGTCGCGGTGGACGACGTGCTCGGTGGCGAGCTGGCGGTGACGCACCTGCTGGAGACGGGGCACGAGCGGATCGCGTTCGTCGGCGGGCCGACGACCGTGCAGCAGGTGAGCGACCGCTACCAGGGCGCGCGGCAGGCGACCGCGGTGTGGCCACGGTCGACGGAGCTGATGCGGCTGGAGACCGAGGCACTGACCGTCGCGGAGGGACGGCGGGCGGGGGAGCGGCTGGTGGGGTTGCCGGCGTCGCAGCGGCCGACGGCCGCGTTCTGCGCGAACGACCTGCTCGCGCTCGGGCTGCTGCAGGCGATGACGCGACAGGGTTTGTCGGTGCCGGCCGACCTCGCGGTGGTCGGCTACGACGACATCGAGTTCGCCGAGGCCGCCGCGGTGCCGCTGACGTCGGTGCGCCAGCCCCGCGAGCTGCTCGGCAGGACCGCGGCGCGCCTGCTGTTCGAAGAGGCCGCCGACGACGGAACGCACGTCCACCAACAGGTCCGGTTCCGGCCGGAGCTGGTCGTGCGAGCGTCGACCCGGGTTCCGCGCCGGGTGTCTTGACACCTCCCGCGCGACTCGCGCATGCTGGGCCCGCAGCGGATTGAAACGTTTAACACGATCTCGGGGATGGCATGCACAACCAGGTCGACGCACTGTTGCGGCGCAGCAACCAGCTCGGCGCGGACCCGCGCAACACGAACTACGCCGGCGGCAACACCTCCGCAAAGACCGTCGCGACGGACCCGGTCACCGGCACGGACGTCGACCTGCTCTACGTCAAGGGCTCCGGCGGCGATCTCGGCACACTCACCGAGCAGGGTCTCGCCGTGCTGCGGCTCGACCGGCTGCGCGCGCTGACCGCCGTGTATCCGGGGGTGGACCGCGAGGACGAGATGGTCGCCGCGTTCGACTACTGCCTGCATGGCTTGGGCGGCGCGGCCCCGTCGATCGACACGGCCATGCACGGCCTCGTCGACGTCGCGCACGTCGACCACCTGCACCCGGACGCCGGTATTGCCCTGGCCACCGCGGCCGACGGGCCCGCGCTCACCGAGCGCTGCTTCGGCGACCGGGTCGTCTGGGTGCCGTGGCGCCGGCCCGGTTTCCAGCTCGGCCTCGATATCGCCGAGGTCAAGGCGCGCAACCCGAAGGCGATCGGCGTGCTCCTCGGCGGGCACGGCATCACCGCGTGGGGCGCCACGAGCGACGAGTGCGAGGCCAACTCGCTCGAGATCATCGAGACGGCGCAACGGTTCCTCGACGAGCACGGCCGGCAGGACCCGTTCGGCGCGGTCGTCGTCGACTCGCTGTCGCCGGCCGACCGTCGGGTGCTGGCCGCCCGCCTCGCGCCGGCGGTCCGGGGTCTCGCGTCCACCGACCACCCGCGGGTCGGCCACTTCACCGACTCGGCGGGCGTGCTGGACTTCCTTGCCCGCTCAAGGGTTCACGAGCTGGCCGCCAAGGGCACCTCGTGTCCGGACCACTTCCTGCGCACGAAGGTCCGGCCGCTGGTGCTCGACCTGCCGCCGACCGCGCCGCTCGACCAGCTCCTGGCCCGCCTGCGGGAGCTGCACGAGGGCTACCGCGCCGACTACCGCGCCTACTACGAGCGCTACGCCGACCAGGACAGCCCGCCGATGCGCGGCGCCGACCCCGCGATCGTGCTCGTACCCGGCGTCGGCATGTTCAGCTTCGGCGCGGACAAGCAGACCGCGCGCGTCGCCGGCGAGTTCTACGTCAACGCCATCAACGTCATGCACGGCGCGGAGTCCGTGTCCACCTACGCGCCCATCGAGGAACGCGAGAAGTTCCGCATCGAGTACTGGGCACTCGAGGAGGCGAAGCTGCGCAGGCGGCCCGCGCCAAAGCCACTCGCCACCCGCGTCGCGGTCGTGACCGGCGGCGGCTCCGGCATCGGCCGCGCGACCGCGCTGCGGCTGGCCGCCGAGGGCGCGTGTGTGGTCGTCGCGGACCGGGATGCCGACGCGGCCAAGGAAGTCGCGGCCGCCATCGGGGAGACTGCCGTCGCGGTGACCGTGGACGTGACCGACGAGAACGCCGTCGCCGAGGCGTTCCGTGCCGCCACGTTGGCGTTCGGCGGCGTCGACCTCGTGGTCAACAACGCCGGCCTCTCGGTGTCGAAACCGTTGCTGGAGACCACCGAGGCCGACTGGGACCTGCAGCACGACGTGATGGCGAAGGGCTCGTTCCTGGTGTCCCGCGAGGCCGCGCGGATCATGATCGAGCAGGGGATCGGCGGCGACCTCGTGTACATCTCCAGCAAGAACGCCGTGTTCGCCGGACCGAACAACGTCGCGTACGGCGCGGCCAAGGCCGACCAGGCGCACCAGGTTCGGTTGCTGGCCGCCGAGCTCGGCGAGCACGGCATCCGCGTCAACGGCATCAACCCGGACGGTGTCGTCCGCGGCTCGGGGATCTTCGCCGGCGGCTGGGGCGCCAAGCGTGCCGCGGTGTACGGCGTCGCGGAGGAGGATCTCGGCGCGTTCTACGCCAAGCGGACGCTCCTCAAGCGTGAGGTGCTGCCGGAGCACGTCGCCGCGGCGGTGTTCGCTCTGTGCGCCGGGGAGCTGTCGCTCACGACCGGACTGCACGTGCCGGTCGACGCCGGCGTGGCGGCGGCGTTCCTGCGGTGATGACGATGCGGACCGTCCGGGTGGCCGCGGCCGACCTCGGTGCGTCGAACGGCCGGGTCGTGGTCGGCGCGGTCGGCGCGGGCACACTGTCCCTTGTGGAGTGTCACCGGTTCGCCAACCGTCCGTTCCGGACGGCCGGCACGCTGTACTGGGACATCCTGTACCTGTACCGGGAACTGCTCGACGGGCTGCGTGCCGCCGGCCCGGTCGACGGGATCGGCATCGACTCGTGGGCCGTCGACTACGGACTGCTCGACGGGGACGGCGCGCTGCTCGGCAACCCCGTGCACTATCGCGACTCCCGCACCGATGGCGCCGCCGCGAACGCGGAACGCCTTGGGGCGGCGGACCTCTACGCCACGACCGGACTGCAGTTCCTGCCGTTCAACACGATCCACCAGTTGGTGGCCGAGCGCCGCCTCGAGGTGGCGCGCCGTCTGCTGCTCGTGCCGGACCTGCTCGCGTACTGGCTGACGGGCGAGACGGGCGCCGAGCTGACCAACGCGTCCACCACCCAGCTACTGGACGTGCGGTCGCGCACGTGGTCCACCGAACTCATGAAGCGGATCGGCGTCTCTCCCGACCTGTTCCCGGAGTTGCGTGCGCCCGGCACGCTCATCGGGCCGACCGCGGACGGCACCCCCGTGATCGCCGTCGGCTCGCACGACACCGCGTCCGCGGTCGTCGGCGTCCCGGCCGAGAACGAGCGGTTCGCCTACATCTCCTGCGGCACGTGGTCACTCGTCGGCGTCGAGCTGGACCGTCCGGTGCTCACGGAAGCCAGCAGGGAAGCCAACTTCACCAATGAGCTCGGCGTCGACGGCACGGTTCGCTACCTGCGCAACGTGATGGGTCTGTGGCTGTTGCAGGAATGCGTGCGCGAGTGGGGCGCCGACACCGCGGCGCTGCTCGCCGAGGCCGCCCGCCGACCGGCCGCCGCGGTGATCGACCCCGACGACCCGGTGTTCCTGCCGCCCGGCGACATGCCAGCACGAATCGCCGACGCGTGCCGGCGTGCCGGTCAACCGGTGCCGGCGGACCGCGCGGCGACCGTCCGGTGCATTGTGGACAGTCTCGCCGCCGCACACCGCACGGCGATCGAGCAGGCACAGGAGCTGTCCGGCACGAGTGTGGACGTCGTGCACATCGTCGGCGGCGGTGCCAGGAACACGTTGCTGTGTCAGCTCACCGCGGACGCGTGCGGGTTGCCCGTCCGCGCCGGCCCGGTGGAGGCGACCGCGCTGGGCAACGTGCTCGTGCAGGCCCGCACACTGGGCGCGATCGACGGCGACCTAGCCGAGCTGCGGGCCCTCATCCGCGCGACCCAGCGGGTTCTTCGCTACGAACCCAAAGGAACAGTGGTCATGCCCTGAAAGGCGCGTTGGGGACGCCCTGAACGCGCCTTTCAGGGCATCACGCGTGTCGCGGACGGAGCCCCTTCACCCAGCGGGTAGGCGTAGGCACACTTCCGGTAGGTCTAGGTCGGCGAGGATCTTGTAGCACTCGGCGCGGGGGGCCGTTGCCTCCGACGGGGCGCCCGCGGCGGTGTGTGCGCGGGCCAGTCTCGCGAGGATGCGGGCGGCGTCCAGCGGCGCGCGGAGCTGTCGCCAGATGTCGAGGGCCTTACGTAGCGGCGCGATCGCCTCGGCGGGTGCGCCGCGGCCGGTCTCCAGCTCGCCGCGGGTGCGGTGCACCTCGGCCGCGCCGTCCGCGTTGCCGAGCGCCTCGAACGTCGGCAGCGCGCGGTCCAGCCGCGACTGCGCCTGAGACCACCGGCCCTGGCGCACATCGACGTCGGCGAAGGTCTGCTCCACATACGCCGCGTGCAGTGGGTCGTCGATCTCCTCGGTGATCTCGCCCGCCTCGGTCAGCGCCGCCTCGGCATCGGCGAGCCGGCCGGCGTCGATGAGCGCGTACGCGTAGATGATCAGGTTCATGGCCGTGAGCCTGAGGTTGCCCTCGGCCCGACGGATCGACAGCGCCTGCTCGCACGCCGGAATGGCCCGCGTCAGCTCACCGAGGTCGCGGTGCACCTCCGCGCGGTTGATCAACAGCGACGGCATCGACGATCCCGGCACGTTCGGGTCGCACTCCCGGATCGCCTCGTCCAGCATGTCGCCGGCCTCGCGCAGCCGCCCGAGCCGTCGCGCGGCAAGGCCCGCGTGCAGCAGCGCGCGCATGGTCCTGGTGTGGTCGCCGAGCTTGCGCGCCAACGCGAGCGACTCGGCCGCGAGCGCCGGCATCTCCCCGCACCGCGCCTGCTGCGCGTACACCGCGAACAACGCCTGCAGGATCTTCAGCAACAGGTGGTCCGGCCCGGACCCGCGCAGCGCGGTCGCCGCGACCTCGAGCGCGTGCTCCCGCTCGTCGTCGTACGCCCGCAGCGCGAGGAACCCCGACATGCGCAGCGCCAGCAGGCCCGCCAGCTCGGAGTGCCCCTGCTCGCTGGCCTGCTCGAGCGCGGTCGTGAGGTTGGTCCGCTCGACCTCCAGCCACGCGCGGGGCTGGTCGCGGGTGGCCCGGACGGCCACCTGCGGCGCGGCGACCGACGCCAGCCCGCTGGAGTAGATCGTGTGGTGGTCGGCCCGCTGATCGGCCTCGGTGGCGAGCGCCAGCCAGCACGACAGCACCTTCGCGACCGCCTCGGCCCGCTCCTCCCGCTCTTCCTCCGCCGCCGCCCGTTCGGCCGCGAACGCCCTGATCAGACCGTGTAGCTGGTAGCGGGACTGCCCGACGGCGTCCCGGCCGAGCGGCTCGATCAGGTGCATCTCGACCAGCCGGTCCAGCATCCGCTCGACCCGCGCCGGGGACTGCTCGCCGGTGAGCTCCTGCGCCACCCACGTCGGCCAGTCGGCCATGAGCAGCAGCCCGAGCCTGCGCAGCAGCACCCGCAGCGGCTTGTCGAGCGCCTGGTAGCTCAGCTCGATGCTGGCCCGCACGTCCAGGTCGCCGACGGACAGCTCGTCGAGCCGGCCCCACTGGTGCGCGAGCCGCTGCCGGAAGTCCTCGAGCGTCCACTCCGGATGGACGGCGAGCCGCGCGGCCGCGACGCACACCGCGAGCGGCAGCCGCCCGCACAGCGCGACGACCGCGGCGGCGGCTTCCGGCGCGCCGCCGACCCGCTGCTCGCCGATCACGGCGGCCAGCAGCGCGACCGCGTCGTCCGGCGCGAGTACCGGCACCGACCAGCGGGTCGCGCCGAGCAGCGCGCCGAGCCTGCGGCGGGACGTGACGAGCACCCGGCAGCCCGGCGTGCCCGGCAGCAGCGGCCGGACCTGCTCCTCACCCGCGGCGTCGTCGAGCACGATCAGCATGCGCCGCCCGGCGAGGTGGCTGCGGTACAGCGCGACCCGTTCGTCCCGGTCATCCGGCACATGCGCGCCGCGCACCCCGAGCGTGCGCAGCAGCCGGCCGATGACGACATGCGAGTCGGCCGGGACGTCGTAGGCGCCACGCAGGTCCGCGTATAGCTGGCCATCGGGGAACGCGGTCTCGACGCGGCGCGCGACGGCCAGCGCGAGCGAGGTCTTGCCGACGCCCCCCGGCCCGACCAGCACCCGCACCTGCCCCGCCGAACCGGTGTCGTCGCGGACGTCCAGGTCGGCGCAGACCTCGCCGAGCAGCTTGTCGCGGCCGGTCAGAATCGGGGAGCTGGCTGGTAGTTGCCGCGGCGTAGGGGACTCCTGCGGCACGGCCGGCGTCGGTGGCGCCTCGCCGCGGAGGATCCGCTGCTCGAGGTCGCGCAGCGCGGGCCCCGGCTCGACGCCGAGCTCGTCGGAGAACAGCCGGTAGAGCTGCCGGTACGCGGTGAGCGCGTCGGCGCGCCGGCCGGCCGCGGCGAGCGCGGCCATGCTGATCTCGTGCAGTCGCTCCCGGTACGGGTGCTCTGCCAGCAGCGGGTCGAGCTCGCGCAGGACGTCGTCGAACCGGCCGAGCGCGAGCTGCGCGTCCAGCCGGGCCTCCGCCGCGGTGACCCGCTCCTCGTGCAGGAGCTGGCGGGTGGTGGCCGCGAGGTCGTCGGAGACGTCGGCCAGCGCCGGCCCGCGCCACAGCGACAGCGCGTCGGCGAACAGCCCGGCCGCGCGTTCGTGGTCGCCGCCGGAACCCGCCTGCCGCCCGCGTTCGACCAGCTCACGGAACCGGGTCAGGTCGAACCCGTGCGCACCGAGGTGCAGCTCGTAGCCGGTGGGGCGGGTGACGATCAGCCCGTCGCCGGCATCGCGGAGCCGGCGACGGACGTTGCTGATCAGGTTGTGTAGCTGGGCCCGCGCGGTCGACGGCGGGTCGTCCCACATGGCGTCGACGAGCCGGTCGGTCGTGGTGAGCCGGCCGGCGTTGAGGAGCATCGTGGCGAGCACGAACCGCTGGCGGGCGCTGCCGACCGCGATCGGATGCCCGTCATGCCAGGCCACCACCGGTCCCAGCACCCCGAACTCCACGTGGCGATTCTGGCAGACCGGTCAGTGGACGGCGTCGAGCTGGGTGAGCTCCGGTCCGGACAGCTCAAGATGCACGGCGGCCGCAGAGTCCCGGATGGTCTCCGACCGCGACGAACCCGGGATCGGGATCACGACCGGCGACTTCGCCAGCATCCACGCGAGGCACACCTGCTGCGGGCTGACCCCGCGTTCCTTGGCGAGTGCGGCGAACGGCGCGAACCGCGAGCCGAGGTCGCCTGCCTTGGCGATGCCGCCGAGCGGGCTCCACGGCAGGAACGCGATGCCCAGCTCCGCGCACAGCGTCAGCTCGGGCTCGCTCGACCGGTACGCGGGCGAGAACTGGTTCTGCACGGCGGCGAGCCGGCCACCGAGGATGTCGTTCGCGAGCCGGATCTGGTCGGGGTCCGCGTTGGAGATGCCGGCGTGGCGGATCTTGCCGGCGTCGAGCAGGTCGCGGATCGCGCCGATGGAGTCGGCGTAGTCGACCTTCGGGTCCGGCCGGTGGAACTGGTACAGGCCGATCGTGTCGACGCCGAGCCGCTTCAGCGACGCGTCGCACGCCTGCTTGAGGTACTCGGGCGAGCCGTCCAGGTCCCAGCCGCCGTCCGCCGTGCGGGTGTGGCCGCCCTTGGTGGCGATCAGGACGTCGGAGGTGTCGCCGCCGTAGCTCGCGACCGCCCCCGCGATGAGCGACTCGTTGTGCCCGAAGTCGGTGTTGTCCATCGAATAGGCGTCGGCCGTGTCGAACAGCGTGACGCCGGCCTCGAGCGCGGCGTGGATCGTGTCGACCGAGCGCTGCTCGTCGTCCGGCCTGCCCTCGATCGACATCGGCATTCCGCCGAGCCCGATGGCGCTGACCTGCGTGTCGCCAATGCGGCGAGACTGCATTGTGTCTCCTCATGGTGTTGTGACTGCCCCCAGTTTCGCGCGAATCGATTAAGCTGTCCAACAGAAGAACTCGATCGGGTTGAGCAGCGTGGGTGATGAATCGTGGAGCTCCGGCAGCTTAGGTACTTCGTCGCGGTCGCCGAGGAGTGCCACTTCACGCGTGCCGCCAAACGGATGCACGTCGCGCAGTCCGGGCTGTCGGCGTCGGTGCGGTCGCTGGAGCGGGAGCTCGGCGCCGAGCTGTTCGTCCGGCACACGCGGCAGGTGCGGTTGACCGCGGCCGGGGCCGCGCTGCTGACCGAGGCGCGCAGGACACTGGCGGCGTCCGACGCCTGCGTGGCCGCCGTCGCCGCCGTGCAGGGGTTGCTGCGCGGGAGCCTGACCATCGGGACGCTGCAGTGCCTGCACGTGGTGCACCTGCCGACGGTGCTGGCCGGGTTCCTCGCAGAGCACCCCGGGCTGGACATCGAGCTGCGCCAGGGCGGGTCGGGTGAGCTGACCTCACTCGTCGCGCGGGGTCAGCTGGACGTGGCGTTCGTGTCGCGGCCGGTGTCCCGTGCCGACGGGGTGGCCGTCTCGACGCTCGCCACCGAGCCGCTGGTGCTGGCGTGCGCGTTGTCGCATCCGCTCGCCCTTCGCGAGCGGGTGTCGGTCGCGGCGTTGGCGGACGAGCGGTTCGTCGACTTCGCACCCGACTGGGGGACCCGCGACCTGGTGGACTCGGTGGTCGGCGCCCGGCGGGTCGCGCTGGAGGCGACCGATGTGCACTCGCTGCTCGACCTCGTCGCGTGCGGCCTCGGGGTGGCGCTGGTGCCGCAGTCGTTCTCCGTGAAGACGGACCGGGTCCAGTTCGTCGGGCTGGCCGACCCGGTGCCGCACTGGGAGACGGTGTCGGTGACCGCCGACCCGACGAGCGCGGCGGCGACCGCGCTCGTGGCGGATGTCCGCCATGCGGCGGGACTTCCGGTGTTGACTTCACGTTAGGTGGCGGGCGCAGGATCATGCGGTCGGAGTGTCGGCCGGCACCCCCAGCCCGCCGACGATGTCGAGCTCCTGACCGCTGAACTCGCCCGTGAGCATCGGCATCGCCGCTGCGATGGCCGCCTTGACCGCCGGCAGCCGCAAGGACGCCTGGTGTGCCTCCTTGCTGACCCAGACCTCGTTCACCCACACGAGATCCTTGTCCGTGTCCGACGTGCCGACCACGTACAGGTCACACCCCGCCGCGCGCAGCCCGTCCTGCCCGCTGACCAGCAACGCGACCACCTCGTCCCGATGGCCCGGCTTGACCCGCATGGTGCCGAAGTATCCGTACCGCAACCCGTCCTCCTCCAGTAGAGGACCACGATGCTGCCACGAACCCCCGACAAGCGATTGCACGAACGCGACAGCTCTCGGGACCGTTACCGACCGGTCCGCGACACGATTCATCCCATCATCAGTTCCGTTGCCTTGCGGGAGATCTCACATCTCGCGCATCTTCAGGTAGCGCTTGATGTCCGGGAGGGACTGGATGATCGCGGCGATCACGAGCGCCAGCACCACCGCTTTGATCAGTCGAGCCAGCATGACGCTTCCTTCCACTATGTCTTCCGTTCCTCGACCTCGGCGAGCAACGCGTTGACGGCACTGTCCCAGGTTGGCAGTGCGTTGCGGGACTTGAAGCGCTGCAACGACTCCATCGTCTCCTGCTGCACCCGGAACCAAGCGCTGTTTGGGAAGTGCAGGTCCACCGTCTGTCGCCACACCTTCACCGGCAGCGGGAACGACGCCTCCTTGCTCCACGGCACCTGCTGAACGCTGAGCCGACCGTCGACGGTGCTGAAGACGCTGCCGCTGAACAACAGCAGCAGCGGGATGACCCCGTCCTCCAACGAGCTGAAGTACTTCGTCGACGCGATCTCCAGGTCGTAGGTGCACGGTATCGGCAGCGCCTGGGTGGTGCTGCCGGTGAACCCGGGGACCATTGTGGACAGTGTGAGGAACTGCATCGGCTTGAGTGTGTCGGCCCACCGGTCGGTGTCGCCGAACAGGTCGTGCATGCGTTCGGCCTCGGCGGCGGAGTACCGGCGCCGGTGCGGTTCGACGCGGATCTGGCAGCGCAACGCGATGGCGTCCACCCGTTCGCCGGAGGTCTCGGTGATCCTCAGTCGCAGCGTCATGCCGGGCACCACGGCATAGCGGTCGGCGCTCGCGTCGACACAGTCGAAGACCAGCTCGGCCAAAGTCACTCCTCAGCAGCGCCAGAGGCGCGGGTCATCGAGGTGTCGGCGACACGGGGTGACGGTCTTCCGGAATGGTACGGCTGGCTGCGTGCGGTGGCCGGTCTCCGGAGTGTCCCGGTCCGCCGCGCACACCCGATCGGGTAAGTGGCAATCTCACGTTTCGTGGGTTCGACGCGTCTACCTGGTGTGCAGCCTTTCGAACGGATCGTGGCCGAGTACGGGCCCATGGTGTTGCGCGTGTGTCGCGCGGTGCTGGGCCCCTCGGACGCCGAGGACGCCTGGTCCGAGACGTTCCTCGCCGCGCTCAAGGCCTATCCCGGCCTGTCACCGGACACGAATGTGGAAGCGTGGCTGGTCACCGTCGCGCATCGCAAGGCGATCGACGTGCGCCGGGCCGACGCACGGCGGCCGGTGGCCGTCGCCGAGGTGCCCGAACGTGCGGCACGCGTCCGGGAGTGGCACGGCGACCTGTGGACCGCGCTGCGGGAGCTGCCGCACAAGCAGCGGCTCGCCGTCGCGTACCACCACCTCGCCGGGCTGCCCTACCGCGAGATCGCGGCGATCACCGGCGGCACGGAGGACGCGGCACGCCGCGCCGCCGCCGACGGCATCAAACGGCTGCGCGCCACCTACCCAGGGGAGGACACGGCATGAACTTCGACGCACTGCCACTGCGGGACGACGCCGCCCAACGAAGACTGCACGCGCGACTGGTCGCGGACGCCGAGCGGGAGGGCCTGCTCGACATCTCCTACCGCACGGTGGACACCCCGGTCGGCTCGCTGCTGCTCGCCGCGACCCCGGTCGGGTTGGTGCGGGTCGCGTACGAGAGCGTCGGCCACGACGCCGCGCTCGCCCACCTCGCCGAGGAGGTCAGCCCCCGCATCCTCAACGCACCGGGGCGGCTCGACGGGACCGCCCGCCAGCTCGACGAGTACTTCGCCGGGCGCCGCACCGCCTTCGACGTGCCGCTGGACCTGCGGCTCGCGACCGACTTCCGGCGTTCGGTGCTGACCCACCTGCGCGACATCGGGTACGGCCGGACCGAGAGCTACGCCCAGGTCGCCGAGGCGGTCGGCAACCCGAGGGCGGTGCGTGCGGTCGGCAGCGCGTGCGCGACGAACCCGGTGCCGGTCGTGGTGCCGTGCCACCGGGTGATCAAGTCGGACGGGACGCTCGGCCGCTACACCGGCAGCGCGCACGCCAAGGAGACCCTGTTGAGCCTGGAGGCGGCATGAGCGGAGCTGGCATTCGCGTCTAAAACCGCACGATCGTTCTGGCGCCCTGGCCGAGAGTCTCGAACGCGTCGTTGACCCCGTCGAGGTCGGTGGTCGCGGTGGCCAGGGCCGCCAGGTCGAGCTTGCCCTCCTCGACGAGCTTCAGCAGGCGCGGCACCTCGAGGTCCGGGTCGCTCGACCCGAACACGCACCCGTGCAGCGTCCGGCCGAACCAGTACAGCTCCAGCGCGGAGAACTCCACCATGTTGGCCTTGCCGCCGACCCCGACGACCGTGACCGAACCGCCCCGGCGGCTCGCCGACCACGCGCTGCGGATCGTCGCGGGCAGGCCGACGCAGTCGAACGCCTGGTCCGCGCCTCGGCCGCCGGTCAGCTTGCGGATCGCCTTGGCGGTGGTGTCGCCGGCGACCAGGAAGTCGGTCGCGCCGTGCTGCGCGGCCAGGTCCGCCTTCGCCTCCGTGACGTCCACGCCGATGATCGGGTCCGCGCCGATCGCCCGCGCCGCCTGCAACGCGGACAGCCCGACACCGCCGAGCCCGATGACCACCACCGACTCGCCGGCCCGCACCCGTGCGGTGTTGAGCACCGCGCCCGCCCCGGTCTGCACGGCACAACCCAGCACCGCGGCCTGTTCGAGCGGCACCGACGCCGGCAGCCGCACGACCCCGGCGGCCGGCACGATCGTCTCCTCGGCGAACGCCGCCGTGCCGAGACCCGGGTAGACGGGCGTGCCGTCCGCGAACTTCGCGTACGGCTCGCGCGCGACCGACTCCGCCTTCACACACAGCCACGGCTCGCCGTGCTGGCAGAACCAGCACTCGCGGCACGCCGGCGCCCAGTTCAGCACCACGTGGTCGCCCTCGACGACTCGGTCGACGCCTTCGCCGACCGACACGACGACGCCCGCGCCCTCGTGCCCGAGCACGGCCGGCACCTCCTGCGTGAGCGTGCCGTTGGCGAGCGACAGGTCCGAGTGGCACACCCCGGCCGCGACGAGGCGCACCCGCACCTGGCCGGGTCCCGGCTCACCCAGCTCGACCTCGCGGATCTCCAGTGGTCCGCCCTGCCGCATCAGCACCGCTGCCCTGACCATCGCGCTCCCATGCCGGTGGACGACTCTCGATGGGCAGCGTATTCCTTGTCACCAGGTCACAGGCAGGCTGTGCAGTCCGTATATACCGGCGTCGGTCTTGAAGTCCAGCTCCGCGGTTGGCACGGCCACGCGCAGCGTCGGCACGCGCCGGAACAGCGTGTCGAACGCGATCCGCAGCTCGACGCGCGCCAGGTTCTGGCCGAGGCACTGGTGTGCGCCGTACCCGAACGCGAGGTGGTTGCGCGCGCCGCGCGTGATGTCGAGCTGGTGCGGGTTTTCGAACACGGCCGGGTCGTGGTTCGCGGCGTTGCCCAACGTCACCACGCCCTCGCCCGCCTTCACCTCGACGCCGCCGACCACGGTGTCCGCGACGGCGAGCCGGGACGTGACGAACTCGGCGATCGTGAACTCCCGCAACAGTTCCTCGACCGCGTCCGGCGTCTTCTCCGGGTCAGCCAGCAGCGCCGCGAGCTGGTCGGGCTGCCCCAACAGTGCCACCGTGCCGAGCGAGATCATGTTCGCGGTCGTCTCGTGGCCGGCGATCAACAGCAGCAGCGCGAGGCTGACGAGCGCTTCGTGGTCCTCGGTGCCTTCTTCGCGGTGCTTGCGAACCTGGCGGCCCAGCAGGTCGTCGGTCGGCTCGGACTCCTTGGCACTGACCAGCTTGTCCATGTACCCGCGCAGCTCCTCGCTCGCGGCCATGGTCTCCTCCTGCGGGGAGCTGCGCGTCAGCAGCGTCTTCGCCCGGGACTGGAAGAACTCGTGGTCGGAGTAGGGCACGCCGAGCTGCTCGCAGATCACGAGCGAGGGCACCGACTGCGCGAACGCGCTGACCAGGTCGGCCGACCTGGACTCGATGGCCAGCATCGCGTCGAGCTGCTCGTCGACGATCTCCTGGATCCTCGGCCGCAGCGAGGCGAGGCGCTTGACCGTGAACTCGCCGAGCACCGCGCGCCGGGCCGGCCCGTGCCGCGGCGCGTCCATGGAGATGAGCGACGGCTTGAACGAGCCGCTCTGCTGGATGCGCCGGCCGGTGGGGTTCGGGAAGTCCGGGTGCAGCCGGTCGGCGGAGAAGCTCGGGTCGGTCAGCACGGCCCGGACGTCGCCGTGCCGGGACGCGGCCCACGCCTCCCGGCCGTCCGGCAGCGTCACCTTGGTCAGCGGGCCCGGCTCGGTCGTCGAGTCGACACCGTGGAAGGGACAGGCCCGGGGCGGGAAGGTCTCCTGCGAGGTCATCGGCGGTACCCCCTGCGATCGATCTGGAAGAAACTCGTCCACTTGTCATCGACGGTAACCAATCGAACGCGTTCCGTCCAACCAGTGCCCCGCGCCGGAAATCTGGCACGCATCTCGGCGGCCCAGCTTCCCGCTGGCGGCGTTGCCGGATCGCCCAAGTACAACCCGGTACGAGGACGACCCGGCGCCTTGCCAGCGGAAACCTGGATCCACCGATATGCGCACCGCATTTCCGGCGCGGGGCACGCGGGCACGAATGGGATAATCCGCGGATGAACACGCCGGACGTGGACCTGCCACTGCGGGCGGACGCGCGCCGCAACCGCGACCAGATCCTGGTCGCCGCGCGGGCGATCTTCGCCGAACAGGGCGCCGAGGTGCCGATGGAGGAGATCGCACGCCGTGCCTCGGTCGGCGTCGGCACTCTCTATCGGCGGTTTCCCGACCGGGAGGCGCTGATCCGCGCCGTGTTCCGGGACAGCTTCACCGCCGTCGCGGAGGAGACTCGCGCGGCGCTCGCCGAGGAGCCGACCGGGTGGGACGCGCTCGTGCGGATCATGCGGCTCTCCGAGCGGCTACGCCTGTCGATGAGCATGCACGCGAAGTCGCCGCTGGTGTCCGCCGTCGTGCGTGCCGACCCGGTGACCGAGCGCCTGCGACAGGACCTGCTCGAAACCTTCGACAAGGTGGTGCGCCAGGCGCAGGACGAAGGCACGCTGCGGCGCGACGTCGGTGTCGGCGACCTCGCGATGATGTTCGTGTCGGTCGTCCACCAGGCGCACGCGGTCACGGCTGAGGCCGCGGGGCTAGCGCCCGGCCGGGTGCTAGCGATCATGCTGGACGGGCTGCGCACACCCGCGCCAGGCGACCTGCCCGGCCGCCCACTGACCCGAACGGACCTGGACTTTGACGTGGACTAGTTACTCCTTGGCCAGGGAGATCGCCTGGCTTGGGCACAGGTCGACGGCTTCCTCGACGTTCGCGAGGGTGTCGCCGTCGGCGTGCTCGGTCAGCAGCACGACCGTGCCGTCCTCTTCGTTCTGGTCGAACACGGCCGGTTCGGTGAGCGCGCACTGGCCGGCGCCGACGCAGCGGGCGGTGTCCGTGACGATCCGCATGGCCCGTACCTCCTGTCACAGCGGGAACGAGTCGACCTTACGCGTAGTGACCAGAGTCTCGCTGGTGCGGTGTCACGAAACCCGTCGCAGACCAGTCTTGTTTGCGACGAAAGGGGAATGGCATGACTACCAACATCGTGGTCCTCGGCGCCGGGTACTCGGGACAGCTCGCCGCCCAGCTCGCGGCCAAGGCGAAGGACACCGCGGTCACGCTCGTGAACGACCGGGACACGTTCGTCGAGCGGGTGCGGCTGCACCAGTTCGCGGCGGGGGAGGAGCTGCGCGAACGGCCGCTGCGCGACCTCGTCAAGGGCACCGGGGTGCGCCTGGTGGTCGACCGGGTCACCGCGATCGACCCGGCGGCCAAGTCGGTCGTATTGGCCGGCGGTGACGTGCTGTCCTACGACACGCTGGTCTACGCGCTCGGCAGCACCATGGACTTCGAGTCGGTGCCGGGCGTCGCCGAGCACGCCTACACGGTCGCGGTCGCCGAACAGGCCACTCGGCTGCGGGACCGGTTGCGCGGCGGCGGTGTGGTCACGGTCGTCGGCGGTGGCCTGACGGGCATCGAGGCGGTCACCGAGCTGGCCGAGCAGCACCCCGGCCTGAAGGTGCGGCTGGTGACGAGCGGCGTGCTCGGCAGGGCACTCTCGGAGAAGGCGCGCCGGCACCTGCGCCGCGCGTTCACCCGGCTGGGCATCGAGATCCGCGACGAGGTCCGGGTCGCCGAGGTCCGCTCGGACGGTGTCGTGCTCGGCGACGGCGCGCACGTTCCGTCGGACACCGTCGTGTGGACGACCGGGTTCCGGGTGCCGACGTTGGCCGCCGAGGCGGGCTTCGCGGTCGACGGGCACGGCAGGCTCGTCGTCGACGAGACGCTGCGGTCGGAGTCGCACCAGGACGTCTACGGCGTCGGCGACGCGGCGGCCGTGCACCTGGCGGGCGGTCAGGAGCTGCGGATGTCGTGCGCCACCGGGCTGCCGATCGCGCAGCAGGCGGTGCGCGCGATCGTGGCGCGGCGGGCCGGGCAGGAGCCGAAGGCGGTCCGGTTCCGGTACCTGAACCAGTGCATCAGCCTCGGCCGCCGCGACGGGCTGATCCAGTTCGTGAACCGGTACGACCGGCCGGTCGAGGCGGTGCTGACCGGCCGCCTCGCGGCGGTCTACAAGGAGTCGATCGTGCGTGGCGCGTTCCAGGCGCAGCGCCACCCGTGGCTCCCGACCTCGTTCTGAACACGCGCCGGCCCGCCCGCGTCGGTAGGCGGCGATGCCACCGACACGGACGGGCCGGTCTCGCGTCAGCTCAGGTGGTCGAAGACGCCCAGTGCCTCGTCGAGCAGGACACCCATGCCGCGTTCGCCGAGGCTCACGCCGTACAGGATGTCCTCGAGGGAACTGTTGTCCAGCGCGCCGATGGCGCGGTACAGCTCGTTCACGTGGTGTTCGTCGACCTCGACGTGGAGCTTGAAGAACATCGTCTCGAGCGACGGGAAGTACTGGTGGATCGCGACGTCGACCGCGTCGTAGGTGATCGGCGTCATGCCCTCGTTGACGAGCATGTAGCCGATCGCGATCTCCGGCACCGGCTGCTTCGACACGCTCTCCGCGAGGTCGAGCGCGAGCCGGATGCCCGCGCGCTCCTCATAGGACTCGAACTCCTCGTCGGTGAGGCCGACATCGTGCAGGAGGTGGAGGTAGTGCTGGAAGTGCGCCTCGTCGGGGTTTCCGTTGCCGTACTCGTCGTTGAGGTTCTCCTGAAGGATCTGGTGCACCAGCGGGTTGTCGATCCGCTTGATCATGTTCACCAGGATGTTCGGGAAGGTGCGGCTTTCCCGGCCACCGCACTTGATCCAGCGGAGCACCTGCTCCTTGGTCAGCCCGAGGCGGTGCGCCTTGCGGATGAACAGGTGCTCACGAATACGGTCCAGCGACGCCTCGGTCGCCGTGCGGAGTTCCTTGACTGCTACTTCGTCCATTGAAGGATATGTCTTCCTGGGAGAAACTGGGAGCCTGGAAGGAAGACCGGTGTCGGTCGGTTCTCATGGATCGACCGCCACCGGGAACTGCTAGTAGCCGGTTTGCCAGCCCTTTTCATCGGACGCAAAGACCAACAGATTGTATTTCTGCGCTTTAAACCTGGTCAGGTACGGGCCGATGATTCGATTAAGTTGGTTGAGTCGCCGAATACCGTTCGCGCAGGTCATCACGATCTCCAGGACAACGGCGTCGTCGGTGAAGGTGATGGCTTCGATGAGGTGGCGACAGGTCGAGGGCAGATCCTCGCTCACGAGCCGTTCGATCTGTTGCTGCGCAATGACTCTACGCAGCTCGGGGACCGTCTTGAGCTCGACGAACAGGAATGCCCGTTGTACCCGGAGCGCGTCGTAGTCGTCCGGGTCGTCCATGACGAGAAATGCCGGCGGCTCGGTCGAGCCGGGGCGGCGGATTCGTGCCAGATCGGTGACCAGGAATCGGTGACCGGTGAATTCGGCCACCTCGGCCGCCGGGTCCTCCTCCGCGCCGGCCATGTCGTTCACGATCAGCGCCTCGTGCACCTGCGCGTAAAAGGCGTCGAGATCGAAATCGGCCGGTGCGGCCAGTTTTACTGCCACGTCCCAGTGTCCCAGAACGTCGTACATGGCTATCGCGCGCACCTCGGCTGAGCGCGACACGACCTCTGCGATAATCTGCCGGGTCTCGTCGACGTCCACCACGGACAGCAGCAGCACCGCCATGATCTCGTCGGCGGCGAGTGGGAGCGCCCGGTGCGGCAGCCGGTTGGCGAGCGCCTCCGCGCTGCAGCTCGCGCCTTCGAGCAGGGTCTGAGCGGCTACCTGGGTCGGCTCCGGCACCTGCCCCCGGTCGTTCGCCAGGATGTAGCGGTCGCGAAGGTCCTGGAAGCTGGTGCCCGCGACGCGCGGGTAGAGGTGGTCGAGCAGCCACGCCGCCTGACGGCTCATGACGAGCTTGCCGTCGCGCCAGCGGTTCACCATCGCCGGGTCGTAGTGGACTTCCTTGTCGGCGTCGCCACGTTTGAGCCCGTGTTCGCTCGCCGCCTGGGTCAGCTGCCTGGCCAGTTCCGACTGCGACACGTTGAGCTCGTTGAGCAGCCGCTGGACGGCTGCCCGCATCTCTTCCTTGGCCGCCGCTCGGCCTTGGCCGATCATGGTCACGCGGCAGCGTACCGCACACAGCTGACAGATGGCTTCACTCGAAGGGGGCACGTTTACACAACGAACCTATGTAATTGAGTGGGAGAGTCTGTGTGCGCCGGGTATTATCTGTGTATGGCCCTACAAAGATCGTGAGTGGCCATACACAGCCGCTGTGGTTCGTTCTCGGAGTTCTTCCTGCCACCACCCAGGGAGGGAACCCGCATGTCCGCCGTCGCCACTTCCACGCTGATCGTCGTTGTCATCCTCGTCGCCATGGTGCTCGCCTGGTGGCGCACCCTTCTCAAGGTCCTCGTCGTCACCGTCCTCGTGCTCATGTCGGTCGGCACGGCGGAGGTGATCTCCGCCGTAGTCGGCGGGTTCACCCCGAACTAGTCCGCCTCCCCGTGTTTTTGAGTGTGGGTCGCGTTCCGACGAAGGTTCGGCTACCGAGGTGGATTGTGGCTGAGTGCCGTCACGTTCCCCTGGGGTATCTGTTCGTCGGCGCGGACTTCCCACGAAGATCCACGGGACAGGCTCTGGGCCCCTCGCCTGAACCGGCTGGTCAGCGCGCCAGTAGCATCGGCGCGCCTGGTCAGGCCGGTTCGGTAGGGAGGTTTCGTGCGGGAGATCGCCGTCTTCAGTGGTAGTGCGCACCCGGAGTTGGCGGAGGAGATCTGCTCGCACCTGGAGGTCCCGCTGCGTCCCGTGCGGGTCAAGCGGTTCGCCAACGACTGCATCGAGGTGCAGTTGCAGGCGAACTGTCGGGAGCGCGACGTCTTCCTGATCCAGCCGCTGGTGACACCGGTGCAGGAGAACCTGGTGGAGCTACTGCTCATGCTGGACGCCGCGCGGGGCGCGTCCGCGGCACGGACGACCGTCGTGCTTCCGCACTACGCCTATGCCCGCAGCGACAAGAAGGACGCGCCGCGCATCTCGATCGGCGGCCGGCTCGTCGCCGACCTGCTCGCCACCGCGGGCGCCAACCGTGTCCTCGCCATGACACTGCACTCACCGCAGGTGCACGGGTTCTTCAGCGTTCCGGTCGACCACCTGCACGCGTTGCGGGAGCTGGCGGTGTACTTCCGCCGCTACGACCTGTCCAACACGATCGTGGTGTCGCCGGACCTCGGCAACGCCAAGGAGGCGTCCCACTTCGCCCGGCTGCTGGACGTTCCGGTGGCGGCCGGTGCGAAACAGCGGTTCGCCGACGACCGGGTGGAGATCACGTCCATCATCGGCGATGTCGCCGGCCGGGACGTGATCGTCCTGGACGACGAGATCGCCAAGGGCAGCACGGTCATCGAGCTGCTGTCCAAGCTGCGTGACCGTGGCGTCCGGTCGATCCGGGTGGCCTGCACGCACGGCCTGTTCGCCGCGGGCGCGCTCGGCCGCATCGGCGGTCACACCGACGTCACCGAGATCGTCTGCACGAACACGGTTCCGATCGCCGAGCGCTCCGGCAAGCTCACCGTCCTGTCGATCGCGCCCGCGCTGGCCGAGGCCATGCGCCGCATTCACAACGGCGAGTCCGTGAGTGCCCTGTTCGACGCGCCTACCGTTGCGGGTACTGGCGGTTGACGGCCGAGGTCGCGCTGTCCCCGTTGTAGACGGGGTTCTCGGGCTGGTCGGTGCCGTACGCGCTCTGCGCCCGCAGGGCCTGGTCGTGGGCCTGTCGCCGGACGTCCCGCTCCGAGCTGACCTCCTCGTACTCCTCGCGGTCCCGGATCCGCGACAGCGACGCCACCGCGATCCAGTGCGCGACGCCGATGACCAGCAGCACGATGCCGAGCCGCAGCACGACGCCCTTGGTCGCGTTGTCGGCGGGGATGTCGATCGTGGAGAGCAGCGCGAGCACTCCGAGTGTGCCGAGGTGGAACAGCATCGCCACGAGCTTCGTCAGCGACTCCGCCGGGGCGTTCGGGGTGGCCTGCTGCAGGAAACGGCGGCCGTTGCGGTAGATGATCTGCCCGTCGATCACGACCAACGCGGCTCCGATGACCAGGAACACCATATAACTGTTGCTGTCCATCGCGTGCACCTCTCGTTTGGTCTACCCGTGCCGGATACCCGGTGAGTCCCCAGGAAAACCGCCCATTCGGCGGCGTTTGTCGTGGGGTGCCCCGGGTAGGCCTGCCAACGGCCGGCATGTTTGGTCCCGGTTCGGAACGGGCATCCTCGGGATGAGACGACACGGAAGGAGCATGCGATGCGAACCGAGGATCCCGAGGCGCAGGCGACTGCTCACCACCTCGTCCACTGTGTACTGGAAGCCGACTCGGACGGTCTGACCGAGACGCTCGAGACGGTCGCAGACCAGCCGGGAGAGTCGCTGCGGCCCTACATCCGCGAGGTCGTCGCCGAGCTGATCAACCTCGCGACTTCGGCCGTGCGCAATAGTACGGGCTCGTTGCAGGGCAACGCGGCCTTCGCCGTCGATCTGCGGGACGACGGCAACGAGAAGGTCGGCATCGACGAGCTGGAGCCGCCGGTACGCGCGACGATCCGCGCGATGCTCGCCGACCTGAACGGCAGCCCGGAGGACGCGTCGTTCCAGTTGGACCTCGCGGTGCGCGGGGTGGACCGGCGTACCGGTCTCGACACCGTGCGGCGCGCGCTGACCATGACGATCGGCCTGCTGCACTGGAGCGAACAGTCCGACGGCCTCGAGCCCGTGGCCGCCGATGAGGCACGTGACGACCTTTTGCCCGACTCGTCCGACTTTCCGGATTTCCCCGAGAACCACGATCGTGACTGACCGTGACATTGGCTCGCTCCGCTCGCGCATTCGCGGCCTGTACCCGGCGTCTTCTCTCCACCCGAACCGCGGTGCGGTGTTCCAGCGGCAGGTCGTCCGGCAGGTCCACGGTCAGGCCGTCGCCTTGTGGCGGGTCAGGGCAGCGCGGGTCCGCGCCCACCGCTCGTTCTCGGCGACCTGCTTGGTCGCGCGGAAGTCCATGGGGCGCAACGGAATATTGAGCGAGTCACGCTTGTAGTGCGCCACATGGCAGGTGTAGACGCTGAACCCGGTGTGCTCGGTGGTCTCGTGCACGCGGAGCTTCGCGTAGTGGGCGGCGGCTCCGTCGGCGGCGATGAGCGTCGCGACACCGTGGCGGGC
>Ga0193716_1000373_pt1 | contig 27699 bp, 21 predicted proteins | sample U2c1metaG_FD_145901 | JGI IMG/M metagenome (GOLD analysis project Ga0193716, IMG submission 145901) | Soil microbial communities from a riparian zone of the East river system, Colorado, United States - U2c1 | ecosystem: Environmental > Terrestrial > Soil > Riparian zone | place: USA: East River...
ACGACATCGGTGAACCATCGGATTTGGTCTCTTTCGCGAGGCCGAATATGTGATGGCCGCGCTCGCTGACGAGACATTGCTCAACGCGCGCTGGTCCGGCCGCGAGCACTGGTCCCTCCTGGAACAGGAGCTGTTTCACACCCACGCCTCCGGCGATCTTTTCTTCCATAAGCTGGATCGCCTGCTCACCGGCGGCTCCGCCTCGAACGACCTGGCCATGATCTACTTTCAGGCGCTGGCCCTCGACTTCAAAGGGCGCTACCGCAATGCCGATCCACGCCACCAGATCGATCGCTATCGCCGTCAGCTCTTTCTAAAGATCTATGGCCAGCCCGTCAGCGAACTCAAGCCCGAACCCATATTCCTTCAGAGCTACGAATCTACCGCCATCGATGACGAAACCCGTCACATCCCCAGTCCTCACCTCTGGTGGTTCGTCCTTGGCGGCGTGCTCGCCGTGTGGATCGTCGCCTCAACTCTGCTCTGGGACAACCTCGAAAGCGGCATCTCCTCCCGCGTGCAGCGCATCCGGACCTCTGGAGCGGCCGCCAGATGATAGTGGCCTTCTTCATCGTTGCGCCGGGAGTCATCGCCCTTCTCTGGGGCTGTCTTGTCCTGCTTCTACTCTGCCTCATCCTGTTTATCGTTTATCTCGTCTGGCTTGCCCGCCGGACCGCGAATCCATCACCCGCATCAAACCCCGACCCAGCCTCACCAGAAATCGATGCAACGAACCCTGCGCTCGCCGCGGAACTCCCCTCTACCTTCTCCGGTGCGCTCGATGTTCTGCGTTCGCACGTGCCTGGCCCGGACTTCCGCTACACCCTGCCCTGGTTCCTCCTGCTCGGCCCGACCGGCGCCGGAAAGAGCAGTCTCATCTCTGACTCCACCCTCTCGAATGTGGTCGAAGAGCAGATCCGGCTCGAACAGGGTGCCGGCTTCACATGGAGCTTTTTCAGCAATGGAATCGTAATCGAAGTTGGAGGCTGGGCTTTGTCCTCTGCGGTTGACGCCGTCTCCGCATGGCGTCGGCTGCTTCGGCTCTTCCTCAACAATCGCCCGGAACGCCCTCTCGACGGCATCCTGCTCGCCATTCCCGTTAGCGATCTGGCTGGGCCCGAAGCACTGTCTCACTCGGCGTTGATCTCGCGCGGAGCCCTCATCCAGCAACGCCTGAAGCAGATCACGCAAACGCTCTCCTTTCAGCTTCCGATCTACGTCATCCTTACCAAATGCGACACCGTACCCGGCTTCAGCCAATTCACCGCCGAGCTCGCGCCGGACGAACACCAGCAGATCTTTGGCTGGTCCAGGCCGCAGAACGATTCCATCGCCTTTCACCCTGGCTGGGTCGATCAAGCCATCGACTCCATGCGGATCTCTCTCGAGCGCAAGCAGGGGCAGCTGTTCGCACTTAACGAACCGGACGGGGGACGCGGAGCCATGTTCTTCTTCCCCGGTGCGCTGTACAGCATCGCTCCAAACCTGCGCCTTCTGCTTGACCGGGCTATGCGCGGCAACGACCATACCCCACCACCCTTGCTCCGCGGTATCTACTGCTGCGGTTCGACGGATATCCAGCCGCCCCGCACCAATGCCATTCCTCCGCTCGTTCCGGTCTCGGTGCCCATTGGCATTCGCGCAGACGACATGACATATACCGCGCCAGCCAACTACTCATGGGCTGCCAATCAGATCGAGTCCTGGCTTCAGTCTGACCTTCAGGTCGCCTTCACCCGCGATCTCTTCCTCAAAAAAATCTTTGCGGAGAAAGGCCTCGCCACTCCTCTTGCCCGGCATTTCGCGATCCGCGACCGCGTACGCCTTGCGCTCCAGATCTCCACCGCGGCTGTCGCAATCATCCTCGCTGTCGGCACCGCTCTCGCCTATCACCGTCTCCACGGCGTTCGGCAGCAGCTCATTCCTCTGCTTGACAGTATCGAGGCCGACCTTCAGACCCCGCCGCGCCTGGAGGTCGACACTTCCACATCCCAGCGGCACGCCGGGGCTGCGACTTTGATCCATGCCATGGCTGGTTTCGAGACCGAAGGTTTCCGCTCCGTGTTCATTCCGGCATCGTGGTTCACCAACGTCAACACCTCCATCCAGCAGGCGATGGTTCCCGCCTTCCAGGTTCTTGTGCTCCAGCGCTTCCATCAAGGCCTCGAAGCCCGCATGCGTCAACTCTCCGATCCTTATCGCCTCCCTCTGCCGAATCTTTCCGGCACCTCCCCCAATCACATCGCACCGCCCACCGAACCTCTCGGTCAGATTCCCGAATACCTTCAGATGCAGGCATTCATTCAGCAGGCGTCACAGCTTCAACAGTTTGTCGCCAGCTACAACCAGATGAGCAAACATATGTCGGGATTGCCGGTAAGCTCCATCATCGAACTCGATGGATATCTTCAGCATCGCCGCTCCGAGGTCGCCAGCAATGAAGTCTCCAATCCATACTTCGAGCAGGCGGTTCGCGAGGCCAACTGGATTCCCCTCGACTTCACCGAAGAAACGCGCCGCAAGCTTGCCGCTAAAGGTTTAGCACTCTCCGAGAGTCTCTTTGATGCCTGGATCGAACATAATCCAGCACGAACCGTTACCGAACAGCTTGCCGGCCGCATCAACACGCTTTCCCTTCCCTCGCGCCACTCTTGTCATGAGCTGGTTGAGGCTCGCACCGACTTCTCAAACGCCATCCGCACCTACAACGAACCTGGCCTGCAATGGACCGGGGCCGAAGACTTCGTCATGCCGGCAAGTTTGGCTGCCGTGACCATCGACCCTCTCGGCAACACCGAGCTTTTCGCACCCACGGTGCGCGACGAAGCGCTTGCGTTTGCCACCGAAAGCTTTGCCCGGTTCGCATCCGCAACAGACGAGGTGGAGACCTCCCTTACCGGCGCAGTCGTGAAGGCAGAGGGGGGCAAGCTGGCGCTGAGCGATCACGCTCAGGAGATGCAGGTAGCCCTTGAAAACCTTCTGAACCTTAGCTTCATGTCCAACTACAACTATGCTGGCGACTCCCTCTCCAACCCGCCCCCGCCTCGTTCCTTCACCTGGAACAAGGCTTCACTCGAAGCTGCCGCCACCCTTCCCGCCATCTACCAGCGATACCTGAACGAAGACCTCGATCAGGCTCCTGTGTCTCTTCGTGCAGCCTTCAGCCGCATCGCCTCCGAACAACTCTCGCGTACGCTCATGCTTGCGCTCGACCAGTCCATGCAGCCTGCTCCCCCCATCGGTAACGACCCTCGTTTCGCCGACCTCAACCAGCAGGCTCAGGACTTCGCCGACGTCGAAGGAACCATCACCTCGCTGGCAGCCGTCCTTCAGCAGTCCAACCTTCACGCGCCCCTGACCCAGCTTACTCAGTCTTCGATTAACCAGACCGGGGAACTCCTGCTCGCCTTCGATCGGACCCTCGATGCCGAACGTCCTTATGGCGTCTCCACCGAAGCCTTCAGCCACTGGAGCGCCGGCGGTAAACCCTCAGTTCAAATCTTCGACGCTCCCACCTCCGACGCCATCGAAGCTTACCTCGCCGCCCAGCGGAGCACCGTTGAAGGCCTGACCTCCTCCGCCGCACCTCTGGTTGACTATCTTCGCGCAAATCGTAGCTCGCTTCCACCACGCACCGCTCGCGCGCTCCTTCGCTGGCAGGGACTTACCAGTGCGGTCGAGCAGTACAAGTCAAAGCGTCCCGGCAACTCTCTTCAACTCCTTGAAGATTTCATCGCCACCGGTGCGGACAAGTTCGCAACGTCGAAATCCTGCGATGCCCTCCACCCCTCCACTTTCCGCCAGACTGACTACTTCTCGCTCGAAAATGCCCAGCTCCATCGCGAACTTGTCCTCCGCTGCCAGGCCCTGTCCAACGAAGATTTCTACCGTAGCTACAACCAGCTTGCAGCCCGCTTTAATCGCGACCTCGCAGGTCGTTTCCCCTTCGCGCCGCTCGAGTCCTCAAGCCTTCTCGAGGCCGATCCGCAACTCGTGGCCGGTGTCTTCGGTCAGCATGATGCCTTCGACGATCGATTGGCCGCCGCCGCGGATGCCTCTGTCGAGGCTCATATCTTTCTCTCTGCGTTGCAAGCTGCGCGCCCATGGTTCGCCTCCTTGCTTAGCACCGCAACCGCCGGACAGCCTCCCTCGCTCGACATCGTGCCTGCCTTCCGGGTTAACCGCGACCAAGAGATCGCCGGCAACCAGATCATCGATTGGTCTCTTCAGGTTGGCGCAGAGGTCATCCATGCCTCGGAGCCCGAACGCAAACTTCACTGGAACGTGGGCGACCCGATACGACTCTCTCTCCGCTGGGCCAAAGACGCGCCGTATCTGCCAGCGCCCGCCGGCAGCCAGGCGCACTCGGGATATGATCTTATTGTTTTCGGAGACACCATCACCTACAACTTCAAGGACCCCTGGTCGCTACTCCGTATGATCCAAACTTTTACTCCGTCCATGAGAAGGAACGACGGGCCGAATTCATCTGAGCCGTTTACTTTGGCTCTTTCGATTCCGGAGGTACCAGCCTCCGCCGGCAGCGCAAAGCTGCAGCCCGCTCCCACGAGCCGGGCCCTGGTCTTCCTTCATCTCCTGCTCTTTGCCCCGGGAGAGAAACAAAATATCCGTGACGACTTCTTTCCGGTAGTCGCTCCCTTTCTGCCCACCGCGAGCGAAAACAACATCCCCACGCCATCAGGCGCCGCGTCGGATCGACGCCTTGCGGGAGGTAGCCGATGACAAATCTTTCCTTCGATCATCAACTCTTGGTTCGGCCCATTACGCCGGATGCCCCGGCCGGCGAGTCACTCCGCTACGACCCTGTGTACGACAACATCGCCGCCGCCCGCCACCAGGAAGCCTCCCTCCCGCAAGGCGTCTGGCAGCGCGCCACCCAGCAGGCTGACTGGCATCTCGTCGAAGAGCTGTGCCGCGATGCCCTCGCCACCCGATCCAAGGATCTCCAGATTGCGGTGTGGCTCACCGAGGCCTGGCTTCACCTCTTCGGTCTGCCCGGTTTTATCAGCGGCTGCAGCCTCATCAAGGATCTGCACGACCTCTACCTCATCGAACTGATCCCATCTCCCGAGTCGGCTCGACAGATCCGCGAAGCGGGCACTCCTCTTCCCCTCGACAGCGCCGACCCTGCCATCGAACACCGCCTTAATATGCTGCAGTGGATGAACGAGAAGCTTTCCCTGGAGATCAAGTTTCTTCCCCTCACTGCGCCTGTCGAAGGCAGCGAGGTTCCCGCCGTCTCTCTCGCCGACATCGAAGCAACTCTGCATCGCCAACGTGCTGCCCGACGCCAGGGTAATACGCAGGACCTCACCGTGGACGACGCTCAGTTCGCTCGCAGCCTCCAACTCACTTCGCCTCAATTTATCACCCGGACTTGGCACGAGCTCCAGCATGCAGTCGAAGTCATCGACCTGCTCGGCGCTGCGCTGGACCGCTACTACGGCCCGACAAATAGCGGCCTCCTCCGCATTCGTTCCGTCCTGCACGACATGGCCGTTGCCATCTCTTCGGCCATTCCTGAAAACAAGCCTGAGCCTTGCGAGGAGTCCCCCCCCGTATTTGAAACCGACAGTGACAACATGCCTGCTCGTCGCGAGCTATCGGCCTCAGTCAATTTCGACAGCTCCGATGACAACTCAGGCATTCACACGCGCGAGCAGGCCTATGAAACCCTCGTCCAAATCGCCAATTTTCTCGCTCGTCTCGAGCCGCACAGCCCGGTCCCCTACCTCCTCCATCGCGCCATCGCCTGGGGAGGCATGAGTCTGAAGGAGCTTCTCCCGGAGCTGTTGCACGACCAAGCTGCATTGAAAGATGTAGGGCATCTGCTTCGTTTTGAGGGAGCCGACGCACATTCGTTCGACAAATAGCCCACGGAGGAAGTCATGGCAGAAAGTACACAGCATAAGCTCGACCGCGTTCGCCCACCCCGAGTTCAGATCACCTACGACGTCGAAATTGGCGGAGCCATTCAGAAAAAGGAGTTGCCCCTGGTCGTCGGCATCATGTCCGATCTCACCGGAGCAACCGTCAATCCCGTCCCGCTCAAAGACCGCAAGTTCGTCGAAATCGACCGCGACAATTTCAGCGAGGTCATGAAGTCCCTTGCGCCAACAGCTTCCATCTCCGTCACAAATCACATCGACAAGAATGCCTCCTCGCTGCCTGTCTCACTCAGCTTTCAGACCATTGAGGACTTTTCCCCCGCCAACCTGGTCGAGCAGGTAGAAGGTTTGCGCAAGCTCCTCGCGTCACGCCGCCGCCTCAACGACCTCATTGGCAAGCTCGACGGCAACGAGGAACTGAACTCCGTCCTGCTCGACGTCGTCGCCAAACCTGAAGAGCTCAAGCAGCTCAAGGCCAGCAACACACCCCAAGAGGAGGTCACCAATGGCTAATACGCCCGAAACAAAAACTGATGCCGTTCCAGTCACGGTCATGGACCGGGTCATCGATCAGGGCCGCATCATCCGCGACGACTCTCAGCGACCCTACGCCATGACTCTCGTTTCCGAGTATGCCACTCAGGTTCTCGATGAGGGTATGACGGTCAACAAGCAAAGTGCCCTTTCCGGCATCAAGCAGCGCATCGCCGAGATTGATCAGACGGTCAGCGACCAGCTCAATGCCATCATGCACTCCGAAGCCTTCCAGGCCCTCGAGGCGGCATGGCGGGGCCTGCACTATCTCGTCATGAACTCCGAGACTGGCACCATGCTCAAGCTGCGCCTGCTGAGCGCTTCGAAAAAGGAACTCCTGGCCGATCTTGAAAAAGCCACCGAGTTCGATCAGAGCGCCCTTTTCAAGAAAATCTACGAAGAGGAGTACGGTACCTTCGGAGGCAATCCCTTCAGCGTCCTCGTCGGCGACTACCACTTCGGTCGCAGTCCTCAGGACGTGGCCATGCTGGAGCAGGTCTCCCACGTCGCCGCAGCCGCTCACGCACCTTTCCTCACCGCAGCCAGCCCCGCGCTGTTCGATATGGACAAATTCACGGAGCTCTCCGTTCCTCGCGATCTCGCAAAACAGTTTGAGTCCACTGAACTCATCAAGTGGCGCTCCTTCCGCGACTCCGAAGACTCGCGCTACGTCACCCTCACCCTTCCCCGCGTCCTGCTTCGGCTTCCCTATGGTCCGAAAACTGTACCCGTCGACGAGTTCGACTTTGTCGAAGACGTAGACGGCAAGAACCACGACAAGTATCTCTGGGGAAACTCCGCGTACGCGCTCGCCCAGCGCATCACAGACGCCTTCGCCAAGTACAAGTGGTGCGCCGCCATTCGCGGAGTCGAGGGTGGAGGATTAATCGAAGGTCTCCCCGCTCACATCTTTCCAACGGATGACGGCGACCTCGCCCTCAAGTGTCCCACCGAGGTCTCGATCACCGACCGTCGTGAGAATGAGCTGAACAACCTCGGCTTCCTGGCCATCTGTCACCGCAAGAACAGTGATCAGGCAGCTTTCTTCGGCGGCCAGACCACCAACAAGCCCAAGCTCTACAACACCAGCGAGGCAAATGCGAACGCCCGCATCTCCAGCATGCTTCCCTACATGCTGGCATCCTCACGCTTCGCCCACTATCTCAAGGTCATCATGCGCGATAAGATCGGCAGCTTCATGACCAAGGAGAACGTCCAAAAGTATCTCAACACCTGGCTCTCCGACTACATCCTCCTAAACGACGACGCACCCCAAAACGTCAAAGCCGCCTACCCACTCCGCGAGGGTCGTGTGGACGTCTTCGATATACCCGGAAAGCCCGGCAGCTACAACGCAGTCGTCTTCCTCAAGCCCCATTTTCAGCTCGACGAATTGACCGTTTCCATCCGTCTGGTCGCCGAGCTTCCAGCCCCCGCAGCCTAGCCAACCTGTTAGCCGGCCTTGCTCTATAAACCGCAGGGTCGGCCCTCACTCACGCAAATCAATTCATGACCACGAGGAGCATTCATGGACGTACTCATTCTCGACTGTGGTAGCACCATAACCGGCGAATCCACTCTCACCGACTTCGTCAAGAAGATCGAAGTTCTCTCCTACAGCCACGGCGTAGCTCAGCAGATCACCGGAGATCAAAGCAATCAAAAGCGCACCTCCGGCAAACCCAACCATCAGGACTTCACCATCACCAAGTACCTCGATCTCGCCACCGCCAGCCTGATCAACTGCTGCAATCAGGCAACGATCCTGCCCACAGTCAAGCTCGTCATCGGCCAGAACGAGGGAGGCAAAGTCAACCAATACATGTCCTACACACTTACCAATGCATTGGTCTCTTCTGTCTCCGTCGGCGGTGGGGGAGGCGGCAAACCTCAGGAGACCGTCACCTTCAACTACACAGCCATCAGCTGGGATTACAAGCTCCAGACTGCAGCCGCAGGCGACAGTGGAACCGGCGGAGCCAAGTGGAACCTGGCCACCAACGCCACCGCTTGAGCATCCAGCCCAAATCCATCCTTGGCCTCCGGGTGCCGCTCTTCGATCGTCTGGTCGACGACGCCCCGGAGGTCCGGAAGGAACACGCCCCCCTTCGCATCTACGGCAGGGCCGATCTCTTTGCCTCCATCGCTCGCGATCTCAGCCGCCTTCTGAACGCCCGCAACAGCGTTCCTGCAAACACCGCTCAACTCACTGTGCTCGACTATGGCATCCCGGACTTCTCCCACATCGCCTCCTCGGACGAATTCGCCCTACGCACTCTCGCCGAAACCATCCGCCAAGCCATCCAGCACTTCGAACCTCGCCTCGAAGAGGTCGTCGTCGCCTTCGAACGCGATCCTCGCAGCACAGTGCAGCTCCTCGCCTCCATCTCCGGCAAAGTCCGCCTCAGCACCCACACCGAACCCATCACTTTCTCTGTACTTCACCAGAGCAGCAGCGGCGAAGTCGAAGTGATCGCTCCCGAGACCCTTCCCCCACACCCTCATGGATGACCGCTCCGCAGCTCTCGCCGCCTTTCGCGAGGAGCTTGATTACCTTCGCATCGCCGGCCAGAGCTTCGCACGCCAGCATCCCAAGATCGCCGAGCGCCTCGAACTCTCCCGCGATGGCTCCTCCGATCCGCATGTAGAACGTCTCATCGAGTCCTTTGCCTTTCTAACCTCTCGCATTCAGCGCCGCCTCGATGGCGAGTTCCCCGAGTTCACCACTGCCCTTCTCGGCCTCCTCTACCCCAATCTGACCAACCCGATTCCACCGATGACGATCGCCCGCATCGTCGCCGACCCTGCCCGCGGCAAGTTAACCACCGGCTACACGGTCCCGCGCCACACCGAGCTCTTCGCCCAGACATCCAACGGTCTCACCTGCCGCTTCCGCACGGCCTACCCGACGACCCTCTGGCCCTTGCAGGTAGTCGAAGCAGACTTCGTCCCCAAGGCCCGCTTCGACTTTCTCGACGCCAACACTCAAACCTCCGGCGTCCTGCGCCTCCGACTCGAATCCCGAGGCGCCACCTTCTCCGACCTCGAACTCACCCGCCTTCGTTTTCATCTAAACGGCGCCAGCCACATCACCGGTCTGCTCTACGAGTTGCTCTTTGGCCACTGCACCGGCATCGTTCTCCACGACCGGGCCACTAACCGTTTCGTCTCCCTTCCGCTGTCGAGCCTCACGCCCGTCGGCTTTGGCCCCGACGACGACGTCATTCCGTATCCCAGGCAGTCTCATCCTGCCTACCGCATTCTGCAGGAGTATTTCTGGCTCCCCGAGAAGTTCCTCTTCTTCGATCTCTCCGGCCTCGATCGCAATCCGTCGATCGTTGATCTGGAGATCCTTTTCCTCTTCGACACCACGCCTCGCCAGCACATTCCGCTCACCATCGACACCTTTGCCCTGGGTTGCACCCCAGTGGTCAATCTCTTCGCGCGAACCAGCGAGCCCATTCGCCTGGATCACACCCGCACCGACTACCGCATCGTTCCCGACGCACGTCGCGAACCCACCACCGAGGTCCACTCGATCATTGCTGTTTCCTCAACCTCCAATCCAGCTGATGAGAGCCGACGCCTCCGTCCCTTCTACAGCACCGCAGGCAGCACCTCGCCTGGCGATGCCTTTTGGTATGCCCGCCGCATCCTCACCGAGCGCGCCGGCCTCTCCGGAACCGATGTCCTGCTCTCCTTTGTCGATCTCGGCTTCAACCCGAATCTGCCTCCCGCCGAAACCGTCTTCGCGCACCTGCTCTGCACCAATCGGGACCTGGCCCAACAGCTGCCCGAGAACGCGCGCCTCCAGACCGAGGAACCCGGTCCCATCTCGCACATTCACTGCCTGCTCAAGCCCACTCCCAGCGGCTACCCTCCGCTCGGCGGCCCCAGCCGCTGGGCTCTCATCTCGAACCTCAGCCTCAACTCGCTGTCGCTCTCGAACGATCCCGCCTCGCTCGAGGCCTTCAAGAAGATCCTCTCCCTCTACTGCCTCTCGAACTCCACCGCTACGCTAAGACAAATCGACAGCATCGAAAAGATGACCGTCCGCAAGATAACCCGTCGCCGGGGCTCCCACCCCTGGAAGAGTTTTCAGCAGGGGTATGAAGCGAAGCTATTGTTCAACTCGAATCGCCTGGATTATCAAAGCTGGTTCCTCTTTACCCAGGTGCTCCAGAGCTTCATCGCTCTCTACGCGCCACTGGATAGCTTCATCGATGTCATCGTCAATTCAGAAAACATCTAAGAACTTTCACAGCCGGCAACACGATCAACCGGAACCGCCGCCGAGGGGTTCAGGTTGGGATAAACACGCGCCTGTCCAAATAAACCCAACGGAAAACAGATCCTCTCACGTAGCTGGAATGAGTCTGCAACGTATTTCTACCCAAGTGCTTTGCGAATCTGCGGTGAATAATCTTTCGCAACCGGATGGGATACAATTGCGGCTGATCATGGTAGCCGCTCCCAAACCGTACCGGCCAAACTTCGCGCAGTCCCTCAGCCCGGTTCGGCCCTCCTCAATCGGCGCCCTCGCTTTCACCGGGAACTCAGAGATCCACTTCGCCCCAGGGCAATACAACCCCCACACACCCCATGGCCAGTTCCTCCTCGGCCATGAGCTTCAGCATGTTGTGCAACAGCGGGCGGGGCATGTCTCGAACCCGTTCTGCTCGGGCGTAGCCGTCGTACAGGATCACGCCCTCGAGTCCGAGGCTGATCGAATCGGCCATCTCGCCGCGAGCTGGCGTCCATCCAGCAATTAGCCACAACCTGATCACAAATGACCACCTTTGGCTGGCGCGAAAAGCCCTCAACCCGTCAGTGGCTCATCGCTGAGCCTTATCGTTTCGAGTTCATTCAGGCCGTTCGACTCCTCGAACAGTTCTCTCTCTCCATCCCCGACGGCTCCTCATCACCCGTTCCCCTCGCGCTAGGTCCCGACCCAAACAAAGAGGCCGTCCACCTGCGCTCTCACGTCGGATTCGACTTCTCGCCGAGCGAACTCCGCGCCATCCTTCCATCGCATGACTCCCGCCAGCCTCCCGAGCTCGTCGTCAATCTATACGCCCTGGCCGGCGGAGCCTCGCCGCTTCCCGACTGGGTCGCCGAGCTGCTTCAATCACAAGCCCGCGCCCGCGACCACGCCCTTCGCGATTTCCTTGATTTATTCCATCACCGCCTCCTGTCACTTCTCTACCGTGTTCACCTGCAGCATCGCTCCTGGCTCGAGCCCGTCCAGCCTCACAATCCACAAGTCGGAGACGTCGCCTCAGTCCGCTCGCGAAATCAAATGTCCCAGTACCTCCTGGCATTTGCTGGTCTTGGTCTCCCCGAACTCCAGAACCGGCTCTCCATCAGCGACGATGAGCTCCTTCCCTATGCCGGCCTCCTCTGGCAGCGCCCACGTTCTATGATCGGTCTCGAGCGTATCCTCGAGCACGCCCTTGAGGTCCGCGTCGCCAGCCGCACTCTACTCGGCTCATGGCATCGCATCGAACCCGAAGATCGAACCCGCCTCGGTCCCCGCCGCTCCTCCCACCGTCTCCCCACGCCATCGCGCGGATACAACCACGCCCTGGGCCGCACCTCCGTCCTGGGTACTCGCACCTGGAACCCACAGGGCCGCTTCGACATGACCCTGGGTCCACTCTCCATCACAGGCCTTCGAAAACTTTTGCCCGGCGGACCGGCCCACCGTCGCCTTCGTACGCTCGTCCGTTTCTACACCGGCGACCTGCTCGAAGTGCGTACTCATCTGCGCCTCACCTCCTCCGATATACCCGCAAGCCGTCTCGGCCACTCCCGCCTGGGTTGGACCTCCTGGCTAAAAACCAGACCTCTTACGCAAGTCGCCACCGTCACGCTTCGTCATCTGTAGGCAACGCGTCCAGTTCGATACAATCCCAACAGGCTCACCTCCCCGGAACCCTCCTCATGCCCCTCGACGTTTCGATTGCCACTCCGATCAGCGACACACTCAGCCTGGTGTCGATCGAGGGGGAGGACGGCCTATCAACCACTTTCTCCTTCCGGCTGGAACTCGCCTCCTCGAATGCCTCACTCGATCTCAACCAGGCCCTCACCAAAGCCATCGCGATCAACTTCAACCTGCCCGGCGGCCAATCACAGATCGTCCACGGCATCGTCACCTCCTTTGGCCAGGGAGCTCAGTCAGAGAATGGATCCACAACCTACTTTGCTCGCATTGAGCCTTGGTTCGCTCTTCTGCGCATGAATACCGATCAGCGCATCTTTCAAAACCAGACCGTCCCCGACATTATTACCAAGGTCTTCAGCGACCTCGGCCTATCCGACTACAAGAACTCCCTGACCGCCTCCTACACGGCTCGCGACTATTGTGTGCAATACGGCGAAACGACCTTCGACTTTCTCTCTCGCCTCATGGAAAGCGAAGGCATCTTCTATTTTTTCACCCACACCGCCAGCGCCCACACACTCGTCCTGGCCGACGATTCCAGCGCCTTCCCCGCCCTTCCCGGCATCGACACCATCCGCTTCAACCAGACAGGACGTTCGTCCGAGACCATCGATGCCATGATCGAAGGCAGCATCGAGCAGCACCTTGCGCCGGTCAAGATCTCTGCCGACGACTTCAACTTCATCACCCCGACCACCGACCTCTTCGCTGTCTCCGAAGGCTCCGGCGGCGGAACCTTTGCAAGCGTTCTGTCCGTCTACCAGTACCCCGGGCTATTTACCGCCAAATCTGACGGCGAGACCATGACCAGCCTCCAACTGACCAGCTCCGAGGTGGAACAGCTGCAACTACACGGCAGCAGCATGTGCCGCGCCTTTCAAGCCGGGGCAAAATTTACGCTCACAGGCCACTTCAGCACTGCCGCCAATACCGCATACGTCCTCCGCTCCGTCAGTCACCGCCTCGAGGTCTCTACCGCTCGCTACAGGAACCGTTTCGTCGCATTTCCCGCATCCGCAACCTTCCGCCCCCCGAGAGTCACGCCTCAGGCAATTATTCGAGGCGCTCAGACCGCAATCGTTGTCGGCAAGAGCGGCGAAGAGATCTGGACCGACCAGTACGGACGCGTCAAGGTCAAATTCCACTGGGATCAATCCACAGCACAGGATGAGACCAGCTCCTGCTGGATTCGCGTCGCCCAGCCATGGGCGGGCCAGCAGTGGGGTGGCTTCTTCCTCCCGCGCATTGGCCAGGAGGTCATCATCAGCTTCCTCGACGGCAACCCCGACCGTCCCATCATCACCGGCTCCGTCTATAACGGCCAACAGACCACGCCCTACGGCCTTCCAGACGAGCAGACAAAGTCCACCATCAAGAGCAACTCCTCCAAGGGCGGCTCCGGCTTCAACGAACTGCGCTTCGATGACAAACAGGGCTCCGAAGAGGTCTTCTTCCAGGCACAAAAGGACATGAACATCAACGTCCTCGGCGATCAGGCGATCACTGTCGCCAATAATCGCAAGGTCACCGTCACCTCCAAGGATGAAACCCTCACCGTCTCGCAGGGCAACCGTACTCTGAACGTCACCCAGGGCAACGAAACCCACACCGTCGGCGGCAAGCGTGACCTCACCGTCACCGGCGACGAGACCCACACCAGCAGCGGCAAATTCACCCACACGGTCAGCAGCGACTACGTCCTCAACATCAGCGGTAATCTCAAGATTCAGGTCTCGGGAGCCGTCAGCATCGAGTCCGGCACGACCTTCGACATAGAGGCCGGCACCGCACTCACCAGCAAATCCGGGACCTCCCTTACCAATCAGGCCGGCACTTCCATGAGCAACGAAGCCCAGGTCTCGATCTCCAGCAAGGCGAACGCTCAGCACTCCATCGAAAGCTCTGGAATCCTCGAACTTAAGGGCTCCTTAGTCAAGATCAACTGATATGCCTCCTCATCGCCTCCGCAGCAAAGACATCATTAACGCAGCGAACTGATCCTTTAGAAGGAGATCTCCATGGCGCAACTCGTCTGTATGGGTGCCCTGCTGCAGTGCAGCTTCGGCGCCGCACCTGGCCCACTCTCCGTCCTGCCGGTCAACCGCGTTCTCACCGGCGCACCCGCGGCCACAATCATGGATTCGGCTCCCATCGTCAACGTTCCCTCTTTCGCCATGTGTTCCTCTCCGTCGAATCCCGCTGTGATCGCCGCTACCGCTGCCGCTCTCGGAGTCCCCACCCCGATGCCTTGTGTTCCCGTCACTCCCGCGCCTTGGGTGCCCGGAGCACCAACCGTCTTGATCGGCAGCATGCCCGCGCTGGACAATCAGTCCAAACTGATGTGCATGTGGGGCGGTGTCATTCAGATCAATATGGCCGGACAGTTCACCGTTGCGGTACCCTGATCCCAGTACCGTCCATCTCCTTTCCTGCCGGACCGCACCTGATGAGCTACGACTTCAGCTTCGAAAAAAAGAACGTGGTACTACTCACCGCATGCATCCTTCTGATCGCGATGCTTCTCGTCTCGGCCGGTTATCTTCTCGGCATCCAGCACAGCTCGCCTCACGCTTCGATCTCCAAACCCGAGCCGGTACTCCCCATGCTACTGCCCACAGTGAAGAAACCAGTTATCCCTCCACCTGCTCCAGCCAAGCCGCTCGACGTCAGCCCCGAAACTTCATCGGCCACGAGCGCAGGCGATTTGCCGGCCGACGAACCATCGCCGGCTCCGAATCGCGAGTCACATCCGCCGCCGCAATTCAGCCTGCAAATCGGCGCTTTTCACAGCAAGGGGAACGCGGAAGCAAGAGTGAAGGCCCTCAAGGAACACGGAGTCGTAGCCACAATACTGAACGCAAAGGACGCAGCCGGAGCCACTTGGTTTGCCGTCCGTGCCGGCACCTACTCCGATCTGCCGTCAGCCACCAAAGCCGCTCGAACGATGAGCGCAGCGACCAGCGAATTCGTTATCGTACGTCCCGCTCAGTCTCTTTAAAGGGAACGCATGTGTTCACCTCATGATTCATCGCTTTGACTTGAGCCGACCGATAAAACTAAGCTGCTTGGAAACAGGTAGAGAGACGCACCGGCCAGACGAACGTAGACGGCAAGATGAAACTGTCACGGAAGTGTAACGGTTAGGTGAAAAGCCACGATACTCCACGATACCGACACACATATAAAATCAGCAATTTAGAGTTGTGCGATACACGGTGATACACTTATTTTTTAGCTTGAGGTGCTAGCGCCGCAAGGCATAGGGGTTCAAGTCCCCTCCTCCGCACCAATCCAAAGAATCAATGATTTACGAAGAGGTCAACCCGAAAAGGTTGGCCTTGTTTTTCGTCACTGTAGCTGTTTTCGTAGCTGTTGTAGAAATGTAGCGATTTCGGCATTGCCATTTGCCGGTCTTTCTCTTCTCTACCAGCCGGTCGGTTTAGCGAATGTGCGCTTGCGATCTGTGACGGTTCGCGGGAATTGACTCGCTGCCAAATCTCCCTGCCGGATGCGTTTCAGGAAGGTGGCGTATTGCCTGAGTTCCCTGCTGTGAAACTCGTGTGGGTTGAGAATGCCGACCGGAGGCCAAGTTCCTAGGCAACGATCCGGACTGGCTCAGCCAAATCGGAGTCGTTCGTTATCAGAACGGCAACTTCGAACTTCCCGGTGTAGGCGTCGCGAAGGAGATGAGACATAGTGCAACATTATGCCGCCAATGGCAGCATAATGTTGCAACCAGCAGCCCAACACTGGAAGTTGCCGCTAACTCCGTTTTCAAGGCATATCGTGCCCACTCAAGTAAGGTTGCTTTCGGCACAGGAGGCAGCCAGCCCTTCAAGTTGATTTTCGTTACTGCTTTCGTTTCAGCCCAGATTGAAATTGACTCGTTATTTGCGAGAAGAGGCGCTTGCGTCGGGAATTGAGATCATCGATACGAGCCTTTGCGGCGTTTATATACTGCGTGGCTCAAATCATTCGATGGCTAAGCGGTGTGCACGTCGGAATTTCCGAGAACCACACGGCCGTCAGCGCCTGAACCGAACACGCACACGCAGACGTTCCGCGTCCATCACTACCTCATCGTTGCCTGCAACTGCAGTTGCACCAGTTTCGCGCAGCACACCCCGCGGGCCGTCATTGGATGCTGACCCGCCGGGCTATCTGCCCGTTGCTCTCCCAATAGGTGCTCTTGCTGGCGAGGAATGGGTCTTCCGGCGCTGGCTGGACGTTGCCGTCGACGTCGAACGCCCGCGACCGAATCCTGTGCTCGCCCGAGCGGGGCGTCCCCCATTCGAACGTCCAAAACTTCCAGGTGTAGCCACGCGATCTTCTTCTCCTGTGTGACGCGGAGCTCTTGGGCCTCGACGACGACGGCCCGTCGTCGAATTGGGTGTCCACTGCCGCGATCGGCGCGGGATGACTCTCGAGCCTCGCAGCCGTCCAGGGCCCGTCGTCGATTTGGACCTCCACCGCCGCGATCGGCGCGCCCCAGGCGGCACCCATGATGGCGTATCGATTTTGCCTACGCGTAACTTTGGCTGGCGCCGACTTGAGCCGGTCGTGGCTCACGGTGGCAAACGTCCAGACGGTCTGGCTGTCGCGCTGCTCCTCGCGGACGCTGACGTAGTCCCGCGCCATAAAGCGACCCGCGTAGCGGTGGTCCACCACCTCTACGCGCGTCAGCCACTTGACATTGGCCACTCCGTACCAGCCCGGGGCGATCAGGCGCACGGGAAAGCCGCTACTCCGGGGCAGTGGCTCGCCGTTCATTTCGTAGGAGAGCAGGTTGTCCCGGTTGAGCGCTTCGTCGATAGACATGCTGCGGGCGAACTGCTCCGTGATCGTCAGATCGAGTCCGCCTTCGGAATCGGGGGCGACCACTCCCGTCTTGCCGCCACTGACGATCCCCGAGTTGTCGCGGATTGTCACCGTGCCGCTATCAGCCCCCCAGAAAACCACTTCAGTGCCCTGGTCCAGGACACCCGCCTCCTCTAAGAGCGGGGCCAGTTGCGCACCCGCCCAGCGGGCATTGCCGATGCCGCCGATAAAGAAGTCCAGGCCGGTGCCGGTGTTGCCCGAGCACTCCAATGTGAAGTCCACCTCGCGGCGCTGGCGGGCTTTGAGGTCGGCCAGCGTCAGGGACTGGGGATGGGCAACGAGGCCCGCGATGCCGACGCGCCACGTGGACTCATCAAGGCCGCCGGGTTGGCCGTAGTGGTTAACAAAGAAGAAGTTGTTGGTAGGTGTCAGCCAGGAGTCGAGCGACTCCCACTTCAGCAGGTTGCCGACGTTTTCCGGGATAGGGTTCGGCGCGGGCTGGTCGAGCCACGGAATGACCTCGTCGCCCGGGTCCCCGAAGGCTTGCGCCAGGCCTGTCACCCGCAACACCGTCAGCTCCGCCAACGCCGCCCCACCACCCTTCAATAAGGTGCGCCGAGAAAGATCTTGATTTTCCATGGGGCAGGCTCCCTTCCGCGAAAGGCATTAATTATACGCCGAGTGATCTCGGCGGTCAATTGCGTCAGAGCTCATTGCAGGCAGCAGGGACGCCGCATATGCCGCATATTTTGACGTGCCATGAGGCCCTAGCTGTGGCTGGGCCTCATGGCTCTGGGAGCCCTCCTGCTGCTTTCCTGCGGTGAGAGAAGAGAGGAAAAAATCTGAAACGAGAGCAGGCCGAGCTCAAGAGAAAGCAGGCGGCGTTCCTGGCTTCTCGATGTGATGTTCGAAGAGCTTCCGGGAGATGCGGAACCCAGCTATAAACCCAAGGCGTCAAAGCCGGCGCGCTAGCCGAGATTGCTGCACACTGGTCATCTAACGCGCTTCTCGGACAAATGCCCTGTACTTCCTGCGAAGTCGGCTTATCGGCAAGTTCGCCTGACGGCCTGATCGGTGCGCAGATATCCTCCGGGTGCTTCGATTTTTTGGGGCGGAATGTCGAGATCGGATTAAGTCTTTTGTTCAGCCGTTGTTCCCTTGATCCCAGGATGGCATGCAATTTGGATATGCTTAGGAGCGGGCGTTACGCAACACGACCATGAGCCTTCACCCAACCGATATCCAACCGAGTCCGGAGCAGCAACGCGCACGGGAATTGTTCCTCAAGCAGGAAGGCCTCCGCATCGGTGCCTATGCAGGGGCGGGCAAGAGCACGACTCTCCGTCTGCTCGCGTCGAGTACGAACGGGCGCGGACTCTATCTGGCATTCAATCGAAGCATCGCAGAGAATGCCCGGGGAAAGTTCCCGACACAGGTAGCTTGCGCGACCAGTCATTCCCTTGCTTTCCGGGCTATAGCCGGAGCATTCTGATAGTGAAATTGCAGGCGGATCTGTTCAAGATCTTGCCATGTCACTTCAACCACAAGAGGAATTCAGGATTCCGGACCAGACGCGCTGCGTAGCTTTGGCGGCATTTCCGAAAGGGTGTGCATGCCTGTGCGTCGGAGATGTGCTGGGCTGCGTGTATCAGGACAAGCAGTTTGCGTCTCTGTTTCCTCGTCACGGTCAGCCGGCTGAGGCTCCTGGTCGGCGACCTCCAATCCGGCTAGCGATGTATGTGGATGCTGATCTCTTTGTTTGCGGCTCGATCCGCGTATTGAAGAGAGGTGGGTTGTGTGTAGATTTGCGGCAGAAACCTGGATCGATTCTCTATAATTGCGTTCAGAGCGCGAAAAGGCACGCTGAAATCTGCATATGATCGTGGAACCTAATCTCAATATGAGGAAGGAACATGCCACAGGCTCAAAACAGGCTCGTCGGATTGATGAGGAAGTCTCCACCGGAGTTGGCCGCGTCTGTAAAGTGGCACATCCTTAATTTTCAAAGATCTTGCATCTCGAAAATGCGCTTCGGCTTCACTCCGTGGTCGCCTACTGGCGTTCTTCCTCACTTCACCGCTTATTATCCAGATTCAATTCACTCATTTCCTGACCGGGATGATCTGTATCGTCGTTGGATACGCGGCAATAAGATAAACAACAACGGCGATGCATCAAGATTTATGGGGTTTTTGCTGAATCTACGTCAGCTTCAAAATGAAGGAATCGATGGCGATTTTGCGGAGTTGGGCGTCTGGAAAGGAAACTCAGCGGCAGTTTTGGCTGCGTTTGCCGTAAGCTCTCAAAAGAAACTGTACCTTTTCGATACCTTCGCTGGTTTTGACCCACGGGATACAGTCGGAGATCACCGCGCTAAGCCCGGTTATTTTGCGGATACTTCTATCGATTACGTGAGAGCAACGGTGGGCCACAACTCCACCACCGTATACGTCCCAGGATATTTCCCCGAATCGATCACTCCTGAAGTTCAGTCCGCCAGGTTTGCTCTCGTTCACATCGATTGCGACCTCTATGCGCCAATGAAGGCCGCCTTGGAGTTTTTCTATCCCCGGACCAGCAGAGGTGGAATGATGATTCTTCACGATTACTCATCTGGCAATTGACGCGGTGCCACTCAGGCCATTGATGAATTTCGTAAAGCCACCGGCGAATATATTTCCCTATGGGCAGATAAGTCAGGAACTGCAATGCTCAGAAAGTCACGGTAGCCCTACTCGGCACATGTGCGCTCACCGTCCCTCCACCGTTTCCCATGCTAGCTTCACATAATCTAGACCCATCCGCGCAAACTTCACATGGCATGGCAATGGACCTATTGACTCAAGGCCATGGAACCCCGTTCCGTATTTGAGGTGATGGTTGCCCTTGCGATGACCGCACCCTGAATGGGGACAGAACATCGAAGCCGCACGACTCGTGGGTGCGGAGATAGGGAAGGCGGTTAATGCAAGAGAAAACGAATGTGATGGGAGAAGGGAATAAAAATGCAGAGTTTATCAGCGGCTTATTCGCTAACAATAAAAAGGCTCGGGAGTCGCTATCTCCTAAGCCTCTTAATATCAATTAGGTGTTTAGTACCGGGATTTGGTTGCGGGGGTAGGATTTGAACCTGCGACCTTTGGGTTATGAGAATGACATCGAACAACTAAACTTCCTACCGCTTATCTGCAATCCCCTGCATCCTGCTCGGGCCAAACGTACCGTTATACCGTTCCGCGCATCTCGCTTATCTATTCCATCTTCTGCGCCGTCGCCAAAAAGACCTGAGGTGTTGCAGCCTTCTCTCGCCTATAGACCTCTTCCAAGTGTCACTGAATCGTTAGCTGTCTGCGATCCGCCGCGCCGAAAGGTCTACATGCCATACCAAGATAATGGTCCAAACACGCCAGACAGACGGAAATTCGTTGTCCCCTTGGCTGTCGTTTTGCTAATTAGTTGGCACATTCTTGTTCGGACTATCTGGCACACTGTCGTTCCTGGCGTACGCCCCGCTGATCCGGAGCGCGTCTGAAGCCTAAAATTCCGGCAGGAATGTGCCTGGCGCGCCTTCTCACACCCGATTCGCAGCCGGTGCGCCAAATAATTAGCTCAGAAGTGTGCCTAGCTACTCTCTGGCACCTGCGCCGATCCGGGAAGAGGTGCCGACGGTGGAAGTTTCAGGAGCGGCAAAATCCCTCACCTCCACCTACGCTTCATATCTCCTGTTCGTAGTGATAGCCATCGCGGTCACTAGCGATGGTCGCTACCATCCGCTCGGCTCGTACACCAATCCGCAGCAAGCCGCAGACGATATTGCGGGCGGTCACACACACTCCATTGCAAGCGGAGTAGACACGGCCAAGCTAGCTATTCCTGAGGAATTGGAAGAGTGGGAACGCCTCACTAACGTAGCATGACCATGCGAATGCCGAACATATCTTCCGCCATGGTGCGTCTGATTCTGCATTCTCTGGCTTCGGTGGTGCTACTCGCTGGCTGTCAGCGGAGCATCTCTGAGTTTGAGGCAAATGGATCCGGACGAATATAGCCAAGAGAAGAGAAAACCTTCACAATCGCGTCATTCATTCGGCTAAGAAAAGGCTCCTTGTTGAAGAATCCATGGCGTTGGCCTTCGTAGGTTAGTACGTCGCAACGCACTCCTAGAGATTTTGCTTTCGCGGCGAAAGCGCGCAGCACATCCGCATGGATCAGACCGTCATCCGTTCCCGACTGAATCAACATTGGTGGGGTCTTAGCATTCAGGTATGTCATCGGCGAACGCTTCACAGCGTCGTCTCCGACGTTTTTATGCGAATATCCGCTTTCGCTTACATCGATCACCGGATTCCAAAGTACCATCGCGTTCCCTTGCGGTGAAACAGGCATATCGTCGCCCGGCGAGTCCCACCCGGGAGCCATAGTCGCATATGCAGCGTTGTATCCGCCTGCTGAAGCTCCGCCAATCGCAATACGGTCGGGATCGATCCTCAACGTTTTTGCATGCTCCCTAAGCCATCGCATTGCACTCTTTGTGTCTTCGATACAAATTCTAGGCTCTTGTGTGTGATCCGGGATAAAAAGGTACTGCACGGTCACGCCTACTCCGCCGTGGTGAGCTATTACTCTTGCCTGGGGCAACATCTGTGCTGGCCTGCCCCTACCCATCCTCCGCCGTGAAACAAAACTACAGCGGCTCGCACTGGCGAAGCGTCCGTCCAGCTGACGTCTTGAGGTTCCGTAATCCAGAGAGACAGCTCTCTCCCTTCTACCTGCTTATATACAAACGCTTTGCCCAGAGATGGATCGTCTTGCGCAGCACTGAGCGATTCTTCCCCAGAGCTGAGAGTCGGCATCAAGACGCACACAAATAGGACCCAAAACAATAATCTGACCTTACGCATGGAACCTAACAAATCAATTTGATATTTGGAATTCAGACACGACCGTGTAAAACCTCGCGCATCGCGATGACGATCGCCTCAAGAACTATTCACCTGTCACACGTCCGATAGCTAGCTGATCGCAGGGTCATGATTATGCAGCCGGCTCGGCGTCCTTCTCTGCTCTGGCTTGCTTCGCGTCGTTGCGTTTCTTGATGCGCTCACCAACACCGTTTGTATAGGCTCCGACAGGAGTAGAGTCAACGGGAGAAGCCTTCTCCGTCCCCGGTTCAGGGTTATAGGGACTTACGTCGAGACCGTTGCCGCCTTTAAGCTCGGATTCGACGAGCGTGAGTCCATTTGCTTCATTCCACGGTCCGCGGAAGTCAGCCTCTCCGTATTGGCTCTCGCCTGTTGAACCATTGAAGTACTGATCCACCAGACCTGGAGTCGGCGCGATGATGCCAATCGAAAACGCGGGCTTTTCCATGCTCTCAAGCGCCGCCGTGAAGGCTCGCATGTGCGTTATCTCTCGCGTCATCAGAAACTGGAGGGCTTGTTTCGAGCCTCGATCTTCGGTGAAGCTGATCAACCGTTCGTAAACGATCTTTGCTCTCGCCTCTGCGGCGATGTTGCTCCGTAGATCGACCCCGACGTCCCCCGTGATTTTCAGGTAGTCTGCTGTCCAGGCATTTCCCATCGAATCGAAGAGTGCTACTCCCCCGCCCCCCGCGATGGCAACCAGAGGATCGGCTTCGGCTGCTTCTCGCTCATCTTTCATGGGTTTGAGGTGCATGCGAATCAGGGCGCCAACTACCTCAAGGTGGCTTAACTCCTCTGTGCCGATGTCCATCAGGAGGTCCTTCCGCGCTGCGTCCTCGCAATTCATTCCCTGAATCGAATACTGCATTGCTGCTGCCAACTCGCCATTCGCGCCGCCAAACTGCTCCAGCAGCATTCGCCCAAATCTGGGATCCGGCGTATCAATATTTACGGTGTACATCAGCTTCTTAACGTGGTGATACATAGATTGCTCCTCTCTATCCTGTCAGCGTTTCGTTGACTTCAAGTGAAGTGTTTGTTTTGGCTCCTCCGCCTCTTTCCCGCTCTCATCTTCCTCACCGTCCGAGGATTCTGATTCGGCCGCAGCGGCGATGAGGTCCTCGGCTTTGCCCTCCAGCTTTTCTCGAGCTGCGTTCTCCTCAGTGAGAGTCTCGTCCAGCAACCCAGCGACCTCCTCTTGCCCCAGACCCCGTGCCATGGCGATCACGGCGGTGTAACCGGCAATCTCGTAATGCTCTACACGTACGGCCCCTCCGATCAGCCCCACGTCATATGCGTCGCCCTCTTCTTCTTCATCGATCGCTTCATTGCCTTCCTCGATCAGACCTTCCATACCGTTGCAATGCTTCCCGGTCGGCTTCTCCTCAAGTATCGTGAAGACTTGCTTCAGCCGATCGACGTGGCCTCTGGTCTCCTCAAGATGGTCTGAGAATGCCTGCTTGAGTTCGTCGTTCTCCGCAGCCTTTGCGAGTTTTGGCAGGGCCTTTACAAGCTGGCTTTCAGCACTGTAAAGATCGCGAAGTTCGTTGAGCATGACGTCGTGTAGTCCCATTGTCTAAATCCTCCTTTTCGGCTTGTAAGCACCGTTGAGGGTCAGATGCAGGCCCAGTTCTCACCATGTGGCGGCTCGCCGACATAGCGGCAGCTAAAATTTGCATCTATTTGAATTGAAGAGGAGAGCGCGTGGTATACCCCCTTTCTAACGTGTTGATCGACGCTTTACCTGACGAAAGCAGGAGAAAACTGCTGAATCAGGTCAGTCGAGTCAAAGTGCCCATTCGGACGTCTCTTTATGAGCCGGGCGACCCCCCTAAGTTTGCGCATTTTCTGACGTCCGGAATCGCCTCTGTTGTGACGACGATGGGTGACGGAAGCACTTCGGAGGTGGGCACGCTCGGTCGGGAGGGTGTGCCGCAGGCACTCCATCTGCTGGGAGAGGCGCGCGTCCCGACCAGATGTTTTATGCAAATTGGCGGTACGGGCCTTCGAATGGAGTTCCGTGTTCTGGAACGACTCTTCAATTCGGACGAGGCTCTGCGTAAAACCTTCCTGGCTTATGCCCAGTATCAAAGTCTCATGCTAGGACAAGTCGCCGGATGCAATCGGCTTCATGACGTGACCGGCCGGCTTGCTCGCTGGCTTCTCATGATCCAGGATCGGACCGGAAACAGCCTACTCAAACTTACGCAAGAGTTTTTGGGTCAGATGATCGGCTCGCAAAGGACGACTGTAAGTGAAGTGGCGGGCGGACTGCAGGATCGCGGTCTTATCGAGTATGCGCGAGGTTCGATTAAGATTCTTGACCGAATCGGACTGGAAAACGCGAGCTGCGAATGTTATCCCGTGACCAGGGGCCTGCTCGAGTCTGTGTATAAGCTTGCAAATCAAGCGATCTTCGAAGACCCCTCCGAATAGGAAACTGAGTGCAAAGACGCTTGGTGAGCTTTCGGCGTTAGCTCTTTACGGTACTTATAGAAATCTCCATCGCCGCAAATTCTTTCAGGATCGGGAGATTCGTAAGAAAGGCGAAAGCACCTTAATTCGAGACATCGCTTGGTTCAACGCCGACGGCAACCAGGTTTCGGATGAGGTGTGGAACACGACGTGGAGTAGTCCCGCACATGAAGAGCTTTTACGCGTCGCTTCTTGACCGTCATAAGGCGAGGCTCCAAGCCCTAGTTGCTGTGGCGAGGAAGCTGATCCATGCAATCTATGATGTTTTATGGAGCAATACTCCGTACAACGGATGCAAGCTCTTCCCAACTCTCCTTCTCGGATGAAAAGAAATTTGTGTTATCTGCGAGCCAGCGCCGCGGCAATGACTGCACTGAATTACCAGAAGGTCCGACACAAAGAATCAGAAAGCAAATTTCGCAGCCAGTTGAACTAGCCGAGGAGCAGCCGCACTGACGATGGTTCCAAACGCCGGGTCTTCCTTCTGTCCATCAACGACCGCAGGACCGAAGAATTGGACATGATTGAATACGTTAAAACCCTCGAACCGAAGGTCGAGAGATTTGGAGTCGTGGATGCGGATGCTCTTTTGCAGACTGGCGTCGTAATTATCAATTCCAGGACCGTAGAAGATGCGTCGCTTCGCGTTTCCTTGTTGACCCAGGATCTCTTCAGGGAAGCTTGCCGTGTTGAACGCCGGCTTTCCGTTGCGGCCATTCTTGTTGATTTGCAAGTTTCCTGGAATATATTGCGGTGTGTCGATTAGGAAGTTATTCGCCCCATTTCCCAGTGTTCCGAGCAACGAGTTATCGGAGTTGTCGGAAAGAGTGACGGGAAGACCGCTCGCAAATCGGATGGTGCCAGAGAGGCTCCAATCGCTTGTCCATTGATTCGTATGGTGCAATACCCTCTCTAGCGGCAGGGCAATGCTGTATGTGGCCACGAAATCATGCTTCATGTCATAGGCAGAGATCGCGCGGGAGTGGCGCGGATCTATCGGATCAAGTTGCTCACCAAAGTTCGAGCCCTGATCGATTGATTTTGAATACGTGTAACTGAGAAGGAAAGACGAACCGGCGTGCTGATACTTGAGCGTTGTTTGCAAGGCGTTGTAGTTGGAGTTCGCAATGGACTTGTCTGCGGTGTTCTCGCCATAAGCTGGACCTTGCCCAATACGGGTTCCTTGTATGGTTTGACCGCTAGTGTTGGTATAGGTTCCGTCCTCTCCAAATGGGCCGCAGCCCGGAAGAGATAAGCAGAGTGCCAGGTCACCCACATTTGCCGAAACGAGCGTGAGCAGATGATGCCCTTGATTCCCCACATAGCTCGCGGTGAAGACAATGTTGCGTGTTATCTCTCGCTGGAGCGAAAGCATGTAGTTGTTGATGTACGGAACGCGATTGCGATAGTAAAAGAAAGGGTCGGCGGCGATCGGAGTGAAGTTTGACCAATCGACGTTGTTGTCAGGATTAGAGGTGGATACATTGTGCGGTGGAAACGGGAAAGGAAAGCGCTGGCCATTGTCGAAACCCGTCGCAGCCGTCACGAACGGGGTTCCAAGCAGTGGGGGAGCAGGGCTCAGGTAGTTGAACCCAAACGGAGGGACGGCATACATAATACCCGCAGCCAGACCAGGAAAAGCGGTGTAGAAGATACCGTAGTTTGCACGAATGCTGCTCTTACCCGACTCGCCGAAAAGCAGCCTCCCGAGCTGGTTCTCCAGATGCGGCGCATAGGCTAATCCGACGCGAGGCGCGAAATTCTTGAAGCTTGTCGGAGCGAGTGTCTCCGGTACGCCAGGATCTCCGGCTACGACGAAGCCCTGAGGAGCCCCTGGATAGAGAACCGATTGTTGGCCGGGGATATATGTCTGGAGTTGATGGTTCTTTTCGGACCAGGGTTCGACGATGTCCCAACGCAACCCTGCATTCAGGGTGAGACTGCTACTGACGCGCCAGCTATCTTGACCGAAGAAGCCGAGGTAGTGATTGCGCAGGTAGAACGGTTGACCGGACGATTGTGTGAAGTTGCTAGGAGTGCCAAGAAGGAAGTCGGCATATGCTGAGCCAGTCTCGGTGCCATTGATGTTGAAGGTTCCATTGAAGGTTGCGTTCGGATGTTCATTGACCTGATCTTCATGGAACTGCGCACCTACTTTGAGGGTATGCGCACCCAATGCACGAGAGAATCCGTCGCTGACGTAGAAGGTGTTATTCACCTGCGTCTCGTTCGTGATGGGAACACCCATAACGAATGTAGGGAACGTGATGTTCTCGACGCCCTCAAACTGTGGTGCCTGTACAAAGATTCCGGATGTTCCAGCTCCGGTAGTGAAACCCTGCGAGGAAAGCGACACGCCGAGACCGCCCTTTGGCTGACCAATCACGTTTGCGTAGCGAAGATAGCCCGCGTTTAACTCATTCACCGCATTCGCACCTACCACTTTCGTATCCGAGAACGTGAAAAGCTGTGCGCGACCGATTGTGAGAGCGTCAAAGCCGGGGATTGAGGCTCCGCCCTGCGCGCCTGGGTAGGGGTTGTCAAGCGTGTAGTCGTCCACGAAATAATATCCCGAGATCCGGCCCAGGCGGGTGTCGGCGTCCAATCGGAACGAACCTTTGTCATCCCGGTTTGTCTGCGCGAAGGCTGAGCTCGAGAATTGGGTCGCATTTACGTTTGGCTTAGGAATGTACTGCAGAAGAGCTTGTCCAGGTGCCGACCAGGCAGCTTGCGGTATGATCCCGCCTGGAAAGACGCTGCTGTAGGCTTCGCCAGAGGAAACGGTGTAACCGAGTTTTTGCGAGAGCAGCGAGGCCAGATAGGGACCGCTCACTGAGCCGCTAAGCTCCCCGGCAAAGTTGCCAGAGCGTTCGTCAAGGGTCGGCACCGAGATGTTGCCTGTCGAGATACCCTGCGTCTTGCGGGTTCCCTGGTAGTCGGTAAAGAAGAATAGATTGGCATCCCTGAGGAGACCTCCGACCGGTCCACCGAGTGCAATACCAAACTGATTCTGTTTGAACTCCGGGCGCGTAGGATCGAAGTATCCCTTCGCATCGAGCGCCGTATTGCGGAAGAATTCGAAAGCCTCTCCATG
>Ga0193716_1000374_pt1 | contig 27690 bp, 21 predicted proteins | sample U2c1metaG_FD_145901 | JGI IMG/M metagenome (GOLD analysis project Ga0193716, IMG submission 145901) | Soil microbial communities from a riparian zone of the East river system, Colorado, United States - U2c1 | ecosystem: Environmental > Terrestrial > Soil > Riparian zone | place: USA: East River...
GGAGCGAAGCACCCAGAGCACACCGTTGATGAAAACACGGTTGTCCACAGCCGTCCGGCCTACGCTCTCCACTCGACCAGCCAGCAGTCCCTCGATCCGGACGCCAAAGACATACAAAGAGCGCGAAGTGCCGGTACCGGACAAGCTGCTGAGGTCCTGGAAGTCTATCTGAACAACATCATTGAAGCGGAGCACGGCGCACTGAAGCGAGTCATTCGCCCACGCGAGGCTTTCAGACAATGAAGACGGCCGCCGCTACGATGAAGGGTTCGAGGTGATGCGGATGATCCGCCGAGGACATTGCCTCACGTGTAAGCCGCATGTCAAAGACAAGGTGCGCTTCGTAAACAAGCTGTTCGACATCTTCGATATCGCTGCCTGATGTAAACCGCGCAACGGACGAACTGCGACCAACAGAGTTAATGCAACAGAGCCGATCCTCGGTAAGCAAGACTTCGTTTGCCAGTAGCCATACCAATTTAGAAGCACAAAAGTTAGTAATGGTTACTCCGCGATAGTCCACTAGTGCGTGGAGCAACTAAGTCCGCTAATACGTGAAAAGCGGGATCCTGTGCACTCGCGAAGACGGTTAGTCGACCTTCATCGCCGCAATAGCCTCAAGCCGTGCGGCCTTCAGAACCGTCACCGGATCGCCCACTGACGAGAACTCCATGCAGATATAGCGGTCATAGTGCAGCGCGGCCAGTTTGCGGTAGATGTTGCCATAGTTGATCTCACCCGTACCCGGCTGGTGCCGCCCCGGAACATCTGCAATGTGCACCAAGCCAACCTGGTCGATGTTTTTTTCGAGCTTTTCGATCAGGTTCCCCGCCTGGCGCTGCTCATGGTAGAAGTCGTACAACACCTTGATCCGCGGGCTGCCCACGGCGCGTGTGATGTCGAAGGCGTCGGCAACACTGGTCACAGCCTCCTGTTTGTATTCCAGAAGGTCGATCGGCTCCAGTACGATTTCGATCTCCTCCTTCTCGAGGAGATCCGCTGCGTACTTTAGGGTGTCAACGATCGCTGCCCTTTGCTGCTCTGGTGTTTGTTCTGGCACGCGCGTGAAGGCGGTGTAGATGAACTGTTTGCAACCTAGTTCCTTTGCGCCGGGTACGGCATTCTTCAGATCGTCGTGAAGAGCCGTCCGTTTGGAGTGGTCGGCCAGCGCGTTGCGCCCCGGCACGGCACTGTCGACCTTGATGCCTAGCGCCTGCTTCTTTGCGAGATTCCGCTTCCACTCCTCCGGCGTCCACTTCTCATACTCCTTGCCGACCTCGACACCGCCGAAGCCAGCAGCCGCTGCCATGTCCAACTGCTGCTCAAACGTCAGGCTCTTCGGTAGCGTCCACAGCATGATGGAGAACCTATGGCCGCCGTTGTCGGGAGGTGTAGCAGGCGCGGGCGAGGCGAACGCATTGCCACCGGGCAGAAAGGGCGCAAGCGATGCGGCCATCGATAATTTATGGAACTCGCGACGATTCATCGGTCTCCTGTACTGGCGAGCAAAGTATAGAGTAAAAGGGATACGCGGTACACGCCATGTGAACTATGCTTCATAGTTGTGTGGTGATCAACGGGCGCGGATGGAAGCACACGGAGTTGGATGAAGTGAAGAAGCAGTTCTTGAAATTTGCGCATGCCACGTTTCTGCTGTGCCTCGGGGCTGTTCCGTTGCTAGCCCAGTTTCCACAGTCCGCGGTTGATCCCGCTTCTGAAGCTAGTGGGTCGAGTATCTACGCCAGCAACTGTGCACGCTGCCACGGAGATGACGCACGGGGCACGGCAGCCGCGCCCGATTTGCTTCGCTCGCTGGCGGTTCTGCATGACCGCCGCCAGAGGCTGTACGGCAAGGAGCTTGTTCCCCTGCTGACGGCTGGCCCGAACCACAATCTCAAGTTCAACGAAAAACAGCTCGCTGACCTCTCGCAGTTCCTGACCGCATCCGTCAACAGCATTCTGAGAAGCGGTTACAACGCTGAGCCGTCGAACCTGCTGAGCGGCGACGCGAAGGCGGGCGAGGCATACTTCAACGGTGCGGGCGGATGCAACAAGTGCCACTCGACGACGGGCGACTTCGCCGGCTTGGCGAAGCGATACACGGCCTCCGCGCTGCAACAGAAGTTTCTCTTCCCCAACTATGGGCTGTTCATTCGGCGCAAGGAGCAGGTTACAGTGAAGCTACCCTCTGGCAAATCCTATAGCGGCGACCTTGTCCGCATCGACGACTTCACCGTTGCGCTTCGTGAGAAGTCGGGCGAGTACCGCTCTTTCAACCGCACGGCAGGAACAAAGGTGACGACAGTCGATCCTTTCGCTGCGCACGTCGATCTGCTGGACAAGTACACCGACGCGGACATCCACAATCTGACGACGTACTTGGTAACGCTGAAATGAAGATGCTGACTGCATCGCTCCTCGCCCTGTTCCTCTCGTCAGCTGCAGTTCACGCACAGGCGACGCCTGAGATGGTGAAGCCCGATCTTGCGAAGCTGACTGGCAGTTGGCCCACCTACAATGGCGACTACTCCGGCCGCCGCTATAGCCCGCTGACGAAGATCAATACGACCACAGTGAAGCAGTTGTCGCTCGCGTGGAGCTTCCGCGTCGAAACTACCACCGGCGGCGCCAGGCGCATCTCCGCGACGCCGCTGGAAGTGAACGGTGTTCTCTACTTCACCGTACCCAGCCACGTATGGGCTGTGGACGCCCGCAACGGGCGGAAACTGTGGCAGTTCGACTGGGCCAGCAAGGGCGGTGAGACCATCGGCAATCGCGGCGCGGCTGTGCTGGGCGACACGGTCTACTTCGAGACGGAAGACTGCAACCTGGTAGCCATCGACATCACCACCGGCAAGGAGAAGTGGCACGTGTCCATTGGCAATCCGGACCAGTTCTACTTCGGCAGCGTGGCACCGGTCATCGTGAAGAACCACGTCATGGTAGGGATCAGCGGCGACGACTTCGACATTCCCGGCTACATTGAAGCGCACGACCCCGAGACCGGCGCTCTGCAGTGGCGGTGGTACACGCACCCTGAACCCGGCGAGCCTGAGGCCAAAACCTGGCCCAACGACGAAGCCATGCTGCACGGTGGCGGCATGACGTGGGTCGCCGGCACCTATGATCCCGACCTGAATCTCTACTACTTCGGCACCGGCAACGCGCAGCCCGTCATCAATGGCTCCGCGCGGCCCGGCGCCAACCTGTACACCTCAACCATCTGCGCGCTGAATCCCGACACCGGCAAGCTTGTCTGGTATTTCCAGCCGAATCCGCACGACACTCACGACTGGGACGCCGTACAGACGCCCGTGCTGATCGATGGCATCATCGCCGGCCAGAAGCGCAAGCTGCTGGCGCAGGCCAGCCGCAACGGATGGTACTTCCTTCTGGATCGCACGACCGGCAAGGCTCTGCTGAGCACGCCCTTCGCAAAGCAAAACTGGACGCTCGGCGTCGATGCGAAGGGCTCGCCGATCCCGAATCCCGAGAAGATGGCGAAGCCTAACGGGGCACTTGTCGCGCCGAACCAGGCAGGCGCGGCCAACTGGTATCCACCCAGCTTCAACCCGATCACCGGCCTGTTCTACGTTCCGGCCTACGACGCCTACAGCGTCTACTACGTTTACGACAACAACAAGAAGCCCGAGGGCTGGGCCGGCAACGACCGTGGCGGATGGTCGCGCGCCTCGCTTCGGGCTATCGATTACAAGACCGGCAAGGTCCGCTGGAACCACGAGTGGCCCAGTGCGGGCGGCCGCTCCGGAGTTCTGACCACAGCTGGTAACCTGCTCTTCACTGGCGACACCACGTCAAACCTGGTCGCCTTCAACGCAGTCACGGGCGCTGTTCTGTGGCACGCGGGGCTAGACAGCATCGTGAGCAACGGCCCTATTACTTACGAACTCGACGGACTGCAATACGTCGTAGCAGCTGCGGGCGACACTCTGTACGCGTTCGTTCTTCGGTAGCACGAAGGTGCTTGATTGGAAGGATCGAATCAAGCACCCGCAGGAGCTCTCCCGTATGCCTTAGACAGGCCGTGGTGGGTGATGCCGAAAGGATGCACCCCATCGTCCGTGATGAGATCTACCGCATCGGATATGAAGCTATCCGCAACGCCTGTGTGCACTCGTCCGCCAGCAAATTGGAGGTCGAGCTCACATACGGACAGGACCTCGCGTTGCGTGTAGCCGACAATGGCGTAGGTATTGATTCCGAAGTCGCGGATCGGGGGAAGGACGGACACTTCGGACTTCAGGGTATGCGCGAGCGGGTTGTCCGCATCGGAGGTAAGCTCACGATCGTGAGCAGCTAAGATCAATCCTGCCAGAGCTGACCGGATTAGACACGTCTTACCTCTATGCCTCGTTTTATGAAAGGTTGCACGAGCTCTTCCGTTGCTTCCACGCCTGTGATGATCATATCGAGCAGGCTAAGGTTGGCCACCACATGCGAAGCAACCACTGAGAATTTTGTGTGATCGACCACAACAATTCGCTGTCGGGAGCGTTCCCAAAAGACGCGATTGACGGCAGCCTCTTCCTGATGGAAATCCGTCAATCCATTTTCGATGCTTATTCCATTTACTCCCAAAAACAATCTGTCGCAGATCATCTGCTGTGCGGACTCGATTGCTCCTGGGCCAACGAGAGAGAACCAAGCCCCTCTCATGACTCCACCGGTCAGGCTCACGGTGAGATTGCTACGGCGACCCAGCTCCATTGCCATATTGACGGCATTGGTGAACAACGTAGCCCGGCGGTTTAGCGGAACGCTGCGCGCCACCTGCGTAGTCGTAGTGCCGGCGCTTATTGCGATTGTCTCACTCTCTTGAATCAATTCTGCTGCCGCTATGCCAATCCGGCGTTTTTCGGAACTTTCTTTTTTAATCTGCTCCTGAAAAGAAGAGTCGGTCGAAAAAGCCTCATAAAACAGAGGTTCCACCGAGGTAGCTCCGCCATGATCGCGGCGCAACAACCCGCGCAGTTCGAGCATGCGCAAATCACGACGAACTGTCGCAGGCGAAACCTCAAAGGTCGCACATAGATTCTCCACATCGATGCGATCAGAATTTGTTAAAAGCGTGACGATTTTCTGGAGACGGCGTCTCCGTTCCGCGTTCCCTCTCAACTCCATGTAAACGAATGTATCAATAATGTTCACCTCACTGCAGAGAGCTAAACCTGCCAATGGATCGAACAAATCCATTACCTCAGCGAATCGCGTATTCCCTTCGATCACAATAATAGACTGTTTTAGCGTAAAGCAATCATTTTTCTTGACTATAACTCTTCAGTCTCATTACACTGCGTCGGTCTTGAAAATCGAAGTGGAATCCGCGCCAGAGCATCTCTTCCCGACCACACACATATCGGTCAGTTTGAAAGCTCAGCTATAGAGACAAAAATGGAGCGCGTTGGTTTCGCTGCTCTCGCGCGCGCACTATGAGAGCGGCTCACGCGCGATCAGGACAGACTTTCGGGCCAGTTGCAGTTCAAGAAACGAACTTTTGGGAGGCTATTAATGATGGGTATCAAGCTTAGTGCAACCGCGGCGATACTGGTTCTTCTCCTGTTGGTCGCAGTCAGCATTCCTACTTCGCTAAAAGCACAGATCGACGCAGGAGGGATAACTGGGACGATCACTGACAGCTCTGGCGCGATCGTAGTTGGTGCGAAAGTCACTCTGATCAACGGAGCGACGAGGGTGAGCCAATCGGCAGAATCGACATCGACAGGCGTCTACAATCTCGGAGCATTGAAGCCAGGTCTCTACACATTGCGAGCGACCTCAAATGGTTACTCCACCTATGTCACGGAGAATCTGAGTATTCACGTACAACAAACCTTAACTGTTGATATCAATCTCACTGCTGGTGCTGTTACCCAACAGGTGTTCGTGACGACGGCCACGCCTCAGCTGCAAGCTGAGAATGCTGCGATTGGCCAGACGATTGGAACTGAAAGTGTTAACAATCTACCTCTGAATGGAAGAAATTGGGTATCGCTGGCCCAACTCTCTGCAGGCGTTTCGACTGCGCCAGTAGGCCAGCCGACGAGCACCGCGGGAACAAGTGGGAGCGCATTCTTTTCTGTCGGGGGAGTAAGTCTCTGGCAGAACGATATTCGGCTTAATGGAATCAATAACAATATTGAGCTTTTCGGCGGCGCGTCGATCGGCACAAACGCAACCATTACGCCACCGCCCGATGCTATTCAGGAATTCAAGATCCAGAACGGTGACTACAACGCCGAATTCGGTCATTCAACCGGTGGCATCGTGAACGCGGTCACGAAGTCAGGCACAAGCAATCTTCACGGAAACCTGTGGGAGTATCTTCGCAACGAAGCCTTTGATGCAAACGACTATATATCGAATCTGAATAATAAACCGAGGGCCGAATATAGACAGAATCAGTTCGGAGGAACGGTAGGGGGGCCAGTCTACATTCCAAAATTTTACAAGCAGACCGATAAAACCTTCTTCTTTTTCTCCTATCAAGGGACCAGAATCATCATTCCAGCCTCATCTACCGCATCTGTTCCGACAGCGGCTATGCGAAATAGTGGCTACACGAACCTTCAGGATATCCTTACCTACACAGCTGGCACCAAAACAGACGCGCTGGGCCGTACGATAGCACTCGGCACGATTCTGGATCCTGCAACCACCCGTGTGGTCGCTGCCGGGGCAACGGACCCCGTGTCCCTGCTGCCTAATAGAACCGCAGCGGCTGTATATATCCGCGATCCGTTCTACAGCGGAGGTAGTGTTGCAGGTATCACCGATTTTACAGGGGTCAAGAATTTTCTCAACGTGCTTCCGGCCAGTAGGCTAAATGCTGACTCTATCAGTTTGCTGGGCGTCTATCCGTCGCCGACCAAACAGGGTGTCGCCAACAACTTCTTCTACAATCCTAAACAGACACAGAATGCGAATCAGTATGATCTTCGGATCGACCACAGCTTCAGCCCAAGAGATTTCATCTTTGCCTCAGTAGATTGGAATAATACGGCTTATGAGATTCCGGGAGGACTTCCCGGAATTGCCGTAGGTCAGAACGGTGCACTCTCTCCGAGATATCCAGCTTACGCTGTAGCAGTGGGCTACACACACACATTCAGCCCGTCCGTTATAAACGATATCCATGTGGGCCGCAACCACATCAACCAGAACTCGCTTTCGTCCTATGGCAATACCCCAGGCATCCCCGCCATGTTTGGAATTCAGGGAATTGCAGAAGTCGCAAACAACGGAGGACTGCCCCCCATCGGCCTCAGCGGCCTTACCTCACTCGGTGTTCGCGGTTATAACCCCACTCTGTCTGACATTGGCAGCTATGAAGTTGTGGAGAATCTAACAAAATCACACGGTAGTCATACCTTTAAAATGGGTATTCAGTCTGATCACATTACTGGAACCATCACGCAACCGCCATACGGGCGCGGGAATTTTTCGTACACCGGCCAATATACGGACGTGGTCAACAATAACAGTACGCTCCTGGGTATAGCGGATTTGCTTCTGACGCCGACTGGTTCGACGGTTCCTAATGGAATCGATTACCTCGGCGGTTTGACAAGTTACAGCGGATCTAATTTCGCGCAAACCAGTTATACCCGCCACTACATCGGAGCCTACGCTCAGGACGATTGGAAAGTAACGCCAGACTTGACACTCAACCTCGGACTACGTTGGGACTATTTCCCCCCATACTCCGAGGAATCGGGACGTCAGGCTAACTTCATAGCGGATGGCGGCAACGGGCCCACTGGCACACTGTACATCCCAACAGAAGGGTGCAGCGTACCGAGATCAGCTTCATTCGATGCATTGCTCGCGTCCAGCAACATTCAATTGAAATGTGTTCCGAAGTCAGCTCTTGGAAAAACGCAACTAACCAACTTCTCGCCCCGATTGGGCTTCGCCTATCAGTTCCTTCCAAAAACCGTCATTCGAGGTGGCTACGGGATTGCCTATGGTGCTCTCGCTAACACGGGGTACAGCGGCACGCTTGGGGCGAACTATCCTTTCGAGTACACTGTCACCAACAACAGCAGTAACTCCTATACGCGCTTCCTGGCTTCCAATGGCCAGACTGCTACCGTGCAAAATGCCTTTGCTGCAACAAACTATAATGATCCTAGTGTTCTGAGCGGATCAGGTCTCAACCTGATAGGCCGTCAGCTCGATTACCACACGCCGTATCTCCAGGTATATAACCTGACGATTCAGAATCAATTCACGTCAAAGGATTCGATTCAAGCCGGATATGTCGGGAGCATAGGCCGCCACCTGAATGCCGGAGCAATGGGGCATAACTCCACCTCAAAGATACTTCCGCCAGGAACTAACGTTTACAACTACATCCCTTTTCCTAAGTTCAGCTATAACTCCAACTATGAAACGACGAACGCGGTCAGCAACTATAACTCGCTTCAGCTGACGTATGTGCGGCAAGCAGCCCATGGGCTTTCTGTTCTCGCAAATTACACTTTCAGTCGCTGTCTTTCGGATCAGGCAACTATCAATTCGGTTCCTGGAACCTATAGAGCCCCGTGGCTCCCGGGCTTCGGGATCGACGCGGATTACACATTGTGCGACACGCACACAGCACATATCACACATCTCTCGGGAACTTATGAGCTGCCCATCGGGTCACGCCGGGCGGTTCTCGGAAACGCAAACAGGTTCGTAGATGCCATCGTGGGAGGCTGGTCGACGAACTTCATCGTTACCTATCAAAGCGGACAGCCTTTCAGCGTGACGTGCCCAACAGCAACTACGGCAAACTTTGGCTGTTTCGCACTAGTCAAGCCCGGAGCTGACATCTACGCTGGCGGGCACACACAGAGTCACTGGCTCAACGCAAGTGCATTCGCGAATCCGCCAGTGGCAACCGCGGTAGGTCAGAGCGACTACTCCCCGCTTGGCGCCAAACCAATGCAAGCACTTGGGCCAGGTTATTTCAATATGGACGCCTCGTTCTTCAAGGATTTCATCCTGCCGAGAGAGCTTCGACTGCAGTTCCGGGCCGAATCATTCAACGTGACGAACAATGCTCAGTTGGGGCAGCCGGCCTCAGGCAGTCTAAATTTTCTGAATACGGCTACCTTCTCTACGATTACCTCGCTTCGGGGTGGCCCGCGGAGGGTCCAATTGGCGCTCAAGTTCGCGTTTTAACTCGGAATATGCTGAGAACAATTTTTCATGGTCTACGGGAGAAACAGCGAAAAGATGCAGATAAATACCTCGGTGACCAGTCGAATACCGTTCATTCTCACATTGATGTGCTTTCACTTCGCTTTGGCCTCGACACATGGTTCGTATGGCCATAATGCCAGAGTCGTGGGCGTAGAGAAGTATCGCCCTAAACTGTCTGATTTTCGATTGGAGGGCGATCAGATAATTCCAGAGGTCGACAGTAGCAATGCCGTCGTCTTCAGCGGTTCGATTTCGGCTGTTCCAGAGGGCTCAGGAGTCGACCGCTTTACCGCGCCTCCGATCACGGTTGTCATGCAGCAAAAGATCGGAGTGAGAGACGCAAAGACGGGAGCTGCAATCTTCGACGGACAGTCTTTTAACGGATTTCAGAAAACTGCCAAAGAAAGGAGTGTGTGGGAGCCCGGATCGTGGACGACATATACACAAGCATGGCCTTTCTCACTTCGAACACAGATAGTAGCGCTATCTCGACATCAGGGTTACGTCGTTAGTGTAACGATTAGGAATCGATCTAAAAGAACCGGTCACTTCGATATAGTGAGTGTTCAGCAGCCGAGTGTTGCGACCCCTCTCGAGTGGAATTGGAATGCCGCTTTCAAGAGAGACGTCATTACGCCAGTAGTGATGCAAACGAATGATGCCGTCGTTCACGGCAACAGCAGCGGCGCGGTCGCAATCGCGTTGAGAGGTGCGTCGATACGAAGTTTCAGCTCTCGCGAGGAGGCGAAAGCGGCTTTTGTACCAAGGGAGGCCAGGAATCAGGAACAGTCGAACGTGCCAAAAATTGCGACTCTCCTATCCACTCGTCTCACTGTAGTGCCCGGCGGAGAGGCAATCGCATCGATTGTTGTCGTAGCCGCAAGCGAGGGGTCGAAAGCCCTTCGGGAAGCCAATGAGTTGGCTGCCAATCCAGCCACAACCATCTCACAGGCTCACAAAGACGCCCAGTTATCTCTCGAGCGGTGGTTTCACAGGTTGCCAGCCGTCACCTCATCGTCGCCTCAGCTCCTTAAGTTCTACCGTCACGCAGCCGCACAGTTGCTTTACGACCGATGGAGAGTTGGCAAGACATTTCTCCTTGATCCTTGGTATCCAACCTCGGGTCTCGATTCGGGAGCAATGAATACCTACGCTTGGGACATTCAGTATGCGGCTCTGGCATTTTCGCTCTTGGATCCGCAATCGTTCAGAACGCTTCTTACCACACTGCCAGCCGCTCCTCTGACAGAGCACTATTCGATTGAACCAGTCCACGGCAGAGGCATAGGAACGTACTACGCATATAACTCCTATGCGTACATCAACTCCGTAGATCAGTATTTGTCCGTCACCGGTGATCGCAGTCTCCTTCAGGAACAAGTCCGAGGAAAGACGGTGTTGGAGTGGATGATCACGCTCGCCGAATGGGGTGAGAAAGAAAAAGATTTGGATGGCAACGGTCTCCTGGATTATGGAGACGATCACAACCTACTTGAACTAAAGAAGACTGGGGACGGACCAGGATATTGCAACGAAGTGCCCAGCCCAAATGGTGAGCGTGTCTATGCATATCAGACGGTCGCGGGTCTCATGGAGGAAGTAAATCCTCAGCTCTATCGCGAGAAAATCTCCCATTTCCGAGCGATGGCAAAAAAAGTCACCGAAGCGATAAACAGCATTTTATGGCTTGAAAGGGAGGGCTGGTACGGTGCGAGACAACGCGACGGATCGGTAGTGCCAGTCTACTCAATTCAGGTCTTCGATCTGCTTCGCATACCTGGACTCGTCCCCGCGGATCGAGCAAAGAGACTCATTGCACATTTAAACGTCGATGAATTTGTGGCTCCTTGGGGTATACGATCTATGTCCATTAAGGACCGTCTCTTCGATTACAACGATCACGATTGGGCTGGTGCGATGAGTTATGCCGGAGATGGACCCCAGTTGAGTGCAGACCTCTTCACGGCTGGATTCATACCAGAAGGATGGCTGGCCCTTGAGAAGATTTTGTGGTGGCCAGATCACATGGTCGTTTATCCCCAGGGGATCGCGAATGACAGCTATGCCTTTCGATTTCCAGCCGCCGCTCCGTTCGGAGGACGAGTTACTGCTGGCCGTGCGAACATCGTTGCGGGTGTTGTGGGTGTTGAAACGGTCCTTCGTGGAATTTTCGGACTAGAGCTGGGTAGAGATGGATCGATTGGGTTCTCCAACAATCGGCCGCCCACATTGAAGAATCTGGCGTTAAGCTTTCCATACACCGATCGGTTGTGGACCGTGCGCTTGGCTGCTGAGAAATTACAAGTCTCTTCGAATGATGGCTTCGCCACGACATTCCTTCGTGCCGACGGCAGCCTCCGAATCAAACTTCAGCAGACCAGTGTCACTCTGTGGATGCGATCACGTTCGGCAGGTACCGGTCGCCTGACGCTCGATCTCCCAGGGATAGAGCATCTGCTTCACGTTCAAGAACCGGGGCGGCTTGTGTTTCGGCGGAATGGTGTTCTAATTCAGCCGGAATTGGCCAGCAGGCTGGTAACGATTGAGACCAGAACCTCTCCGGACGAGGATGAGCAACTGGAGATCCAAGCGGTGACTTCGTCGTTAGGGCCAAGATGAGCAGCACAAGGATGAAACGGAAGCAGGGGAGACCATGGTTTGTAGAGACGTTGTGAAGTACACATTTTGGCGGCCTTATCGGAGTGGGCACTTCTGAGTTGTTGCTTCGTTCTGTTCAGGGACAGACAGCGATCCCTGCGGCGGTGCAGGACGCTATGTCTCGGGGCCATCTTCACGATGAATGGACTCATACATATACGAAAACTGCTCATCATTTGACATATCTATATACCTGCCAACCAATAGGTAGTTTTTCTTTATCAGTGGGCTTTACACTCCTCCAGATGTTGATTCTGCCTAAAGTTAAAACGTGCTAGTAATGCGAATCAGCTTGCGTACAGCACTTACAGGGCCTCAAAGAATTGGCTCGCCTTAGATTCGAATACAGAGACTCACATCTAGTGGTGGTTGCTATGGAGATCCTGCTCAATGTTAACGGGCGCCTAGGAATCGGCGGCGAAATGATAGGAGAAACACATCAGTGACTGCAAAATGGAAACCATCTCCTTCTCTTGGTTCGTTTTGTTCTTCGTGTTGGCGTGCAGGTTCATGCAGTCGCGACAAAGAGCGATCAGAACACAATTTTTTCGGATTGGAAGTTTCGATCGATCCTCTGCGGAATTCGCATCAGGTAGCCCAAAACTGCCTGTGAAGTTCGTTGTTGGAAAGAGTGACCCGGCAAAGGACTGGTATGGTATGCAATCGGCGAAGCTCAGCTCTACTTCAGTGGCCGCCGAACTAACTATCGCCGCGGCTCCACGCACCGTCGTTTTTTCACTAGTTCAGACTTCTGGGAAGGCTTATCAGCTTCATGTTTCGTTCTTGGTAGAAAGTGCTAGTGTGCCAACGTTTCGTGTGGATATCAATGGGAAGCATGGAATCTTTTATCTGCATCCCAAGCTTGACTATAGCAACGGGGATCAATGGGATTCCTTCTATGCCGCCTATTCTCATGCCGATGTCGAGGCCACCATTCCGCGTAGCTATCTGCGTCAAGGTGAAAATACGATCAACCGCAGTTCCAGTACGAGATTCAGAACGGAGTCGTCGATCCTGCGAAGGATTTTTATCGTGGTGCGGGACACGAGTGGTTCTCGGTCCAGCACTGGGTATCGGTGCAGCAAGCCGGTATATCGGGGACTGTGATGCCGCTCGATGTGCCACTTGTTACGTTAGGCGATATCAATCGCGGAGAGTGGCCGGAACAATTCGGCAAACGCCCCGGCACAATTTTCTCCTATGTGATGAATAACTATTGGGACACCAACTATCGCGCCCGCCAAGGCGGTCACTTTCGCTTTCATTATGTCGTCACCAATGCACCTTCGACAAATGCTCAGGAACTAAGCCATACCGGCTGGGAAGGGATAACCCCCCTGGAAGCAAACGTCGTTACAACCCAGGATAAGGCGCTTAGCCCGGAATTGGGTACCGCGCAAAGTGGTGATCCGCGATACGCGGATGCTGCAACACAGATTGAGTTATTGCATATGGCTCGACCTCTCAGTGCCAAAACAGATAGCTTTATCGACATAGAGGACCCAAGCGTTATTCTCGAGACGTGGAAGACAGCCGAGGATGGAAACGGGACAATCCTACGACGAATTCCTACCCTGATCGCATAGTTACTAACTACTCGGGAGACTATTAAGCCAGGTCGAATAAGCGGGTCATTCCGAGAAGCGCGGCATCTTCGCCCAACTCTGCTTGCCGGACATCGAGCGTGCCCCATGGCGTCCAAGCGTGCTTCTGAATCAGAGTGGTCAACTGCGGCAGTATGAGCGCGGATGCCCTCATCACCCCACCGCCAAGGATGACGGTATTCGCATCGTAGGCGTGGACCATTGTGATCGTCGCGGCGCTCCACACGCGGAGACAATGTTCGAGCAACGCCAGCGCACCTGGATCCTTCGCCTCGCAAGCCTTCAGCAGGCTGCGAAAATCGGAATACACCCGGCCAGGCGGCACAGAAAGCGAACTGAATTCCCGCCTCTTGCTGATCTCACCAAGCAACCAGGTAGAGGCTTCGGTCTCCACGCATCCGATATTTCCGCAAAAGCAGAGCGTTGGGGCCAGCGTGATAGTGTAATGCCCTCCGCGAGCCGCCGCCAGCGAGTATCTTCCCTGGACGATCCTCCCTTCCATAATGGCCGCGGTTCCAAAGCCGGTTCCGAGGAGGATCATGACCACATCGTTGCAGCCTTTAGCAGCGCCTGACACCGACTCACCCAGCAACGCCAGCCGCGCGTCGTTCTCCATCTGAAACGGAAGACCGAAGGTTTGCTGGCACCACGGCTCCAGATCGAGAGACACGGCATCGTCATATTTCCCGCCGACGCACCATGCCCTGTTTCGCTTCACATCGACCAAGCCACAGAAGGCAAGGCCGAGGCCCGCACACTGAGCTGGATCGATGCCCAGCTCCGCTAACAAGGTTTGAAGCATCTGAGTGAAGGCGGGCAGCAGGGGAGCGAGCAGAGAGCCTGGCGGAACGTCCATGGTCCGGCTCGCCAGAATCCCATCGCGATGCGCTATTCCACAAGTCGCATGGCCGCCGCCTAATTCAATCCCAAGTACGTACTCGCGTTTCGACATAACGGGTCACGGTGTTGTCGCGGATGAGGGCCAGAGCTGTTGAACTTGCTCGAGAGTCTTGCCCCGCGTCTCTGGCGCCATCTTCCAGACAAAGACAAATGATGCCACGGAAAAGCCTGCATAGATGAGAAATGCTCCCGAAACGCCCAGATGCTGCGTTATCGATAGGAACGACAACGTGACGACCAGTGTAGCCGACCACATGCTGACGGTAGCCATGGACACGGCGCTTCCGCGCGCGACGTTTGGAAAGATCTCCGAAATGTAAGCCCACATGGCCGGGGCCATGCCAAACGCAAAGAAGGCGATGTAGGATAGAACGCTGACCATCACCAACACCAGATTGGGTTGATTGCTGTAGAAACAATAGGCCATGCAAAACAGCGAGACCGCCATGCCTGCGGAAGCGAACAGTAGAAGGAATCGACGGCCTAATTTGTCAATATAGCGCAATGCGGCGATTGTGCCGAGCAGATTGACAATTCCCACCAATACATTGGCGCCGAGAGACGCGCCAACCGTCTGATGAGGAAACCGGTCCTGAAAGATGATGGCCCCATAATAGAGAACCGTATTGATCCCTGTAACCTGAGACAAAACGGCGAGGGTGATTGCGATCAGCAATGGGAGGCGCATCGGCCTGGCGGACGAAGACCCGCGGGCAGCCAACTCCTCCTGCACGGCTTCTTGAACCTCTTCCAGTTCCTTCTTTGCCTCTTCAGGTGAGGTGAGCGAGGCGATTACCGTCTCCGCTTGCGCGTGCAGGCCGCGCTGAATCATCCATCGCGGACTTTCCGGCACAAAGAACAGCCCAATCCACAAAGCGAACGAGGGAATAACGCCTATGCCGAACATCCAGCGCCAGTTTGACGGACCGCTCGCCGCCAGCAGCCAATTGACAAAGTAGGCGATCAGCATGCCGCTCACGATGGCTAGCTGGTTAATCGTCACTATGCGGCCTCGTTGTTCTGCCGGAGCGATCTCCGCCAGATAGAGCGGAGCGAGCACGGATCCTGCTCCGATCGCAATCCCTCCGGCGAATCGCGCCAAAGACAATTGCATGAGAGTAAGTGAGATAGCCGATCCGACAGATGAGCCAGCGAAGATCAACGCTGAAAGTGAAAGCATTCGCCTTCGCCCGTACGCATCGCTTAAGCGACCTCCAAGAGCCGCGCCTAGAATCGCTCCAACCAGCAAGCTGCTGGCCAACATTTCTGTCTGCCAGGTAGTCATCTCCATCTGCTGACGCAGATATACCAGAGCTCCGTTAATCACCGCTGTGTCGAATCCAAATAGCAGGCCGGAAAGCGCCGTCACGAGGGCGAGCTTAAGAATGTACAAGCGAGACTTGCGACTTCTTATAGGCACGACGGCAGTCTGGCTCATTCCGACCCCTCTCACTGATAAAGGTGAGCCAGACTCTTGCGATAGGCTTCGTAGAAGTCTTCCAAAGCTTCTTCAGGCTTCGGTGAACCGGGAAAATGATGACTTGGAAGTACGATCGGCTTTACACCGCGTGCAATCAACTTCTCTGCCGTGGCAGAGCGCACCATGTTCATCGCCATCGCGCCTGTGATGGTGGAGACGGGGCCGGTCTTCCAGTCCAGACCTTCGATCGTTTGTGCGCAGTCGCCCGGGGGACACTGATTGTCCAGCACTACGTCGGCCACATCGATGAGTTTTTTTCCCGAAGAATGATTCGCTGGAGTTCCCTCACAATGCTCACGCGAAACCAGCGCGATCACCTTCATATTGCGAGCCTTCGCTCCCATCGCCATTTCGACAACCAGAGGGCGGATGCCGCTCGTGGAGACCACGATAAAGGAGTCATGCGGACCAAATTTGAAACTCTTCAGGATTTCTTCCGCTAACCCTTCGTACTTTTCCAGAAAAAGCGGGCCACGCAAACCGTTGGCTCCGACGATTGCCGTGTGATTTGAAAACGCCAGTTCCACCAGCGGAAAAAAGCCGACAAGGCCTCCCTGCCGGGGAGTCATTTCGTCGCACATGAACCGCGAATGACCGGATCCGAAGACAAAAACCAACCCCCTATTTGCGATGGACTCCGCACAAATCTCGGCTGCTTCATCGACATTCATACCTTGCGTCGATCGGAACCTCTCCAACCGCTCGATGGCAATGCCAAAGTAATCCGCTGCTGCGCTCATCTTTGCTTTCTCCCTTGGTCGATCAACCGGATGAAACTGCTGTTCAAACAGAGCAAGACTATCTTTTATGTCACATGTCGTCAAGTTATTTGATCGTATTGGCTCATAACGATCATATTTTTTGCTATGATGATCCGTATGGAACTACGACGTTCTCTCGATGTAATTGTAGATACGGATGTCGTCGTTGTAGGGTCGGGCTCCGCAGGCGCGACTGCCGCTATTGCTGCAGCGAGGGAAGGCGCCAAGGTACTTGTCTTGGAACGTTCCCCGTTCCTGGGTGGCACCAGCACCGCCGTGTTGGATACCTTCTACGGCTTCTACACGCCTGGTGAGCACTCGCACAAGATTGTCGCCGGCATCGGGGATGATGTCGTCGAGCAACTCAAAAAGCTGGATAGGATACTCGAACGGCCGAACACTTACGGAGCGGGACTTGGCATTACCTACCATCCAGACTATCTAAAGTGTGCGTGGGATCAATTGGTGCAGGGTTCGGGCGCAGACATCCTGCTGAATTGCTGGGTGCAGGATGTGTTACTAGAGGGCGACCGCCTCATCAGCGTCGTTGTTGCGACCAAGCTTGGGCTTGCGCAGGTTCGGGGACGGGTATTCATCGATGCTTCAGGCGATGCAGATCTTTGCCATTGGTCGGGCAGTCCGGTCGAGATTGCCGGTGAACACGAGGATGCGCAGTCACTCACGACGACTTTCAGGATGTGCAACGTCGACATCGAGGCCCGCAAATGCATCAGCAAAAAAGATTTTCATGCACTCATGGCAACCGCTGCCACAGAAGGATATGAACTGCCGCGACGCGAGGGTAGCGATCACATTACAACCGTGAAGGACGTCCTGGCGACCAACATGACCAGGGTGCGCTCTTTCGAACGGCGTCCAACCGGCGTGGTCAATGCGACGGACCCGCGTTTTCTCACCGCCGCCGAATTCGAAGGACGCCGTCAAGCTCTCGAATATATCCGCTTTCTTCATGACCGTGTGCCTGGATACAGCGGTGCGGGTCTTGGCGCTTTCGGCTCGCAGATCGGTATTCGCGAAACTAGGCGGGTACTTGGCGACTATGTTCTGACCCGTGGCGATGTTCTTCAGGCTTGCCAGTTCGACGATCAAATCGGTCTTTGTGGCGCGCCCATTGAGGAGCATGGGGTTGGTGACGGAACGAACTGGGTTTACCTGCCGGAGGGAGAATGTGTCGGCATTCCCTATCGCACGCTACTACCCCGGAAGCTTGCCAACGTGTTTGTCGTTGGCCGATGTTTTTCAGCGACACACGATGCGCATGCGAGCGTCCGTTCGATGGCGCAATGCATGGCGATGGGTCAGGCTGCTGGAACGGCTGCCAGCTGGTGTGCTGGTAACAACTGCGATACTCGGTCGGTGCCCTTTCCTGCCTTGCGCGATCGGCTCCTGGCGAATCAAGCGATCCTGGAATCGCCGGCAAAGGGGAGAGAATGAGCTTCCTTCGCACCGTCAATGGCGACATTGCCGCAGATCGCATAGGCGTCTGCTATGCGCACGAGCACATCGTCATCGAACGCAGCTTCGTGACCCAGCAGTATCCCGAATTCTTGCTCGATGACGTCCCTAGTATTGCCGCTGAACTCACCGCATTCCACCACGCCGGTGGCCGTGCTGTCGTCGATTCCATGCCTTGTGGAGGAGGCCGTAGCGTGGTGAAGTTAGCCATTGTCTCCCGTCAATCCGGCGTTCATATCCTCTGTCCTACGGGGGTTCATCTCGAGCAGTATTATCCGCACGGACACTGGACGGAAGGTGCTGCCGTGGCTCGATTATCAAGCCTCTTCATCGACGAGATTCAACTGGGAATCGATGCCAACGATACGAACGGCCCCACTCTCGAACGTACCGGGCATCGAGCGGGCTTGATTAAAGTTGCAAGCGGTCTAGATACTCTCCGTCCTCGCGAATTCAGGATTTTCGAAGCTGCTGCCATCGCCCACCTGGCCACTGGCGCACCGATCCTTACACATACAGAGCAGGGAACGGCGGCGCTTGAACAGGTCGCCCTATTTGCAAAACTCGGAGTAGATCCTTCGCACATCATCCTCTCTCACCTCGACCGTAAGCCTGATATTGGATACCATCGCGAGGTCTTGTCGACCGGGGTATATCTGGAGTACGACCACGCTTTTCGTTGGAAGACGGACAATAATCCAACTCGCGAACTACTGGTAAGCCTGGCCGGCGACGGTTATCTGAACCAACTGATGCTCGGAATGGATGCCGCGCGATCCAGTTACTGGAGGAGTTTCGGCGGCTCGCCCGGCCTGACTTTCCTGCTCGAAACGTTCAGTGAGCAATTACGCGCGGCGGGCTGGACAGAGGAGCACTTTATCACCATCTTTTGCAGGAATCCTTCCCGCGCATTCGCTTTCACATCGCCAACATGGTAGCCGCTAGAAATAGACGACCGAATCTCCTTCCAGACAACTAAATTATTTTCTATGAGACTCAAGAACAAGACCCTTCTGATAGCCGGCGCTTCCGGCATGGCCGCAGCTACCGCGCGGCTTGCTGTTGCCGAAGGCGCTCAGGTCTTCGCCATCGACCGCAACCCCGATGCCATTGCTTCACTGTTGCAGGCACTCCCCGGCCAGGTACATACATATCGTGCCGACCTGGAGCATGAAGACTCAGTCGAACGGGTCTTCAACGAGTGCTGCAAAGTCTACGGCGGATTCGATGCCGTATTCCATGCGGTCGGCTTGAGTGGGAGAAGGTTCGGAGACGGCAATCTCCATGAATGCACGCTGGAAGGATGGAACATCACACTTTCCAGCAACGCGACCACGAGCTTTCTAGTTTCAAAACACGCCCTCCGATACTTTTTGAGTCGCGAGCGGGTGACCCCTTCAGGGCTGCGTGGAACTATCCTGAACATGGCCAGTGTTCTGGCGGCGTCGCCTGAGCGAGAGTTCTTCGCCACTCACGCCTACGCCGCGAGCAAGGGTGCAGTCATCGCGATGACACGCGCGGCTGCTGCGTACTATGCCCCTTTCGGTATCAACATCAACGCGATCGCTCCGGGCCTCGTCATCACGCCAATGAGCGAGCGGGCACAAGGCAACCCGGGGATTCTCGACTTCATGAAGCACAAGCAGCCGCTGCCGGCTGGGTTATTAGACGCCGACGAGATTGCGCGAGCCGCTGTGTTTCTCCTGAGCGATGACGCGCGCCATATTACCGGCCAGGTCATGAATGTCGACGGCGGATGGACGGTCAGCAGCTAGCACCAGCCGTCAAAATCCAGCATCAGCCGTCAAGTGGTTCGCACAGTTGCGTAATTTGTGGATTGTTGGAGCGCCTTGGATCTACTTTTGCTCTCAGGAGTTGGCGTATGTATGGACGGATATTGACCTCGTGGCTCGTTTTCTGTGTTCTTCCATTCCTCTGCGCGGAAAGGGCGGCCCAGACGGCGCGTCGAGCGGTTCTGGTGCAAATAGTGGAATATCCTCGAGTACCTTGGTCTTTTGAAAGTTGAGGACAGCGAGATGTCTGAATGGATGTATGCTCCAGCAACCTGTAGGCTCCGTAGCCGTAGCAGGTGTTCTGCTGGCAACTTGGATGGATTGCGCATGGGGCGGCGAAACCAAACAGGATCTATATCATGGATATACTTGAGCAACACTTCTTTGGTACCTCCCGTAGTCTGCTCGAATTAAGGAAGTTTCGAAAGTCGACCTTGGACGAGGCTGCACTCTCGGAATCAAATCAGTCAGCCAAGTCGACGCCAGCACATGCCGAACCTGGGAGGTCTCGGTATGAATCAGAGAAGAGGCTAACCAACCCGCAATGTTGAAGACATCAACCATCCTGCTGTCAGCCACAAGCATTCTCTGCCTCACCGCCGCACTCTCCTACATAAATCTTGAGCCCGTACTAGCCCACTCTCAAGAGCCCGACCAACAAACCCCCACTCGTACTGCCCCCCCTCGCAACTCCCACGACTTTCTAGGTCTCGGCCCTGCCCCCGACATAGCTGCCGCCAAACTCGGCGAGTCAATCTACAAAGAGAACTGCGCCACCTGCCACGGTCCCACCGCCCGCGGAGCCCAAGGGCCCAACCTCGTCCGCTCTGTCCTGGTCCTCCATGACGAAAAGGGTGAAGAGATCGGCTCGGTCATCAAGAATGGCCGTCCCCAGGGCGGCATGCCCGCCTTCACCAACCTGAATGACACTCAGATCTACGACATCGCCGAATACATTCATCTCCAGGTCGAACTCGCCGCCAACCGCGGCCTCTACACCCACAGCGACACCATCACCAGCGGCAACTCTGAGAAAGGAAAAACCTTCTTCGCCGCCAACTGCGCTACCTGTCACTCCATCACTGGAGACCTTGCAACCATCGGCACCAGATACCCGCAACCCGCAGCCATGCTTGCCCGTATCGCATGGCCCAGTACCCGCGGACCCCGCCAGGCCACCGTCACCACAAACGACGGCAAAAAACTCACCGGCACTCTCATCCACTACGACGACTTCGAAACCACTCTCCGCACCGACGCTGGTGTCACCTCTACCTGGTCCACCCCCACCATCAACGTCGACATTCCCGACAAGCTTGCCGGCCACCGCGCTCTCCTACCGAAATACACTGACGATGATCTCCACAACCTCACTCGATATCTCATGACTCTCAAATGAAACTTCGCATCCTTGTCATCGTCACGCTCGTCCTCACGCTGCTTACCCCTACAGTCCTGCTTGGCCAGAGCGCGAAGCCGCGGGGGCTGGACCCTAAAGCTCTAACCCTATTCCATCAGCCCGCCGACACTTGGCCTACCTACAACGGCGACTACTCCGGCCGGCGCTTCAGCGATCTCAGCCAGATCAACCAAACAAACATCGCCAAACTCAAAGTAGCCTGGGCCTACAAGATCACCGGGATCGGCCCTCTCCGCGGCATCGGAAATCCCGTCATCAAGTCCACGCCGCTCATGGTCAACGGAGTTCTCTACTTCACCATCCCCGACCACGTCTTCGCCGTCGATGCTCGCACCGGCAAAGAACTCTGGCGCTTTGACTTCGAAGACCACGGCGGCCACCTCCTTGGTCAGCGCGGCGTCGGCATGTACGGCAACTGGATCTACTTTCTCACCCCCGACGGCTGGTTCATCTCGCTGGACTCCAAGACCGGCAAAGAGCGCTGGCGCAAAAAAGTCGCCGATGAGAAGCTCCAGTACTTCACCACCATGTCCGCCGTTATCGTAAAAAACCACGTTCTCATCGGCGTAGGCGGAGATGCCATGGACGTCCGCGGCTATCTCGAAGCCCGCGACCCCGAGACCGGCGAGCAGCAGTGGCGCTGGTGGAGCGAGCCCCTCAAGATGGGTGACCCCGGCTCCGAGACCTGGCCCAATCAAGCCTCCATGGATCACGGTGGCGGCATGACCTGGCTTCCCGGCACCTACGATCCCGATCTCAACCTCATCTTCTGGGGTACCGGCAATACCAACCCTGTCTTCGCCGGACAAGGGCGCAAGGGCGCCAACCTTTACACTGACGCCATCGTCGCCCTCAACCCAGATACTGGCAAACTCGTCTGGTACTTCCAGGCCTCGCCCCACGATACCCATGACTGGGATAACGTCGAAACACCCGTCCTCTTCGACATGATCATCGACGGCAAGCCACGCAAGCTTCTTGCCCAGGCCGCTCGCTGTGGCTATTTCTTCGTGCTCGACCGCACCAACGGGAGATACCTCGTCTCCAAACCCTTCACCAACACAGCCAACTGGTCAAAAGGGATCGACCAGCGCGGCCAGCCCATCCCCGACCCCGACAAGGAGCCGAAGGTCGACGGCTCCATGGTCGACATCCCTATCAACGGTGCCACCAACTGGCCGCCACCCAGCTATAGCCCACTCACCCACCTCTTCTACGTCAACGCCAGCGAGGGATACGGCGTCGCCTACCTCTACGACACCTCGCCCGAGCCCGAAGGCTACGCAGGCGGAGGCTCCGGAACCTTCGATCCCAGGTCCTCACTTATCGCTCTCGACGTTACTACCGGCAACATTAAATGGAAGCACATTCCCAAAGGCGAAGGCTCCGAAGGCGGCGGCATCTCCGGAGGAATCCTCACCACCGCCGGCAACCTTCTTTTCACGGGAGACTCCAACCGCCTGGCTGCCTTCAATCCCGCAGACGGCGCCATCCTCTGGTCTCAGCCCCTCAACACCCGCGTCAGCAACGGTCCATCCACCTGGACTCTCGACAACCAACAACACATCGTCGTAGCTGCCGGCGACACCCTTTATGCCCTGACCTTGACCGGTGAATAGCTGTTAAGGGCAGAGATCTAGCGTCGGGCGCGATGTATACCAACATGTTTGGTGTATACCGGTTCATACAATCGATCCGACAAGTGACTACTTCCGAGAGGACACGTTCGATCGAGAATCAAAGAGAGCTTGTTCCTGGTTGACTGGATGAAATGGCAACGGACTGAAATGGCTTCTGAAAGAACAAGAGCTCCTCAAAAACGAGCCGGCAGAGACGTTATCGTTATTGCTATTGTGGTCGCGGTAGGCTGTGTGGCTGTTCTGCTGGATCCTGATCGGGCCTTTGAATGGGTAGCTAGCCACAAAGAAGTCCAAATCGACGAATTCTTGACGGCCGTCCTTATCATTGGGAGCGGATTTGCAGTCTTCTCTTGGCGCAGATGGACGGATCTGAGTCGCCAAGTCGCCGAGTACAAACGTCTCCAGGAAGAATTGAGCGCAATCAATCGGGAATCGTCTCTGATGAGCGAAACCGATGATCTTCTTCAGTCATGCCTTTCTCTAGACGAAGCACATAAAATCATCATCCGTCATCTCGAAACCCAGTTTCCTACGATGAGCGGCGCTGTTTTCGCCATCACACAGGCGCGCGATTCAGCTGAACTTGTTGCAAAGTGGGGGAGCCCTGCTATCTCTCAACATCCGTTTGCGATGAAGGATTGCTGGGGACTAAGACGAGGACGCGTAAACATCTCACGTGCCAGCGACCAGCGACTGGCTTGCGCGCACATTATCTCCCCGACTCCGATTTATGCAATCTGCTTCCCGATGATGGCACAAGGAGAAACGCTTGGGATCCTCTATCTGGATACCGGCACAGATTCTGCGCAATCAATCGGCAGACCGCTTACCGAAGCACAGGAGCGAACGGTCAAGACTCTGACCGAGCATCTTGCGCTTGCAGTCGCCAATCTTAATTTGCGAGAGACACTCAGAACTCAATCAATTCGTGATCCACTAACGGGTCTATTCAATCGCCGTTATATGGAAGAGTCCCTGGAACGAGAGTTTCGTCGCGCCTCGCGCAAGCAGTCCCCGTTGGTGGTCCTGATGGTCGACATCGACCATTTCAAGCGTTTCAACGATTCCTCCGGCCACGAAGCGGGAGACGCCGTGCTTCGAGAATTGGCCAGGCTTCTGCAGACACAACTGCGAGCTGAAGACATCGCCAGCCGTTATGGAGGCGAAGAGTTCATGCTGATTCTTCCAGAGATCACTATAGCCACGGCGTCTGAGTGTGCGGAGCGGCTCAGGCGTGCTGTCCAAACGATGCAGATACAACTCTATGGCCAGACGATAGAAGGCATCAGGCTTTCCATCGGGCTGGCTTCCTATCCGGAGCACGGCGGCACCGTAGAGGCTGTGGTGCGTGCCGCAGACAGGGCTTTATATCGTGCGAAAGAGAACGGTCGCGACCAACTGGTGACCGCAGAGGATTCGTAGTAACAAACGTCTAGACAACAAATTCTAGAGGCAGTTATGAACTTTGCGAACTGGCTTGCGCCTAAACCATTGTTCCTTTGCTGTTGACGCAGTTGTTCTCTATGCCCCTGAGCCCCGCTACCTGTTTTTCGTGTCAAGCCCCTGCGGCCGAAACTAAGACGCCATCTCCGTACGCAAATCAAACAAAAACAAAACCTTAGCCTCCGAAAATAATCTTCCGCAAAGTCGCCTGTTAGTTTTACTCAATCGGCTATAGTTAATACAGAGTCAGAAAAAGCCCCGGCCAACACCGGGGCTTTTCTCTTTAAACCAATAAACCTTTTAGAAAGACGAATTTAGCCGTAACCAGTTTAGAATGACGACTTTGCCGCGATAGATTCGCTTAAGTCGCTGAATTCAGATGACTTGCAGCCAAGTACCCCCCCGGGGGGTACCCCTAAGGAAGCAGTGATCGTGGTTCCTAACAGGCTCTAGAGGCTTGTACCGCCTTGAGCTCGAACGATGGTTAGTCTTCGGCTGATGTGGCAGTGTCCTTAAGTTCGATAGACCCCTCTTTAAGCGAGGTGCCGGTGATTTGCTTTGCGCGCGCTGCCTGGAGGTACCAGAGGAGACGGGCAGCGGCAGATGCGGGGGAGAGGCCGCCGTCGCGAATGTTGGATAGGCAGTTCCGGTCGGCATCGGTACGGTTGGAGTTAGGGCACCAGGTGAGATAGGCGCCGAGGCTGTCGGGTGAGGAGAGGCCGGGGCGCTCGCCAATGAGCACCAGGCTGAGGGTGGCGCCGAGAAGGAAACCGATGGGGTCGCCAATGGCGACTCTGCCTTGTTGCACGAGCGTAAGTGGAGCAATGGTCCATCCTGCGGCGAGGAGCTGTGGGAGAAGATGCGCGAGCAAGGGGATGGCGTTGCGCTCGACGGCCAAAGCGGAAAGGCCATCGGCAATGATGATGGCGAGGTCGCAGGAGGCAGAGTGAAGCTGAGCAGCGGAGTTTGGATGGAGGGTCCGACCGAGACTGGGTTGACGGAGGTAGGTGGCGCGGTTAGGGGCGTTGGTTTGAAGTTGAAAGATAGGAATGGAGACTTCGGTGAGGATCGAAAGTTCGGCCTGGAGACGCTGTGCGAAGGCAGGAAGGTCAAGCAGGGTGTGTACGGCGTCGCGCGCCTGAGCGTGAGCAAGCTGAAATCTGAGCACTTCAGTCGTGGCGATGCTATGGCCTGTAGTGGGCAGGGATACGCGGGCGGAAGTGTAGTCGCGGAGGCTTCGACGAGGCGTAGGGATGAGGTTGGACATGGGAGCCTGTCAGTTCTCGATGGGCAGTTGCAACTGGGTTAGTAGCGATAGCTGCTGTGGGATATCGGTTCTGAGCCAGTCTTCGAACTCGGGGGCGGGGCGCAGACCAAGGGTAGAACGGAGGTAAAGGGCATCGTGGAAAGAGGTGCTCTGGTATTGGAGCATGATGTCGTCGGCACCAGGGACGCCCATGATGTAGTTGACGCCCGCTGCGCCGAGAAGGGTGAGGAGCGTGTCCATGTCGTCCTGGTCGGCTTCAGCATGGTTGGTGTAGCAGACGTCGCAGCCCATAGGCAAACCGAGGAGTTTGCCACAGAAGTGATCTTCCAGGCCGGCGCGGAGGATCTGCTTGCCATCGTAAAGGTATTCCGGGCCGATGAAGCCAACGACCGTGTTGACCAGCATAGGAGAGAAGCGGCGTGCGACGGCATAGGCGCGAGCCTCACACGTCTGCTGGTCTACACCGTGGTGGGCGTTTGCGGAGAGCGCGCTGCCCTGACCGGTTTCAAAGTACATGATGTTGTCGCCCACGGTGCCTCGGTGGAGTTCACGAGCAGCGTGGTGGGCTTCATCCAGAAGCGTAAGGTTGATGCCGAAGGAGCTGTTGGCTGCCTCAGTGCCCGCGATGGACTGGAAGACGAGGTCGATGGGGGCGCCTTGCTCGAGCGCGGCAAGCTGGGTTGTGATGTGGGCAAGGACACAACTCTGTGTCGGAATGGAGTAGCGTTCACGAACAGAGTCGATGAGTTGGAGCAGGTTTCTAGTGCTGACGACGCTGTCGCGGGCTGGGTTGATACCGATAACAGCGTCCCCGGAGCCGAGAAGCAGACCGTCGATGATAGCAGCGGCTATGCCAACGGGGTCGTCGATGGGATGGTTGGGCTGGAGGCGAGTGGAGAGTCGTCCAGGCAGGCCAACGGTAGTCCGGAAGCGCGTGACGACGTGAATCTTACGGGCGACGGCGATGAGGTCCTGTATGCGCATGAGCTTGGAGACAGCGGCGACCATCTCGGGCGTTAGACCAGGAGCCAGGGCGATCAGCGATTCATTCGTCGTGTCGTGGGAGAGTAACTTATCTCGAAAGTCGCCAACGGTGAGGCTGGCAATGGGAGCGAAGGCAGAAGTGTTGTGGCTGTCGAAGATAAGTCGTGTGACCTCGTCGGTCTCGTAGGGAATGATGGCTTCGTTAAGAAAGCTGGTTAGGGGCAGATCGGCTAGGGTCATCTGGGCGGCGACGCGCTCAACCGAGCTACGCGCGGCAATGCCGGCAAGTTCGTCGCCAGCACGTGCGGGTGTCGCTTTGGCGAGCAGATCCTTGAGGTCACGGAAGGTATAGGTGACGCCGTCGATAGTGTGGTTCAGAGGCACAGATTACCTCGCGAACGATGGGCTGCTGGGTGCAGTCTACCAATGCCACTGTCGCCTTGCTATGTATGCTGTGGTTTTGACTCTGAGCGGATGCTGGCAATGGCAATCCGAAAGTTCGCATTCGTACCGATGAACGTGCCTGGCATTCACTCGCGATATCCCGCGGTTGAATATTCACAGGCGTTCTGTCGAAGTATCGGCCATATCCTTAATCTCGCTTGGCTGTCGTCGGGGATCTATCAATCCCTGTGTCCTGATAGCGAATTGGCTCTACGTTAGCTTTTAATTCTGGGGGCAAACGCGGTTCCAGCTTGGCTAGCTGATCCCGCTGCCGCTTGAGGAAGCGCGTGCAGCGGGTTCTGCGTAGATAACGTTTAGCTCCACAAACATTGACAGCAGTAATCCGATGGAATTGCCGTTGTCCTATTTTTTCGCGAGCATTGCACTGGGTGTTGTATTCGCCGGCAGATCGCCGAGTACGAACTGGATCGCGTTCAGCATCATCTGCGACAGCGCCGGCGTCTCGAACAGCGTCGGCGTATGCCCTATCGCGCAGTTGAACACGCGGCCATGACCGTAGCTCTTGATCCAGACCAGGCCGTAGTCTCTATCGGGCCGGACGTGCCACGGACTCAGGTCTGACTGATCCGCATCGATGCTGATCAGCACA
>Ga0193716_1000375_pt1 | contig 27683 bp, 19 predicted proteins | sample U2c1metaG_FD_145901 | JGI IMG/M metagenome (GOLD analysis project Ga0193716, IMG submission 145901) | Soil microbial communities from a riparian zone of the East river system, Colorado, United States - U2c1 | ecosystem: Environmental > Terrestrial > Soil > Riparian zone | place: USA: East River...
TTTCCAGTTATGTAATTTCATCCAGGAATTTATTTCCACTATATGCAATCTTCACATCCTCCTTAGCTCCCCACTAATTTCATACTTTCTTCAATTGCCCGCAAGCAAACGAGATAGTTTTTTTTGCGAGCTTTTTGTATATTAACAGCGTTTTACAATAAACTCTTATCAGACCCCTTATGCGTAAACTTTCCGGCGCAATCGCCATACTGACGATCGCCCTTTCGACCTTGTTTCTTATTTCCTGTAATCGCAGCATGGTTAGCCTGGATTACACCAATGCCCGCGATGAAGTGCCAACCCTGGGCAACCTGGTCTTCCGGTTTGACCAATCGCTGGTCAAAGACTCCCTGCTCGATCAGTGGGATTCCACTCAATATGTCTCTTTCGAACCAAAGATCCCCGGCCGTTTTCGGTGGGAACATCCCGACGAGCTGGTATTCTCTCCTTCTCAACCTTTGCCACCCGCTACGACTTTTAAGGCAACACTCAAAAGTGACATCCTTCAATTCAGCAAGTTCGGGCGCATAAAAAAAACCGAAGACCTGATCTTCCATACTCCGGAGCTCAAGCTCGACAATACCAATACGACCTGGGTGCTGCAGGACGAGAACAGCAGCACAGCCATACCCCAGATCGACCTGCAATTTAACTATCCGGTCAATCCCAATTCCTTAAAAGACAAGCTAACGATCCAGATAAGCGGTCAGCCCGTTAATTATGTCTTTCAGACCCTTTCTGCATCGGATCGCATTTCTCTTCGTCTGCTCAACCTGAAGGCAGAAGACAAGACCCTCGATGCAAATATTTCCATTGATAAAGGTCTTTTACCTGAAGGCGGTACCAACGGACTAAAGGATAAGATCTCAATGACTTCCGCCATTCCTTCTCCCTTTGTGCTTACCATCAATGAAGTGACTACCCAGCATGATGGGGAGACGGGATCTATTCACGTCCAGACCAGCCAGCAGGTCCCTCCCAACGGACTGGCGACCAATATCTCATTCAGCCCCGCTGTAAAATTCACTGTGGAACCGGCTGACGATGGCTTTGTCATCAAAAGCGACAACTTCGACCAGTCGAAAAGTTATGCCCTGACTCTGACCAAGGGCCTGCGTGGCCGTATTGGCGGAGTCTTGCACGAGGAATACACTACCAATATCACGTTTGGTGAGCTGGCTCCTTCCATCAGTTTTGCCAATAGCAAAGGCGTCTATCTTTCGGGCAAAGGGGCTCAGAACATTGAAGTAAAGATCATCAATGTGCCACGCGTCAAAGTTGTCGTCTCCAAGATCTATGAAAACAACCTGCTGATGGCCCAGCAGTATAGCTATTATCCGAGGGAAACCACTACCTCCCGCCGAACCCGCAGCGATGAGGAAGGGGACGATGATGAGGGAAATAGCGGGGGGTATTACGCAGGCGACGACGACACCGGCCCTGTTCTGGGTGATGTCGTATACGAGCAGGAAGTGGATACCCGCAGCTTGCAAAAGAGTGGCAGTGGGAATGGTCGTCTCCTGAACCTCAGCATCGCCGACAAGCTCCCGGAATTCAAGGGTATTTATCATGTCATGATCCGCTCCACGAAAGACTATTGGCTCAGGGACAAACGATATGTATCTCTCTCTGACATTGGCCTCATCGCAAAAGAAGGAAAGGAAAAGATCCTGGTCTTCGCCAACTCCATTAAGACGGCGGCTGCCCTGTCGGGGGTCACTATTATGGCTTATGGCGCCAATAACCAGCTACTGGGTACGGGTGCTACCAGCGCGGATGGTATTGCCGAGATCACTTATGCGCGCAAAGAATTCGCTGGCTTCCGGCCGGCGATGATCATTGCCAAATCCGCAGAAGACTTCAACTACCTTCCTTTTGGCACTACCCGCGTCAATACCTCCCGTTTCGAGGTAGGCGGTATCCGAAGCAATACCTCCGGGCTCGACGCCTTTATCTACCCGGAGCGGGATATCTATCGGCCGGGTGAGAAAGTCAACTTCTCCGTTGTCGTTCGCGACCGTCAATGGAAATCCCCCGGAGAGCTGCCTGTCAAGCTGAAGTTTCTCCTTCCTAATGGGAAAGAATTGAAAACCTTCCGCAAGACGCTAAATACGCAGGGATCGCTGGAAGGAAATGTCGACATCGGTGAAACCGCCATCACCGGTACCTATTCATTGGAAGTATATACTTCGAATGACGTTCTGCTCTCGACTCAGCCCTTCCGTATCGAAGAGTTCGTTCCGGACAGGATCAAGGTCACGGCCAAGCTGGATAAGGCATCCCTCGAAGCAGGCGACATCTCCCGTCTCAGCATCCATGCTGTCAACTTCTTCGGACCGCCGGCAGCCAACAGGAATTACGAATGTGAGATCCAGGTCAAACGGCGGGCCTTCAGTCCAAAAAATTACAAGGGTTTTGACTTTAGCCTCTCGGACAATAATGTCTCATTTGACAAGGCGGATCGCGAGGGTAAGACCGATGACCAGGGGAATGCCGTCGAGAAATACGAGGTTCCCGAACTTTATAAAAACATTGGTTTGCTGCAGGCCACCTTCTATGCTACTGTCTTTGATGAGACCGGCCGGCCTGTCGGCCGCAGCACCTCCGTTGATATCTTTACGCAGCCTGTCTTCTTTGGGGTGGCCGATGACGGGTTTTCCTACTATGCGCTGAATCAGGCCGTCCAATTCCCCATCATCGCGCTGGATCGTAACCAGCGGGTACTGAACGGCGCATCGGCAAGGGTGCAAATCATCAAACATGAATACCGCACCGTGCTGACGAAGAGCGGCAACTATTTCCGCTATGAGTCCCAGAAAGAAGACAAGCTTCTCAATTCGGGCATCGTCAGCGTTAGCGGTGAGAATACAAAATATTCGTTTACACCCCGATCTCCTGGCGACTATGAGTTGCGGGTGTCGGTGCCGGGCTCGAACAGCTATGTGAGCAGAGGCTTTTACAGCTATGGCAGCTGGGGCGGAGACAACAATTCCTTCGACGTCAATAATGAGGGGCATATCGATATTGAGCTTGATAAATCCGGCTATTATACCGGCGAAAGTGTAAGGGCGCTGTTCAAAACGCCGTTTAGCGGGCGTATGTTGGTAACGATGGAGACCGATAAGGTCATTTCCTATCAATATGTCAATGTAGACAAGCGGACTGCTTCTCTTGACCTGCCTCTTACGGTCGACGCCATTCCCAACGTCTATATCACTGCAACCCTGATCAAACCTCACGAGCTGTCGGATATTCCTTTGACGGTCGCTCACGGATACCAGTCGGTGAAAGTGGAGGCGAAGGAAAGAAAGATCCCGGTGGAGATTACTGCCCAGGCTTCTGTGCGGTCGCATACGCATCAAAAAGTGAGGGTGAAAGCTCTACCTGGTAGTATGGTTACCCTGGCTGCAGTGGACAACGGCGTATTACAGGTCTCGGACTTTGAAACTCCCGACCCTTACGATCACTTCTATGCCAAACGCGCTCTCGAGGTCAATGGCTATGACCTCTATCCATTATTGCTGCCGGAAGTCAAGCCCAGCCTGAGTAGCACGGGTGGTGACGGAGAAAGCGACATGAAGAAGCGCGTCAATCCAATGCCAGCCAAACGCATAAAGATCGTCTCTTACTGGAGTGGTATAGCCCAGGCTAATGGCAGCGGGGAGGCGGAATTCGAATTCGACATACCCCAATTCTCCGGTCAGGTGCGGCTGATGGCGGTGGCCTATAAGAATGAAAGCTTTGGCTCGAAAGAAGCGGAGATGACGGTAGCTGATCCTATTGTGCTTAGTTCTGCCCTGCCTCGTTTTATGAGTCCGGGCGATACGGTGACCATGCCCGTGACGATCAGTAATACCACGGGTAATTCTGCCAGCGCTGCGGTGCGGCTGAAACTCGGAGGGGCGCTGCGAACCCTTGGGGATGACCAGCAAACCGTGAGCGTCGGAGCCAACAGCGAGGGACGGGCGCTATTTCAACTAATTGCTCCACCTGCAATGGGCCTGGGTAAGGTGACGGTAGAAGTCAATGCCCTGGGTGAGCACTTTACGGATGAAACGGAAATAGGCATCCGGCCTTCTGCCCCTTTGCAGAAGATGACGGGCAGCGGCTCGGTGATGGGTGGCAGCAACCAGTCGATCGACTGGAATACGGCTGACTTCATTCCTTCCAGCGTCGAATACAAACTGGTGGTCAGTCGTTCACCGGCGGCTGAGCTGGGGCAGTACCTTAGCAGGCTGATAGAATATCCTTTCGGCTGTACCGAGCAGACTGTGTCCGCGGCATTCCCTCAGCTCTACTTCGGCGACCTGGCGGCTCTCGTCAGAAAAACCAATGTCAATACGGCTCAGCGGGTGGCTGCCAATGGCAATATCCAGGAGGCGATAAGGAAGATCAAAATGCGGCAATTATATAGCGGCGCCGTTACGCTTTGGGATAACGACGAAGTAGAGGATTGGTGGGCTACTATCTATGCGGCTCACTTCCTTGTCGAAGCGCAAAAGGCCGGTTTTGATGTCGATAAGAGTTTGATCGGCACTATGCTGGGATATATCAACAGCCGGTTGAAGAATCGCGAGACCATTACTTATTACTACAATAGAGACCAGAATAGAAAGATCGTCCCGAAGGAAGTTATCTATGGTCTCTATGTGTTGGCGCTGGCCGGTCAACCCAATGTGAGCGTGATGAACTACTATAAGGCAAGTCCGGCCGTGCTGGCTCTGGACTGTAAATATTTGCTGGCTGCGGCTTATGCGCAGGCGGGGGACAAAAAGAGTTTCCGCGAATTCCTGCCATCACAGTTTGCCGGGGAGGAGTCGGTAGCACAGACCGGTGGCAGTTATTACTCGGACATTCGCGATGAATCGCTGGCCCTCGACGTGTTGGTCGATGTAGATCCCAATAACCCGCAGATCCCTGTAATGGCTCAGCACGTAAAAAATAAACTAAAGACGCGTTACTGGTACTCTACCCAGGAGTTGGCTTTTAGCTTTTTGGGTCTGGGCAAAATTGCCCGGCAGGCGGCGGGCAGCACTGCGACGGCAGAAGTGCGGGTCGATGGTCGTAGCGTTGGTGTTATGGATGCTAATGGCAATCCGGTCAATCTGTCGACCAAAGAGCTGCGGGGTGCAGCATCCGTCGCCCCTTCGGGCTCCGGCACCTCCACGAGCTCAGGCACTACTGCTCCCCGCGTGGAAATTGCAACAAAAGGCAGCGGCCGGCTCTATTATTTCTGGGAAGCAGAGGGCATCAGCGCTACCGGCGCCTATAAGGAAGAGGATAGCTATCTTAAAGTACGCAAACGTTTCTTCGACCGATATGGCCGTGCTATCAGCGGCAATACCTTCAAACAAAACGATCTTATCATCGTTCAGCTTTCTTTGGACAAAACTTTCAATACCGACATCAGCAACATCGTCATCACCGACATGTTACCTGCCGGCTTTGAGATCGAAAATCCCCGTACCAAAGAGCTGCCGGGCATGGACTGGATCAAGAGCGAAAGTACGCCTACTGCGCTCGATGTCAGGGATGATCGCATCAACCTCTTTGTCAACTCTACATCTCTGCATCAGACCTATTACTATTCCGTCCGGGCTGTCTCACCCGGGATCTATCACATGGGTCCTGTCAGTGCAGACGCGATGTATAACGGAGAATACCACTCCTACAATGGGGCTGGTACAGTGAAAGTGGTGCAATAAATTTTTTTGGTGATCCAGCTTGATGCTGGATCACCTCTTTTAATAGATACAAGGTGACTCAACCGATAACGTTAATCTATATACTAAAGCTGAAAGATTTGCCGATTCATCAGGCACATTAATTCAAAAGTAATATATCAGTGTCGGCAACATACTCGACTGCACGATCTGGGTGATACACTATACAGATCTGATAACGGGCGGAAAAGTCAGCGCTCTGAGGTTTATCGATGCTCCCTATTTATGAAACCAAAAATTGTGTAAACCGTGATTGGAAGTGGTATTTCGCAAAAAGCTAACCAGCAGTCGATTGCAATATAGCTTATCGGCAAGTATGATCTTACGCCGCGTGGGGGTATTAAATCCCGCGCTTTGCTTTTAAAAAGCGTAAATTACAATCATGAGTAAAATAGTCGGCTTAGCCGTTCCTGATAAATATCTCCAACTTTTTACCTATACAAGAGAGTATATCGACAAGGTTGGATTTGACAAGTTTCTTCAGAAATCGAAGGATCAGTTCAAGAGTGAAGGTCATGAGGCGTTCACGCATTACTTTACTTTCCGTTTTGATGACTATAAAAGAAATATGGTTGCTCTTGTGTTTTTGGATAAGACAGGCAACGAAGTAATGAGCTTTACGGTGACAGCACCCGTTGGAGAAATGGAAGCGGCCATTGGATGGGTTAAAGAACATAATCCTCATCTTATCTTCGGGGTCGATGGCGAAATGACCACGAGCTCATATGATCTTTTGAGTAACAGGAGCACGGTCGAGCTGAATTTTCAGTTGAGACAGGTGGCGTGATGGGGTGGATGTTCCTAATAATCAACAAAATATCAAAAAAACGTCGGAAACTCCATCAAAAACTCCCTTATTTCCTCCTCCGTCACCGACGGATGTATAACCTCCAGCTTCACAACCCCCTCTTCCGTGTCATAATACGCCGCATACCGATCATTAGCGACATGAAACTGATGCCTCGTCGTATCCTGTTTCATACCGTACTCCTGACTCAATCTGTTGATGATAATGGCTGCCTGTTCCTGACCTGTTACGGGAATACGTTTCACTTCTTTTGCCATAGCTAAATGACCGGCTAACCACCGCCGGAGGGTTTATAGGTTAATGATCAAGAAAGCCTGCAAATCCCAGGCCCCGCCTATGCCGGCACCGGCCCTCCCGGTCGCCTGATCAAAAAAGGTTTTAGCAATCTAGTAAATAAGTCGACTAGTCGGGAAGATTTCCTCCCGTTTAGCGTAAGGGGTTTTTTTTCCTGCCCCCTATGGGTAAAAAGCTATATACTCTATTTATTGTTAGGGAATGTTGTAGTAAAACTCTATTTTTATCGGGGGATTCTTTTGCTCCGAAGATGATGGAATAATTATTGAGCGAAGCGAAGGTTGCAAAAACCAAAGCAAGAATCAGCGAAACGGTGGAAAATTTAGTCGAACTTATTGTTAGATAATTAGAATATATAGTTTTTATCTTTGTAATTTTACCTCTTAAATCTATCGGCATGAAGCTTTTTGTTGCAGGTCTTCCTTATGATTTTGATGATGTAGACCTGAAAGAGATGTTCGAATTGTATGGCGCAGTGAATTTCGCGAAAGTTGTGATGGACAGGGAAACGGGGAAGAGTAAAGGCTTCGGGTTCGTAGACATGCCGGATGACACAGAGGCCCGCCAGGCTATCGAAACACTTGACAACGCTTCTATCCGTGGCAAGAAAATGGCTGTTAAAGAAGCCGACGAGCAGAATAGAGGAGGCGGCGGTGGTCGTGGTCCCGGAGGTCGTGATGACAGAGGTGGGGGGCGTGATGGACGAGGCGGTGGTGGCGGCGGACGTGATGATCGTGGAGGGCGAGACGATCGTGGCGGTGGCGGCGGTTATCGCGGCGGCGGCGGAGGTGGCGGTGGCTATCGCCCAGGTGGCGGCGGCGGCGGCTATCGTCCTGGCGGCGGTGGTGGTGACAGAGGCGGCGATCGCGGCGGTGACAGACGGTTCTAGTAAATTTACTTATTTCGATCTCCCATAATAGGTTGTTGCGGCCTGGGCCGCAACAACCCGCTCATCAATCGACCCGATACACCGGATAACGCAAATGTGCCGGTTCATACCAGGGCGAATGCTTATACACAAAGTCCAGCTGCGCTCCCGCGCGTTTTGCAAATACGCTGTCTGACTTTTTCTTCTCCTCCAGCAAAGCTCTCACCTCCGGGTGCTTCGAAAGCCAGGGTCCCGCTACATCCTCCCACCGATAAGCACTATATCCCTCTTTCTGCTGTAAGATGGCATCAAAGAAATTCCAGGCGAAATAGGAGTCGTCTCCCGTCGGCTCCAGCATTTCTACGAGGAAGCGCCTGGCGGGCTGACTGGTAGAGATCACATAATCTCCCCGCAGGAACTGTACTGGCTCCACATAGGTGATTACCACCGTTCCAGTATTCTTATGATGTTTTTCATAAGGCCTGGGAGATGACTTATAATCCGCAATATGATATGCCGTCACCTTCACTACAGAATCCTTTGTCAGCCGACGCATCTTAACTCCATTCAGCTGCAGCAGGTCTGTTACCGAGTGCCAGCCCTGCGGAATGATATAAGCAGCGGGCACGGTCGCAAAGACATCCGCCGTAAAATAATTGTAAAACCTCACCGGCTTTTCAAAAGGGCGCGAATGATCATAATACAATCGCGGCATTCCCGTGACAGCGCTGGGTTTGTAATCAGCCTCGTAACCCTTGAACGAAAGCATGTCCCAGCGTGTCGTATCCACCTTCCAGTCCAGTCCAAGGCGGGTGTTTTGCAGGTCACTGGCAAAGTCCTGCTTCCTTTTTTCCAGCACCTCGGCGCCGTGCAAAGAAGCCTGCTCGATCATCGTAACCATCAGCGCATAGGTTGATCGGACCCGATCCTTAAAAGGCTTTAGCATATGTGTCTCGGGCATGAATGCTATCGTATGGAACAAAGTAGCATAACCACTCGAATATCTTGGCTCATCGTAAAAGCCTTCCCATCCCTTGCCCGGATTGCCTTGCTCAAAATCCACATAAGGCGTCATACCCCATCCCTTTTTTTCCATACCCGCAAACAAGGCCGGTTGAAATACGTCATGCAGGAAGGTCCCCAGCTCCCCACCGAGCTTATTCCATTGAGAGCTCAGCAAGGTCATCGTATACTGATAATCGGCCCCATCGCTGACATGGTTGTCGATCTGGATATCCGGGTTGACCCAGTGAAAGATCCGGGCAAAAGACTGGGCATTCCGGCTGTCACATTTGGTAAAATCCCGGTTGAGGTCGAGATTTTGCGCATTTCCCCGGAAACCATAGGTCTCGGGGCCATCCTGGTTGACCCGGGAAAAAGAGGTCCGGTTCAAAGCGCCGCCAATATTATACAGGGGGATCACCGCCAGGGCGACATTGTCGGGCATATGTATCTTTTTTGTCACCAGGTCCCGAAGCAGCATCATGCTGGCGTCAATACCGTCAGGTTCTCCGGGATGGATGCCATTATTGATAAGAAATACCACTTTCCCTTTTTGATGCCATACAGCGGGGTCTGTGACCCCGTCATTGGAATATAGCACCACATGATAGGGATACCCCGCATCGCTCATTCCCATTTCCTTTATGGATAACAGGGCAGACTGCTTATCCAGCTTTTTATAGAAATCGATACACTCGAAATATGTGGCGGTGCGACGACCTTCCGACTGTTCGAAAGGCGTCGTTAAGGGCTGGGACTGCCCAGTGCCGGAAAGAGACGAAACGAGCAGTAAAGCGGCTAAGTATTTTCTCATAAGGGCGCAAAATAAAAAAAGACTGCCCATGACAGTCTTTTTTATTCAAACTATTTTACAAATGCATTCTGATCTATACAGCCGCAAATGGATTTTGCAACGGCTAACGACTACTTGGCGGCAGCAGCTAACGCATTCACTTTTCTGGCCAGCTTACTCTTCAGGTTTGCTGCCTTGTTTTTGTGAATAACGCCTTTTTTAGCCAGTTTGTCGATCATAGAAGCTACTTCAGGCAGCTGGTCCCCTGCTTCCTTCTGCCCCTTGATCGCTCTCAGATCACGGATCGCGTTACGGGTAGTTTTACCGTTGTAACGGTTACGATCTCTGCGCTTTTCAGCTTGCCTTACATCTTTTTTGGTTGCCTTATGATTTGCCATGAACTCGACATTTTTAGGACGGCAAAAGTAGAACCATTTGCCGGAATCACCAAATTTGAAATCGCCAAATTCAGGAAAATAGGTTAAAATCCTCAAATTGGTTCTAATCGTCCTCCCTTAGCTGGCTTGACGGGACCCTCTAATCCCCGTCCACCCTACTCATGTCGTTAAATATCAAATAAATGGTAAAATCCATCAAAATCCTCCCGTTCCTTGATTAATTTTGAGCGATATTTGTAGGCCATTTTCAACAGAACTTCTATGAAGGACTATTCTTTTATAACTAATTCTCATCCAGCCTATATCGAGGGACTCTACCAGGACTTTGTGAAGAACCCCGATGCCGTGGATCCCGAGTTTAGAAAATTTTTTGAAGGGTTTGATTTCGCGGTTACCCAAGGTAAGTCAGCGCTAATCAATTCTTTGCCAATCAATAGTAAGGGCAGCTCTAGCGCGGCCACTGCCAACGGAGTGTCCAATGGCGCCGTCGCCAGCGGTACTTCCAGGACCCTGACCACCGCTGATGGAGTTGACTGGAAAAAGGAACTGGGTGCCTATCGCCTTATTCTTGGGTACCGGAACAAGGGCCACCTGCTCGCCAAAACCAATCCCATCCGTCCCCGTAAAGATCGCGGCGCCAATCTGGACCTCGCCTTCTACGGCTTTACGGAAGAGGACATGGACAAGAACTTCTTTGCCGGTAACCTCATCGGCCTGGGCACAACCACCCTCCGGCAAATACTCTCCCATCTGCAAAAAACTTATGCTGACCATGTTGGCATAGAGTTCAAATATATCAGCGATCAAAAAAAGATCGACTGGCTCACCACCGAAATGGAGAAGAACTTCCTGAACCCTCTCCCCCTGGAGAAGAAACGCCGCATCCTGGAAAAACTCAACCAGGGCGTTATGTTCGAGAAATTCCTTCACACCAAATATATCGGTCAGAAGCGTTTTTCGCTGGAAGGCGGCGAAACCACCATCCCCGCCCTCGACACTATCATCAATGTTGCTGCCGACCACAACGTACAGGAAGTGGTCATCGGCATGGCACACCGCGGCCGGCTCAATGTCCTGGCCAATATCATGGGCAAAACCTACGAACAGATCTTCAGCGAGTTCGAAGGCACTGCCAAAATGGATCAGACCATGGGCAGCGGTGACGTAAAATATCACATGGGTTATGGCAGTGAAGTGAAGACCCCCGATAGCAAAACCGTTCACCTGAAGCTTATGCCCAATCCTTCCCACCTCGAAGCGGTCAATCCGGTTGTGGTGGGTTTCGCGCGAGCTAAAGCCGACGTGCTATATGAAAGTGATTACGATAAGATCCTTCCTATCCTGATCCATGGCGACGCCTCTGTTGCAGGTCAGGGTATTGTATACGAAGTACTGCAGATGAGCAAGCTGAAAGGCTATTACACCGGCGGCACCATGCACTTCGTCATCAACAACCAGATCGGCTTTACCACCGACTTCGATGACGCCCGCAGCTCTGACTACTGTACGTCGCTGGCGGCTACTATCCAGGCGCCCGTATTGCACGTTAATGGTGACGACGCAGAAGCAGTGGTGAAATGCGCCGAGATAGCCACCCGCTACCGGCAGGAGTTCAACGCCGATGTTTTCATAGACCTGGTCTGCTATCGCCGTCATGGTCACAACGAAGGCGATGACCCGAAATTCACGCAGCCGCATCTTTACGCCCTCATCGATCAGCATCCGAATCCCCGGGAAATGTACCAGCAGTTCCTGACTCAGAATGGAGAGGCCGACGTGCTTGAGCTGGCGAAAGAAATGGAAAAGAAATTCTGGGCCGACCTGCAGGAAAGGCTCGATGATGTCAAGCAAAATCCGCTGCCCTATACTTATCAGAAACCAGACCTCTGGTGGCAGAGTCTCCGCAAGGCTACCGGCGCCGACTTCGATCAGTCACCGGTCACGGCTATTACCGAAGCGGATTTTAAAAAGATCTTCGACGCCATCATGATCTGGCCAGAGAACTTCAAACCGCTTCGGAAGATAGAAAAACTACTCCAGGATAAAGTCAAGCTCTTCGCCGAAGAAGGGAAAGTCGACTGGGCTACCGGCGAGCTGCTTGCCTATGGCAGTCTGCTGCTGGATGGAAAAGACGTCCGCATGAGCGGCCAGGACGTTCAGCGGGGAACTTTCTCCCACCGCCATGCCGTCCTGCGCGATGAGAACACCGACGAACTGTATAATCGCCTCAGCCGCTTGCCCGATGCAAAAGGTCAGTTCCGGATCTATAACTCTTTGCTCAGCGAATACGCAGTCCTCGGTTTTGAATATGGCTATGCACTGGCTAATCCCAATGCTTTGGTCATGTGGGAAGCGCAATTCGGGGACTTTAGCAATGGTGCCCAAACCATCATCGACCAGTTTATCGTTGCCGCCGAACAGAAATGGCAGCGTATGAACGGCGTCACCCTGCTGCTGCCCCATGGTTATGAAGGACAGGGGCCCGAACATAGCTCCGCCCGTATGGAACGCTTCCTGCAAATGTGTGCCGAATGGAATATCATCGTTACCGATGTCACCACGACCGCCAACCTCTTCCATGCTTTCCGTCGTCAGCTGGCCTGGTCTTTCCGCAAGCCCATGGTCAACTTCTCGCCAAAGGCTAACCTGCGTCACCCCGGCACCTACTCAAAGATGGATGAGTTCACTTCAGGTGGATTTAAAGAAGTGATCGACGATACCTTTATAAACGATGCCTACCAGGTGAAAAAAGTGCTCTTCTGCAGCGGTAAAGTTTATTTCGACCTGGCCGATCGCCAGCAGAAAGACAATCGCAAAGACGTGGCCATCGTTCGTCTCGAACAATTGTATCCACTGCCTGTTCAACAGCTGGAGGCTTTGTACAAAAAATATAGCCAGGCTTCCACCTGGTTCTGGGTACAGGAAGAACCCCTCAACATGGGGGCCGCGTCCTTCCTGCAAATGAACCTGAAGAGCATCAACTATGGTGTCATCAGCCGTCAGCCCAGCGCCGCAACGGCTACCGGTTACTCGAAGGTGCACGCGCAGGAGCAGGCAGAGATCATCGAAACGGCATTTAGCATTTAATTAATAAGATACAGCAACCCGGCAAGCCGCCCCGATAAACAAGGCACCGGAGATAAACATTTTTAATAAACAACTCCCGCAGGGGAGAAGGAGGATTAAATGATCGATATAAAAGTTCCGGCAGTAGGCGAATCTATCAGCGAAGTAACGCTGGTAAAATGGCTCAAACAGGAAGGACAGTATGTTGAACGTGATGAAGTAATTGCAGAGCTGGAAAGCGAAAAGGCAACATTCGAAGTCAATGCAGAAAAAGCAGGCGTACTGAAGACAGTAGGCAAAGAAGGCGATACCCTGAAGATCGGGGACGTCGTAGCCCAGATCGACGAGACAGCCGCACGCCCCGAAGGCAGCGCTCAGGCTTCCGCTGCCGCCCAGGCCCCGGCCACCGCTCAGGCAACTGCGGCTTCTTCCAATGGCTCCACAGCCCCTGCCGCCAAAGCTCCTGTGGCAACGGCCACAGCCGCGGCACAAGGTCCGGCAACTTTTAGTTCTAATGATATTAAAGCTACTCCAGTAGCAGCCGCTATAATATCCGATAAAAAGATTGACGCAGGCTCCATTACTCCTACCGGCACAGGCGGTAAGATCCTGAAGCACGACGTCCTCGAAGCGCTGGCCCATCCCGGCCGGACTCCCGGCAAAGAGCTGTTTACCCGTACAGATCGCCGTGAGAAAATGAGCAACCTCCGCAAGACGGTATCCCGTCGCCTCGTGGAAGCCAAGAATACTACGGCCATGCTCACCACCTTCAACGAAGTGGACATGAGCGCCGTCATGGCACTCCGCGCGAAATACAAAGACAAATTCAAAGAAAAGCACGGCGTCAACCTGGGCTTTATGAGCTTCTTCACAAAAGCAACCTGTTACGCTCTGCAGGAATGGCCCGCTGTGAACGCATATATCGACGGCGATGAGCTCGTCTATCACGATTACTGTGATATCTCCATAGCCGTTTCCGCTCCCAAAGGCCTTGTCGTACCTATCATCCGCAATGCCGAAAGTCTCAGCATGGCCGACATCGAAAAGAAAGTCGTCGAGCTGGCAACCAAGGCCCGCGACAACAAGCTCAGCATGGAAGAAATGCAGGGCGGCACATTCACTATTACCAATGGCGGCGTATTTGGAAGCCTGATGTCCACTCCGATAATCAATATTCCCCAGTCCGCCATTCTTGGCATGCACAAGATCGAAGATCGCGCCGTGGTAGTAAACGGGCAGATAGTCGTTCGCCCTATGATGTACCTGGCGGTCAGCTATGATCACCGTATCATCGACGGCCGTGAATCCGTCAGCTTCCTCGTACGAATCAAGGAATTGCTGGAGAATCCCGATCAGCTGCTATTTGGAAAAGATCCGGTGAAAGCATTGCTCGAGCTATAGTGAAATTCGATAACCAGCTTCGTTACGCGCTTCAGATCATCGACACCTACCAGGGTGAGATGCCCCTGTATGCCTGGCTGAAGAGCTATTTCCGCGACAACAAACAAATGGGCTCCAGAGACCGCAGGCTCCTTAGTACTTTGGTCTATGGCTTCTACCGCCTTGGTCATGCTGTTAAAGGGCTGTCGGTAGAAGACCGTATGCTCGCAGGCCTCTTTCTCTGCAATGATCAGCCAACAGAGTTCCTGCAATACTTCAGGCCGGAATATGACGAAAAAGCAGCTCTGCCTCTAATCGAAAAGTTATCCTTTTTTCAAACTCGACCGGCCGGCGCCGGCTTTCGCGTGACAGACATCTTTCCCTGGAAGGAGGAGCTCTCCGCCGGCATCGACCACGAAGCCTTCTGCCTGTCCTTTCTTCGTCAGCCCGATCTCTTCCTGCGTATTCGACCCGGCCAGGAACAGACCGTCCGCCGAAAGCTGGATCTTGCAGGGTCCAAAGCCTCCGCGACCTTCATCCCTCCCTTTACTTTTCGCCTGTCAAACGGCTTTAATGTTGAGGAATACTTTACTCCGGACCAGGAAGTGGTCGTACAGGACTACAGCTCCCAGCGTATCGCCGGTTTTCTACAAATTGCTGCCACCCCCGAATTCTTCTGGGACGCCTGCGCCGCATCCGGTGGTAAATCCATCCTGGTCCACGACCTCTACCCCGAGCTCAACATCACCGTATCCGATATCCGCGACTCCATCCTTCGCAATCTCCGTAGCCGCTTCGCCAAAGCAGGCATTAAAAACTACCAGGCCTTCCTCACCGACCTTACCCGCAACTATCCACCCGACGCAGCGGCAAATGCCGACCTCATCCTTGCTGACGTCCCATGCACCGGCAGCGGCACCTGGAGCCGTACCCCCGAAGAACTCTGGTTCTTCAATCCCAAAAAGATCGCCCAGTACGTCGAAATACAAAAAAAGATCATCGGCCACATCGCTCCCCGTCTGTTACCGGGTGCCTGGCTCGTATACAGTACCTGCTCTGTCTTTAAAAAGGAAAATGATGAAATGGCCGCCCTTATCCGGGATACCAATCACGGCCTGAAACAAGATAAAATGGAGAATATAAAAGGATATGATGATCGTGCCGACACCATGTTTGCGGCCCGCTTCACCCGCGGCTAATTATGATCAATCAGCGTCATCGTCATTTCAAACCCGATCTTATACCCAACCTGTGACCCATTTGGCGTTGGCGGCTGATACTCCCACATGGCCGTATGCCGGTAAACCAGCCCTACATGTTTTGCATAGGTCTCGATCCAATAGGTCTTTGAAGCAAAAGACTTGGGGTCAGCGATCGGAACATTGATCGAATCGCCTGCCTGCAACACTGACACTGTACTGTCGTATTTGGTAGTGCCCAGCGAATAGGGCTTCGCCACATTCTGGTAAGTATAATCCCATGTACTCATGGTCAGGTGCGAATCGTCGCTAAAGTCGAAAAAATCCTGGAACGGGGCATATGGCAGCGCACTATTCCCGGACCAGCTAAGCCCTTCGGTGACAGGGGAAGCTAATTTGAGATAACGCAAATTATTCTCTGTCACCCACACCTGCTGAGTCGAAGGCGTCACCGTATAGGTCTGGCTTACAGTCCATGAAGATCCCGAAAGATCGCTCAAATAACGGCTGACAAGCCATGCCTGATTATTCGACCCGTCGGTGAAAGACTTTTCCACGGAATCCTTGGCCAGATAACTTGTAGTCGTATCCAGCTGTCCGTAAAAGTAAAAAGTGAGGGAATCCAGCCGGTAAGTAGCATACTTACCCACTTGCATAGGCATAAAATAATCCGTCGGATCACCCACAAAATCGGAAGTGTTCTTATAGGAAATGGTTTTCTTACAGCTGATTACGACCACAGCAACGATAAGTATAAGAAGGGGACTCAGTCGATTTTTCATATCTGTAAAATAAAAATCCGGGAAGTACACAACTTCCCGGATTGTAACGTATCGGATACTTATTTATTGCTGTGTCCGCTGTATAATACCCCCGCCGATCACCTCATCTCCCTCATAAAAGACAGCACTTTGGCCCGGGGCGATGCTTTTTGCTTTTTCGTAGAACCGTACCCCTACTTTGTCCCCTTCGGGGTAAAGATTGCTCAGGCCACCGGCATCCTTATAACGGATCTTGGTTATGACCTCCATTCCCGGCGTTATTGTATCATATTTCATCATATTGATCTTCCCGACCACCATCTCCTGCCGGTCGAGGTCAACCTCATCTCCCAGTACGACCGTGTTCGTTTCAGGCTGGATCCCGGTCACATATACCGGCTTGCCAAACGTAATGTCCAGCCCTTTGCGCTGTCCGATCGTATAAAAAGGATAACCTTTATGCTGCCCGAGAATATTCCCGTTCTTATCTACAAAATTGCCACCCATTACTTTTTCCTCCAGTCCCTCTACGCGGCGGCGTAAAAATCCGCGGTAATCATTGTCCGGCACAAAACAGATCTCGTAGCTTTCGGCCTTTTTTGCCAGCTCAGGATAACCGTAGTCCAGCGCCATCTGCCGGATCTCCGTCTTACGATAAGGCCCCAGCGGCAACAGTGTCCTGCGCAGCAGATCCTGCTGCAAGCCCCACAACACATAACTCTGATCCTTTGTCTCGTCAACCCCTTTGGCAACGGTATAACGGGCATTAGTATGCTGACGGATCTGGCCATAATGTCCCGTTGCGATAAACTCGCAGTCCATAGCATCGGCCCTCTTCAGCAGCGCCCGCCATTTGATATGCGTGTTGCAAAGCACGCAGGGGTTAGGCGTACGACCCGCCAGGTATTCGTCGACGAAATTGTCAATGACAAATCCCCCGAATTCTTCCCGGATATCCAGTATAAAATGCGGAAAGCCATGCTGCACCGCAGCCATGCGGGCATCATTGAAGCTATCCACGTTACAACATCCCGTCTCTTTCTTTGATGCACCTGCGCTCGCGTAATCCCATGTCTTCATGGTGATGCCTACAACTTCATAGCCCTCATCATGCAACATGAGAGCCGTAACGGTACTGTCAATACCGCCACTCATCGCTACCAGGACTTTTCCTTTACGGCTCATGTTTCAATAATTTTCGAACCGCAAATTTACACTAAATAATCTGGACCTCCAATGTCGGGTTCCTGACCAAAATAAGGCCGCTTCAGGTCTGCTTACCCTCCGCGGCCATTTGGAACCGAAACCCGGGGCCTCGTCACAAAGCCCTGTTTCCAAGTCATTTATTGTTTACAAAACGCCTTAAGCACCTTCAATTCCCCATCCTGAACCGAAAGATCCTTCCATTCCGTTTTGTTTTCTACATGAACCACATACACATTATCATCGCCCTCTTTCACCTCCTTTACCCAGACGATGGAATAATCATAATAGTTGCTTTTCACTTCCTTCCTCACCTCCGCCGGCAAATGATCTTCCTGGTAAGTCGCTATTGAATAAATCCAATTCCCTTTCCGATCATAAACATATCTGCTTTCCACCCCCTCTTCCTCATACGTTGCCAGGTACCCTTTTGGTAGCTTGTACCAGGCCTCATTTTTTTTGTCTCCGACCCTGGCCCAGAGGTCCCTGTTTGCCTTTACGGCCGCACGATCCGACCCGATAGCGTAAGCATTTAGCAAAACGGCCTTATCCGAAGTCTGCGAATGCGCAGAATTGCTGATGGCGCAGAATACGACAGCCAGCAGCACGATGATTATTTTGTTCATGTTAAATTAATTTTAAACAAAACTAATTCGCCATGAAGCACTATCCGAGCCAGAACCAGTACCTGGCGGAATACAACCGGAATTATACTTTTTGAGTGAGTAGTTGGCTGCCTGCCTATGGTCTGTTTGGCTGCAGCTTCTTGAGCAACCCTTCCTTCCTGCTTCGCGAGACATTCACCGAAGAGCCATCGGACATCACGAGGTATCCCCCTTCCCCCTTGACGTATTTGGAGATCTCGTTTAGATTCACAACATTGGAATGATGCACCCGGACAAAGGAATAATCTTCCAGCAACTCCTCGATCTCTTTCAGGGTACGGGATGCAATGACCCGCTGCTGATCCTTTAGTGCCAGGATGGTGTAGTTGCTGTCGGAAGTGCAATGAATGATACTATCCACCGACACCATTTGTAAACCTTCCATGGTCGGAATGGCTATTTTGCTGAAAAGCTGTGCGGGACTTTGTAATTTCTGGAAAAGAAGATCGATCTGCTGGGGCAGGGGAGACTGCAGCCTTTGCTCGACCTTTTGTATCGACCGTACCAGTTCCTCCCGGTCGATCGGCTTTAAGAGATAATCCAGCGCGCTGAAACGAATCGCCTTTATGGCATATTGATCATAGCTTGTTGTAAAGATCAGCTCGAACTGGAGGTCCTTGACCTTCTCCAGCAGCTCGAACCCATTCATTCGCGGCATCTCGATGTCCAGGAACAGCAATTGGGGTTTTTGTTCCCGAATGGCGCCCAGCGCATCGATTGCCGAATGATAGCTCCTGCTTACGTTTACCTGCGGGCAATATCGTCCCAGCAGAATAGATAATGCCTCGCAACAATAAGGCTCGTCATCTACGATAATGGCATTGATCATAAAAATTATATTAATTCTCCTACCGCACTATTGATCTTAATCGTCAGCACCACTTGTGTGCCTATCGCATTCCCTTCGGCATCACACAGATCTTCGATCCGGAAGAAATGCCCTGGTTCGCCGGTGCCTGTCAGCAGCGCCAGACGTTCCGCTGTGATCTGCAAGCCCATGGACTTATGTTTTTCCGCAGACTTGCTCTTTAGCTGCGCAGCCCGTTTACGGCCTATGCCATTGTCCCGGATGAAACAAACAAGCGTATCGTCTTCCACGACCATGCTGATAGACAAAAGCCCTCTTTCTTCCTTATGCATCAGCCCATGCCAGATGGCATTCTCGACGAAGGGCTGCAGCAACAACGGGGGTATGCGTATATCGTCCGTATCAATGCCATTGTCTATGGATATCTGGTAGTCGAATGCGTTTTTAAACCGCAAAACCTCCATACCCAGGTAGAGTTCCAGTATTTCCACCTCTTCGGCCAGGGTGATCAGCGAATGCCGGGAATGGTTCATGATCATTCGCATCAGGCGGGAGAACTTTGTGAGATAATCCGAGGCCGCCTCTGTCTCATGGCTGAGGATGAACCGGTTGATGGCATTGAGACAATTGAAAATAAAATGGGGGTTCATTTGTGACCGCAATGCCTGGATCTCCAGTTCTTTTGCGCGCTGCTGTAGTGCCGCCTTTGCCCGTTCGCCTTCCAGTCGCTGGATCTCCAGTTCGTTCTCTGCCCGCTGCCGCCGGTGCGCTTCATTCTTCCGTTTCAACCGGATATTCCAGACATAGATGAAACTAAACAATGCAAGCACAATGACAGCGCCGATGAGAATGTTCTTGGTCATCATTTCCTGTTGCAGACAGACATCCTGTAGCCTTTTCTCCTGGTTCAGCCACTTGATCTGCTGCTCAAACCCATAGGATGCGAACTTGCCTTTTACCTGGTCGTTGAGCACGCTGTCCTTCGTGGCGATATAACGCCTGTAATAGAAATAGGCACTGTCCGTCCGCCCCTCTTTATCGTAAAGGGTGGAAAGGACCTGGCATTCATCCCGGATGACCTGCCGGGCATCAGTCTCGCTGGCGACGGCGAGGCCTTCCCGGGCATACCGGAAAGCTTCGGTATTCTGTCCCAACTGCTCGTATGCCCTGGACAAGTCCAGCAAACAGCGCATCATCTGGTTGCGATCGTTCAGCTGGCGTTGGTACGCAAGGCTCTTAATAAAATAGGGAAGAGCAGTACTGTATTCCTTCCGGAATAAATAATACTCTCCCTTGCTTACGAGATAAGTCCGCAACATCGCCGGGCCCAGTCTGGCGCTGTCCAGTCGCCCATAATAATATAGGGCGCTATCGTATTTGTGCTCGCGCGTGAGCAGTTCCGCATAAACCGCCAGGTTCCAGGGATCCGCATGTTCAGGTTTACCGGAACCAAACGCCATGCGGAAATATTTCTCCGCTGCACTATAATCTTCTATCTGCAAAAACATCCCGGCAAGCGTTTTATATTGCCCTTTTACCAGGTCCGGGTCATTGATTGCCTCGGCCAATTGTACGCATTCCCGTAAAATATCAAATGCTTTTTCATAATCCCCCCTCTCGCGGTAAGCCTCACCCGTCAGGGATAACAAATAAATCTCCTCAATGCAGTTGCCCGTTCGATGGGCATATTCCTTGCCCTTGTTGAAATAGTTGATCGCTTCATCAAACCGGCTTTGCGCAAAAAGCGAAAACCCCAGGGTATAATGGGCCATGGATATATAACGCTTGTCGGGAGTTCGGGCGAACCAATCCAGGGATTCCCGCGCCAGCTTTTCGCTTAAGACAAAATCATTAACCTGCATATTGGCCATGAATGATTGACAGGCCAGTCCCACTGCAATGCCGTGGGCATAACCTACCCGCCTTGATTCACGCAGGATCTCAGCAGCATAACCGGCCATAGAGTCCGCTGCCGGTTCATGTTTTTTGAGGACAATAAATTGAATGGCTTTTCTCTCAAGGCTATCCATCCGGATGCGGAAGTCCGCCGTTGTGTCTATCACCCCCGCCCGCGCACCAGCGCCCGCAGTAAGCAGAATGGCAAACAATAATATGGTGCAACGTAATCTCATGAAAAAGAAGACTTCCGGCCCGGTTAAAGTTAATCAAACCCCCGGTTAATTCCCTGCCGCAAATCCCCGGTCTGACCCACTCAAATATCCGGCTTCCCCGCCAGTCGCCTTAACCAGATCGAGCCCCTGACGGCCCCCGTCTGCCATTGGTCATTTTCATTGAGCCGTTGGCGGGGGGCGCCCTGCGTGGGCAGCGGGGCTTTTGCTCTGCCATTACGGGGAAAAATTCAGGAAAACTTCTCTCCCCGCCAATTTAGAAAATCCCTAAATTGGCGGGGAGAGAAGTTTTACCATTATGATAAAGCTTCAAGTAATCGGCAACCTGGGAAAGGATTGTGTCACCAATACGGTGAATGGAAAGAACGTGATCAATTTCAACGTGGCCCACACTGAGAAATTCCGCGATGCACAGGGCAACCAGAAGGATAAAACGATATGGGTGGAATGTGCTTACTGGACCGATCGCACCGGAATCGCACCTTATCTCAAAAAAGGAACACAAGTATACGCAGAAGGAACCCCGGAAGTAAGAACCTATCCCAAAAATGACGGGACCACCGGGATCTCCCTCACTTTGCGGGTACAAAGTGTACAGTTGCTGGGCAGCAGAGGCGAAGGCGGCGGCGGCGGTTATTCCGGCGGCTCCGGCTCGGAAGGAGGTTATGCTTCTCAGGCAGGTCCTTCAAGGGTCCCCTCAGCCGGCGAGATCAACGAGCCCATCGACGACCTCCCCTTCTAAGGACAGCCAAAAAATTAGGAGTTCAACCCCCGACCTACCGTCGGGGTTTTTTTATTTTTGTTTTATCAGCGCCTCCACATCCTCCCGGCTCACCGGCCTGTGCTGGTCATCTAAATTAACGACAACCAGCCACCCCTTCCTGCCCGGCGTAGCCAGGAAGGCATTCACGAGGTTGTTCTGTTCACTCACCAGCAAATGCCCGGAGGTCGGATTCCACAACTCTTTGGCACACAAGCATCCCATGGTGGGGGTCAAGGGATAAAAAGGCTTTCCCTTAAAATATTCCGGGTCGATCGTCGTCCCATGTGCAATGATCTCCGTCCGTCCGACCCTCCCTGCTGCCCAGGCCTCCATCATCGGGGCATATGACCTCCACCCTGGTGGCAGGAACTGCCGGTATAAAGCCAGCGAATCCATACTCATCTCCTCCCTGGCCTCCGGTGTATGCACCAGGATTGCGGCCACTGTTCCGGGACTCACCAGCGAACTGTCATGAAAATACTTCCCCCAATCGCCCTCGAACGGCAGCAGCAATTGCAAATTTGGCGTCGGCCCGATAAAATTTGTCCTTGATACATCCGTGCCCTGTATGCTGTAAATGCCTTGTGGCGTATTCCCATTCGTTATAAAATAAGGCAGATCCGGCCCCGATCTCGCCAGCTGCTGGAAAACCTGCAGACGCCCCTGTCCGTCCCGTACAAAACTGCCATCTGCATTCTGTACTATCGCCATTCCCGCATAATCCCTGTCCCAGCGCTGGAAGGAATAGATCACCTTCTGCCCGTCACCCCGCCGATAACGAAAAAGCTCCCCGATGTTCGGCAACTTCCCCTGTTGATTCGCGGTATGATAGCTTAAGTATGTCGAAAGCTCCTGCAATACCGCCATGGTATCTGCCGGAAACTTTTCCACCAACCGTATCTTTAGCTCATTGGCTTTCTCCGTACTAGTATCCTGCCGGTATAGATACACCGCACACAAGGCAAACAACCGCGCATCCGTCTCCCGGTCTAACACCCCCCCGACCTCGGAAATATACCGGGTAGGGGCAACCGCATACACTGCTTCCAGCAAAGCCCGGCGGGTATCATAACTCAGCGAATCATACCCCGCGAAAAGATGCCCAAAGCCTTCCAGCACCTCCGGTCCATCAAACAGAAATTGGGAGACGGCCCAGCAGCCCGACAAATATCCATCCTCTGAATTGCTGTCCAGCGGCACCGAAAAGTGTTTGCCGATGATCCGTTCCCGCAGATCTTTCTCCAGCGTCACCCGCCGGTTGTACAGCACAAAATCCGTATGAAGATCCTCCCGTCTTGTCTGTGCATGGCCGCGTATGGGCGACATTAAACCCGCCGCCGGCAAAAGTAATAACAGCAACAAATACTTCATATAGCTAAATTAAACCTAAAAGCTTTAGCGTACTTCACCTCCTGAAAAAGCCTTAATTTCAATGCTTTGACTAACAAAATCACCTGACATGAAAAAACTAGCTTACGCTTGCTTGTGTTGTTTTTCCGCTATCATTATCATGAGCCTATCCGGCTGCGGAGGACCTTCGGGCAACACGACGCCTTCCGACTCTACCGCTAAAACCACCGATTCTGCAGCAGCAGATGTTACCAAAGACTGGAAAATAGGCGTTCAGCTATGGACATTCCATACCGCAGGCCCCTTCGTCACTTCCATCGAAAGGACAGACAGTGCGGGTCTGAAATATGTAGAAGCTTTCCCCGGACAACCCCTGGGCGGCGACATGAAAGAGTCTTTCGGACCAAAGATGTCCGCTGAAAGCAAAGCAAAGATCAAACAGCTCCTGCAAGCCAAAGGAATTCAGATAGTGGCGATGGGTGTTATCACCCCCAAGACCCTGGACGAGTGGAAACAGTACTTCGAACTCGCCAAAGAATTCGGTCTCAGCTATATTACGGCAGAACCCCTGAAAAACCAATGGGATGGCATCGATAGCCTTGCCGGCATCTATGGGATCAATGTCGCCATCCACGATCACCCCCGGCCCAATGCCTACTGGCACCCCGACTCCGTATTGGCTGCCATAAAAGGCCATCCGCATATCGGCTCCTGCGCGGACGTCGGTCACTGGACCCGCAACGGCCTGGACCCGGTTGAATGCCTGAAGAAGCTGGAAGGGCATGTTTTCGGTGTACATCTGAAAGACGTTGACTCTGCCGGAAACACACAGGCGAAGGACCTCGTCGTTGGAACCGGTGTCATAAAATGGGCACCCATCTTCCAGGAATTGAAACGTCAGCAGTTTAAAGGCATGTTCTCTATCGAACGGGAAGATAACTGGTATCACAATGTGCCCGATGTTATCGCAACGGTGAAATTCTACAATGACCAGGTAAGTAAGCTGCAATAACACTGCAAGCTTGCCGCAACATCACTTAAACCGTGGGCCTCGGGGCTCCCGGTTTTTTTTATTTCTCATACCTGGTCAGATCACAGACGAGGCTGATGTCCCAGTTACCTGTTTTGGCTGCCGCCTTATATGTTGACCGTAAAAATTGGAGTAAGGCTTTCTCCGGGTGTTCCGAAGCCTGTACATCGGAATAATTCAGCATAAACTCTCCCAGGTCCTTCTGAAAGAACGCTTCGGCCGGCTCAACAACCTGTTTCCCAAAATCATCAGGTGTCGGATAACAATAAGAATAAAAGACCGGATGCGGATAACTATCGCTGCCCCACCAGAAACCAGCGCTGCTTACTTCATGTGAATAGGCCTCCTGCATCACATTCAGCGGCATATTGGGCGCGCCTCCAGGATGCAGGGGTGCCTGCCGGCCGGAAAAACGGCTGACAGCAAGATCGAAGGCCCCCCAGAACAAATGTACCGGGCTGCATTTTCCAATAAATTCCGCCCTGAACTTTGTAAATACCGCGTCGATGTAGACCAGCGCCTGCCAGTATGTATTCATTTGCACCGGATCATAGGTCTTATGGATAGTATCCTCTGCAAAAGGTATGGCATGCTCCAGTTCATTAGGCCTCGCGTAGATCTCCACTTCAATACCCATGTGGTCAAGCTTCTCAAACAGTTCCCGGTAAAAGTCGGCTACGCTTAGCGAAGAAAGACTGAACTCCGCATGACCACCATTGCTGGCAACCAGCAGGAGCTTGTGATTGATAAAATCGAAATCGATCTGGAAGCTGCCTTCCTCAAAAGGAATGCTGCCTGTTGTCAGTCCCCGCGCCGACACATACAATGTCACGTGCCAGCTATGATTTATCCATGGTGTTCTCACCAGGCGTATCTTGCCGATGATCTGCGCCCAAAGCTGAACAGTCTTCAAGGTATCCTTCAGATCTTCATAGACCAGTTGCGGCCATTTGTTTGGTATGATCGTTTTTGAAGCCATATTTCCTGATTTTATCGTAACTTTTATTTTATAAAGCTACCACATGAATCATGAACGTCCTGATAAAAGATCCCGTCGAGATTTTCTTCAAAAGCTGGGAGGAGCATCCTTTCTGCTTTCCACCGGAACCATCCCTTCCCTCGGACCACGGGACGCCTATCATCAACGTTTACTGGAGATACCTCATCGCATAAGCCCGGGCGACACCCTGCAGATCGGCTGCATCGGCATGGGCATCATGGGTTTTAATGACAGCAACACGGCCATCAAGGTCCCGGGTGTTAAGCTCGTCGCTGCCTGCGACCTCTATACAGGCCGGCTTCAGCGCGCCAAGGAAGTATACGGCCAGGATCTGGCTACAACCCGTGACTATCGCGAAATACTCGATCGTAAGGACATCGATGCTGTCATTATCGCTACCAATGACAGCTGGCATGCCCGCATCGCCACCGAAGCCCTGGGGAAAGGCAAAGCGGTCTATTGCGAAAAACCGATGGTCCACAAGGTAAGCGAGGGCCTTCCTCTTATCGAGGCTTACAAACGCAGCGGCAAGGCGATGCAGGTCGGCAGTCAGCGGGTAAGCAGCATTGCGTATGCCGCAGCCCGTGACTTGTATAAAAAAGGGGAGATCGGCCAGCTTACCTGTATCGAAGCCTCATTCGACAGACAGAGCGCCCTGGGAGCCTGGGAATATACCCAGCCTACCGACGGCTCGCCGTCGACGGTGGACTGGGACCGTTACATCGCCGGCACTGCCCATCAGCCCTATGATCCCAAAAAATTCTTCTGGTGGCGCAACTATCGCGACTTTGGGACCGGTGTCGCGGGCGACCTCTTCGTCCATCTTTTATCAGGCATTCATTTCATAACAGACTCGAAAGGTCCGGACAAAATAGTATCCTCCGGGCAGATTGCGTACTGGAAGGACGGCCGTGACGTCCCGGACGTACTGACGGCTATCATGCACTACCCTGAAACTCCCGAGCACCCGGCCTTCCAGCTCATGCTCCGCGTCAACTTTATCAGCGGCCAGGGCGAAACCAGCACCGTCAAATTCATCGGCTCGGAAGGTGTCCTTGAAATGGGATACAATGGCTTCACCATTCGTCATAGGAAAATGCCGGCGGCGCCAGGTATCGGCGGCTGGGATGCGCTGACTACCTATCCCCAGGCCATGCAGGACCAGCTCAAGAGTACCTACAACCAGCGTTATCCTCCTGAGCAACGCGATTATATTACCCCAACCCCTACTGTCTATCAACTGCCCCAGGGTTACGACGAACACCTCGATCATCTCACCCACTTCTTCGACAGCGTTCGTACCGGCCATCCCATCGTCGAAGACCCCGTCTTCGGGTTTCGCGCCGCTGCCCCCTGTCTGCTGGCCAATCAAAGTTATTTCGATAATAAGATCATGCACTGGGACCCTGTCACTATGCAGCTAAAGGCCTGATCACCACTCAGACCTTCGTTTCACACGGTTATATCGGCGGTCCGGCACATAAACCAAAAACCACGATATTTGCCCCCTATGACCATTCCCTACAGTAAACTCCTGGCCTTCACTGTCTCTATTTTCCGTCAGATCGGCTGTCCCGAGAAAGATGCCCAAACAGCCGCCATCGCATTACTTAGCGCCGACCTCCGGGGCATCGACTCGCACGGCGTCGCGCGCCTCATCGGGTATGTCCGCCTCCAGGAAGCCGGGAGAGCCAACCCAAAACCCAAGATCCGCATTATACATGAAACTCCTTCCACCGCGGTAGTCGACGGAGACAGCGGTCTGGGCCTGGTCGTGGCCCCCTTCGCTATGCGAGTCGCTATCGAAAAAGCAGAAAAGGTGGGTACGGGCTGGGTCAGCGTACAAAACTCCAACCACTTCGGCATCGCAGGCTATCACGCCCTGCAAGCCGTTCAAAAGGATATGATCGGCATCGCTATGACCAATGCCAGCGCCCTTGTTGCCCCCACCTTTTCTGTCGAAAGGCTGCTGGGTACCAACCCGATCTGCGTGGCAGTCCCGGCAGGGGAGGAGCCGCCCTTTGTCGCCGATCTGGCTACTACGACGGCGGCCAACGGCAAACTAGAGATACTCCAGCGAAAAAGCGAGGATGCGCCATTGGGCTGGATCCAGGATAAAGACGGCAACGCCTCCACCAATCCTCACGAACTAAAAACAGGTGGCGCGCTGCTCCCCCTCGGCGGTGACCGCGACCACGGCAGCCATAAGGGGTATGCGCTGGGTGCGGTGGTAGACATCCTCTCCGCCGTTTTAAGCGGTGCTAACTATGGGCCCTGGGTGCCTCCCTTTCCAGCCTATGTCTCCATGCCCACCGGCATGCCCGGAAAGGGCATCGGTCATTTCCTGGGAGCGATGCGGATCGATGCCTTCCGCCCTGCCGAGGACTTCAAATACCATATGGATAAATGGATCCGTCGTTTCCGCAGCGCCACCCCTGCCTCC